>QWCN01001010.1_pt1 | contig 46630 bp, 33 predicted proteins | sample 1972711 | NCBI WGS metagenome assembly QWCN01 (sample SAMN09866707, study PRJNA288562) | Human gut metagenome isolate term1_stool, whole genome shotgun sequencing... | isolation source: gut | host: Homo sapiens | place: USA: California
GCCAGGCCAATCTGGCAAGGGGGCTGGGGCAGATCGTCGAATGGGCGGCGATGACGGACGAAGACGAATTGTATCTCAACTACTACGGCGAAAGCGCTATCCAAACACAAGTGGCGGGGGCTGCTGTCACCTTGAAACAGACGACGCGGTATCCCTTAAACGGAAATATACGGCTGGAAATTCAAGGCTTGGAAAAGAATACCTCGTTTGCCTTGAAACTTCGTATTCCCGCCTGGGCGCAGGGAAGCAGAGTGGCGTTGAACGGCGAATCCCTCTACGGCGTGCGCGCGGGAGAATACTTTGAAATTCAAAGGGAATGGAAAAACGGGGACGTCGTGACGCTGGAACTTGCGGTTTCCTTCCGCTATTGGACGGGAGAGGATTCTCTGACGGGGTGCGCTGCCGTGTATTACGGCCCCGTATTGCTGGCGCTGGATCAAAGTTTTGCGCCCGGCTATACGCAGAATACCCGTTTCACGACTCAGCAGCTCGAAAGCGCGGTGATTACGGAAGGGACTTATACGGACACCATGCTCAATTTCACGGTGAAACTCGGCTCGGAAACGGTGCGGCTGGTGGATTTTGCGAGCGCGGGCAAATATAACGGAGGGAGCGTTCCTTCCACGTATTGGTCCTGGTTAAAAGTGCCCGACGCGCCCAAGGCGATAGAGTTTGAAAAAGGCGGCAGGGCGGTGTGGCAGAACACGGCGCGCAGGGAAGTTTCCTTCGGGGAACATATCCGCTTTGAAAACGCCATGTACCTGCCGGGCGAAACGGTTTCCTTTACCGTGGAACTTCCCGACGGAAAACAGGTGGACAAAATCCTTGTTTCCGGCGTGGAAGCCGTCGAAGAAAAAGACGGGAGCTATGCGTTCGTCATGCCCGCGGCGGAAGTGCGGGTGGAAGTTACCTTGAAAGACGGACAGCAGACGGATTCCTCGGGCGGTTCGGAAGGCGAAAGTTCTTCTTCGGGATGCGGGTCGATCGTTTCCGGTGTGGTCGGCGTGACGGCGTTGGCGATCGCGGCGGCGGTTCTCGGGAAAAAGAGAAAGAAATAGGAATAAAGAAACTCAGCCGCGGAGAAATTTTCCGCGGCTGTAAAGTCTTACGGGCAGAACGACGAGGAGGAAGTATGGAAAAGGTAAAAGATAAAATTTTCACCGTAGAACTCGCAGAGGACAAAAGACTGGACGCGATCGCCAAAGCGTTCGGATGCAAGACCCGAAGGAATATCCTGCGTTTGCTCGCCAAAGAGAATCTCAGCATCTGGAATATCGCGCAGCAGCTGGATACTCCCGTCAGCACCATTTCGGAACATATTAAAATTTTGGTGCAGTCGGGCATCGTTTCCTTGCAGGAACGGCACATGGAAAAGGGAAGGGAAAAGATCGTCGTCAGACAATACGAAAAGATAGAGATACCCGTCGTCAATTCCGAAACGGATCCCACGGGAAAGGGAAAACATACGGTGCATATTCCCATCGGCAGCTATACTTCCTTCCATATCAAAAAATATTGCGGGATGATTTCGGAAGAGGGCTACATCGGCGTTACGCGCGATAACGCGGACGTCTTTTACGATCCCATGCGCTTCAAAGCGCAGCTCCTCTGGTTTGACGAAGGCTATCTCGAATACGTCGTGCCCATTCCCGAAGTGAACGAGCTGGATATTCTCTCCCTTTCTCTCTCTTTGGAAATTTGTTCGGAGGCTCCCGGCTATAACAGCGATTGGAAGTCGGATATATTTTTCGAACTCAACGGGCGCGAGGCGTGCGTGTATACTTCTCCGGGCGATTTCGGCGGGAGGCAGGGATTGCTTACGCCCGCCTGGTGGGGAACGTACTGTACGCAGTACGGAGCCATGAAAAAAGTGGAAATTACCCGCGAAGGAACTTTTTTGGACAATAAGCTGGTTTCGGATTTAACTTTGAAAGACTTAAATCTGAAAGGGTCGGAATTGCTCGTTTTTCGCATAGGCGTGAGAGCGGACGCTAAAAATAAGGGCGGTATCAATCTCTTCGGAAGCAAATTCGGGGATTATAAGCAACATATCTATCTCAACATCACTTACAATAAGCCTTCCGTCTAATCTTTCCGACGGGAATTGTTTAGAGAAAAACGGTTCGCCTTTCTCCGTCGTCCAAGATAAGATTTGTCCGAAGGCGTTGCGGTTAAATAAATTTGTTTTTTATTTCAGCACTTGCATTTTTTGCGACGAGAGAAATACGGAAAAGTATTTTTAAACGGACCCCCGAGCGAATGGTGTTCATCGATCGGGGATCCGTTTTCCTAAAAGAACTGTTTTTATAGAGCGGAGAAATTATGGAATGCGCTCGCCTCAGACATGGGTGGCATCGTCGGGATACTTTGCAGATTCGATGACGCCTCCGCCGATACACTCCTCGCCGCGATACAATACGGCGTACTGTCCCTCGGTCACGGCGCGCTGCGGTTCGTCGAATTCTATATGCACTCTGCCGTCCTCTCTGATTTGTACGTGTACCGCTTGGTCGGGCTGGCGATAGCGAAACTTTGCCGTGCACTCGAACGCTCTTTTTTCGGGTGGAAAGGGGATCCAGTTAAAGCCGCTCACTTCGCAGGAAACGGAATAAAGCGGGGTTTCGTCGCCGTGTGAAACGTACAGGACATTGTTTTGTAAATCTTTCTTAACGACGAACCACCTGCCCTGTTCTTCTTCGCCTTTGACGCCGCCTAAATCCAGTCCACGCCTTTGTCCCAGCGTATAGTACATCAATCCCATATGTTCGCCCACTTCTCTGCCCGAAAGATCGAGAATCTTTCCTTTTCGGGCAGGCAGGTATGTGCTGAGAAACTTTCTGAAATTTCTTTCCCCGATGAAACAGATGCCCGTGGAGTCTTTCTTTTTTGCGGTCGCAAGGTCGTTTTCCAGCGCGATTTTTCTCACTTCGGACTTTTGCATCTCTTGAAGCGGAAAGAGGACGTCGGACAATTGGCTTTGAGAGAGCTGATTCAAAAAATAAGTTTGGTCTTTATTTGCGTCGGCGGCTTTTAAAAGGCGATGAACGCCGTTTTCGTGAGAGATCTTGCAATAATGCCCCGTAGCGATATAATCGGCTCCCAATTTTTTCGCCTCTTCGAGAAAGGGACCGAATTTGATTTCACGATTGCACAGTACGTCGGGATTGGGCGTTCTGCCCGCTTGGTATTCGGCGAGAAAATAGGAAAAGACCCGGTCGAGATACTCTTTGGCGAAATTGACCGTGTAGTAGGGAATGTCGAGGAGAGAACAGACGCGGCGGACGTCGGCATAATCTTGTTCGGACGTACAGCATCCGTTTTCGTCGTCTTCCTCCCAATTTAACATATAAAGTCCGATGACGTTATAGCCCTGCTTTTTCAATAAGAACGCCGCGACGGAACTATCCACGCCGCCGCTCATGCCTACCACCACTGTTTTTGCCATAGGAATACCGCCTTTTTTAAAAATTTCCGCCCGTCTTTGCCGTTTTGTAGGGCAAAATGGGAGAAAGATGGGAACGTAAAAAAATTTTTTTACTTTTTTGAAAATATTATACCATAAACGCTTGCAAAAAGGAAGTAAAAAAGGGTAAAATATACTTGCGCGTTTAAGAGAGCGGATTTGTCGGAAAAACTTTCTGAGGTGCAGCGGCATGGCGAAAGAGAATTTCTCCTTATCTGCGAAAGATTTTGCCGGAACGTTTTTCTTCATGAATGTGCCCGTAGTGGAATTGGATACCATAAAGGCCTCCGACGCCTTCGGTCCGGGTTCGAGCCCCGGCGGACACACCAATAATAATGTCGTATTTTTTCGAAAGATAAGATACGACGTTTTTTTATTCTTCTATATTTTTTTTAACTGAATAATATATTCGGGAGAATTAAATAATGATTTTAAAAAAGCGTATAACAATTTTTTTTGCTGTCAGTTTAATCCTATTAAGCGGTTGTGGCTCTGCGCCTTCTGAACAAGAAAAAATTACAGAAAAATTTTTAATTTATGGCGGACAAGAGTATTTAGTGGATGTTGAATACAAAGTCTGCAATTTAACACAACCGATAATAGTCTTTTTCCCTGTAATTACCAATAAAACAATCACTGATACACAATTCGGCGGAGTGGGCGCAAAGTTAAAATTATCAAGCGGAACAGCTACTGTAAAATTAGCAAACGATACACAAGAATTTTTAAATGACTATTATAACGGTTACTATGTTTCATTTCTTAAATATTGCGTATCCATTGATAATAGTAATTGTTTACAAGCTAAGGATAGCATAGAGCTATGTGATACAACAATTTGGGTATATCACGATTCAGAATTTCAAACAATAAAGATAGCTGATACATATTTTCGAATATTCATAGTGGAAAATGATAGCGAAATATATTTACCCGATTGGAATGCCTTAACAGATAATATGAAAGCTGATATTCAATCAAGAATTTAGAGTTCCATCCCTATGGATAACTGTTACCCTTTTCCGTGGGTTAGTACTCTACTTTTCATTCATTATGGACAAAAGCGCGGTCAATCGAAACATCGATTGACCGCGCTTTTGTCTATTCGGAAACTTTGGAGTCAAAACGAATGACAGCGGCTTTTCGTTTCATTGATGCTCTATGGTCGCCTTTGGTTCCCGTATTATCGAATCGGTTTTTTTTCAGCATACTATATTGCGTGGAATTCGGTAGCCAGGGCGGATGAAAAAACTTTTAACGGTGTTGTTTGCCTGCGTTTTGGCGTTTTTCGTCGGATGCGCGAAAACACGCAGCTATACCGTGACGTTTGACGGCAACGGCCAAACGATCGGCATAGCGGCGCAGACGGTGGAGGAGGGCGGACGCGCGCAAGAGCCCGCCCCTCCCTCCGCCGAGGGCGTGGATTTCGGCGGATGGTATGAAAACACGGAGGGTCTTGGCGAGCGGTACGATTTTAAAACCGCGGTGACGAAGGACGTCACGCTGTACGCCCGCTGGGACGCGCAGGCTCGGGCCGTATCCACGGCCGAAGAATTCTTTGCGATGGGGGACGGGAATTACCGTCTGGAATGCGATATAGACTTCAAGGATAAGGAAATCGCGCCCGTCGGCAGTCTGGAAAAGCCCTTTGCGGGCACGCTGGACGGCAACGGATTCGCTTTGAAAAACCTCTGCGGCCAATCCTCCGTCTTTGGGTGCGTGACGGGCACGATCAAAAATCTCCGCGCGGAGTTCGTCGGCAACGTTCAAAGCGCGGATAAAACCGTCTATATAGGCGACCTCGCAGGCTTTTTGAAGGGCGGCGTCATCGAAAACTGTTTGGTGAACGCGGAGATCTCCGCGACCTCGTCCTCCTCGCGTCTTTCCGTCTACGCGGGCGGGATCGCGGGCAGAAGCGCGGGAGGCGAAATCAGGAAATGCACGGCCTATGCGGAGATCTCCGCGCAAAACGCGGCCGAGGTCTACGCGGGCGGCGTCGTCGGCTACAACGGCGGCGAGGCGGAAATCGACGGAATCGTGGAGTCCTGTTCCCATTACGGCAGTGTGTCCGCTTCCTCGCAGCTCGAAACCGCAGCGGCGTATGCGGGCGGCGTCGTGGGCTATAACGCGGGCGCGGTCCGCGATAGCTTCGACGTATCCGTACTCGTAAAGGCGTCCTGCGGCCGATATCTCGCGTACGCGGGCGGCGTAGCCGGGGACAACAACGGCGGAAAGCTAATCCGCTGTTTCTCGGCGGCCGACGTTTCCTGTGAAACAACGGGCGGGAACACTTTTCTCGGCGGCGTGACGGGCAGAAATTTCCTCGACTATGAGGTCGAATCCTGCTACGGCTGGGACGGACAGAATATCTCCCTGCAACGGACGGGGGAGGGCTCGGAAACGGAACGTCACCTCCGCGCGCCTTGTCAAACGCTCCCCGCGGCCAAGCTCAACGCCGCGGCCTGGTATAAGGAATGGAAGCTGAACGGCTGGCTCGTGGAGGACGGCTTTCTTCCCTATCAGCAATACGCGCAGCCTAAAAGCTTCGCGCGCGCGGCTTCCTACGGCACGGCGGGCAATCCGATAAAAATCGGCACTTTGCAGGAATTGGTTTCCATGGACCTCGACAAGGCGTACGAACTCACCGCGGACATAGAGCTGGGCCGCTGGGAGCCGATGGGGACGTATACGGCGCCGTTTTGCGGCAGTCTGGACGGAAAAGGGCATAAGCTGTACGGAATCCGTCCCGACGCGGCAAACGGTTACGCGGGCGTTTTCGGCTATCTGAACGGGAGCGTCAAAAATCTGAAAACGGAAATTTCCTATTCCTCGGAAACGCGGGCCTCCTCGCAGATTTTTGCGGGCGGAATCGCCGGCTACGGAGTTGCCGCCGTGATAGAAGGCTGCTCGTCCGAGGTGAAATTCGAGGTGAAGGCCAAGGGCGGAATCGCGGGCGGGATCTGCGGCTATTTGGACGGCGGCGTAATCTCCGAATGCTCCGCGAAGGGAAGCGTGGACGTATATTCCTCTAATCCCTCGGCGTACGCGGGCGGCGTCTGCGCCGTAAACGAAGGCGGGAAGGTCCTCCGCTGCCGCAGCGAAGCGGACGTATCCTCCCGGGGCGCCCAGGGAAGCGCGGCGGGCGGGCTCGCCGCAAAAAACAACGGGCTGGTCAAGGACTCTTACAGCGTAGGAACGGTCGCCGCGTCGGCGGACGGCGGGAAAGGCAACGTGTACGCGGGCGGGCTCGTCGCGTGCAATTTCGGAAGCCTCGGCGACGGATACGCCACGGGAGAGGTAAAGGGCGAAAAGGGCAAAACGTCCGCGTCGGGCACGGTTTGCGGCGCGAACTACGGAAGCGTGGAGAATTGCTACGCCGCGAAAGCGGAGGGCATGGGAACGCTCGGTTACAGTCCCGCCGCTACGGATACGCGCGCATTGGAAACGGACGAGTTTGCATCGCTGGCCGAAAAGCTCGACGGCTCTCTCGGCGTTTGGAAAAACGGCCGGAACGGGTATCCCGTACTGGCTTGGCAGGAGGCGTGAGTATGAAATCGTTTGGTATGAAGATCATTTTAGCCTTTTTATTGACGGCCATGCTGGTCTGGCAGGCGCCGCCCGTGCGTATCTCGGCGCTTGAAAAAGCAAAGCCGTCCTATTCCGCCTCGGCTACCTCCGAAACGGAGGGGCACGGCGCGGAAAACGCGGCCGACGGAAATACGGAAACTTACTGGGAGGCGGACAAAAACGACGTCCTTCCCGCCCTCGTCTGCGATCTCGGCGAGCTTCGCGGCGTAACGGGCTATAAGCAGATATTTTTGACCTCCGACGTTTGGAGCTTTGCCGTTTACGGCGCGGCGGGGGAGGGCGAGTGGGTGACGATCGCCGATTATAAGTCGGGCGCGCCCGGAAAAATGTTCGCCGACTCGGCGAACGGGTTTTACCGTTTCGTAAAAATCGAATTTTACGGCTCGGAGAACGCTTCCGCGTTTACGAGCTGCGAATTTACCGTGGACAGCGCGCCGTTGTCGCAGGGCACGAACATAGCCCTCGGCATGAAGGGATACAGCGGCAGCTGGGCGGCGGGCTTCGAACACGAGAAGGCCTTTGACGGGGATACGGGCAGCTATTACTGCGCCAACGACGGCAACTTTCCCCAATACTGCGGCGTCCGCTGGGAATACGAATGCAGCGTGAAGAGCGTGGAAGTGTATTTGCAGGACTACGGTTCCTATGAATTCGAGGTTACGGCCGAGGGCGCGGACGGAAAGACGACTCTCGCCGAGCGCGCTGCGCGGAGGGGCACGTATTTTTGTTTCGAAACGGACGGACTCTACTCGTCCGTAGAGTTTAAGGTGTATTCCGGACCCGGCTGGGCCAATCTCACGGAGATGAAGGTCAACGGCTTTAAGGACCTCGCTTCCCCCGCCTGCGGGCAGGCTGCCGAAGGCAAGGCCGAGGACGGAAGCCTCGTGTATTTCTTCCCCTACGGCGCTTACGTGGACTCCGTTCAGGGAGAGGAGGTGTTCGTGTCCGACGACGGCAGCGCCTGGACTAAGGCGAATCCCGCTTCCGTCGGGACCGTGTGCAAGTTCGTAAAGATGAAGAAAAGCGACGCGGCAAAGCTGTTCGGGGTGCCGCTCGTCAAGGACCTGGCGCAGGGCTTAAAGGGCGCCGTGTCCGATTATTCCAACGAGGGATTCAACGCGCTGAAATGCACGACCAATCCCGAGCACGAGGACGGAAAAAACCAGTTCTGGTGCGCGGAAACGTACGACGGCGCGCATTGGCTGCAAATCGATCTCGGCAACGTCTGCCGCGTGGAAAAGGTCGTTCAAAGGTTTCAGGACCCCGGCAGCTATCAATTTAAAATCGAAGCCTCCGCGGACGGAAGCGCGTGGACGGCGCTCTATAACGGAGAAGGCTCCTATGCGCAGGGACAGACGTTTGAAGCGGCCACGGCAGAGGAAAAAATGTTCCGATACGTAAAGCTGACGGTTATCGACAGCGGATGGGCCAACAGCAACCAGTTCCAGATATTCGGCTTCGGCGAAGCCGTGCCCGAAAGCTGGTGGCTGCGCGAATCGGGCGTGGTGCGTTACTATCCTAAGGAACAGAAGGTGTCCATCGCCGAAATGACGGAGAAACTCGAATATTACCGCGCGAACGGCTTTAAAGTGATCGAAATTCATCAGCCGTACGAGGGCGTGGGGGATAGTTGGTCGGGATTGGGCGCTACGGACAATTACAACGCCGACCCCGTGAACGGTACGCTGGACGACTGGAACGCCTTTTTGGATAAGGCGCACTCTTTGGGTATGTACGCGTTTATGTTCGGCAACGTGGGCTACGCGCGCAGCACCGCTGAATTTTTCCGCAAAGCCTGCCTCGATTACGCCAACCATATCAAGTCGGAGGAGCGCGACTGGTTTTTGTTCAGCGAAAATTGTCCCGATCTGACGAAGTGGTTTTGGAGCGATACGGCCAACGCCTATTATTACGGATTTTGGGGAGAGAACGGACAAATTCCCAACTACAATTTCAACGGCGCCGCCTGGCAGCGCGAGTCCAAAAAATATGTGACGTACTGGGCGGACTTCGGTTTTGACGGAGTCGCGCTGGACGCGCCGCCCGCCTACTATTTCGGCTCGGAAAATCCCTCCGAGGTCACGTACGAGTGCATCACAAAGCCGCTCAACGCGCGCAACATCATGATCCTGCCCGAGGGTACGGGGGATTCGAACTATATTTATTCCTATCATTATACGGCCGTTCAAAACTACAATATGGGAGGCTGGGGCGGCGGCGCGTGGAGTTTGGGCATCGACGCCGTGACCGACTGCAACGCCTCGACGGTGGACGATTTCATCAAATCGGGGAGGGATAACGTCGTTTCCTTGGGCGGCTCCGCCATTGCGCCTCTTTCGTTCGAGCAAAAATACGAAAACGTGGAGGACTATAAGCGGAAGGCGGAAGCGGCGCTTCTCACCACTAGCGGGCACATGGCTTTCCTGCACTCGGGAACGAGCGCGTTCGTCGGTCAGGACATCATCGAAAAAGACTGGTCCGCAGACCTTAGAGATTCCGTTTTCGAGCTCTTTACCCTGCAAAACAGCTACGCCGCGTTTAACGCGGGCGGTATGCGTTATCGCGTGCCCACGAACGACGATTCCGTATATTACGCTTACTGCAAGGCGGATAGGCGCGGCGGCACGAGGGCGGTGGTCGTATTCAACTATTCGGCGTCCGAGAAGCAGATCGAAGTGGATCTTTCGGGCACGGGCTTTGGCGGCGCGTTTGTGGATATGCTTACGGGGAAAGCTGTCGAAGGCGCGGGAAAAGGTTTGAAGCTCACGATACCGGGCGGATCCTACAAGATCCTCGGACAGTTTTAGGAGGTCATTATGAAAAGATGTACTGCGATAACGGCGGCTGTTCTTTCCGTAATTTTCACGTCGTTCGCGCTCGGGTCCTGCGCTGTCGGCGTAAATAAAAATTCGTCGGGGTCTTCCTCGGGGGCGTTCTCGTCCGATTCGGTGCAATCGGAGTCCTCCTCCCTTTCCTCCGAAACGACTCCGCCCGAGGCCGAGATCCCCGACAGGGCGATCTCGCTCGCTTCGTCCAATCGTTTTAATACGGCCACCGCGTATTTTGACGCTTCCTATTCGGAGGAGGGCGTCATGCTCGACGCCTACGTAAAGGACGACGATATCAAAACGGACATTTTCTATTCGAGCGGATTCAACGACAACGTGGAATATCTGATCGGATTGGAATACGACGCGGGGACGGGCTGGAACGCGGGAAACACGCTGCACTTTCTGATCACGGCTGACGGCAATACGGTCATGCAGAGGGCGGTGTCGGCCGATCGGCTGGGCGAGGATTATGCGCTCGAACTCCTGTGCGTCAACGGCTGGAATTTCAGATATTCCTACGAATATACCGATTACGGCTATAAAAACAGCGTATTTTTAAGCTACGAGCTGTTCGGCGTGACGGCGGCAGAGGGGAAGAACAATTTATACGTCTGCCCCGCGATGCGCAACACGCACGACTACGCGGACAGCGTATGGACGCCCTTTAAGGAAAGCGGCTGTAATTGGAGCAACGCCTCCTCTTTTATAAGGGTGGACGAAAACAAGGGCTACATGACCGACTTCAAAAAGGAAGCGGACGTTCTCTTCCTGGGGGATTCGCAGCTGGATACGGCCTACTGGCGCACCTACGCTTCGGACGTAGGCAAAAAAGGCATTATGAATATGGCGTCGTCGGGAACGAAGATTTCGGACTGGCGGGGACGGGCGCAGGCTTTGGCGGAATACAATCCGAAAAAGATAGTCTTGTACGCGGGCATGGACGAAGTGAACGGTTCCGCCGCGGGACAGAGCGCCGAAAAGATCGCCGAAGAAATCGGGCTTACGGCCGACAGCCTCTCCTCGGCGATGCCGGGTGCGAAGCTGTACGTCGTGACGCTGGCGGGCGCGTCCGACGGCTCGAACGCGGAAAAAATCGCGCGGATCAACGCGCTCGTCAAGCAGACGGCCGGCTCGAAGGACTTGGACGGCCATAGACGCCGCGGGCAGGCTGTCGGAGAATGGGCGGCTTAAAAAGGGCTTCGCCGCGCCGGACGGCGTTCATCTCAATCAAATGGGATATAATGCTCTTTCCGCTCTTATGCGGCAGGCTTTGGATTTGGCGGGAGGCTCTTCCGCTTCGTTCGGGGACGGTTCTATGTATTTCTCCTCGGCGGCCGTAAAAGAAACGCCCGACGGCGTTACTGTGCTCGACGGCGTATACGATCAGTATACCTATTTCCAAGGCTGCGGAAGCGAGGAATTCTATGCCGAAACGCAGCTCTGCGCGGAAACGGTGTATAACGCCGACCCTTATCCCAAGTTCGGAATCGTCGTGTCCTCCGCCTCTTCGACGTTGTTCTTCTACGTCAGCGGCTACGACAATCTTTCCGCCAATACGGTGGGATACGTGAAGTACGAAGACAACAATACGTGGAATTGGAGCCAAAGCGTGGAAAGCACCTGCGAGATTTCCTATTCGAACGGCGAATTCTGCGGGCTTTCCGTCCTCAAATATCAAGGTTCTTTGTTCCTTTTTGTAAACGGCGAAGTCGTGTTTACGATCGACGACCTTGCGGGTTACGGAATCGCGGGCAAGTGCGACGTCGGAATTCTTGCCTTCAACACCAAGCTTTCTCTTCGTTCCGCTTTTTATACGGAGAGCGGGCTGGAAAACTATATCGGCTGAGGAAAATCGGGAAACTCCGCAAAGGATTTCCCGATTTTCCTTTGACTTGCGCAAGGCTTAAAATTGCGCCTCAGCGCGCGAAAAATTGTTTGTAAGCCTTCCTGCCGATCCATGACTCGGAAGGGCTCTACCAGCTTTCTAAACGGCTTTAAACGTATTTCAAAAGCGGGGACGTAACCATTCTTAAATTTTTCCTCTGTAAGAGCGCGGGATATGATAGGAATCGCCATAACGACTGTCCTTACTATTTTTGTTGTAGTAGCATATGGATTGATTATAGACTTTTTTGGAAAATAAATTAAAGAAAGTAGACCTACCGATTTTCGACAACTTCACTAAAAACTTCTCGGAATTTCTCCGGGAAGTTTTTTTGTGCCTTGTACCATACCCGAGAGGGAAGAAAGAAAACGTAAAATGTACGGCGGATGAATTTCCTATATATCTGATTGGCAAGAATAAAATTACACTTTCTTTATTTTAAGAAAGTTTATATTAAACGCGGTTTATAAAAAGTTAAAAGCTAAAAAATGAAAAAAATAGGAAAATATATAAAACTTTTTTTAATTTTAGTATTGACAAGGCGAAAAATATATGATACAATAAAACCGCTTTAAAGGAAAACGACTCTTTTGGAAAAAATTTTTTAACGGAGAAAAACTGTTGTAAGACCAAAAATATAAACAAAGATTAATTTTGGAGGTGTTATGAAGAAATTATTTGTGTGTATGCTGGCAGGGGCGCTGATGTTTTCCGCAGGCGCTTGCAGCGGATCGGGAGGAAAGGACTCCGGGACGCCCGCGCCGGAACCCGTATACGATTCCAAGGAACTTTTGGATATCGGTATGTGGGTAGGGGTATCCGACAAAATCACCGAATACGACGACTGGGGGAATAAAACGGGAAAAGTCACGACTCTGACGGATGAGGAATTTCTGGAAAAATACCAATGGATCGCCGAATCGGGCATCACGATTGCCTTTCCCGGCTATGAGTATATGTTATGGGGAACGGAAACCTATAACAAGAAATGTCTGAAAGCGGCGCACGAGGTGGGAATCAAGCAGCTGATCAGCATTCCCGCGCTCAACGACTACCTCTCGAAGGCAAAGACGCTCGTCGAATCGGGCGTAGACACCGAGGAACAGGCCGTCGAAAAAGTGAAAAACTATTTGAAGCCGTACGTCGAATACGAATACGCGGATGCTTTTTACGGCTGTTTTATCGGCGACGAGCCTGCGGCGGATAAATTCGATCAGCACGGCTTTGCGCAAAAAATCTTTACGCAGGCGGCGCCCGATCTGTGCTATTACGTCAATCTGTTTCCCGTCATCGCGGGGGGCGCGCAGCTCGGCGGGGCAACGCCCATCAGTTACGAAACGTATATCGCGCAGTACCTCGAAAAAGTTAAAACGCCTTATTTGAGTTACGATCATTACCCTTTGAAAAAGTCCCGCGATTATTTTCTGGAAGGCAGCTTCCTCCAAAATATGGAAATGGTCAGAAAAGCGCTGGACGAAGAGGGGGAGAACAGGAAGATGTGGACCTTCCTGCAAAGCATTTCTTTCGGCAATAACAGACCTTTGGAAAGCATAGGGGACGCGGCGTTCCAGGCTTATAGCTTCCTCGCCTACGGCGGCGACGGGATCCAGTGGTTCTGCTTCACTTGTCCGCCTCCTTACGACGGCGCGGGATATTTCGGAAACGACGCCCTGCTCGACCGCGATTATCAAAAGACCGCGACGTTCGATTACGTAAAGACGGCGAACGGCTATCTCCAAGCGATGATGCCCTATTACAAAAACTTTACGTGGAAAGGCGTGATGACGTCCAGCGAAGACGGCGGCGAGGGCAATTTCGAGCGCGTGCAGCGCATGGAGAGCGCCAAGACGGTGAAGAAAGTGGAGGGCACGGAGGACGTGCTCGTGGGCGTGTTCGAAGATAAGGACGCGCGGGAAGGCTATATGGTCGTCAATTTTACCGATCCGGGCAGAAAACTGGACAACGAGGTGACGCTGACGGTGGAGAGCGTACATAACGCCATCGTCGTCCTCAACGGCGTAAAATCCGTTCGTCCCGTCAAGGACGGCAAATTGACGCTGAGTTTAAAAAGCGGAGAAGGGTGCTTCGTGATTCCCTATTGACGGTTAATTCCGATCGAGTATATTTTTTGGAGGAAAACAAAGATGAAATTGAACAAACTTTTGGCGGTATGTCTTTCGGCGGTCACGATTTTCGGCGCGAGCTTTGCGGCGGGCTGCGGCAGCCGCGAAAACGATTCGAAAGGCCCTTCCGATTCGTCGGGCGCTTACGGCGACGTCGTTTTCGACAGCAAGAAGGGCGAGATGTATTTGGATACCAAGGAGGGCAAGACTCCCATCAAGATCACCTATTCGGAAGGCAACGGCAGCGAATGGATCCGTCAGCTGTCGCGGCATTTCCTGGAAGCGGACGAGGGAAAGGAGTATTATATCGTACTGACGATAGACGCCCAGGCGACCACGGCGATGAGCTCGAAATTGGAAGCGGGCAGCAATCTCGACGATATTTATTACTTACTGGCTTCGCCTTGGCAAAGCTATGCGTCTTTGGATCAGCTTGAAAATCTCGACGAGCTGTATAACACGAAGATCCCGGGCGAGGAAAAGACGATTCTCGAAAAGATAACGGGTTCCTGGAAGACGTACGGCCAGGCATACAACCAAAACAATCTGCACTATTACATTTTCCCAAGCGCCACCTCTGTGACGGGACTCGTTTACAATAAGACCATGTTCGACGAATACGAATGGGAAGTCCCCGAAACGGTGACGGAACTGAAAGCGCTCTGCGACCGGATCGTGGCGGATACGAACGGCAAAATCGCGCCTTTCGTCTATCCGGGAAAGGTCAGCGGGGGCTATTGGGATTTCATCGGTACGAATTGGTGGCTGCAAGTATCGGGCGAGGAAAAGATGAACGAACTCATGCAGTTCGACAGCCCCGAACTTTTCAACAGCGATAAGCTTAGCAGCCCTTCTTACGGTAAGTTGACGATGCTCCAAACGTTTGAGGATCTGATCGTCAAAAATAAAGAAAAATACATTGCGAGAATGTCCGGCTCTTACGATCATTATCAGGCGCAGCAGGCGTTCGGCGCGGGCATGGCTGCCATGATCCCCAACGGCAGCTGGATTCAAAACGAGTCGGGCGAGGACATCGAGGACGAGATCCGCATGATGCCCGTCCCTTATATGGACGACGCGTTAAAGGACGAGAAGGGCGAGTATATCTCTTACAATTACAGCGGTCAGCCGAGCTTTGTCGCCGTTCCCAATAAAGCGAAGAACAAAGAGGGCGCCAAGGCGTTTCTCGCCTACGTGTGCCGGGACGATATGCTCAGATTGTATACGGAGATCTGCGGCACGCCCATGCCTTTCGAGTACGATGTGGAGTCGATCTCCCTCAATTCCTTTCAGCAGTCCTGTATCGACATTTGGAAAAATTCCACCACGTGGTTCGAGGATTCGAGAAGCCCTCTTTGGACGGGACTCAAAGTGCGCAAATTCAACGCGGGCGATCCGTATGTCAATCTTCTCATCAATTATCCCGGCGTGACGGCGGACAGCTGGTGCGCGGCGGAATACGCGGGCGTCAAGGGCGCCTGGGATACCTGGGTGAACTGAAAAGGACGCCGCTTGGTAAGTCCGGCTCCGCGGCGCCGCGGAGCCGGACGGAAAAGGAGTAAGTATGGAGCAAACGAAAAATAAACGCTGCGTTCTCGGAAAACGCAGAAAAAAGAGCGCGAACGAAATCGCGTTTATGATCACGCTGATGGCGATTCCCGTTTTGCATTTCTGCGTATTCTGGCTCTTTGTCAACTTCGACTCGATTCTGCTGTCCTTCAAGCGTTTCGATATGCTGTCGGGCGAATGGAAATGGGCGGGGTTTGCCAATTATAAGGAGTTGTATACGGCTTTCGTAAAGCCGAACAGCGTACTGCCGCGCGCGGTATGGAACTCGTTTACCGTCTTTTTATGGAACGATTTTGTCATCCTGCCGATCTCTCTTTTCTGCGCGTATATGCTGTATAAAAAGATTCCTCTCAATAATCTCTATAAAGTGATCTTTTTCCTGCCGTCCATCATTTCGGTCACCGTCCTCACGCTTTCCTATTCCTATATGCTGAACAACTTTATTCCCGAACTGTTCGCCAATCTGGGACTGGAAAAGCTCGTTCCGTTCGACGGGTATTTTGCCGATCCCAAGACGGCGTGGTGGACGATCCTTTTCTACGGCTTATGGTCGGGCATAGGCGGCAACATCGTTCTCATGTCGGGGGCGATGGCGCGTATCCCCGCCGAGGTGCTCGAAGCGGGGAAACTGGACGGACTCGGACTGATGGGGGAGCTTTGGTACGTGGTGATCCCTCTGATCGGATCGACGCTGGCGACGCTGCTTCTGATGGGGACGGCGGTTATTTTCAGCTACTTTTTGCAGCCCAAACTGCTGCTGGGCGACGCGGCGGCGTCCGCCAAGGGGTATACGATCGCTTTGTACATCGTAACCAATGTGCGGGACAACGGCACGCCGCAGATGGCTATGGGCGCGTCTATCGGCGTTTTGTGCGCATTGATCGGGACTCCTATCGTGCTGATCGTGCGGAAAGTGCTCGACAAGGCGTTCCCCGTCTATGAATATTAAAAGAAAACGGGTGCGACCCGTATAAAATGAAAGGAGAAACAAGATGAGAAACAAAAAATTTCTGACGCTGCTGGCGGCGGTGCTGCTGGCGGGATCGCTGGGCACCGGCACGATTCTCGCAAGCGCGGGGACGGTGGAAAGCAAGCCTGCGGGCGACGGTTTGATTACGTCGAAGAACGAGATCAACCTCACGAACTTTAAAGTCCTCGAACAGGCGGAAGGGGACGCCGACGCATACGTGGCGGCGGAAGCGACCGATTACGCCGTCAATTATAACAACGGCGAATGGCAGGAAATGCTGGTGGGCACGCCCGTGCCCAAGGCGACGATGGCGAAAGAGGGCGTAAAGGTGACGCTCACGTATAAATTTGTGGGACTCGAAAGCGATAATCTGCAATTCAAGCTGGTCCCCGGAGCGAAATCTCTTTCCGAAAGCCACACCTACGGCTTTGTCCTGACGGGCGGCAATAACGGTATCTCTTCGGTGGCGGGGGAAAGAGCGTCCGCGACGGCGGACGACCCGATGCCTCAGCTTTTCTATAACGGCGGAGCGGGAAAGGATATTCCCCTCGGGGGAGAGCTCGGCTGGGAGGCGTATTCCTGGTCTGCCGGCACCTTTAAAAACAATATCACGGCGTACGGCAATACCTATTTCCGCATGGAGATGACGGTGAACGAGAACGACTGGGTGGACGTAAAGCTCATCAACGGATTTTTCTCCGAGTGGGACAGATGGACGGAGGTCACCTCCGTGGTATCCAATTGGGCGCCTTACGACGGCACTTCCGACTTTTTCGCCAATGCGTATGTGCGCTATGCGAACGGGCTGGTCGTGGACGGCGCGACGCTCACCGCTTCCTATCAGGAAGGGGAAACGACCAAGACGGATACGATTTTCACCACCGATATGGACGACGCGAGCAAAGTGATCACGGAGAAAGACGCGGCGGCAGCGGCGGACTGTTTCATCGCCAGGGGATTGGAACGCACGCCGAGAGAGGCGAGCGGACTCAATATCACCAATCCCGCCGCGGGCACGGGAATCGTCACGCGGGCGGCTCTGCAAACGGATAAGGGCCTGGCGACCAATCTCGAAATGAAGGCGCAGGTCATTCTCAAAGAACTTGCCGCGGGGCAGAAGGTCGGATTCGGATTCGGCTATGAAAACAGCCGTTCCCTGACGGGCGCGCACAGTTATTTCTATTTTACCGTCAAAGACGGCAAGGTGATGTTCGGCGGAGAGAAGGTGGATAAAGAAGAGGCGTCTTCCGCGCTGTTTGCCGAAGTGGAAGTGGCGGACGGGGCGATCGGCGAACGCGCGGCGGCGATCCCCGTGACGTTTACGGGAAAGGGCGCCGACCTCGAAATCGTCGTCGGGGAAAACGAAAAGATCCTTCTCGAAAATTTCGATCCCGACGGATTTTTCGCCGTTACGCACAAAGGCGAAGGCAATTTGAGCTATATGCTCAAAGATAACCTGACGATGACGGGCTACCAATTCAAGGACAACGAAGAGGGCGCGGAAACGGTGACCAGCAACTTTACGGGGAACTATATCAGCAGCGACAAATTCCAGTTCGCTTCCAACATCGCTCCCGAAACGCACATGATCAAGACGGACTCTACTTCGCACGATCTGACGGGCGTCACCGCGGAAAACGGCAAATTGGGATTCTACGGCACCTCGACGGGCACCCGCCTGCTCACCACGAAGAAGTACGCGGATTTCGTGATGCAGTTCGATTATATTTCCGTCCCCGTACAGCAGAGGGGCGCGCTCGTTCTGAGCGGCAACAGACCTTCCGCCGCCTATCTCGTGTTCGGCATGAAAGAGGGCGGACTCTCCATCACGGACAGCACCGTGTATGCGATCGGCATCAACGAAGGACTCGCCGCCATCGATTTTTACGGCAACAACGAAACGATCATTGCGCCCTTGGCTATGGCTGCGACCTGTAAATGCCCCACGGTAGCTTTGTCCAAACTCAAAGCGACGACTTCCCCCACCGCGACTTCTATTCCCAATTACAACGGCGGGTACGACGCAAGCAAGCCCGATAACAACGTGGCGGCGTGGTACGATCCCGATCCCGACAACGCGGGAAATATTTACAGTATGTACAACAAGACCACGCGAGTCAAGCTCGTCTGCGTGAACAACAAAGTGGCGCTCTTTCTGGCGGAAGTGGACGCCGCGACGGGCGCCGTCAAAGGCGAATACATAAAGGTCCTCGAATTTAACGCGGCGGACACGGAAGGCTATCTCGGCATCGCCACCGATTCTCCCGCCTATTTCGAAATGGACAATTTTGCGGTTACGCCCGTTTCCCGCCGGGACGTCCTGACGTTTGCGGCTTCGGAAAAGGCTCTCACCGCGGATTTCGTCGCGGACGTGGCTCCCGCCGACATGGCGAACGACCCTCTGCCCACGCCGCTCGAAAAACCGGAACTGACGGCGAATCCTTCGGCGAAAAAAGTCACCTGGAAAGCGGTGGACGGCGCGGCGAGCTATGACGTGACGGTGAAACTCGGCAGCGATACGGTGCTGGAAAAGAACGTGACTGCCACGGAGATCGACCTCTCCTCTCTGACGGCGGACGGCACGTATAAAGTGACGGTAACTGCGAACCCTTCGGACACGGCGGCGCATATCGCGTCCAGAAACTCGGTGGACTACGTCCTTTCGTCGGGCGGCGATTCCGCGAGCGACAGCGGGGATTCTTCAACGAAGGAGAGTTCGGAGAATACTTCCGGCTCGTCGGGTACGGAAAGCGGCTGCGGCAGCGCCATGGGCGGCGGCGCCTTGATCGCGGCGGCAGGCGCAGCGGCGCTTCTGTTCTCGAAAAAACGCAGAAAGTAAATTGTAAAAGCACGGCAAGAAATCGTATGTGAGTTTTTAAGAAAGGGGAGCCTCTCCCCTTTCCTCAAAAGCTCTTTGAGGGTGTATATGAGAATGAATAGAGTACATAAGACGAAAAAAGATTCCATCGTCATGTGGGTGGTTTTCGCTATTTTCGCCTTGTATGCCGTATCTTTGTTGTTTCCGTTTTTGTGGTGCCTTTTAAACTCTTTCAAGACGAGAAAGGACTTCTTTTTAAATATCAACGGCTTGCCCAAGGTATGGACGCTGGAAAACTGGAAAAACAGCTTTACGCTTTCCGCGGACCGCGTATCCGTCCCGATGATGTATTTCAACAGCCTTTTTATGACGGTGGGAGCCACTTTTCTTTCCCTGATGTCCTGCTCCGCCACCGCCTATGTGGTGACGAAGTACGAGTTTAAAGGCAGGGACGCGTTCTATTCCTTCGCGGTGATCATCATGATGATTCCGACGATGGGATCCATGGCTTCCACGTATAAAATGTATAATTCTGTCGGACTGATCAATACGTATACGGGATATTTCATTTTTGCCTGCGGCGGATTCGGCTCGTATTTTCTCATCATGTACGGCTTTTATAAAAATTTGTCCTGGACGTATGCGGAAGCGGCGCAGATCGACGGCGCGGGACATTTCCGAATCTATTTCACCATCATGATTCCCATGGCGGTGCCCGTGCTCGTTTCCCTGGGCATTCTTTCCGCGATCGGGTATTGGAACGACTATTTCACCGTCTATATGTATATGCCCGAAAAAGCGACCATCGCTTACGGCTTACAGCGGATTTCCGATCAGAACAAGAACAATCTTCCCCAGGTTTTTGCCGCGGTGATCTTTTCCATGATTCCCGTCCTCGTCATTTTCAGCATTTTCCAAAAGACGATCATGAACAATACGACGATCGGCGGCATCAAGGGATAACGCGCGGTTTTACGAATAAAAGGAACAGGAAAGAAATGATGAAAAAGAAATTTTATATCGCCGCGTCGGCGTTTTTGTCCGCGCTGCTGCTTTTCTCGGCGGCGTGCGCGGCGCCGTCCGACAGCGCGGAAAGCTCGTCCGCCGATTCCTCGCCCGGAAATTCTTTGTCCGACAGCTCCTCGGCGCAAGGGGGGACGATCGATTACGGCACGTACGGCTCGTATTGGTTTCCCCAGCACGATTATAAGACCATGCCCGTGGGGGCGTACAATTCCATCCCTCCCGCAAAATACGGCTACGAAAAGAATTTTCTCACCGACGAGGAAATTTTTAAAGCGTACGCGGAGGCGGGCGTCAACACGATGATGGGGCTTACCGATTACGTCACGTTGAATCAGGCGGACGTGGCGACGGCGCTCGATTTTTGTTACGATTACGATCTGGCGTATCTGCTCGCGTACTCGGGCGCGGACAATGTCAAATCGGAGAGCAACGTCCGCAGCGCGCTCGCCACGGTCATGCATCACGAGAATTTCGCGGGCATCATGCTCTCGGACGAACCTGGCAGAACGATGTACGAAAATCTCGCCTCCTCGCGCTCGATCTTCGAAAACGTTTTAAAGGATACTTCCGAAAAGCTCTATCACGTCAATCTGTTTCCGACGTATGCGAACGAAAAGCAGCTTTGGTTCCGTTCCTATACTTCCGAAGACACGTTGCCCGTGGAGTCGTACACCTATGAGCAATATTTGCGGGACTATATGGAAATTTTCGAGCCTCAGGTGCTCTCTTACGACTTTTATCCCATTCAAGGCTCTTTTCCCGCTCTCATGAACGGATATTTTGAAAATATGTCCCTCATCCGCACGGCGGCGTTAAAAGCGAACATTCCTTTCTGGGTGTATGTGCAGACCTGTTCGTTCGCGGACGGTCAGCGGCTCCCGACGCAGGCGGATCTTTTGTGGAACGTCAATACCTGCCTCGCTTACGGCGCGAAGGGGATTCAGTATTTCTGCGGCGTCAATCCGCAGGGGGATTTCGTCGGCTCCATGTTCGACGCAGAGGGAAATAAGACGGAAATGTACGGCCGCGTGAAGCTGGCAAACGAGATGATCGCGGCGGTGGACGAAGTACTGATGTGCGCGAAGAGCGAAGGCGTCATCGTAAAAGGAGTCATGCCTCAGCTCAATCGGGGAGAGGAGCGCATGAGCATCCCCGAAGGGGATCTTCTCGGAGGGACGTTCAAAGAACTTTCGTCCGTTTCTTCCAATCACGCCCTCGTCGGATGTTTCGACTACGACGGCAAAACGGCTCTTTACGTCGTGAACAACGCCGTTGCGGACGATACGATTCAAGGGTGTGCGGCGGCGGACGAGATCACCCTAAATTTTAACGGGAAAGTGAGCGGCTACGCCGTCGACGGCGGCGGCAAAAAGGACTTTGCGGGCGAAAGTCTGTCCGTAAGCCTCGGCGCGGGGGAAGCGGTGCTGGTGGTCGTCGGGTAAAGCGGAGAAAAGTTTGTCCCCGCGAGGCGGAAGGGCGATATTCGGCGAGTTTCGGACAAGAGCTTTTTTACAAAAGAAGAGAACGGCGTCGATCGTCCGCTTTAAAGATTTTGTCGTGCGGTTTCAACCGTATTTTTGCGCGATTTTCACCATTTATATCCCCCCTTGCCTTTTCCGCAAAGCGGTGACGTCAAAAGGAAGGACGCAAGGGGCGGGAAAGTATTTTCGTTTTGTGACGGGAGGTTCATGAATAGAAAGATGAAAAAGACATTTTCGCTCGTAGGCGGACTTCTGGCTCTCTGTATATCGCTGAGCCCGTTCTCTTCAAAAGCGGCCTATGCGGAGGAGCGCGCGGCGCTGCCCGGCTTTTCCGACGACTTCGAATCCTACGCCGCGGACGGCGCGTTTATCGAAACGGACGCCGCGTTTGCGGAGAAATGGTCGAATAACGTTTTAAACGGCGGCGAGGAACAGGGAATCGACGCGCACTTGAAGGGAGTGGGCAAAATAGAATACGAAAACGGAGAAAGCGGGAACAAAGTTCTCCATCTCGACAACGCTTCGGTGGCGATGAATTCCTATTTCCATATCGGTCCGGGCGGGGATTATCGGGTAAAAAATTTCACGGCGGGGTTTCGGCTGAAATTTTTGACGGAAAAGGCGGCGGAGCGCGGCTGGGTGGGAATTTCCTTCCGAAAAAAGGCGGAGGCGCACTATCTCGGGACGAACAATCTGCTCTTCACCGTACAGAGGTATACGCAAAACACGGAGGTTTCCCCGCATACGTACGCCGTATTCAACGGCGGCACGACCAACGATTTTTCCGACGCGGCGTTCGGGGAAATGTTCGGCGAAAAGCTGACGTTCAGCGCTCGGTCCTACGCTGTGCCCAATGCGGTCGCGGGCGAAGACACTCCCTGGATGGAATACAAACTCGAAGCGGAAAATAATCGCTATCGGATGTATCTCGACGGGGTGCAGGTGGCGGATTGCAGCTTCGAGGTCAATTCGTTCGATTATTTCGGCTTTTTGAGCCTCGACTGCTGTACGGCGGATATTTTGGTGGACGATTTTTACGTCAGCGTAGCGGATACGCAGCTGCCGCCCGTCATCGAAAAACTGCCCGCGCCCGTGCTCGTATGGGACGAGGCAAGCAAGACGTTGCGCTGGGAAAAGATCGCGGGCGCCAATCTCTATACCGTATATCTCGACGGAAAATCCGTAAAGACCTCCAATAAGAGCAGCTATCAGGTCGAAGAGGAATTGAGCGAGGGCGAACATATCTTTTCCGTCAAGGCGCTCTCGGAGGATACCTTCGAGGCCCTGGACAGCGACCTTTCCGCACCCGTTTCCTATCTCGTCGCAAAGGCGCGGGATTCGTCGGGCGGGGGCGGCGGCTGCAAAAGCCTGGCGGGCGCGGGGACGTTTTCGGCTCTTGCATTGCTGGCGGTCGGCTTTGCGTTAAAGAAGCGGGAGTAGATTCCTTTGCCTTATCGATCGGCTGAAAAAAACCGTTTGATTTCCAAACGTTTCTATAAACGGGAAACGGTCCGTTTTTAGTTGACTATTAAATCGAAGCGGGGTAAAATAAAGTTAAGAAAAATCGATAAGACGAAAAGGATGGGAAGTGATATGCAGGTGAGAAATCAATCGTATTTAAGAAGAAAAAACAAAAAGAGCATCATCGATTTGTTGCGAAAAAAGACGCAGAGCTATTCCGACCTCGCGCGGGAACTCAAACTCAGCAATACGGCGATAGCGAAAATCGTGGACGATCTCATAGAACAGAATATCGTATATCGGGAGAGCGACGCAAAGGGACGCGGCGGGATCAATCTGTCCATCAACGCGGATTTCGGATACGTGATCGCGGTGGACTTGTCCCGCTGGCAGATCTCGTTCAGCGCCGCGGATTTCGGGAGCAACATCCTCGCAAAACGCACGCTGGACAGAGTTTGCTTTCATAAAGAAGACATCGCGCGCCTCCTCGAAGTGATCCGTCAATTGATGGACGACGAGAACGTAAAGGGACGGACGCTTTGCTGCATCGCCATCGCTTCCCCCGGCAAGATCGATAAGGAGAGCGGAAAATTCATTCTCAATCCCCGTTTCCGGGAACTTGGGAATATTTCCCTGCAAACGATTTTCGAACAGGAGTTCGGTTGCATGGTCATCGTGAAAAACGACATCAATCTGGCTCTTTTGGGCGAAAAAATGTACGGCGACGTATTGAAGGATGTGGAAAACGCCCTGATGCTTCACGTGGACGTCGGCGTGGGCGCCGCTTTGCTCATCGACGGCAAGGTGTACGAAGGGACGCACGGTTTCGCGGGCGAGATCGGCTATTTCAAAATGAATATGTTTCTCTCCGAAGAGGACAATTACGGGAATCTCGGTTACGGAAACTATTACGACGTCACCTCGCTTTTCAGTTCCTTAGCGATCGTCAAGCGTGAGCTTTCCCTGGGGAAAAAGAGCGTTTTGCAGGATTGGATCCGGGAAAAAGGGCTTTCTTGGGACGACGTCACCATCACGGAACTTTTGGAGGCGTATAGACAAAAAGACGAACTGGTGGTGCGGGTGATCCATTCCGCCGCCCGCGTCATCGCCACGTTCGCCTCTTCTTTGTCCGACCTCCTCGACGTGGAAAAGATCGTGCTGACGGGTTCGGTGATCGGGTTCGGGAACGAATACCTCGACTATATTTCAAAATTCACGGGAGAATACCCCATCGTCTTTTCGGATCTGGCGGCAAACGCCACCGTCATGGGCGCCATCAACGCGGGAATTCTCGGCGTGTTCGACGATATGCTATAAAAGTAAAGAAACGATATGATACATAAAACGATTGAATTTGCCAAAGAGGAACTGAACAGATACCTTGTCTTCATGACGGGGGAGAGCGGATGCATCGCTTTGACCGCGGGGCGGGACGAGGATATTTTCCGCGAGAGATGCGAGATTTCGGTGTCCGCGGGACGCGGAGAGATCAAGGCGAACTGCCCTCGGGCGCTTCTGCTGGGCGTATACGAGCTGCTTCGCCGCTGCGGCTGCCGCTTTTTGCGGCCCGGGAAAAACGGAGAGTACATTCCGCATAAAAAGATAGGGGAAATAAGCGCTTGCTGCGTCTTTGAACCCTCGCAGCGCCATCGCGGAATCACCATCGAAGGCGCGGTGAGTCTGGAAAACGTGCTGGAACTCATCGATTGGGCGGCTAAGGCGGGATTTAACGGCTATTTCACTCAGTTCAGCACCTCTTACGAGTTTTTCAGCCGTTGGTACGAACATCTCGGCAATCCTTTGCTGACTCCCGAAAAAATCGACGAGGAAACGGCGAAGAATTATATCGGCATCATCGTGGAAGCGCTGAAAAAACGTTCCCTTCTCTATCATTCCGTCGGGCACGGCTGGACGCCCGCGTGCCTCGGCATCGACTGCAACGGCTGGTACACAAGCCGGGAAGTTCTGTCCGAAAAAAAGCGCGGTTTGCTCGCGGAAGTGGACGGCAAACGTCAGTTTTTTAAGGGAAAGCCCTTGAACACGCACCTCTGCTATTCCAATCCTGCGGCGCGGAAACTGCTGGCGGAAACGGTGGCGGAATACGCGGAAAATCATCCCGAAATAGACGTTTTGCATTTCTGGCTGGCGGACGATTTCAACAACGCCTGCGAGTGCGGGGAATGCGCCAAAAAGCGGATGTCCGATTGGTACGTGATGATCCTCAACGAGATCGACAGACTGCTGACGGAAAGACGTTTGAACGTAAAAATCGTCTTTCTCGTCTATCTCGAACTGTATTGGCCTCCCCTCGAACAGCGCCTCCTGAATCCCGATCGTTTTATCCTCATGTTCGCGCCCATTTTCCGAAGCTATACGGCTGCGTTCGACGTTTCGGGGGATTGGCGTACCCGTCCTCTTTTGGAGTATAAGCGCAACGAAATGGTCTATCCCAACGACGCGGCGGAATATCTCGCTTTTCTCGCGGGCTGGAAAAAAGTCTTTACAGGGGACAGCTTCGATTTCGACTATCACCTGATGTGGGACATCAATCGGGATTTCGGCGGGGAAACGATCGCAAAGGTGCTGTACGAGGATATCCGCTCTCTCGCCGCCATCGGTCTGAACGGATTTTTAAGCTGTCAGATACAGCGCGCCTTTTATCCCAACGGCTTCGCGTTCTATCTGATGGGACGGGTGCTCTCGGACGAAAACGCGGCTTTTAAAGAGATCAGGGAAGATTATTATGCGAGCGCTTTCGGGAAGTATAAAGATTTTGCGCGTCATTTTTACGAGGAAGTGGAACGCACGGTCAGCTTTAAATACATGAAAGAGGAAACGGACGCGGCTTCGGCTTTGCCCGGTTTCAAAGAGGCAAAAATATTCCTGACGGAAACGTTGAAAAACTTTCCCGACGTTTCAGACCTTCTGCCCGTGCAGGCGGAAAGCATGGAGATCCTGCGCTTTGCCGCGGACAATATCTTAAAGCTCATCGACGTGCTGATCCTGAAAATCGAAGGCAAGCCCGAAGAAGAGATCGCGGCGGCGGACGCCGAAAGAAAGGAATTTTTCAATCGCAGGGAACTCCGCTTTCAGCCCTATGCGGACGGCTTTTTCGTCAATATGATCACCGACGGCATCGTAGCCAGCGAAAAGAGCGGCATTTATACGGAAAGCGGGAACGAACGTTAGGAAAAAATCGCGGGACAGGGAAGGAATAACGATGAAACGGATTTGGACGCAAGGGGAAGAACGAGGGTTTTCCGAGTTCAAAAAAGAATTTTTTTACGACGGGAAGGGAAAGAAAGCGCTTCTCAAAATCGGAGCGGACTATAAATACGCCGCCTATTTAAACGGAACGTTCGTCGCCAATGCGCAGTACGCGGATATTCCCGAAAAAAAGAGGGTGGACGAGATCGATCTCGCGCCCTTTCTGAAATCGGGAAACAACGAGCTGTACATCGTCGCCGCGCATATGGGCGAGGATTTTTCCGTCGCCCGGACGATGGCGGCGTTTATCTCTTTCGAGGTGATGATCGACGGCGTCAGTATCGCGTGTTCCGATGAAAATACATGGGGCAGGGCTGCGGCGAAGTATTCCGTCGGGGACAAAATCACCCCGCAGCTGGGATACGGATGGAAATATGACTTTACCGCTTTTGGCGAGGACTGGAAGCCTTGCCGCGCCGTTTTAGACAAATTTACCGACGAAAAAAGACCGATCGAAAGATTGCGGATCTCCGCGCCTTTGCCGTGGGAAATCGTCGCGCAGGGCGTTTTTAAGTACCGTGTTGGGGGAACGGCTGCCGCCAAGATGCAAAACGCCTGGATGTCCACGCTGCGCTTTGCCGAGATGACGGGGCAGGACAGAATAAAGGCGGCGGGCGCGTGCCGTCCCGTCCGTTTTGCCGCAAAATCGCAGGGCGGGGACGGGATTTTTCTCATCGCGGACCTCAAAAGGGAAACGAGCGGCTATCTTTCCCTCTGCGTCAGGACGGACAGGGCCTGCCGCGGGATCATAGGCTGGGGAGAGCATCTTGCCGATCTGCGCGTCCGCACGGAGCGAGAAGGCAGGAATTTTGCCTGCGAGCTGTTTTTTGCCGAGGGGGAAAACGCTCTCGACGAATACCTGTACCGCGTCGGTTGCCGTTATCTCTGTCTGTATATCGAAAACGGGAGCGCGGAACTCGTCCGTCTGTCGGTGCGCGAGGCGCTCTATCCCTTTAAGAGGATCGAAAAAGAATTCGGGGACAGACTGCTGAATAAAATTTACGAAACGGGCAGGCGCACGCTCGAACTCTGCGCGCACGAGCATTACGAGGATTGTCCCTGGCGGGAACAAGCCCTGTACGGCATGGATTCGCGCAATCAAATGCTGTTCGGGTACGGCGTTTTCGAGGAATACGAATTTCCGCGGGCGTCATTGCGCCTGTTTGCGGATACGCTGCGAAGCGACGGACTTTTGCAGCTTTGCGCTCCCGCGCGCGCGAACATCACCATTCCCTCTTTCAGCGCCTATTGGATAATCGCGGTCTGCGAAAACGCCGAAGCCGATTACGACGAAAAATTCGTGGGCGAAATGCTCCCGAAAGCGGAAAAAATGCTCGGGATCTTTCGCGAAAGAAGCTCTGAAAACGGGGTGTCGGTCTTTACGGAGGCCTGCTATTGGAATTTTCACGAATGGTCGGACGGTCTGGACGGCGGGAATTTCAACCGTACGGAGGAAATTCCGAAAGCGTACGACGGAATTTTGACGGCGCTCGTATCCATAGCGGCGGATAAGCTCGCCGCGCTCGAAAAGCGTTTCGGAAAGGGTGCGCAGGCGGCGGAAACGCAGAAATATTCCGCGTCGCTGAAAGACAGCTTAAACGCTTTTTACGATCCCGAAAAAGAGATGTACGCCTCTTATAAAGCGTCGGACGGAACGCTGTACGGCTATCACGCCTATATGCAGGCGGCGACGCTTCTCGCCTGCGACTTGGACGCAAACCGCGCAAGGCGGCTCTGCGCAGTCCTCAAATCCCCGAAGGGGAAGGCGGTGGAAATGACGCTCGCCGCTTTACCCATGCAATACGACGCGATCGTGAAGGCGGAAAAGGATTGTAAATGGTGCGTGGAAAACGTAGCGGAAATTTTCGGAAAGATGCTCTATGCGGGCGCGACGTCCTATTGGGAAACGGAGCGCGGCGAAGCCGATTTCAACGACGCGGGCAGCCTTTGTCACGGCTGGTCGGCGGTTGCCTGTTATGTGCTGGATAAATACCTGGTCGGCGCAAAGAGATAAAGAGAGCGGGAGAAGGAGAAGAGAGATGTTGAGATTTTTGAGATACCTGAAAGAGGGCGCGGTGCTGCAAAGAGGGGAGCCGCTGACGGTGAAAGGATATGGGGAAGGGGAGATACTCTGCACGCTTAGCGGGGAAGGGTATCGGGAAACGAAAAGAGTGGAAGCAAAAGGCGGTCGTTTCCTGGCGGAGTTTAAAGCGGTAGAGGAAACGGGGGGATATTTTGAGCTTAGTGCGGCGAGCGGAGGGGAAGAGATCCGTGTGCGGGTGCGATTCGGGGACGTGTATCTGGCGCTGGGTCAGTCGAATATGTCGTATAGTCTGTCTGCGGTGGAGAATGCAGAAGGGTGGCAGGAGCGTGCGGAGAAGGCGGACGTATCGGTTTTGAATCTGGAAGAAAAGGCGGTGGGAGCCGGGGAAGAAATGACCCGTCCCGCGTATCCGCAGGAGGATTTGGCATGGGAGTACGAGTGGAGTCGCGGCGGGGCGAAACTGAGCGGAGTATCGGCGCTGTGCGTGCAGACGGGGACGCTGTTGTGGGAAAGAAGCGGCGTGCCGATAGGCTTTGTGCAGACGGCGATGGGCGGTCTGAGCGTGGAAGCGTACCTGAGGCGGGAAAGCGTGGAGAAGGACGAAGAGCTGGTGGAATTTTTAAAGCGCGTGGGCAGATATGCGAGCGCGGAGGAGTACAACCGTGCAGGGAGTCGAAACTACACGCAGCTGTCCGGGGTGTGGAACGAGAAAATCGCGCCGTTGGAAGGGCTTAGATTCAAGGGAATCGTGTGGTATTTGGGGGAAAGCTCGGCGTATGATTTCGAGTTCGGCCGGTTCTTTTTACGGGAGCTGAAAATTCTTTGGCGAGAATATGTGGAGCGATTCAAAGCGGAGCGGTTTGTGGCGGTGCATATCGCGCCGGAATATTATCCGTACGGGGATAAATACGGGTATCTGTACATAAACGAAGCGCTGACGCAGTTGCAGGAAGAGAGCGGGAAAGTGACGACGGTGCCGATTTACGATATAGAGCCGCGTTGGCGCAAGGGGGACGGCGGGATGTATTATCATCCGATTCACCCGGTCAATAAAGCGCCGATCGCAAAGCGGATCGCGGACGCGTTGGAAGGCCGTGTGACGAGGTATCCGCAGATAGCGGAAGTGAGGTATGAAAAGGGGGAGGCGATCTGTCGGATTAAAGAAGCGGGGAAAGGCATGAAGCGGGGAAAGGTGAACGGGTTTACGCTGGCGGGAAAAAACGGGAAATATTATCCGGCGGAAGGTGAGGTGACGAGCAGAGAAGAGATACGGGTAAGGAGCCGCGACGTGAAAGAGGCGCACAAGCTGACGTACGGGTTTATGCAGTATCAGGATTTTTGCAACGCGAAGACGGAAGAGGGATTGCCGCTGCTGCCGTATCGGAGCGAAGTGGAAGCGGTAAACGGGAAGTATTGTTTTCCGCCGGCGTATACGGTGAACGGGGCGCTGAGGGTCTATGAAAACAATTTCGGTTGGGAGGCGGGCACGTGTCGGAAAGTGCCGGTGTGGAAACAGGGCGAGATATACGACGGAGCGGAAACGGAGATAGGGTTGGAAGGCGAGTCGTTGTGCTGTACGTCGAGTCCGACGGCGGAGGAGTATTTCTTTTTCGGCATCTCGCCGTCGTTGTGCCTGGCGGGACATAAAAATCATCTTGGGGATTATCAATACTGGAACGTGCGTCTGAAAGGAGAAGACCGGGTGACATTTCTGGGCGTGGTGGTGAGAACCGCGGAGGGCGAGATATACCGCCTGGATTTGCGGAGAGGGAAAGAATCGCCGAACGCCGTGACGCTGGGCCCGAGGTTCGAGGAATATGCGATCGAACTGGGAAAAGGCAAAAAAGGGGACGGCTCGCCCGTAAGACTGAGTAAAGAGGAGAGGCGCAAGGTGGTGGAGGCGGAGTTTGTATTCCGCGCGCAGGAGCGGGTGAAGGTGTATCTCAAAGACCTCACGCTTTCGGATAAAAATTTTTCACAGGGCGTAGAAGAAAGGCGCGAACAAGTGCAGGAAGAGCGAAAAGATATCAAGCTTCCGGAGAGATACGAGGACGGAAAAGAAGAGGGAGCGAGTAAAAAGGGAAGGAGAAGGGAAAGATGAAAAGAATCAAGGATAAGTATTTGGTGGTGGGAGCGGACTTTGCGGGATATCCGTTGAAAGAAGCGGTGGTAGGATACCTGAAAGGGAAGGGATGGAAGATCACGGACCTGGGAGTTACGAGCGAAAGCGATCCCGCCGATACGGAAAATATGTTTCACCGCGTAGGACTGCGTGTGGGAGCGCAGATCAGCGAAGGCGAATTTGAGCGCGCGCTGTTGTTTTGCGGAACGGGAATGGGAATCCACATCGCGGCAAGTAAATGCCCGCACGTGATGAGCGGAGTGGTAGAGAGCGTTCCCGCGGCGCTTAGGGCGATCACGGGCAACGGAGTGAACGTCTTGGCGATGGGTGCGTTTTACGTGGCGCCGCAGATGGGCTGCGAGATAGCGGACGCTTATTTGAACGCGGAGCTTGGGACGGGGTATGAGTGGTGGCATAACTTTTATGAATTTCATAAGCTCGCGATAGACGAGCTGGAAGCGTTCGAGTATGAGTCGTATAAGAAAAACGGATTCAAGCTGAAACACTTGGGGGATTATGAGCTTAGGTTAGAGGTAAAGCCGGAGGAAGGAAGCGGGGAATAGAATAAGACAAGAGAATGAAAAGCCCCGGGAATTCGGGGCTTTTTTGCGGTCTTTGTGGGAGAGAGGGAAACAGAAGCAAAGAACGAAGCGGGGAGAAAAAGCCAAAATGAATAAAATCGGGAGGTTAGACGCGGAAGTTTTCCCTTTTCGGCCTTTTGAAACAGGAAATTGCGGGGGGATTTTATAATTATAAAAAATTGTTGAAAATCGGTCACGAGCGTCACTGTCTTTGCTGTCGCGCCTTTTGCTTTTCACGCCTCGCTGCCTCACAATCTGCCGCCGTACTTTGTGTCGCTCGCCCTGTTTATGAGTATCGGCTGCGTTTTCGAACTGATGCGCAAGACGCAGACAACACTTGTGATGCTCTCTCAATTAATGTTTTTACCCTCGATTATGCTTTCGGGAATCATGTTTTCCTCCCCTTTGCCGCCTCGATTTTTACAGTATATAAGTATGTCTTTTCCACGACGCTTGGCTTTAAAGCGATGACGGAGTTTCAGGGCAGATATTTGCTCTTTTGCCGGGAATCCTTTTTGTCATGAGCCTCCTTTCAGCGTTCCGCCCGAAAAGGATATCAGAAAAATAAAGCGCGTAGGGGAGCTTGTGAAATCTTTATTAACAGAAAAAATCCGGGGAACGTGTGTGATTTGAAGCCCTCGGATTTCTCTTTCCAAGGAATTGCCTCCCTCCTCTTTGCGCCTATCAAAGAAGGACGGAAAAGGAAGAAAATCCGGGAGTTTATTTGCCGCAAGCTAAAAAATTTTCGCTGAAAATCTATAAATTTTATTCTCGTTTCACGGGAAACGAGAATAAATAGCGAAAAATCCAAAAAGAACGAAGGTTTTATCGAGTTTTGAAAAATTCGACGAAGAACAAAGCGGCGGCGTTTCCTTACTAAAAATAGAAAATAGAAAGCGGAAAATTCTGTCTTGTCCCCTTAAAAAGTTTCTTGTCAGAAAAAGAACGGTTGTAAGAAGGCTAAGAAAAAAACTATCCTGTCCGGGAGAAAAAAATTGTTGCGGCTCTTTTCGGACAGTCCGATTCTATTAAAAAAACAAGAAGAAATTTTCACAAAACGATAGGGCGTATTCGCTTGACATTGTAAAAAAAAGGAAGTATAATAAAGTAAAATCCGAACATATGTTCGGATTTTGAAAGGGGAGGAAGAGGAAGGAAAAGAGATGGAGCCGAGGGAAGGAAGCGCCGCGCAGATGTATTGTCCGAATTGCGGGGTGAAGGTGAGGGGATATAAGGACAACGACGGGGTGATGCGTCAAACGTGTCCGAGATGCGGGGTCGTCATTTTCAGTAAGCTGCGCAAGAAAAGAGAAATGGACATCAAGGTGATCACACAATAAAATAATAGAGCGTTTGCAGTCCACACGGCGGTCGCGCTGAAACAGCGCGCGGGTAAATCCGTTTGTCCATAGATTGCGGGCAAGTGTTCGTAAAACACGCATAGCGTGTCAGAGCAAGGCGAAAAGCGTCTTGGCGAGCAGTATTCTTTTTGAAAGATACTGTTTCGTCGAGGCGTTTTTTATTTTTCGTAAAAAATCGAAAAAAGTTTTTTGTTCCGTGCAAAAACTGCACGGAAGGATTGAGAAAATAGAGCCATCAAGGACGGCAAAGGGGGTGAGATAAGTGAAAGCCTTGGAGCGGCGGCAGAGAATCCTCGAAACACTCTGTGAAAGACGTTATGAAAAAGTGGAAAATCTGGCGTTCGAGTTCTCGGTCAACGAATCGACCGTGCGCCGGGACATTCAGGAGCTTTCCTTATCTTACCCGATCTATACGAAGACGGGCGTCTACGGCGGTGTATACGTGGCGGAGGGGTATTATCTGGGGCGACAATATCTCAAACGCGAGCAAAAAGAATTTCTCGAAAAGATAGCGGGAGGACTGGCAGGTATGGAACGAGAGCAGATGCAGACGATCATCAGACAATTTGCGCGCCCCGACTGCGGGAATTGACGGCAAGCCGCCGAATACAGAAACAAATAAAAACAACGGCGAAAATAAGAAGTCATACATAACATTTTTGTCGAAGGAGAAAAAGATGAATAAAGAATTGGAAAAGCGCATCAATGAAACGGAGAACGGCAAAGAGATCCGCCTCAAAGGCAGAATGGAGATCAGGGGAGTAAAAAGCAACTGCTTTCTATTGGGAAAGATGTGTTTGAACAGCCTGATCAATATTTGCCGTTCGGACATCGTGATCGACGGCAGCGACGCGGAGATCGATGCGGAAATCGAGGACAGCACGGGGAGCGATTGGAGCTTGTTTTTCATTCAGCCCACCGCGCGAAACGTATGTATGAGAAATATGACGATCCGCGTACATATTCAAAATCCCGCCGCTACGAAAAGACAGTTTTTCGGAATTTACAATACGGCATACGGTTTGAAAGTGGAAAATTGCAGCATAGAGATATACGCGGAGAAACAACTCGGCATAGCGGGGATCTACAACAACGGCAATCTCGACACGCATATGGAAACGCGGGCGGACAACCTCGTGGTGAACGACTGCTATATCAAGGCGGAGTGCGGTGCCGAGGAGTATCCCAAGGAATGCGCGGTGTACGGTCTTTACAACAATCTCGCCAACAGCATCTCGTTGCAGAACACCTTTATTTACGCGATAAACCGCGGCGACGGCGAGAGGCAGCGCGCGGTGGGCGTGTATACCAACGGGCGTTTCGGGCGCTTTGTCGGAAATAACGTCAAGGCGAACGGGACGCACAATGTCGGCAAACATACGGAAGAGGCGCACGCGTTCGGATTCATAAACGAAGGACTGTATTCTATCATCAGCGCGAACAACATCGTCGGGGAATGGGCGGGCATGAGCGTGGGATTGGAAAACAGGGGCGAGTATGCGCGCATCTCCTCCAATAAAATTCTGGCGACGCACACCATCTGCGGCAGAAGCGTAAGGAGCTACGGGGATAACAGCAGCATCGGAGGAAATATCATCACCTCCACCAGCCGCAACGCGCGTCTGATAGAGCACGGCGCGAAGGATTGCGTCATCCACGGAAATATCATGGAAATCCTGATGACGCCCGAGGAATGTCGAAGCGGGTGCGGGATTTACGCGGTGGGGGAGAACGTGCAGGGAAACGTCATCGCGGAAAATATCCTCCGCAACACGCCCGACTGCGGCATATTCGCGGACGCTTCCGCGGGGATCGTCTGCAACAACGAGGTGCGCGCCTATCGGGAAACGGTGGAGCGGGCGGGCAGAGAAAACGTCCGATTGGCGGAGAAGCTGGACGAGAAAAATATACGGTCCATCTACGAATAAAAGGGGAGGAGAAAAGGAATGGAGGAGAAAATTTTACAGTTGATCACCGAGTACGGACTGGAAGCGACGATTCTTGCGCTTGCGATCAACCTGTTTACGGGCTTGATAAAAATGCCGATCAAGGCGTGGGCGAAAAAGCGGGAAAACGGAAGGAAAGCGACGCGGTTTTTAGTGTTTTTGCCCGTTGTCGTCGGGTTGCTGCTGACGTTTGTCTATTTGCGGGCGGTCTATGGCAAAACGGGCATAGACAAGCCGTTCGTAACGCTCTGGGTATCGTCCAGCAGCCTCAGCCTGGCGCTGTACGCCTTTTGGGAAAAATTGTTTCCCGCAAAGGAGAAGATGCTCACCGAGCCGGAAATCGAAGCAAACAAAAAGCTTCTCGAAAAAATCAAAGAGTTCGCCGATAAGGAGCCGGAAGGGGAAAATCCCCAAAACGAGGCGCCCACGGCAGGGACGACGGAAGAAGAGAAAAAAGAACTCGCGTCCCCGGCTTTGCCGCAGCCGGAAAATGCAGAGGATGCGGAAAAAGAAAAAATCGTATTGAGAGGAAAAAAAGATGAAAACGCTGAAACTGAGAAAAAATCCGTATAAAGGAAAACTGATCGTCTTTGAAGGCACAGACGGCGCGGGAAAAACGACGATGATCTCGCTGACGGAAAAATATCTCGAAGAGAAAAACGGCATCGGAAGCGTCCTGTGCGTGAAACAGCCTACCGATTTGTCGAGAAAGACCAAACTCTTTCAAAAGATGATGTATTGCTGCAAGCACGAGGATATCAACTATCGCGCCGTACAGCTTTTAACGATGTCGGACAGGATGCAGCACGGCTTCGAGGTGATCGAACCCGCTTTAAAAGCGGGCAAGACGGTGATCTGCGACAGATACATCTACACTTCGCTGGCAAATATGCTGGCGCGCGGATACAGGGACGAAAAATGGTTTTACGAAGCGGCAAAACACCTTTTAAAACCCGACCTCGCGTTTTTGGCCTACGCGAACCCCCTGATGGCGATAGAGCGGATAAAGAGCCGCCCCGACGAATGCGATCGTCATCTCGACGAGCCTCTGCTTTTGAGAGTCGCGGGGGAATTTCTGGGAATGGCGAAAGGGGAAGGATTTGTCGTGCTCGATACCGAGGGGGAGCCCGAAAAGGCTTTTGCCGTCGTAGAAAGGGAGCTTTTGCGGGAGGAATCGAAATGACGGAAAACAGTCTGCACTACGTGGTGTCCGTTCTCAAAGGGGAAAATCCCAAAACGGTGACCGATTGGTATGAAACGACAGGCTTCCTCTGCTGCCATAAGATCGCGGGGCTATTTTACAACCGGGCGAAAAAGAGTCGAATAGAGCTGCCGTCAAAAATAGAGAAGTTCCTTTCGGAAACGTTCGAGAGGCAAATTCGGCGCACGCAGTCGATGCGCGCGGCGATCGGGGAGATTTCCCGAGCGCTGGCGGCGGACGGCGCGGAGCACATTTTGCTGAAAGGCAGCGTGCTGTGCAACGTTGCCGAAGAGGAGAGCGCTATCTATGAGGACGGAGAGAGAATTTCCAACGACATCGATATTCTCGTCGAGCAAGACGGTATCACCGCGGTGGAAAATTCATTGAAAAAGCTGGGATTTATACAGGGCAGGTATGCGCCGGGGGAGAAAAAGATCAAGCCTTTCCCGCGTCTGGAAATTCTGAAACGCCGCATGAACCGCGGAGAAACGGCGCCCTTTTTGAAGACGACGGGCAATCCCGAACTCCCTTTCATAGAGGCGGACATCAATTTTTCGCTCGGAAACGTGCCGGGAGAGAGGGACTCTCTGCTTTCGGAGATGATAGCGACGCGCAAAGAATACGCGGGCAAGGTGCCCATGTACGTGGCGAACGAGGAAATGTTTTTTCTGCACCTCATTTTGCATCAGTACAAGGAAAGCTGTCTGTACTTTATGGCGGAGCGGAGAAAAGATCTCGATCTTTATAAACTTGCGGACATCTACTATCTATGGAAAAAGGACTCCTTCGACAAGGGCGATTTGAAGAAACTCGCCTTCAAGTACGGCGTACAGAAAGAAATCGGTACGGTGCTCGGGCAAACGGGGCGCATTTTTGAAGACGAAGAACTGAAATCGGCCGCGGAGGAATACGGGGAAAGACAGCCCGAAGTGATCGATTATGAGGGGAAAAAGCGCTTGCTTTGGACGGCGGACGAGCGGACGCGAATTTGCAGCTTGGACCCTCTGCGTTTTTTGAAGGAGAGAAAAGAGGATGATCACTAAACGGGAAATTACGGAAGCGCTCGCTCTGTCGTGTGTGGAAAGCTATTTTTTGGCGTGGCTGGCAAAGCGTTTCGACGTATCCAAACTGTACGGAGAATCCTTTGTTCCGATAGGGCAGGTGTTTGACGACTTTGCGCAAGGGGCAAAGTACGAGGCGTACGAAGGGGTGCCCCGCATTCAGGAAACCGCGGAAAAAGCGGGGATCGCCGCGCACGTCTATTCCGTCTTTCCGATGGGCGTGCCCGGATCGCGGGAGAAATTGGCGGAATGTCTGAAAAACCAAAGGGAGGAGGATCTCTGCCTGATGCACGTGAACGAAGCCTTCTTTGCGGAGTACAAGCGCAAAGCCTGGCGGGAGGATCATTATATCTGCGTGGACGGCTCTCTTTGCTGGCTCAATCAATATCCCCTCTCCGAAGGGCGGTTTACGGAAGAAAGGTTGAAGGAAGTTTCGGGCAACGCCGTTTGTACGTACGCTTTTCGAAACGGGCGCGCGGATACGGAGAGCGACTGCGAAAAAAAGATCCGAACTCAGACGTTTTCCTCTGTTTGTCCGCCGCGGGAATCGGAAAAACTCGAAGGCGCGTTGGGAGTCCTGCGAGTGACGAGAAAACGGCTGGAAAAATATTTTTCCGGCTCGGAAAAAATCGCGGGGCTATTGAAAGCGGAGATCTTGCTTTTGGACAAGCTCTACTTTTACGTCCGTCTGCGGCGGCTGAAAGGGGAAAGACGAGCGGACGCGTTCAAAGAGGAATTAAAGGAAATAACGGAATACGAAAAAAAGATTGCGGAGGCGATGAAATGAATAGAGAAGAGATCGAAAAGAAGATCGTCGATCTGGCGCGGGAAACGACGGGCGCTCAGCTGACGGAAACCGTAACGCTGAAAGAGAACGGACTGGATAGTTTGTCTTTGGTGCTTCTCATCGCGTCGATAGAAGAGGCGTATTCCTTTTCTTTCGACGAGGATGACTTGCAGCCCGATAAGCTGCTGACTTTGAAGGATTTGACCTTATTGACGGAGAAATATTTATGAAACTTTGGGAGTATCTGAGAGAAAAAATCAAGCCGTATTCGGAGCGCGTCGCGTTTGCGGATTCGGGAATCACTTACGGCGAACTGCTCTCGTGGGGGAACAATGCGGGGGGAGAAAAAAGACTGCAAGTTTGTAAGGGAGGGACGAGAGAGGAACAGGCGCTCGCGATTTTAAAATGCCTTGCAGGGGGCGCCGCCGTCGTTCCCGTTTCTTTGGATTACGGCTTGAAACAGTATAACTATATCTGCGAAACGGTAAAAGATGCGGGACAGGTAAGCGACGACACCGCGTTTGTCATGTTCACGAGCGGAACGACGGGCACTCCTAAGGGCGTGGTGCTGACGGACAAAAATATCGTTGCCAATCTCGAATACATTGCCTCCTATTTTCGTCTGGAAGGCATGAAGAGCATCTGTATCGCGCGCCCCTTGGTGCATATCGCGGTGCTGACGGGGGAGCTTTTGTACGGACTCGTCAGCGGACTGACGATCTATTTTTACGAGGAGTCGTTTATGCCCGCGAGGCTGGCTAACTTTCTCTCGGAAAAGGAAATAGACGTATTCTGCGCGACGCCCACCCTGTACGCGGCGCTCGTCAGGAGCGTCAAGGGGAAGCCGCTGCCCGTCAAGACCGCCGCAGTCAGCGGCGAAAGGCTGACGGAAGCCGCCGCGCGTCAGCTTTCCGAGGCTTTGCCGCAAACGGCGTTTTACAACGTCTACGGCCTTACCGAGCACAGTCCGCGCGCGAGCGCCCTGCTCCCCGAAGAGTTCGTGAAAAAGGCGGGAAGCGTGGGGAAACCTATCGGGGCGGTGAAAATGAAGATCGAGAAGGGGGAACTGTTGTTGAAATCCCCGTGCGTGATGAAAGGATACTATCTCGACGAGGCGCGCACGAAAGAAAAGATCCGCCGCGGCTGGCTGTATACGGGGGACATGGCGCATACGGACGAGGAGGGCTATTACTATATCGACGGCAGAAAGGACGACATGATCATCCGCGCGGGCGTCAATATTTTTCCGCAGGAAATAGAGATCGAGGCGAAGAAATGCGCGGGGGTGCACGATTGCGTGGTGTACGGCGAAAGGGAGGAACATATGGGAGAGATGATCTGTCTTAAATACGAGGGCAGCATCCCGTCCGAATGGCTGTGGACGTATCTCGTCCGCAACCTGCCCCCGTATCTCGTGCCGAACAGAATAAAAAAGGTGGAGAAGCTGGAAACGACTGCCAGCGGAAAGAAGATACGGCGATGAAAGAAAAAATCATAAGCATCATTCAAAAGGGCTGTGCCCTGGAAGAAGCCGTTTCCCCCGAGAGCGAATTAAAGGCGTTGAGTTTGGACAGTCTTTCCTTCGTCGCCGTATTGGTGGCGATAGAGGAGGAATTTCAAATCGAATTCGAACTCGACGAATTGGATATGGGAGCTTGGAACACAGTGGCGGACGTCATAAAGGCGGCGGAGGAAAAAGCGGATGACAAAAAATAAAATAGAGGGCGTAAAACCGTTCAACAAATTTTGGCTGAAAAGCTGCTATTATCATCAGTTAATTGCGGGACTGTCCGCCTTAGGCGTCGATCGGGAACTCTTCCTTTTAAACGCAATGGTCTTTGCCGAAGAAGGATTTTCGGCGGACGAAGGGGGGATTCTTGGCGCGCGGGAGTTTGAAAGGACGGCGGGCTATCGCTGCAAATCGTGCAATATCTCTAAGAGAGCGTTGAAGAGGCGGATCGATAAGGGAATGCCGGTCATCGTCGGGGTGGACTGCTTTTATCTCGAAAGCCGCCCCGAAATGTTCGGCATACGGCATGAACTGCACTTTCTCCTTTGTTACGGCTACGATCTGAAAACGCGGGAAGCGAACGTGGTGGATCACGCTTACAGGGGAAGTTACGAATTTCGGGAGAAAGTAATTTCTCTGGATAATCTCTTGTATGCAAACGGGATGTATCGGAAGCGTCACCCCGAAAAGCGGTTTTCCTGCCGCGTCTTACGTAAGGCGAAAGTTCAAAAAGGTGCTCTCGGTCTATGGTCGCAAATGGATTTGAACAGGCTGCTTTCATCGAAAAAGAGCTCGGAAAAGAATCTTGACGAACTGAAAAGAATGTTTCTTTCCGACTTAAAAGAACTGCAAGAAAAATCGGAAAAGATAACGGATTATTTGCAAAGCATGAGAACCTCCCTCTATTGTCTTTCCGAAACGCGGGCGTTTTCACAGAGCAAAGAAAAGAGCGCCCTGCTGGACTTTCTGATAAGCGGCTATTCGAATCTCCTTTCCTTACTTTGGAAAATGTGGCGTCAGGAAAATTTTTCTTTCGCCGTCACGCGGATGGACGGAATTCTGAGAAAGATAGATTCCGTAAAGGAAACGGAAGAGAAAGTCTACGACTGTCTGTGGGAGGTGTGCGCATGAAAAGATTTGAAAGGGTCGATCTTTCGCCGTGGCTCAATCACAAATTGGTGTACGCTTCCCTGCCCCTGGCCGAGGAGGAGTACGGACTGGAAAATATCTGCATTTTACAGGCGAATTTTTCTCTGCGGGACGAGGAAACGATCGACGGGGTGGAATTTCGATTCGCGGATTCAAATTTCGACAACGTCTTGTGCGACAGGCAGAGAGTAAAAGCGGAGGCGGAAGCGAAAAAACTGCATTTTATCGGATTTTCGCATTGGGGGGATACTTGCGAAAATTTCACCGTCGTCTGCGGGGACGGCGGCGAAGAAACGGTGCGCGTTGCCGTCCCCGATTGGTCGCATGGCTGGGATGCGGATATTTTCACGCATTTTATGTTTCAGTACAGCGCCGTCCGTACCGCGAAAATTTTTCTCTCCTCGGGCACGGTGAAGCACCCTTTCTATTTTCATCACTGCGTTTGCAGCCTCGAAAAACAAGAGCGGGTACGGGAGATTGTTTTTCCCGACAATATGTTGATGCACATCGTCGCTTTGACTTTGGAAGGGGAAGACGGCCGATAAGCGTGAGAAGAATATGGACATTTTAAGGGAGATCCGCCGCATTCGCGGTGAGGAAAATTTAAAAATAGAAAAGAGAAACACGAATCCCTATCGGGTGCTCGTAAAGGAAGAGGACGGGATCACGGCGTATTATTGCAGCGTGCCCGTATATTCGAAAGAAGGGAAGCTCCTGTTGCCGAAATGGCGGAAAGAAAACGGGCGCTATCGTTTTCAGGGAATCAATGCCGAAATTGCCGCCACAGAGGAAAACGTCATCCTTTGCAACGATTACGGCAGCGCCGAGATTGCGTTTGCGGACGACGTATCGATAGAGCCGACGTTTAACGGAATCGCGGTCGTCTGCGGTAAAAGCAAGACGAAATTTTCGCTGGAAACGAGTTCGGAAAGAACCGTTCGGGAAAGCGCGGGGTGTTTCGCGCTGATGCGGGAGGAGTTTACTCCATTTTTGAGCGTGAACGGGATAATAGGGAAAACGGGCGGCGGCGTTTGTCCGCTGCGGGTAAACGGGGTGAAGAGGGGAGAAAAAGCCTTTGAAATGACGGTGGAAAGCGCCGCGGCGACAGAAATTCTTTTCGAGATCGCTCTGTACGCGCCGAAACTGGTGCTCGATACCACGGTAGCGTCGAAACTTCCCGACGAAAATAATGCGTTCGGCGGCGCCGCATTTTTGGGAAATACCGAAGAATACGGGGAACAATGGCTGTATTCGCGTTTCGACACAACGCTTTTCGCCGATCTGAATTTTTATCGGGTCAAAGAAGCGACGTTGTATTTGCCGAAATGGGGGGGAGAATGCAGGCTGGACGGCTATAAAATGGACGCGCCTTGGTGCAGTTTCGCGTCGACTTGGAACACGAAGACCGCTTTTTCCCGCTTGTTGTATACGGCGAGGCGCAGCCGCCGCTATGAAAGGATGGATGTGAGCGAGATCCTACGGGATATTTTAAGACTGCATGAGCCGCGAAATTCCGGGTTCGTCATAAAGAGCGGGCAGGAAAAAGGCGTCAGCGCGGTATCTACGGGCGACAATTATGATAAGCCGCAGATACTGGAAATCAAATTAAAAAACAATTAATCAAAAAGGAAAAAAATTATGGGAACCATTAAATTTAAAAACATGGAAGAAAACGTAAACGAAGAACTTGCTTCCGAGGAAATTCTTGAAGAATCGGAGGGGCAGGTATACGACGAAGTAGCTTTAAAGAAAAATAAAGACGCGCCTATCGTGCTCTTTGAGGACGAGGCGAAGCGCGAGGAGAACGTAAAGCATTTCAGAATGAGCGACGGCAGCTATCGGGCGCAGATTTTCACCGAGCCCGTGCACTATTACGACGAAACGGAGGGAAAATATCTCGCCATAGACAATACTCTTTGCGATTGTCCGGCGTGCCTTGAAAAAGAAGACGATTTCGACGGCTATGAAAACAGGCAGAGCGACGTTCGGGTAAAATTCGGCAAACGGACGAACGGAAAGCTGTTTACGCTGGAAAAAGACGGATATAAGGTGGAATGGAAGCTGCTCGGCAAACGGGATAAGCGGCTTCTTTGCGACGCCTTGAACGACTCCTGCGCGTTTTTGCCGAACGGGAAGCAGAGGAGCGCGGAAACGAAGCTCTCCGACGAGATACGATATAACGATATCGCGCCGGGGACGGATCTGCAATATATTCTCTCTCCGAAGAGGATCAAGGAAAACATTATCGTCAGAGAACGTCAGGATTCTTACGAATATAAATTCGAACTGAAACTGAAAAATCTCAACGTGGAATTGTCGGAGGACGGACAGCGTTTGGAACTGTTTATCCAAAAGATAGACGAAGAGAGCGGCGCTCTTGGGAAAGAAACTATTTTCACCATTCCGATGCCCTATATGTTCGACGCCGACGGGAAAAAGAGCGGCGAAGTGACGTACGAATTGGAAAGGCTGAGCGGAAATAAATTTATTTTCAGCGTGATTGCGGACGAGAATTGGATCAACGCCGAAGGAAGAGCTTTTCCCGTGACGATCGACCCCGTGATCGAAACAAAGCAGAAGTGGGATTCAAACTTTTGTTTGTCGAGAAAAGTAACGAACCAAAAGAATAATAAGGGAGAATATATAATAGACGACAGCGGATATAATTGTGTTGGAGATGATGGTTATGGAATGTTCAGGTCTTATTTAAAATTTAAATTGCCTAATTTTGAGGGACGAAAAATTTTGGAGGCGACTTTATCCCTTTACCAAATTGGTTTTGATGGAAATGTAAATAATCCGGGATATTTCGATATACATAAAGTTACTTCAAATTGGAATGAAAATACGACGTTTAAATGGGATAATTGTCCCAGTTTTGACAACAAAATATATAGCCGTGTAAGATATTCCACCAAAAAGTATAATACCTTGAAAATAGATATTACGAAATTGGCGAAAGAATGGGAAAACAATCCAAATTACGGTTTAATGATGAAGGATTCTTTTGAACAGCAATACTGTGACTTTTTTAGCTTTCATAATGAAAAGACAGCAGAAGACGATTCCGAAATCCCGCAACTTACAATAAACTATGTGGAAAACAGATGTAGGGTCAGCGACGAATATCAGGTGAATAACATAAAACGCGCCGGAACGCATATGGTGGATCTGTGGACGGGACGAAACAGATTGGTCCACGAAGACGCGGGCTTTGAGGACAACGAACGCCTTTCTTTGAGCGTTTCCCACGTCTATAATATTCTCGACAAAGCCGCCTCCTATATAAAAACCAGCAGAAATAATTATACGCCCGACTTAGGAGTGGGCAGGGGCTGGAAATTAAATTTACAGCAATTCTTATTTAAAATCAATACCGCTGCGAACGGCTATACGGACTCGATAGGCTTTTTGTATATCGATCAAAACGGGGACGAAATCGTCTTTTCGGAAAGCAAAAAATGGAAGGCGGTATACGACGGAGCGGGAAACGTCACGGACGTAGTTTACGCCACCGAGTATCTCGACGAACAGGGGAAAAAGCTGCGCTGCTTTGAAACGGACGGGGAATTGAGAATCAAGGACGACAAAGAAACCACTCTCTATTTCAGAAATAACGAACTTTATAAAATAATCGATCGCAACGGGGACTATATTCTTCTCGAAAAAGGCGCGTGCGATGGAAAAATCAGTAAAGTCAGCGATTCGACGGGACATTGGGCGACGTTTGCGTACAATTCTCTTTGCTGTCTTAATAAAATCACGTTTTCCGACGGAAAGGTATTTTCTTATACCTATGATTCTTTCGGCCGCTTGACGAAAATCGGCTATCCCGACGGCAGCGAATCGGAATTTCATTACGGGGAAGGCGCCGATAGCTATTCTCTGACGTCTGTGCGCGACTGTTCGGGGTATAGATTGAAAATCGGCTACACGAACGGAAAGGCGACTTCCCTTAAAGATTTCGCTTCCAATAAGGAAATTTCGGCGGCGGGAGTCACGGCGTATACGGCAGGCGACGGCGGCGTTTCTTCCTATTCGACGTATAAAGGCGTGGTTTACGAGAAAGAGGGCAAGGAAATCGTTATAAAATACGAAAATAACACGACGAAGGTGATCACGGAAAACGGGTATGCGGACAATTATCAATGGAGCGATTCCGGGTTTTGCGAATGTATCTATCAAACCAAAAACGAGCTGAACGCTTCCGCAAATAAGAAATACGTAACGGACGTTTCCAAATATAAAAATTTCAATTTGTTCGATACCTATGAAGTGCGGCCTTTGGCCCTCGCAAAGAATTTTCTCAAAAACGGAAGTTTCGAAGGACTTTCCGACTGCCTGGAATGGGTACCCGTAGACGAAACGAGCGCCAATCGCTATTACGGCGTGTCGGTGGACGGCAATTATTCTTTAAGAATCCAAAGTTCCTATACGCAGAAGCGTCAGCTGTGTCAGACGGTATACGCCTCGCAGTTAAAATTAAGCAAAGGCGAGGGACTGCTGCTCAGCGGCTATGCGAAGGCGGATTCTCTGTCGACCGGCGCGGCGAATACCTCGAACAGCACGACCCAAGATAAATATTCTGCATTTAGTCTGCTTGCGAAATTAATTTATACGGATGGGACTTCCGAAACGACCGAAGTAAATTTCGACCCGTTCAAGACGGATTGGCAGTTCGCGGTGAAGGGCATTGTGGTAAGCGACCCTTCCAAATTGCAGCGGATAGAGGTGTATATCGATTACAGTTATAATAACGGAGCGGCGTATTTCGACAGAATTTCTTTGACAAAGGGAAACGCGGTATACACGAAAGGACTGCCGAGATTTTATACCAATCGGGATATGAAAACGTATGATATCAGCGAACTAGTGGGAATAGAGTATAAAGATAACGATCATATTTTCCACAAATATGAAAGCGTATCGGTGAAGGACAGAAAGAAAGACTATTTGGACATTCTTGCCATGCAGCAAAACCCGGATTTGATAATCATAGACGGGGAAGTGCATGACGGAGGAGCAGAGCCTAAAAGAACGATGCTGACGTTTAAGAGAGAAGGAGAGTCGGAAAAGAGATACAGTCTGTTCGACATTGAATACGCGGCGTCGGGAATCACGGAAATCGTGAATAAATCGGGAACGATAAAGCTCTATAAGAGGCGGGACGACAATGTGGAAAGGACGGAGTTTATCTCCGATGACAAAGCGAGTTTCGCGATGGAAAGCGAATATGACGCTTACGGAAGACTTATCAAAGAAACGGACGTCAGGGGCGTTGTAAAAGAATATACATACTCGAACGCGAGTAAATATAATAACGTGACGAAAGAAAAAACGCATTATGCGAACGGAGTTAATAAAACGCTCGTTCATAGACAAAGCTATACAAACGACGAGTATATCAGGAATACGTATGACGAGAGAGGATATGACGAAGACGGAAGCGAGCTGTATACGACGACGAATTATAATGCGTCGAGCGAAAATTTAAGTTCGGTAAAACTGCCGAACGGACAAACGGTGCAGTACAGCTACGATAAGACGAATACGTACCTGCTAGGGATCAACACGACGGTATCAGTGAGAAGTACGCCGGGAGGGTCGGTGCGGACACAGACGGTGGGAGTGAATTACTCATATAACCTCGGCTACTTGACGAGTATCGATACGGGAGCGAACGGGGTGAATTACGAATACGCGTACGACGGATTCGGGAACGCCATCAAGACGTATGTGAACGGAGAAGAAGTGCTGGAAGTGAAGAGCTATAAGGACAGTACGTATAGCTCGACGGACGAAAGCACGTATGATTATGAAGAAGTGGTATTGGGGAACGGAACGGCAATCAAGGAGATCTATAATAAGAAAGGCGGGTTGATCTGCCGGAAGATAAAGACGCAGACGGGAACGGTGAACGGCGAGGCGGTATACGGAGAAGAAGTGGAAAGCTACCGCGTGTACTATAAAACGGACGAACACGGGGAAGAACTGGACGAGATAGATAGAACGATAGATAAGATGCCGGCGATAGATCTTGGAACGCCGACGGACGGAACGAAATGGCTGTATAATGATTATTACTATAAAGAAAACGGAGAATTCGATTACGTTTCGACAAACGGAAACAGCGCACAAGGATACTATACGATCGAACAAAAAACGGAGCTGGACGAGGGAGGAAGAGTAAGTATAGAAAGATATGATTTACATAATAGTTATTTAGGTCATTCATATAGATATGAATACGAAAAGGATTCTCGCGGGCAGGTAATTCCGGACAATAGATTGGAAGAAATCCAAATGTGCGATACGTTAAGCGGCAAAAACGCATTTGCGACTATAACGCTGAAATACGACGAATTAGGACGGGTGACGAAAGAGGG
>QWCN01001681.1_pt1 | contig 46097 bp, 38 predicted proteins | sample 1972711 | NCBI WGS metagenome assembly QWCN01 (sample SAMN09866707, study PRJNA288562) | Human gut metagenome isolate term1_stool, whole genome shotgun sequencing... | isolation source: gut | host: Homo sapiens | place: USA: California
GCAGACGGCTCCACCAACGACGCCCTGCTGCCCTACGCCTGCTTCGGCGTGGCCTGTGCGGGTCTCGTGTACCTGGTCGTGGCCCTGCTCTTTAAGATCTTCGGCGCCAAGAAGGTCATGCGCTATTTCCCGCCCATCGTCACCGGCCCGGTCATCATCTGCATTGGCCTGACCCTGTCCAACTCCGCCGTGAATAACTGCGCCAACAACTGGTGGATCGCCCTGGTGGCCATCCTCATTGTGGTCATCGCCAACATCTTCGGCAAGGGCATGATCAAGATCATCCCCATCCTGCTGGGCGTGGTGGGCTCCTATGTGTTCGCCATGATCGTGGACCCTGCCGCCCGTGCGAACCTGGCCCAACTGGTGGGCGAAGCCGAATGGATCGGTCTGCCCGTGGTCTGGAACAAGACCGCCCTGTCCATCTTCGGCAAGGAATTCGACGGCAGCCTGCTGGTAACCTCCATCATCACCATCATGCCCATCTCCTTGGCCACCATGATGGAGCACATCGGCGACATCAGCGCCATTTCCTCCACCGTGGGCAAGAACTTTGTGGCTGATCCGGGCCTCCACCGGACCCTGCTGGGCGACGGCCTGGCTACCACCGTGGCCTCCCTGTTCGGCGGCCCTGCCAACACCACCTACGGCGAGAACACCGGCGTGCTGGCTCTGAGCAAGGTCTACGACCCGAAGGTCGTCCGTCTGGCCGCCATTTTTGCGGCGGTCCTGTCCTTCTGCCCCAAGTTCTCCGCCGTCATCCGGGCCATGCCCGCAGCCACCATGGGCGGCGTGAGCCTGGTACTTTACGGCATGATCTCCGCCGTGGGCGTGCGGAACGTGGTGGAGAACCATGTGGACTTCACCAAGAGCCGCAATGTGCTGATCGCCGCCATGATCATGGGCCTGGCCATCGGCGTCAGCAACAGCGCCGCCGGTGCCATCAGCTTCAACGTTGGCTCTGTGACCATCAGCCTGTCCGGCCTGGCCGTGGCTGCTCTGGTGGGCATCGTCATGAACGCTGTCCTGCCCGGCAAGGACTACGAGTTCGGCGTCAATGAACAGGGCGATACCTCTGTGAACTTCGGCACCCGGGCAAAATAAACATTACGGCAAAAAGTACCGCTGTGAAGGCTCACAGCGGTACTTTTTTATGGATTTTTCCGTGCTTGACAGGAGAAAAATTTGGTGTTAATATGTGCGCTCAAAGGAAGAAAAATCCCGGCTTTTTGAGATGACTTCCGGTGGGGCGCAGTTGGTTATTCAGTGTAGGGGCGGCGGCATGCCCCGATGCGCCGAATTCCATACGCCGAACCGGCGAAGCGAAAGGCTTCCCCTGGAGGGGAAGCTGGCGCAACTTTCGTTGCGACTGATGAGGTCGAAGCGATCGATTATCACCATGGGTTGGTACAAAACGTGACCTTCGACCTCATCCGTCACGCCGAAAGGCGTGACACCTTGTAGTAGTGGTATGACTGCCACCGGCAGTCATGAATATTTCTATTCGCTGCGCGGGGCACAACCCCAGGGAGAAGGCTTTTCTCTGAAGCCTTGAGTCCCTGCGTCTTACGATAGGACACTCCCTCCGGCACCTTCGGTGCCACCTCCCTCTAAGAGGGAGGCAAGGGGTCGGCGAAAACCCTCCGCCCCGCAAAATTTTCCATTCCATCTCTGAAAGAGAGGTTCAAAATATGCCAAAAAACAACGTTCGGGACATGACCGTCGGGTTGCCTATGCCCATTCTGCTCTCCTTTATGATGCCGCTGCTGCTGGGCCTCCTGTTCCAGCAGTTCTATTCCATGGTGGACACCGTGGTGGTGGGCAACTTCCTGGGCAACGAGGCCCTGGCCGGGGTGGGCTCCACCAATTCCATCAACTTCCTGGTGCTGGGCCTGTGCAATGGCATCTGCGCCGGATTCGCCATCCCCGTGGCCCAGAAATTCGGCGAAAAAGACTTCGACGGCCTGCGTACTTTTGTGGGCAACATGATCTGGCTGGGCGGCGGCATCGCCATCCTGGTCACCCTGGTGACGACCCTGGCCTGCGGGGGCATCCTCACCGCCATGAACACCCCGGCGGACACCTTTTCCTATGCCTACGACTATATTTTCCTGATTTTCCTGGGCATCCCCGCCACCATGCTCTACAATCTGCTCTCTGGTATCCTCCGGTCCCTGGGGGACAGCCGCACGCCGCTGTTTTTCCTGATTTTTTCCAGCCTCCTGAACGTGGGACTGGACCTGCTGTGCGTGGTGACGCTGAAAATGGGCGTGGCCGGTGCGGGCTGGGCGACTTTGGTCAGCCAGCTGGTCTCCGGCATTCTGTGCCTTGTTTACATGGCAAAACGGTTCCCTATTCTCCGTTTGGAAAAGGAAAATCTGAAATTTCAGCGCTATTTTGCCAGGCGGCTGCTGGTGATGGGCCTGCCCATGGGCCTGCAGTACAGCGTGACGGCCATCGGTTCTATCCTGCTGCAGACCGCCGTCAACGGTCTGGGGTCCGTGGCCATGGCCGCCGTCACCGCCTCCGGCAAGGTCATCAACCTGTTCGCCTGCCCCTATGACGCCATGGGCACCACCGCCGCCACCTACGCCGGGCAGAATCTGGGCGCCGGGAAGCTGGACCGGGTGAATACCGGCGTGAAGGACTGCGCCATTCTGGGGACCCTTTACGCCCTGGTGGCCCTGGCGGCCATGTATTTCGGCGGAGCGCCCATGTCCGGACTGTTCCTGGATTCCAAGGACGTGGATTCTGCGGCGCAGATCCTGCCCCTGGCCCGGGAATTGCTGGTGGTCAATGCGACGTTCTACACGGCCCTGATGGGCGTGAATCTGTTCCGGTTCACCATTCAGGGACTGGGCTATTCCGATCTGGCGGTCATTGCGGGCGTATTTGAGATGATCGCCCGGGGCGGCGTGGCGTTGGGATTGGTGCCGGTGCTGGGCTTCACCGCCGTGTGCTATGCCAGCCCGGCGGCCTGGGTCCTGGCGGACCTGTTCCTGGTGCCCTGCTACTTCTATTGCGTAAAAAAGCGGACGGCGCAGCTGAGCGCAAAAGAGACCGCTGTCCTCCCGGAGGGGTAATATCTCCCGACTGGACAGGCTCGAATTTCTGTACTCCTTCCGGCGTGGCCCCTACAATGCTCCGCTGGGGGGCTTTGAAAATTTGGCAGATCATTCCCGCTCTGTCACTGGTCCCACACCATAAATAAAGGAACACCCCCCGGCAATTGGCCGGGGGGTGTTCTTTCGAGGGAGGTCTATGTTTTGAAGTATCGGAAAGGACTTATTTCCCTTCCTTCTCCTTGCGGATCATGCTGCGGATGGCTTCAATGGCGGTCTCGATGGCGTGGGCGGTATCCCAGCAGGTATCGGTCTGGCCGGTGAGGGCTTCCCGCTCCCTATTTCTGCACAGCAGCAGCACGGTGGCGGCCTTCATCCGGCGGATACCGGCCACCAGGTACAGGGTGTCGCTCTCCATCTCGCTGCCGATGGCACCGGCCCGCTGCCAGGCCTTCCACTTGGAGCGAAGTTCATCCTCGCAGGGCATGGTCTCCGGGGCGTGCTGGCCGTAGTAGCTGTCCTTGCACTCCACGATGCCGTTGACGCTGGGGTAGCCCAGCCGCTTGGCGGCGGCGTTCAGCTCCATGACCAGGTCGAAGTTGGGCACGGCGGGGTACTCCACAGGCACATACTCCCGGCCGGTGCCGCTCTTGCGGATGGCGCCGGTGGGGATGATGAGGGTGCCGGGGACCAGGGTCGGGTCGATGGCGCCGCAGGTGCCTACACGGATGAGGACTTCTGCGCCGCACTTCTTCAGCTCTTCCACGCCGATGGCGGTGCTGGGGCCGCCCATGCCGGTGGACATGACGGTGACGGTCTCGCCCTCCAGGGTGCCGTTCCAGGTGGTGTATTCCCGGTAGGTCTGGACGTGGTGGGGGTTCTCCAGGAATGCGGCGATCTTCTCCACACGGCCGGGGTCGCCGGGCAGGATGACGTACTTGCCAAGCTGGCCGGGGGCGCATTTAATATGGTGCATCAGGTTATCGGTTTCAGGCATGATAGGTTCCTCCTTAATAAAAATATTCAAACTATACATGATAGGGATGAATGGGATCCGGGGACCTGTTTCCCCGTAAGCGCATTATAGCACCTTCAAATTCATATTACAACCTCCAAAATGAACTTTGGTAGACCTGCACAAAAACGAAGTCGCTTTTTTGCGCATTACCCCGTATTGACAAAGGAATTGACGGGTTTTATAATGTTTAGCGAAGTGAAAGATGCAATCAAATTTGAAGAGAAAAGGACCGCGTGACGTGAATACCCCAAAAAAGATAATACGACTTTTTGTAAACATCCTGCTCATTGAATTAGGGCTGGCCATCTCCTCTGCCGGAACGGCACTGTTTTATGCAGCAGATTTCGGCTCCGGAGCCATGGCGACCTTCTCCGATGGGCTCCACCTGCTCCTGCACATCAACTACGGCGACGCCAATATGCTTGCAAACATCGTTTTGCTGGTGGCGCTGTTCTTCCTGAAACGGTCCTACATCAATATCGGGACCGTCCTGTGCGTGTTTACCATCGGCCCCTGGGTGAACCTGTTCACCCCCATGTTCGCGCAGTTGAACATTGCGGAAATGAACATGGTCGTCCGCATCCTGATTTCCCTGGCGGGAACCGCCTGCATGGGCATAGGACTGGGACTCTATGTGGCCGTGGATTGCGGCCTGGGCGCCATGGAAGGCATCGTGATGTACTGCCGGGAGAAGTTCCACATGAGCGTTGGTCTGGCGAAGATCATTCAGGACGTGGTCCTGACCCTGCCGGGTATCCTGCTGGGTGCCGCTTGGGGCGTGGGAACGCTGATTGCCATGTTCTGCACGGGCCCTGTGCTGCAGGCTTCCAGCAAGTTCTGCAAGGCGCATCTCATCCCCTTGTGCCGACCGGAGAACCGGACGGAGTTCCGGGCGAAGGAAGCGTAACCAACATTGGTTTTTATCCGGGAATCCCGGGTGAAAATATAGAGAATTTTTAGGAGGAAATAGAAATGAAAGCAACCAAGATTCTGGCCCTGCTGATGGCTGTGGTCATGGTGTTCGCTCTGGCCGCCTGCGCCAAGACCGAGCCCAACACTACCAAGGGCACGGAAGCTGCAAACGACACCAAGACCACCGAGCCCGCCGCTTCCGGCGAGACCACCGGCTCCGATGAGATCCTGCCCGCCTTCGGCAAGAAGGCCAGCGACCTCGGCGTCGTGCTGGTGGTGAACACCAACCTGGGCGACCACGCCATCTGCGACCTGTCCAACGAGGGTCTGCAGGAGGCCGCTGCCAAGTACGGCTTCCGGACCAAGGTCGTGGAGCTGGGCGGCGATGTGACCCTGCAGGTCCCCACCTTCACCGAGTACGCTGAGGATCCCGATTGGGACATCATCATCACCGGTACCCCCAACATGAAGGAAGCTCTGCAGACCGTTGCCAAGGAGTACCCCGAGCAGAAGTTCATCCTGTACGATGCACAGGACGACCTGTCCCTGCCCAACGTGGCTTCTCTGGACCACTGCCAGAATGAAGGCGCTTACCTGGCCGGCGTGGCCGCTGCCCTGCTGACCACCAGCGATGCCAAGCTGGCCAACGACAAGAAGATTGTGGGCTTCGTCGGCGGCGGTGAGAACACCGCTCTGGACGATTACCTGATCGGCTACATTCAGGGCGTGCACTCCGTGGACGAGGACATCAACATCCTGGTTTCCTGGATTGGCGACTTCAAGGACACCGCCAAGGGCAAGGAGCTGGCTGTGGCTCAGGCCAACCAGGGCGCTGACGTGATCTTCTCCGTGGCCGGTGTTGCCGGTCTGGGCACCCTGGCCGGCTGCGCCGAGAGCAACGTGTACTCCATCGGTGTTGACTCCGACCAGTACACCGTGCTGCTGCCCACCGATCCCACCACTGCCGCCAACATCTGCACCTCCATGTACAAGAAGGCCAACGTCACCGTCAGCACGCTGCTGAGCATGGCGCTGGAAGGCACCCTGGAGTGGGGCCACTACGAGAAGTGGGGCCTGCAGGAAGGCGTTGTGGGCATCGCTACCGACAACGACAACTACCAGACCATCTTCTCCGATGAGATGAAGGCCCAGATCGAGCAGGTCCAGGCCGACGCCACTGCCGGCAAGCTGGAAATCAAGTCCGCCATCGGCATGGACAACGCCGAGCTGCAGGCCATCCTGGCAACCGCAACCAAGTAAGTTTCCCTTATACATCAATATAAGGAATGTACGCAGGAGTTGGGGCCATGCCCCAACTCCTCAACGTGCCGCATGGGACAAAACAACGTGCAAACCGGGGGCATGGTGTTGAGCAAGGGCTCCCCCCTGCACAGGAGAGGCAAACGCAATACTTTCAACCCTATGCCCCTGTTTTGCACGACTTGTTTTTGAAATGGGGCCTGTCCCGCCCCGCATCCTGCCTTTTTCCGAAAAACGGCCGGATGAGACGCTACCACTTTATGTTTGGGAGGATGAACATGAAAGAGAATATCCTCGTAATGGAGAACATCCGCAAGGTATATTCCAACGGTTTTATTGCAAATGAAAATGTGACCCTCGCCGTCAATGAGGGCGAGATCCACGCTCTGGTGGGCGAGAACGGCGCCGGTAAGAGTACCCTGATGAAGGTCCTCTTCGGTGTCGAGAAGCCCGACGAGGGCCGGATCCTCCTGAACGGTGAGGAAGTCCACATCGACAACCCCAATGCCGCCATCAAAATGGGCATCGGCATGGTGTATCAGCACTTCATGCTGGTTCCCAGCCTGACCGTCACCGAGAACCTGGTTATCGGCATGGAGCCCAGGAAAGACGGCATTTTCTATGATTCCGCTGCGGCCACCAAGATGGTCCGGGAAGCGGCCGCCAAGTACAATTTCGACCTGGACCCGGATGCCAAGATCCGGGATCTGTCCGTTGGACAGAAGCAGAAGGTGGAAATTCTGAAGGTCCTGATCCGCGGCGCCAAAATCGTCATTCTCGACGAGCCCACCGCCGTTCTGACCCCGCAGGAGACCAGAGAACTGTTTGTGGAGCTGAAGGGCCTGAAAAAGCAGGGCTATACCGTCATCTTTATTTCCCACAAGCTCAACGAGGTCAAGGAGCTCTGCGACCGGGTCACGGTCATGCGGGCCGGTAAGACCATCGATCACTGCAATGTGGCGGATGTCACCGAGGCGGACATTTCCCGCATGATGGTGGGCCGGGATATTGTGATGGAGATCGACAAGGAAAAGAATACTTTGGGCGAGACGGTGCTGTCCGTGCAGCATGTGACCAAGTACATTCTCGGCACCAAGAAAATCCTCGACGACGTGAGCTTCCGCATCCGCCGGGGCGAAATCCTCGGCGTTGCCGGTGTGGAAGGCAACGGCCAGAAGGAGATCAGCGAAATTATTACCGGCCTGGACCGGGATTTTGAAGGCACCGTGAAGGCCACCCCTGCGTTGGTGGACGTGCGGAATTGCTCCATCCGGCAGCTGCGGGAGAAGGGCATCGCCCACATCAGCGAGGACCGGATGACCTACGGTATCGTGGGCGACGGCTCCATTGCCGACAACATCATTGCCGACCGGTACTACAAGCCCCCCTACAAGCAGGGCCTTTTGCTGAACCAGAAGGCCATCAACGAAAATACCGATGCCCTCATCAAGGAGTACACCGTCAAGTGCGACAACCGGGAGCAGCCCATCCGGATGCTCTCCGGCGGTAATATGCAGAAGGTGGTCACCGCCCGGGAATTCACCACCGGCGCTTCCCTGATCGTAGCCAACCAGCCCACCCGTGGCATCGACATCGGCGCCAGCGACTTTATCCGCCGCCGTCTGGTGGACCTGCGGACTGCCGGTGCAGGCGTGCTGCTCATCAGCGCCGACCTGAACGAGGTGCTGGAGGTCAGCGACAGCCTGATCGTTATGCACAACGGCCGCATTGCCGCCTACTTCCCCGACGCCTCTAAGGTCACGGAGGAAGAGCTGGGCGAGTATATGCTGGGCGTGAAGACCATGAGCCCCGAAGAAGTCAAGGAGGTGGCGGACTGTGAGTAAGAATCCGAAAATCAGAACTGCCAAGGAGATCGAGCAGATCTTTAACGTGCTGCGTGTGGTTATGGCCATCATCATCGCCCTGCTCTTTGCCTTCCTGGTCATTTTGCTGGTCAGTGACGACCCCATGGGGTCTATCTCCAGCTTCATCGTGGGACCCCTGACCACCTTCCGCCGGTTCGGCGAGGTCGTCAGTAAGGTGGTTCCCCTGCTGTTCACCGGCGCTGCCGTGTGCTTCATTTTCTCTGCCAACCAGACCAACATGGCCGTGGAAGGCGGCTTCACCGTGGGCGCTCTGGGTGCAACGATTATCGCCGTGTATGTCCATCCGGGCAACAGCATTCTGCACATCGCCCTGTGCTGCATCGCAGGCGGCGTGTTCGGTCTGATCGCAGCGGCCATTCCCGCCATCATGTATGTGAAGTTCAACGCAAAGCCCGTTGTCTCCTCTCTGATGATGAACTATGTGTGTATGTACATTGCATTGGGCCTCATCAACCACCCCATGCGGGATAACAACGCAGGCTTCAATGCTTCCGCAACGTTCGACGCCACCGCACAGATTCCCAAGCTCATTGCCCGGACCGATATTCATGCCGGCCTCATCATTGGCCTGGTGGTCATCGTGTTCAGCTACATTTATCTGTACCGCTCCCAGAACGGCTATGAAATCCGGGTGGTGGGCAAGAATACCGACTTCGCCACCTACTGCGGCATGCCCGTGAAAAAGGTCCTGATGAAGTCCCAGCTCATCGGCGGCTTCCTGGCCGGCGTGGGCGGCGCTGTGGAAGTGCTGAGTATGTACACCCGCTTCCAGTATTCCGGCAACACCGGCCTGGGCTTCGACGGCATCATGGTGGGCATCATGGCCGGTTATAACCCCAAGCTGGTGCCTCTGGCGGCCTTCTTCTACGCCTACGTGAAGGAAGGCGCTGCCATCCTGGCCCGTGCCACGGATATTCCCGTGGAGCTGGTCAGCATCATCCAGGCCATTATCATCATGCTGGTGGTGGCCGAGCGGTTCCTCTACAAGCAGAAGCACAGAATGATGGTGAAGGCTGCGGAAAAGGAACTGGAATTCCGGAATCAACAGGCTGCAAAGGAGGCAGAGTGACCTATGACCATCAATGCAGAATTTATTGCCAGCTTTCTTTACTCCGTCATCCGGATCACCACGCCGCTGCTCTTCGGCGCCATGGGTGCGCTGATCTGCAAGCAGGGCGGTGTGCTGCACATTGCCTTTGAGGCCTGTATGCTCTTTGCGGCCTTCTTCGGCATGGCTGCTTCCGCCTTTACCCAGAACCTCTGGGTGGGCCTGTTGGCCGGTATGGTCGGCGGCGTGCTGCTGATGCTGGCCCTGGGCTACTTCACCTACAAGCTGAACGCCAACATCACCCTGACCGGTATCGCCCTGAATACCCTGGCCTCCGGCGGCACCGTGTTCCTGATGTACCTGATGTGCGGCGAGAAGGGCGCATCCACGTCCCTGCCCAGCCTGGTCTTCCCCAACATCGACATTCCCCTGATCAAGGACATTCCCCTGTTGGGCCAGGTGCTCTCCGGCCACAATATTCTGACCTATGTGGCCTTCATCCTGCCTATCTTCGTGTACATCCTGATCTTCAAGACCCCTCTGGGCCTTCGCATCCGAACCGTGGGCGAGAATGAGAATGCCGCAGCCAGCGTGGGCATCAACGTGAACCGGACCAAGTACATCACCCTGGCCATCGGCGGCGCCGTGACTTCTTTGGGCGGCATCTTCATGTCCATGGGCTACCTGTCCTGGTTCGCACGGGACATGATCGCAGGCCGTGGCTTCATGGCCATCGCTGCCCAGAATCTGGGCAATGCGGCTGTGCTGCCGACCTTTGTGACCTCCGTCCTGTTCGGCGTGGCCAACGCTCTGGCCGTGACGCTGCAGACCCTGAATCTGCCTGCGGAAATTTTCATGGCCCTGCCCTATGTGGTCACGCTGCTCGGCCTGGCGGCCTACTCCAACTCCGAGGGAAAGACAAAAAAGTTGAAAAAAACCGCAAAAAAGGCTTGAATCCCAGCAAGGCTGTGATATAATGAAATTGCACAAAATTTAAAGAAAGTGGGCGAATTTTATGAGCTACATGAGTAATGCATCCCAGCGCGTATCCGAGTACATCATTGGAAAATTGGAAACCAAGGAATGGAAGCCCGGTATGCGGATCGACACCGAGGAGTCCATGTGCAAGAGCCTGCACATCAGCCGTGTGGCGGTCCGTCAGGGCGTGGAGAAGCTCAGCTCTCTGGGCGTCCTGCGGAAAATTCAGGGTTCCGGGACCTATGTCAACAAAATGGAAGACAGCTCTCTGGAAGGCCTCATGTACTATCCGCCCAACTATAAGACCCTGCGGATGGTGCTGGAGTTCCGGCGGATGTTCGACAGCTGCAACGTGGAGCTGTTCATCGAACACGCCCGGAAGGTGGACATCTCCATCCTGAAGCAGAACTACATTGAAATGGCCGGAAATGCCGACGATCGGGAATACTTCGAGCTTATGGACAACAACTTCCATGAGATGATCGCCAAGGGAACCAAGAACATCCTCATCCAGCAGATCTCCGACACCCTGACCAGCCTGCTGCTGCGTCACCAGTCCCTGCAGTATGACCTGGTCGGCCCGGACAACGCCATTAAGTGGCACGGCCGCATTGTGGAGGCCATTGAGAACCGGGACAAGGAACTGGCTCGCCGGTATACCCGTGTCCACATCGACGCAGCCCTGGAAAAGCTGAACGAGGTTGAGGCTCAGCTGGCTGCCGAGGAAGAATCTGCAAAGAAAGAACAGGCGAAATAATCATTATGCAAAATCCTATTTACGATACCATTACTTCCAATCACCTGAATTACCACCAGAAGCTCAATGCCCTGTGCGTCGAGGCGGAGAATACCCTGAACGTGCTGGAGCTGCCGGAGCATTTTCAGAAGTTCTATGAGCGGGGGGCCCTGTGCGACATGAACGAGGGCCACGCACCCTACCGTCCCCGCTACGTGATGGTGGACTTTGACAAGTTCGTCAAGCAGGGCAGCGCCTTCCTGAAAATCGACCCGCCCAAGACCCTGGACGATCTTCTCTGGGCATTGGAAATCCTCTACTGCTACATCCCCTCCATTACCACCAAGCCGGTGTACCTGGGCAATCTGGACAAGATCATCGACCCCTTCCTGGAAGGGCTGAGCGATGAAGAAGTCCTTCCCAAGCTGGAGCGGTTCCTGGGCTACATCAACCGGGTCATCGCCAATGCGTACTCCCACGCCAACATCGGCCCGGAGGCCACCCGTGCAGGCTGGCTCATTCTGAAGCTGGAGGAAAAGCTCCAGCTGGACACCCCCAACCTGTCCCTGAAATACGATGCCGACATCACCCCCGACGATTTCGCCGAGGCGGCCATTCTGTGCTCCCTGAAATGCGGCAACCCCGCTATCTGCAACCACAAGGCTCATAAGGATACCTATTCCTTTGATTACGGCATCTCCTCCTGCTACAACATCCTGCCCCTGCGGGGCGGCGCTTACACCCTGTCCCGGATCGTTCTGCCCCGGCTTGCCAAAATGGCCAAGGACATCGACGATTTCATGGACAACCTGCTGCCCGATGCCTGCCAGACCCTGGGCGAGTATATGAATGCCCGTGTCAAGTTCCTGGTGGAAAAATCCAATTTCTTCCAGACGGACTTCCTGGTGGAGGAGGGCCTCATCGAGCGGGAGCGCTTCGTGGGAATGTACGGCGTAGCCGGTCTGTGCGACTGTGTGGATTATCTGCTCCGGGATAAGGGCCTGAAATACGGCACCGACAAGGAAGCGGACGATCTGGCGGACCGCATCATGACCTACATTGCCGACTTTGTGGCCCACTTCCCGGCGGTGTACTCCGAGGTTTCCGGCGGACACTTCTATCTCCATGCCCAGGCGGGCATATCCACGGATGTGGGTGTGACCTCCGGCGTGCGGATTACGGTGGGCGATGAGCCTGCCAACCTGCTGGACCATCTGCGGCACTCCGCCCGGTTCCACCGGTTCTTCCCCACGGGCTGCAGCGATATTTTCCCCTTCGACAGCACTGCCGAGCGGAATCCTGCAGGCCTGCTGGACATCGTGAAGGGTGCCTTCGCCATCGGAGACAAGTACTGTGCCTTCTACGGCGCCGACGGCGACATGGTCCGGATCACGGGCTACCTGGTCAAGCGCAGCGAAATGGAGAAGTATAACCGGGGCGAGGTGGTCCTTCAGGACAACCTCATTAACGGCAGCAGCAACTATAAGCTCAACCGGCTGAAAGACAGAAAGGTCCGCTCCGTATGATCTCCGCACCGGTCAACAAGATCCTTCCATACAGTGTTGTGGACGGGCCGGGAAACCGGGTATCCATTTTCTTCCAGAAGTGCAACATCCACTGCGCCTACTGCCATAACCCGGAGACTCAGCGCCTGTGCGTGAACTGTGGGGAGTGCGTAAAAAAATGCCCGGCGGGGGCGTTGGCCATCGTGGATAAAAAAATCAGCTGGAACAGCAAAAAATGCTGCCAGTGCGATACCTGCATCGCCGTCTGCCCCAACCACGCCTCTCCCAAGGTCACGGAAATGACCCCGGAGCAGGTGTTTGCCAAGGTCCGGGAGAGCATTCCCTTCATCCGGGGCATCACCGTCTCCGGCGGAGAATGCGCTCTGTACCCGGAATTCCTGGTGCCGCTTTTCAGGCTGGCCCACGGGGCGGGGCTCACCTGCCTGATGGACAGCAACGGAACCATCGATCTGAGCCGATACCCGGAGCTGATGGAGATCTGCGACGGGGTGATGCTGGACGTGAAAAGCTGGGACGGCGGCGTGTTCCATGCCCTCACCGGCGGGGAAAACGACACCGTGAAGCAGAACCTGCGCTACCTCTATGATACCGGCAAGCTGGAGGAGGTCCGCATTGTGTGTCTGCCCGGCTATGTGGATGCCGAGGCCACCGTGGACGGCATTGCGGATACCTTGGGCGACGTGTCGAAGGTATTTCTGAAGCTCATCCGCTTCCGGCCCTTCGGGGTCCGGGGGGATTTGGAGGGCCATCCCGCCCCCAGTATGGCGTTTATGAACCGGCTGAAGGCCCGTGCCGAAAGCCGTGGCTTCCGCCGTGTCCTGATCCTGTGAACCTACCCGGGGAGGACCCACGTGTTCTCCCCGGGCTTTTTTCGGACGAAATGCACTTCCGGCGGAGCATTGTAGGGGCGGCGGCATGCTCCGATGCGCTAATTTACGATATTTGAGCGACAAAAATCGACGCAGAAGCCTGCCGGGACAGAGAAAAGCCTTCCCCTGGGGGAAGGTGGCCCCGAAGGGGCCGGATGAGGGGCGGTAGGGACTGCCGATTCGCACCGGCCAACACCTTCCCCTGGAGGGTGGTGCTCCGCGCAGCGAATCAAAAATCTATATGACTGCCGGTGGCAGTCATACCTTTACTACGGTGTCACGCCTTTTGGCGTGCGGGCTGCCAGCTTCTCCTCCAGGAGAAGCCTTTCCTCAGAAGTACGGAGCCGGTTGCTCAGAGTCAAGCCCTCTCCTGCTTACAGAGGGTGGCACGGCGCAAGCCGTGACGGGTGTGGAGGGGACCCGGTGCGATTTATCGGACTGCTTGGAAAGACGATAGACCCCACATCCGTCAGCCCTGACGGGCTGCCACCTTCTCCCCAGGGAGAAGGCTTTCCTCAGAAAATCAAAAACCAAACTTTCCCTATCATTTCTCAAAGGAGACACAACTATGATCCTGAACAAATGCAACTTTTTTTCCAAGGCCCTTCTGAACCATGTGGACGTGGATATTCTCCTGCCCGGCGTGGGGGATAACGACTGTGTGGGGGCCTCTCTGGAGGATATCTACGCTCCCCAGAAGCCCTTCCCGGTGCTCTACCTGCTCCACGGAGCCCTGGACGACCATACCATGTGGCTGCGCCACACCAACATCGAGGAATTTGCCGAAAAGGCGGGGCTGGCCGTGGTCATGCCTTCCGGTCAGAACGGCTTCTACACCAATGCCAAGTACGGCCTGAACTATTTCGACTTCATCACCAAGGAACTGCCCCTGTTCGTGCAGAAATATTTCCCCGTGAGCACCAAGCGGGAGGACACCTACATCGCCGGACCCTCCATGGGCGGCTACGGTGCTGCCAAGTGTGCCCTGCGGCGGCCGGACCTGTATGCGGCCTTTGCGGATCTGTCCGGAGCGGTGGACCCGGTGGAGCTGGAGCCGAAAATGATTGCCATGGGCTTTGGATTTTTCCGTTACGACCTGATCTGGGGCGGCGTGGAAAATATGCGGGACACCCTGGATGACCCCTACTTCCTGGCGAAGCAGTTTGCTCCTGACGATGTGCGCCCGGAGGCGTTCATCTACTGCGGACTGGAAGACGTGGCCAATTACGGCATGAACTGCCGCCTGCGGGACACCCTGGCGGACAACGGCTTTGCGGTCCATTTCCAGGACGGCCACGGCCTCCACGACTGGGAATATTGGAACCGCTGCATTGAGGATTTCCTGAAGAATATCCAGAAAATGCGCACCCACGGCTGATTTTACACCCCCAACCATCCCGGTTGGGGGATTTTTTCGGGCCGGACACAGGAAAATCCCCCGGCGGAGCGAAAAAGCCTTCCCCTCCAGGGGAAGCCTTTCCTCAGAGTGGGCAACTGCCTACTTCTTCACACGCCCCCAGTCATGCTTTGCAGCGTGACAGATCGTAGCGGTATGACTGCCACCGGCAGTCATGTTCATTTCCATTCGCTGCGCGGGGCACAACCCCCAGGGGAAGGCTATTTCTCTGTCCCGGCGGGCTTCTGCGCCGATTTATTCCGCTCAATTCTTGTAAGCCGGCGCATCGGGGCATGCCGCCGCCCCTACAAAGCCACGCCGGGAGCCTTTTCTCGTCTCCAAAGACCACTTCCTTGCCCTTGGTCTGTGAATTTTTTGCAAATAATCCGGAAGTAGGGGAGCGGAGTCGAAAATAGGCTTGAAAAGACGGGCACCCTATTGTATAATGAATCTGTATGACCATAAATATGGCATTTATCAGACAAAAAGAAGCCGCTATTTGAAATGCGGTCTGTGGAGGCGCTTGCGTGATGTCCCATCCAACCTATGATTTTCTTACCCCTGCCGCCCGGCGGTATCTGCCGGTGAAGCGGGCCCTGGACGTGCTGCTGTCCGGCTGCGGCATCGTGGTGCTGTCCCCGGTGCTGCTGGGCGTGGCCCTGGCGGTGAAGCTGGAATCCCCCGGCCCCATCCTGTTCAAGCAGAAGCGAGTAGGAAAGAACAAAAAGACCTTTGAGATCTGGAAGTTCCGCTCCATGCGGACCGACACTCCCAAGGACCTGCCCACTCATCTGCTGAACGACCCGGAGCATTTCATCACCAGGACCGGCCGGTTCATCCGCAAGACCAGTCTGGACGAGCTGCCCCAGCTTTTCAATATTTTTGCCGGACAGATGGCCGTCATCGGCCCCCGGCCGGCCCTTTGGAACCAGGACGATCTGATCGCCGAGCGGGATAAGTATCACGCCAACGACATCCGTCCGGGCCTCACCGGCTGGGCCCAGATCAACGGTCGGGACGAACTGGAAATTCCCGTGAAGGCCAAACTGGACGGGGAATATGTGCAAAAAATGAGCTTTTTGTTTGACTGCAAGTGCTTCTTCGGCACCATCACCTCCGTGTTGAAGCACGACGGTGTGGTGGAGGGCGGCACCGGCACGCTGGAGAAGGAGAAGGCCGAAAAACAATGAAGAAGATTCTCATTACCGGCGCACACAGCTATATCGGCACTTCCGTGGCCGACTACCTGGCCCGCTGGCCGGAAAAATATGCGGTGGATACGCTCAGTGTCCGGGGCGAGAAGTGGAAGCAGGCCGATTTTTCCGGATATGATGCGGTTTTTCATGTGGCGGGCATCGCCCATGCGGACGTGGGCCACGTCAGCGAGGAGCGGAAGGCGGAATATTATGCCGTGAACCGGGACCTGACCCTGGCGGTGGCGGAAAAGGCCAAGGCCGACGGCGTGGGCCAGTTCCTGTACATGAGCAGCGCCATTGTCTACGGCGACAGCGCCCCCATCGGGAAGCGGAAGGTCATTACCAAAGATACCCCGGCGGCTCCGGCGAATTTCTATGGAGACAGCAAGGTCCAGGCGGAAAAAGGACTGAAAAAGCTGGAAAGCGACGCTTTTCGGGTGGCGGTCCTGCGGCCGCCCATGATCTACGGCCCCGGCAGCAAGGGGAATTATCCGACCCTTTCCAAAATGGCCCGGAAGCTGCCGTTGTTCCCGAAGGTGGACAATCAGCGCTCCATGCTGTATGTGGAGAATCTGGCCGAGTGCGTGCGGCTGCTCATCGAGCAGGGAATTGGGGGCATTTTCTGGCCCCAGAACCGGGAATATTCCAATACTTCCCAGCTGGTGGCCCTGATTGCCAAGGCCCACGGGAAGCATATTGTCCTGGTCCCCGGCTTTACCTGGGCACTGAAGCTGCTCTCCCACTGCACGGGACTGGTGAACAAGGCCTTCGGCAGCCTGTGCTATGACCCGGCCCTCAGTGCAGCGCCGGGGGATTACTGCGTGGCGGACCTGGCCCGCTCCATTGAAGAAACGGAGAAGACCCTATGAAAAAAGCGCTGATGTATGCCTCCGTGGCTTCCATGATTCAGCAGTTCAATATGGACAACATCCGGCTCCTGATGGACGGGGGCTATCAGGTGGACGTGGCCTGCAACATGAAAGAGGGCAGCACCATTTCCGCCGAAAAAATTCAGGCCATGGAGCAGACCCTGCGGGAAATGGGCTGCGGGGTCTACCATATCCCCGTGCCCCGGAAGGTCACGGCCCTGGGGGCCATTTTCCAATCCTTCCGGCTGAGTAAACAGCGGATGAACGAAGGGGCCTACGACCTCATCCACTGCCATTCGCCCATCGGCGGCATGATCTGCCGGCTGGCCAACCGGTGCAGCAGGCATTATGCCACCACAAAAATGATCTATACCGCCCACGGCTTCCATTTCTATCAGGGTGCTCCCCGGAAAAACTGGCTGCTCTACTATCCCATGGAGCGGTTCTGCGGCTGGTTCACCGACACGCTCATTACCATCAACCGGGAGGACCATGCCCTGGCGGAACGGAAATTCCGGCTGAAAAAGGGCGGAAGAGTTGCCTATGTGCCGGGAATCGGCATTGATCCGGACAAGATCGACCATGTGGCGCTTCAGCCCATCCGGCAGGAGCTGCATATCCCGGAGGGCGATTTCCTGATGCTCTCCGTAGGCGAGCTGAACGACAATAAAAATCATGCGCTGGTGCTGCGGGCCATGAAGGAACTGCCTGAAACGGTCCATTATGCCATCTGCGGTCAGGGTCCCAACGCTTCGGCCCTGAAGGTATTGGCGGAAGAACTGGGCCTGGGCGAACGTCTGCATCTGCTGGGCTATCGCAGCGACGTGCCGGGCATCGTCAAGGCCTGCGACCTGTTCGTGTTCCCCTCCAAACGGGAGGGGTTGTCCGTGGCGCTGATGGAGGCCATGGCCTGCAAGCGTGCCGTGGCCTGCTCCGGAATCCGGGGCAACACGGACCTCATCGACCCGGCGGGCGGCGCCCTCTTTGACCCGGCGGACGTGGATTCCTGCGCCAGGGCCATCGGGGGCCTTCTGGACCGGGACCGGGCGGCCCTGGGTGCACATAATCGGGAAAAGGTCCTGGGATTTTCCAGGGAAAAGGTCGGGGCAATGATGCGGGATATTTATGGCCTGCGGGAATAATGCTACCGAAAGGCTGGAACCGGATGGAGGGATGATATTGAAAGTATCCGTAATCGTGCCTGCGTATAATGCAGCCGGAACGATCTGCACTGTGGCGGAGGGGCTGCTGGGCCAGACATACCGGAATATGGAGATCATTATCGTAGATGACGGATCCAAGGACAACACCGCCGATGTGCTGAAGCCCTATGGCGAGGCCCTGCGGCTCATCCGCAAGGAAAACGGCGGTGTCAGCAGTGCGCGCAACCGGGGCCTCCGGGAGGCGTCCGGTGAATATATCATGTTTGCGGATGCGGATGATTCCTGCCCGCCGGATATGGTCCAAACGGCCGTGGAGGCCATGGAAAACGGCGGCGGGGATTATCTGATTGCCGGATATACCAAGGTCTGCGGCGGGAAGCGGGTAGACTGCGTTCCCAAAGCGGGTGCTTATTCCCAAAGTCAGATTCGGGAGCGTCTGAGCGAGGCGCTGTCCAACGGGCTGAACTGTGTTTATGCAAAGCTCTACAAGCGAAGCATCCTGACGGAGTACGCAATCGCCTTTGACGAGACGCTGCCCTTGGGAGAGGACTTTAATTTCAATCTGGAATACCTGCTCCGGGCGGAGCGGGTGGTTTATCTGGACCGGCCCATTTATTCCTATCTCGTGGAGAACAGCACCGCTACGACCATCTATCGGAAGGACCTGTATGCGGTCCGGCGGCGGTCTTTAGAGAAAATGGACCGGACCCTGGCGGCGCACCATCTGGAAAATCCTATGGAGGGTCTGCTGCGGACGAAATTTTTCTACGCTATGATCTTCAATCTGCAGAAGAAGCAATGCCCTATGACCTACGGAGAAAAATGCGCCGCCATCAAGAAGGCCAAAGCGGACCTGCCTGCCGGCACGGGCCTGGGCGGAAAATACCGCCTTCTGAACGGCATGGCCCGGAGCCTTCCTGGTGGGGCCTTGTATGGGCTGTGCGCCGTTCTTCGCAAGGTCATCGGCATTCTGCCGGACCGGGTCCGGGGTGTCAGTATCTGAAAATGGGGGAACATATATGAGAGTCATCACCTGCGCCAGCTACTATGGCACCGGTTCCAGTGCCGTCACGGATTACGTGACGGAATTTTCCACGGTCAAGAGCCTGGGGGATTACGAAATTCGGATTCTCCACGATATGGACGGCGTATCGGACCTGCAATATCATCTGACGGAAAATCACAACCGGCACAACTCCGGCCATGCCATCAAGCGCTTCAAGAAGCTGGTGGATTTCTACTCCGGCAACCGGCTGACCCATCGCTATGAGCCTTTTTTCCAGAACCGCTGGAAGGAAATCTCCTACCGGTACATCGATTCCCTGGTGGATTTTTCCTACCGGGGCTGGTGGCAGTACGATCTTCTGGACCGGGGCATCGGCTATTATGACCGGAAGCAGATGTTCAGCAAACTTTACAAGCTGACTCTGGGCCGTCATAATGAGCATACGCTGAATTCTCTGCCCAAGGAAATCACCTACTGCGGTCATCCTACCAAGGAGGAATTTCTGGAAAAGACCCGGACCTATGTGTCCCAGCTGATGGAGGCGGCCAATCCCCGGAACGCCCCCATGCTGATGGTGGACCAGCTGGTGCCGCCCTCGGAAATTTGGCGGTATCTGCCGTTCTTTGACGACATCCGGGTCATCGTGGTGGACCGGGACCCCAGGGATTTGTATATTCTGGAAAAATTCCGCTGGCGCTGCCATGTGATCCCCACGGATGACGTGGAGACCTTCTGCAAGTGGTACCGTTACACCCGGGCCCACCGGAAAACGGAGGTCTACGACCCGGAGCGGGTGATGCTGATTCATTTTGAGGATCTGATCTACCGCTATGACGGGACCACGGCTGCCCTGCGGGACTTCCTGGGCCTCAGCGAGGAGGACCATGCGGCCCCGAAGCAGTATCTGGATCCGGCCAAGTCCATCAAAAATACCCGGACGTGGGAGACCTACGACATCGGGGAGGACCTGAAAACCATCGAGCGGGAGCTGGCCGAGTATCTTTACGATTACGACGGGACGGGAGTGACGAAATGAAAAAAGGGAAACCGCTTCTGACGGAGGCGTTCAGTCCGGAGGCTTTCCGGTTTATGTACCTGCTGGTGAGCCTGCTGGGCGTGTGTCCGCTGGTGGCCCCGGTCATCGAGCCCTATATGAAGCTGCTGCACGTCTATGCCTTGGCGGTCCTGATCGTGGACCTGGCCGGAGAGCGGCGGGTGCTGCGGAACAAGGGCCGGGTGCTGCTGGTGATTTTTGCCCTGTCCTACGGATGTACCATGCTTACCAACCGGAACCTGTTCGGCTTCTCCTTCCTTTCCAACTTCCTCTATTATTCCGAGGGGCTGGCCCTGGTGTATTCCTTCGGAAAGCGCAGCGAGGCCCGGAGCCGACTCACCGAGCGCTTTTTCGCCGTGGCCATTTCCTGCGCCAACCTGGTGGGCATCGGGATGTTCTTCGGGAAATACTATCATTATGTGCTCAAGCGCGGCTGTATCGGGATGTACCCGGCGGAAAACCGGCTGGCCGGTCTGTTCGGCAATCCCAATGTGCTGGGCATGGTCTGCCTGGGGGGCATTGTGCTATGCTGCATCCGGGCGGTGGACGAGAAGAAAAAGGGCTGGAAAATTTTCTTCTGGGTGCTCTCCTTTGTGAATTTTGTCACGCTGCTGCTGGCCAATTCCCGGACCCAGATTTATTCCGTGGTGCTTATGGCCGCCGTGACGGCCTTTACTTGGATGCTGAAGGTCCGGCCCGACGGCAAGCGGTTCTGGAGGGCGACCCTGGCCGGAATTCTCTGCGCTGCGGTGGTGTTTACCGGCGGACGGCTGCTCCAGCGGGGCATGTCCAGACTGGACGTGAACTATGAATACTATCTTCTGAACATCAGCACCCGGAGAAACGACCTGCTGGATCAGTACGAAGAACTTATCCAGGAAGAGGAGAACCGTACCGACGGACATAAGAAGCCCATTCTGAATCCCGGAACCATCGACACCATCGAGCGGGAGGAGACCCAGGGCTTCAACGGCCGGGCGGACCTGTGGAAAATGGGCTGGAAGCTGTTCCTGGCCCGGCCGGTGTTCGGCACCGGCATGGACAATCACGACCATGCCCTGGCCAAGCTGGGTATGGACGCCCTGCCCGTCCGGGGCAATTTCCACAATGCCTATCTGGAGGTGCTGGTAGATTTCGGCCTGGTGGGCTTTGCCTGCCTGGCGGCGTTTCTGCTGGTGATGCTGGCGGATGTGCTGCGGTTCTTCCAATACAGCGACGGCACCGACTGGGCGCTTCATGCGGTGCTTCTGGGCGGTGTGGCGGCATTTCTGATGGACGGTCTGGCGGATTCCACGCTGGTGTCCTCCCTGTATCCCACGGCGGTGTTCTTCTGGATGACCGCCAGCCGCTATGCGGCTCTGCTGGAAAAGGAAAATACCCGTGCCGGTCATTTCCGCCCCGGCCTTCTGTGCCGCTGGACGGATGCGCTGGCTGCGAAACGCCGAGGATAAGCCGATGCTGAATGTTCTGCACTATGTTTCCCGGATGGACCGGGCCGGTCAGGAAACCTTCCTGATGAACCTGTTCCGGAAAATCGACCGGGAGAAGATTCAATTCGATTTCCTCTGCTCCGAGCAGGCGGAGGGAGCATACGACCCGGAAATCCGGGCGCTGGGGGGCCATGTGTATCACACGGAAGCCGTCACGGCCCGGGGACCCATCAAGCAATTCCGGAAATACGCCGCACTGAAAGCGGCCCTGCGGGAGCATCCCTGCGACGTGTTCCATATCCATACCCACCACGCCATGGATGCCTTCCGGGATGCCCTGGCGGCGAAGAACAGCGGCGTGGCCACGGTGGTGGTCCACTCCCACAACACCGGCGCCCTGTATCATGTGCAGGCCCACCGGGTCTTCCGGCATCTGCTGGCGCTGCTGCCCATCCGCCGGTTCGCCTGCTCGGAGGCGGCGGGCCGCTGGATGTTCACGAAAAACAATTTCCGGGTCATCCACAACGGACTGGACCTGGATGCCATCTATTTCCGGCCGGAGCGCCGGGAGGAAGTCCGGAAGGCCATGGGCTGGGAAGGACAGAAAATCATCGGCCATGTGGGCCGGTTCAATGAGCAGAAGAACCACCGTTTTCTGGTGGCGGTTTTTGCGGAGATCCATCGGAAAGACCCCCAGACCCGACTGGTGCTGGTGGGCAAGGGCGAACTGGAGCCGGAGATCCGGGAGCTGGTCCGGGAAAAGGGCCTGGAGGACGCGGTGGACTTCCTTGGTGTCCGGTCCGATGCCCAGACCCTCTATCAGGGCATGGACCTGCTGCTGTTCCCCTCGTTGTTTGAGGGCCTCAGCGTGGTGCTGATCGAGGCCCAGGCCTGCGACCTGCCCTGCCTGATCAGCAATACCAACTCCCAGGAGACGGCGGTGACGGACCGGCTGTGCCCCATGTCCCTGAACGAATCCCCGGAGCGGTGGGCGGAGGAGGCCTTGCGCCTTTTGAACGAGGCCCCGGCCCGGACCGACAACCGGGCAGACCTGCGCCGGGCCGGATATGACATCGGCGCTCTGGCGGCAGACCTGGAACGGCTTTATGCGGAAGGATGATCCCTATGAAGAAGATATACATTCTCATCAATCATTTTCAGACCCAGGACGGGGTGGCCCGGACGGCGGTGGGGCTGGCCAATGAGCTGGCCAAGCGGGGCCATCAGGTAACGCTCCAGTCCCTTTTCAAGTTTGAGCCGGGGATGAAAAGCTGGCTGCTGCCCCAGGTGGAGGCAAAGCCCTTTTGCGGGTTTTATTTCCGCGGTTTTTCCAAGGTGCTGAAGCTGCTGCCGGACCGGGTCCTCTATCGGATGCTGGTGAAGGAACGATACGATGTGGAGATCGGCTTCTGCATGGAAATGCCGGAAAAAATCATCGCCGCTTCCACCAACACGGACTGCCGCCATTACGGCTGGATCCACGGCTATGACAAGGGCCTGAAATTGCTGGATACCTACCGGAAGATGGATAAAATCGTGGCCGTGTCCAAGTGCAATGAGGAACGGTTCCGGGAGGAGACCGGCGGAACGATTCCCGTGTGCTGCTGCCACAATCTGGTGGACGACAACAAGGTCCGCACCATGGGTGCAGAAGCCATCCCCGTGGAGCGGGGACCGGAAATGACCTTTGTGGTGGTGGGCCGGCTGGAACCCGGAAAGGGCGTGCTGCGGCTCATCGAGTGCTGCGGAAAATTGAAGCAGGAGGGCGAAAAACTCTCCCTGTGGGTCATCGGCGACGGGGAAGAACGCTCCAAACTGGAAAACCGCACGGAGGAGCTGGGGCTGACGGAGAACATCCGGTTCTTCGGGGCCCAGAGCAACCCCTATGCCTATATGTCCAGGGCGGATGTGCTGGTCTGTGCTTCCTTTGCGGAGGGGTACAGCACCGTCTGCGTGGAGGCCAATATGCTGGGTATTCCTGTGCTTTCCACCTGCGTGGACGGGGCAAAGGAGATCGTGGAGGATGCCAAAGCCGGTATGGTCGTGGGCATGGACGACGATTCCCTCTGCGACGGCCTGCGGAAGGTTCTCCGGGAGCCGGAGCTGGTGGCGGAATGGAAAAAGACCGTTGAAACCACCCGGCAGGTGTTCTCCTACCGGAACCGGGCTTCGGAGCTGGACCAGCTGGATTTTTAACGCTATTCGCAAAGGAAAGACCCCATGAATCGTTTGGTAAACAACGCATCCTGGATCATCGGGTGCAAGATCGTACAAAATATCCTCAGCTTCGTGGTTTCCATGATGTCGGCACGGTATCTGGGGCCTTCCAACTATGGCCTCATCACCTACGCCACCTCTGTGGTGGCCTTCATCCTGCCGTTTGCCAGTCTGGGCCTGACCAACATCCTGGTCCAGGAGCTGATTTCCGAACCCCACGCCGAGGGAGAAATTCTGGGCACGTCCCTGCTGACCTGTGCCCTGACGTCCTTCCTGGGCATGGCTGCGGCGGTGCTGTTCACCCTGGTGGCCAACCCCGGCGAAAAAGTGACTACAATCGTGGTGGCGCTGTACAGCCTGATTCTGCTGGCTCAGGCCCTGGAAATGATTCAGTATTGGTTCCAGGCCAAGCTGCTCTCCAAATATACGGCGCTGGTGTCCCTGGCGTCCTACGTCGTTATTTCTGCGTATAAAATCTACCTGCTGGCCACCGGCAAGAGCGTGTATTGGTTCGCCCTGTCCTATGCGCTGGATTCCCTCATCATTGCCGTGCTGCTGCTGGGCTTTTACAAAAAGCTGGGGGGACAGAAGCTGAAAGCGTCTTTTCAGCGCATCCGCTCCATGTTCGCCAAGAGCCACTATTACATCGTGTCCAGCCTGATGGTGACGCTGTTCACCCAGACGGACCGGATCATGCTCAAATCCATGATCGGCGATGCGGTCACGGGCATTTACTCCGCCGCTACGGTCTGCGCAGGCCTGAGCAGCTTTGTGTTTGCCGCCATCATCGATTCCTTCCGGCCGCTGATTTTTGAAAATCAGAAGCTGGGACAGGAATCCTTCGAGCGAAGTGTAAAAAAGCTGTACAGCGTCATTATTTATCTGTCCCTGGCCCAGTGCGTGGCCATCATGCTGCTGGCGGACCCCATTATTTCCCTGACTTACGGCAAGGATTACATGGCGGCCACGTCCACGCTGCGGATTGCCACCTGGTACACCACTTTTTCTTACCTGGGCACGGTGCGGAATATCTGGATCCTGGCGGAAAACAAGCAGAAATATCTCTGGATCATCAACCTTTCAGGGGCCCTGGCCAATGTGGCGCTGAATGCGGTGCTGATTCCCTCTATGGGCAGCGACGGCGCAGCCTGGGCCTCTCTGGTGACCCAGATGTTCACCAATGTGGTTACGGGCTTCCTTATCCGGCCCATTCGCCGGAATAACCGCCTGATGTTCCAGTCGCTGAACCCCAAGCTGCTCTGGGAGATGGCCGGGCAGATCAGAGGAGAAATCAAGAAATGAGAAAGATCGGAATGGACGAACTGCGGCAGAAGCAGATGGAAGTGCTGGACTATGTGGCGGCCCTCTGCGACGAAAACGGCATCCGTATTGGATTGAGGGCGGCACCCTGCTGGGGGCCATCCGGCACAAGGGCTACATTCCCTGGGACGACGACATTGACATTGCCATGCTCCGGGAGGACTATACCCGCTTCCGGAAGGAATTCCCGGAAAAGAGCCGGGATCCGAAATTTGTGTTCCGCTGTGCCGAGGATGATAAAACCTGGCATCTGCCCTTCGGCAAGGTGATGAACACCGAGACGCTGTTCCTGCAGGACGGCCACGACCTGGGCATCAACATCGATATTTTTCCCATGGACGACGCCCCGGACGACGATGCCCTCATGGATAAAATGTACCGGAAACGGGACCGGCTGAAGGTCCTGAACGCAGCCCAGCAGAATACCGGCAAGCCCTCCGGCAATGTGCTGCACCGGGCGGCAAAAAGGCCCGCTCCTGCTTACAGAGGGTGGCACGGGGCAAGCTGTGACGGGTGTGGAGTGCCCTCCAGTAGAAGCAGGGCCTACCGGTTTCTGAGAAAAGCCTTCCCCTGGAGGGGAAGGTGTCACGCCTTATGGCGTGACGGATGAGGTCGAGGGTAACAGCGTAGTACTATCCCATGGTGATGATTTTTAGCTTCGACCTCATCAGTCGCAACTGACGTTGCGCCAGCTTCCCCTCCAGGGGAAGCCTTTCGCTCCGCCGGTTCTGCGTATGGAAGTCGGACGATGACCTTGGCCCCCTCCGAGAGGGGGCTGTCACGCTGTAAAGCGTGACTGGGGGAGTGTCCTATCGAACCAAGCGCACTCCCTCCGTCTCGGCTTGCGCCGAGCTACCTCCCTCTGGGAGGGAGGCAAGAGGCTGTGCGAGCCTTTAGTCCCTACCGCCCCTCATCCGTCACGGGCTGTGGCCCGTGCCACCTTCCCCCAGGGGAAGGCCTTGCTCAGAAGGACCAACGCCCTACTTCTTGGGGAAGGCAATTTTTCGCCCCACCGGGGCGGATTTTTACATCTTCTCTTCTCTCTTCACTTTTCTCTCTTCCCTAAAAAAACGTCGCACCCGACTTCGGGTGCGACGTTTTTTAATTCAGTCTCCGTATCCCATGGGGTTCTGGCTTTGCCAGCGCCAGGAGTCCCGGCACATATCGGCCAGATTCTTCTCGGCAGTCCAGCCCAGGATTTCCCGACTCTTGGTGGGGTCGGCATAGCAGGTGGCGATGTCGCCGGCCCGGCGGCCTACGATCTCATAGGGGACCTTTACGTTGTTGATCTCCACGAAGGTCCTGACCATATCCAGCACGCTGTATCCAACGCCGGTGCCCAGATTGAACACCTCGCAGCCCTTATGCTCCACGGTGTACTTCACGGCGGCCACATGGCCCTTGGCCAGGTCCACCACATGGATGTAATCCCGGACGCCGGTGCCGTCGGGGGTATCGTAGTCGTTGCCGTAGACGCTCAGGTGGTCCCGGCGGCCGATGGCCACCTGGGTGATGTAGGGCATCAGGTTATTGGGGATGCCCCGAGGGTCCTCGCCCATTTTTCCGGAGGGGTGTGCGCCGATGGGGTTGAAGTACCGTAGAAGGCACACGCTCCATTTGGGGTCGGCGTGGCTCATGCCGGAGAGAATTTGCTCCGTCATGTACTTGGTCCAGCCGTAGGGGTTGGTGCAGCCGCCGGTGACGCTGGTCTCCCGCAGGGGCATTTCGTTGGTGGCGGTGTAGACCGTGGCGGAGGAGGAGAAGATGATGTTCTGCATCCCCACCTCCCGCATGACCTTGGTCAGCACCAGAGTGGAATTCAGGTTATTATTATAGTATTCCCAGGGCTTTTCGACGCTTTCGCCCACGGCCTTCAGCCCGGCGAAGTGAATGACGCAGCCGATGTCGTTCTCTGCAAAAATTTTCCGCAGCAGTTCTTCGTCCCGGACGTCGCCTTCGTAGAAGCGCAGGTCCTTGCCCGTCAGCTCCCGGACCCGGTCCAGGCTCTTGGGGTTGGCGTTGCACAGATTATCCACGACCACGACGCCGTAGCCGCTGTTCAAAAGCTCCACGCAGGTGTGGGAGCCGATATAGCCGGCGCCGCCGGTGACCAGTACATTCATGGGGATTCCTCCTTCAAATCGCCGGATATTCCGGCCCATTTCAAGCGTATTGTACTCCAAGCGGCGGTAAAATGCAAGGGGAAGGACCGTTTCCCTGCGGATTTTTCTTGCTATTTTCGCAATTCGTCATTATAATAGAGCATGAGAAATTCTCTTTGCGGACAGGGAGGCTTTTATGGAAGAAAAAAAGCGGCTTCTGCTGCTGACCACCGGCGGGACCATTGCTTCGGTGCCCGGAGCGGACGGCCTGGAACCCAAGCGCTCGGAGGTCATGGAGCGGGAGGTCAACCAGCTTCGCACCTATTATGACATCACCGTCCGGGACGTTCTCTGCCTGGACTCCTCCAATATCACCCCGGACCAGTGGCTTCTCATTGCCGAAAGCATTTTCACCCTGCGCAGCGGTTACGACGGCATCGTCGTGTCCCACGGCACGGACACCATGGCTTACACAGCCTCTGCCGTGACATTCCTGCTTCCCGACATTGATGTGCCGGTGGTGTTCACCGGGTCCCAGCTGCCTTTGGCGGATGTTCTCAGCGACGGGCCGGACAATCTCCGGACGGCCTTCGCCATGGCGGCCTCCGGAAAGCCGGGGGTGTTCCTGGCCTTCGACCGGAAGGTCATGCTGGGCTGCCGGTCCGTGAAGCTGCGGGCCACGGGCTTCAACGCCTTTGAAAGCGTCAACGCCCGCTATGCGGCCACCGTTACCGGCTTAGGGCTTCGGGTGGACGAGAGCGTCCTGCCCAGACGCCGGGGGGAGGCAAAGCTTTATACCCACATCAGCTCCGACGTGTTTCTTCTGAAGCTGACGCCGGGACTGTCCCCGAAGATTTTCGATGCGCTGGTGGACATGGGCTACCGGGGCATCGTCATGGAGGCTTTCGGCCTGGGGGGCGTGAACATCCTCCATCGGGGGCTGGACGGCATCCGGAAAGCCGTGGATGCGGGCATTTCCGTGGTGGTCACTACCCAGTGCCTCTATGACAGCGCCAACCTGGGGGTCTACCAGGTGGGCAGCAAGCTGCTGGAACTGGGGGTCATTCAGGGCCGGGACATGACAACCGAGGCCGCCATGACGAAACTCATGTGGGCCATTGGTCAGAATATGGCTCCGGAGGAGATTCGTGCGGTTTTTGCCCGGAGTCTTGCCGGGGAAATTGCGGAAGAATAAAGAAATACCAAGAATAGAAACGAAAATACAAGAAGGAGGGAACCTATGGACCCTATTTATGTGACCGGGCATAAGAACCCGGATACCGATTCCATCGTGGCCGCCATGGCCTACGCCGCCCTGCGCAATGCCGTGGGGGACCGGGAATATGAGGCCGCCTGCCTGGGCCATGTGTCCGACGAGACCCAGATCGTGCTGGACAAGTTCGGCTTTGCACCGCCCAAGCGCATTTATAATATGTACACCCAGGTCCGGGACCTGGAATTTGACGTGCCGCCCTTTTTAAGCCCCGCCGTGACCGTGGGCCGGGCCTGGGACATTCTCTGCCAGCAGAAAAGCATTACCGCCGTGCCGGTGGTCAACGACGACGGCACGTTGTTCGGAATGCTCTCCCGGGAGGACGTGGCCAGCTACAACATGACCCAGGTCAGCACCGGGGCACTGGAGGAAGTGCCGCTTTTCAACGTGCTTTCCGTGCTGGAAGGCAAAATCCTCAACGACGCCGGGGAGACCACCGACACCGTGGCGGGGGAAATCGCCATTGCCTTGCCCCAGAGCCGGGAAAATCTGCTGTTTTCCGGGAAAAATAACATCGTCCTCTGCGGCCATCAGCCGGATATGATCCAGCGGGCTTTGCGCATGAACGTGAACACCCTGGTGCTTTGCCAGGCGGAGCTGGGGGAGGATTTCCGGCACGAGCCTACCGACACCTGCATTATTTCCACGCCCTATGACGCCTATCGGGCCGCCCGGCTGCTGTTCCAGTCGGCCCCCATCGGCCGCATTTGCCGGACCGCCGACCTGGTGTGCTTCCACTTGGAGGACCGGGTGGACGAGGTCCGGGCCCAGGTTTTGAAGCACCGGGCCTCCTGCTATCCCATTCTGGACGAGAACGAAAAAGTCGTGGGTGTGCTGACCCGGTATCATCTGCTCCAGCCGAGACGCAAGCGGGTGGTGCTGGTGGACCACAACGAGGCCGCCCAGTCCGTCCCCGGTCTGGAAGAAGCGGAAATCCTGGAAATTATCGATCATCACCGGCTGGCCGACATCCAGACCACCGGACCCATTTACGTCCGCAACGAGCCGGTAGGCTCCACCAATACGATTATTGCCAGTATGTTCCAGGACCGGGGCCTGATGCCCTCGGAGAATATGGCGGGCATGATGGCGGCGGCCATTCTCTCCGACACCGTTATGTTCAAATCCCCCACCTGCACCGACCGGGACCGGCGGACCGCCGAGCGGATGGCCCGGATCGCCAACGTGTCCCTGGACGAGCTGGGCCGGGAAATTTTCTCCGCCTCCGCCGGGAACAAGACCGTGGAGGACCTGTTCTTCACGGACTACAAGGAATTCCACATTGCGGGCCATAATCTGGCCGTGTCCCAGATCACCTGCGTGGACAGCCCCAGAATGCTGGAACGGAAGGATGAGTTCCTGGCCCTCATGGAAAAGACCGCCCGGCAGAAGGGCTTCTCCATGGTCATTCTGATGCTCACGGACGTGCTGCTGGAAGGCACGCAAATTATCTACTGGGGAGACGACGACGTGATCCGGCAGGCCTTCAACGTGGTCCCCAAGGATAACACCGTGTTCCTGCCTCAGGTCATGAGCCGGAAGAAGCAGATCATTCCTACTCTGTCCGCTATGTGGGGCTAAAAATATGGGCTTTTCCACACTGCTGGGCAACGAACGGCTCAAAGAAAATCTGACCCGTTCCCTGAAAAAAGGCCATATTTCCCACTTTTATCTCATTTCCGGCCCGGAGGGCTCCGGCAAGCATACGCTTGCCCACTTGCTCTCCGCCGCCATTCTATGCGAGGGCACCGAGCCGCCCTGCATGACCTGCCACGCCTGCCGCCGGGTATTGGAGGACATCCACCCGGACGTTATCTGGGTGGAGGACAAGGACAAAAAGACCGTCACCGTGGACCTGATGCGCCAGGCCCGGGCCGACGCCTTCATCCGGCCCAACGAGGCGGCCTATAAAATTTATGTGATTCCCAGAGCCCAGGATATGCGTCTGGAAGCCCAGAACGCCTTGCTGAAAATCCTGGAGGAGCCGCCGGAATACGCCGTGTTCCTGCTGCTGACGGACAATCCCAACAAAATGCTGCCGACCATCCGCTCCCGCTGCACGGCGCTGAATCTCAACGCCCTTCCGGAGGAGACGCTGCGTTCTGCTCTGCGCCGGGAATTCCCGGAGGCGGCAAAGGAGACGCTGGAAAGCGCTCTGGAGCGGTCCGGAGGCTTTCTGGGCCAGGCCAAGGTCCTGATGACCCAGGCGGAATCCCCCCAGACGAAGCAATTCGTGGAGGTGTACCTGAACGGAAAGGACCGGGACTATGCCGAGCTGCTCTGCCCCATGGAAAAATGGAAGCGGGACCAGCTTTCCCAGGAGCTGACCGCCTGGCGGACCCTGCTGGCCGATGCTTTGCTTGCCCGTGGGGGAATGCGGGCATCCTCCCCCCTGGCGGCGAAAATCGCCGAAAAACGCCAGGGCGGCGACCTGCTTTCCGCCGTGGACGTGCTGCAAAAAGCCATTGACTACACTCAGGGCAACGTTTCGCCTGCCGCCGTGTGCGGCTGGCTGTTCTTCGCCCTGCGAAAATAAAGGAGACATTCATGGAAGAACAAATGGAAAAAGAACAGCGGCAGGTGGTGGACGTCCAGTTCCGCCCGGGCCAGAAGGTCTACTTTTTTGACCCCAACGGCCTGACCCTTGCCGCCGGGGACCATGTGATCATCGATACCGCCCGCGGTGCGGAATTTGGCACCTGCGCTTCCGGCATCCATAAGGTGGATGCGGCCACGCTGGTGGCCCCCCTGCGGCCCGTGCTGCGGAAGGCCACCGCCCGGGACGAGCGCATTCTGCAGGACAATCAGGCGAGAGAAAAGAAGGCCTACGCCTTCTGCCTGGAAAAGATCGCCTATCTGGGTCTGGATATGCAGCTGGTCAGCGCCGAGTGCGCCTTCGACGGCAGCAAAATCCTGTTTTTCTTCACCGCCGACGAGCGGGTGGACTTCCGGGAGCTGGTGAAAATGCTGGCCTCGGCCTTCCATACCCGCATTGAATTGCGCCAGATCGGCGTCCGGGACAAGGCGAAGATGGTGGGAGGCCTGGGCATCTGCGGGCGGCCCTTCTGCTGCTCCAGCTTTTTAAGCGATTTCCAGCCGGTGTCCATCAAAATGGCCAAGACCCAGAATCTGAGCCTGAACCCCACGAAAATCTCCGGCACCTGCGGGCGGCTGCTGTGCTGCCTGAACTATGAGCAGGCGGCCTACGAGGACCTCATCAAACGCTCCCCCAAGGCGGAATCCTTTGTGGATACTCCGGAGGGCCGGGGGACCATCACGGAGGTGGAGCTGCTGCGCAGCCGGGTGAAGGTCCGCATGGAGGAGAACCCGGAGACAATTTCCACCTTCTCCATCGACGAAATTGCCGTTCTGCGCAACGGCCGGGCCAAAAAGACCGACCCGCCCATCCCGGCGGACCTGGCGCCCATTTCCGGCTCCGGCAAGCGGCCGAGACTGGCTCCTACTACGGAGACGGCCCCGGTGCTGGAGGCCATCCGTTTCCGCTATTCCACGGACACCATTGCCGAGGAGCAGGCGGAGGAGCAGGAGTCGGTAGCCGAGCCGGTCCGGGAGCCGAAGGGCGAGGAAAATCGCAATAAGCGCCGCCGGAACAATCCCCGGAAGGGCCGCACCGGCGTGGAGCCCTCTGACGAGATGCCCAAGCCGGAGAAGAAGCAGCCCCAGAACAAGCTGAAAAAGCCCGCCGAGGGCAAGCCCCGGAAGCAGGAGGGCCAGAAGCAGGGCCGTCCCAAGCAGGACCGGAAGGCTGGGCAGGACAACGGACAGAATCCGGCCAATCGGAATCCGGCCCAGGGAAACGGGCAGAATGTTGCCCAGGGCGGCCCGAATCAGACCGGGGAGGGCGAAGCCCCCAGAGCGCCGAGAGGCGAAAACCGCCGCCCCCGCCGGCCCTATAACCGCCGCCCCAGGAACAACAAGACCGAAGGCAGCGGAGAATAAGAAAGAAAAAACTCACCCCCATGGGGTGAGTTTTTTAGAGAAAAGAGAAGAGTGAAAAGTGAAGAGAAAAGGAAGGATAATAAATTTCCCTGGAAGCAGGAACCCCTTGGCCCCCTCATAAGAGGGGGCTGGCTGGCCGCCAGGCCAGCCTGGGGGAGTGTCCTACCCCCAGAAGTAGGGGGTAGGAGTTTCTGAGAAAAGCCTTCTCCCTGGGGAGAAGGTGTCACGCCTTTTGGCGTGACGGATGTGGGGTGGGACGCAGTATCGTCGATGAATGGTAGGGGCGGCGGCATGCCCCGCCCGCACGAATTCCATACGCAGAAACAGAGTGGCGTAAGCCTCCCGGCGTGTAGGGGGGTGTGCCCCGCGCAGCGAATAAGAATCTATATGACTGCCGGTGGCAGTCATACCGCTACTACGCTGGCGCAACGTCAGTTGCGACTGATGAGGTCGAAGCTGTCAATCATCGCCATGGGCTGGTACGACGCTGTTCCCTTCGACCTCATCCGTCACGGTCTGTGGCCCGTGACACCTTCCCCTCCAGGGGAAGGCTTTAGACGGTGCAAACCGTCAGCCCCTACCGCCCCTCATCCGGCCGCTTTGCGGCCACCTTCCCCCAGGGGAAGGCTATTTCTCTGTTTCTTTAACCTCTACGTCGATTTTTGCCACTCAAATACTGCGACCTGGCGGGCGGGGCATGCCCCGCCCCTACCGTCCCACGCCGGGAGATTTTTCCTCCCCACCGGTGCCGCATATAAGAAAAAAGCCCCGTTATTGGGGCTTTTTTGATAATCTTTTATAGAGCCGCACCAGGCGGGGGCGGTTATAGCGCTGGATGAGCATGAAGGGGAAATTGCCCAGGATGCACAGTGCGTAGGCGACCCAGCCCCAGAGGCCGGGCCAGATCCGCAGCACGAACAGCGATGCGATCATCAGCGCAAAATGCACGAACTCCGCCACGCAGGATTCCTGAATGAGCCGCCAGGTGCTTTCCGCCGTAGGCCGTCCGGCCACCTCTTTCCGGACCATATCCGGGCAGATTTTGCTCATGTCCGGTACCTTGTCCTTCCAGTTCTGAATACCGATGACCTTGTAAATCTGCCCGTCCTTTTCCCATTTCCAGGGCTTGTAGGGGAACCGCTCCGGGGCAAACCAGGCCCTCGGCAGGGCGTTGCCCAGGTAGTGGGAGGCGATGCCGATGCCTGCCACATACAAAATACAATACAGCAGTCTCATGGACTACCTCCCTCTTTTTGACACTAAACTACCAACAAATTATGAACAGATTATGAACAAACTGCCGGAATCTTGCGATTTTTAAAATTCATGCTATAATATTCGAAAATCCATGTAATGAGGATGGAATGCCATGAAAAAGATGCTCTTTGTAATGAATCCTTACGCCGGACAGCGCCGGGCCAACCGGTATCTGGCCGATATCCTATCGATCTTCAACCGGGCCGGTTACCGGGTGGAGGCTTATATGACCGGCGCCCGGGGCGAGGCCACGGACATCGTCCGGCAATATGCCCCGGAAATGGACCTGGTGGCCTGCTGCGGCGGCGACGGCACCTTCAACGAGACCGTCAACGGCCTCCTGCACAGCGAAGTCAACATCCCCGTGGGCTATATCCCCGCCGGGTCCACCAATGATTTCGCCGCCAGTCTGGGCCTGCCCACCAACATTTTGCAGGCGGCGGAGGCCGTCGTCACCGGGGAGCCCTCCGATCTGGACGTGGGCAAATTCGGTGATCGGTATTTTTCCTATGTGGCCTCCTTCGGGGCCTTCACCCGGACCAGCTATGCCACCCCCCAGAACGTGAAAAATGCCCTGGGCCATGCGGCCTATATTCTGGGGGGCATTTCCGAGCTTTCCCAGCTGCGCACGGAACACGTCAAACTGCAGCTGGACGAGAAAATCGTCGAGGACGATTTTCTCTTTGGCGCCGTCAGCAACTCTACCAGCGTGGGAGGCGTTTTGTCCCTGGACCCCAAGCAGGTGGACCTGCGGGACGGGAAATTCGAGGTGCTGCTGCTTCGGTCCCCCAGAGAGTTGGGGGAGCTGTCCGAGTGCATCCGGGCGGTGCAGACGGCGGAATATAACTGCAAAATGCTGACCTTCACCCCCGCCAGCCGGGTCACGGTCTGGGCCAATGCCGGGATGCCCTGGACGCTGGATGGGGAAATGGAGCCGGGCCACGAGGAAGTGACCATCGAAAATATCCACTGCGGACTGAAAGTGATGTGCAAGCCATGCTGAATACCACGCTTTGTTATATCACCCGGGGCGATCAGGTGCTGATGCTTCACCGGGTCAAGAAGGAAAATGACCTGAACCACGACAAGTGGATCGGTGTGGGCGGAAAATTCTTAGAGGGCGAAAGCCCGGACGACTGCCTCCTGCGGGAAACGTGGGAGGAAACGGGCCTGACCCTGACCCGGTGGCAATGCCGGGGTGTCGTGACCTTCCTCAGCGACCGGTGGGAGGGGGAATATATGTACCTGTTCACCGCCGACGGCTTTACGGGCAGCGAGATCGAGTGCAACGAAGGGGACCTGCAATGGGTCAGCCGGGAGTTTCTGGACCGGCTCCCCAAATGGGAGGGCGACGCCATTTTCTTGGATCTGCTGTGGAAGAATGCGCCGTTTTTCCTGCTGACACTGCGCTACGAGGGGGAGAAACTGGTGGAGGCTGTCCTCAACGGGGAGCGGATAAGAGGATAACGCCCCCTGGCAAGGCACTGTAGGGGCGGCGGCATGCCCCGCCCGCTCTGTGACGGCATTTGAGTTACAGAAATCGACGTAGGGGCTGACGGAACAGAGCAAAGGCTTCCCCTCCAGGGGAAGGCTTTGGCCGGTGCTGCATTGATAGCCCCTACCGCCCCTCATCCGTCTTTGCTTCGCAAAGCCACCTCCCCCCAAGGGAAGGCTCTTCTCTGCCCCGGCGGGCTTTTGCACCTCCTTCGGTGTTCCCGCATAGGATACCCCCGGAGGCGATGCTTATGCCCATTGTGGATACCACGATCCCCATTACATCCGCGCGCTGCGACGAGGCCATCCGGGCCCTGACGGAGCGCTACCCCTTCCTGCGCAGCGAGGAACTGACCACCACGGTCTTTCAGCGGCCCGTGCGGACGCTGGTAGCCGGGAACGGCAATCGAAAAGTTCTCTACACGGCCGCCCATCATGCCAACGAGTGGATCACCGCCTATGTGCTTCTGCGGTTTGCGGAGGACCTGGCGGAGGCGGCGGAGCAAAACGGGGAAATTTTCGGTCTGCCCGCCCGGGAATTGCTGGAAGCGGCCACGATTTACATGGTCCCCCTGGTGAATCCCGACGGGGTGGACCTGGTGGCGGGGGCCATCCCCGCCGGGGACCCCACCTATCTGACGGCCCTGTCCCTGGCGGCTTACTATCCGGGAATTCCCTTCCCCGACGGCTGGAAAGCCAATCTCATCGGCACGGACCTGAACCTGAACTATCCCGCCGGGTGGCTCCAGGCACGGGAGATCAAATTTTCTCAGGGCTACACCCGCCCCGGCCCACGGGATTATGTGGGGAAATTCCCCCTCAGCGAGCCGGAGACCCGGGCTCTGGCCGGGTACACGGAGGTGCTGGACCCGGCGCTGGTGCTGGCGTTCCACACCCAGGGACAGGTCATTTACTGGCAGTTCCGGGACTATGAAGTCCCCGGAGCGGAGGAACTGGGCCAACGGTTTGCCCAGGCCAGCGGCTACGCCCTGGACGACACCCCTTACGAATCCTCCTTCGCCGGGTTCAAGGACTGGTTCATTCAGAAATACCGGCGGCCGGGGTACACCATCGAGGCGGGGGCAGGGGAAAATCCCCTGCCGCTGGAACAATTTGACGAAATTTACCGCCGGTGCCTGGGCATCCTGGTGATCGCCGCAGCGCCGGAACTGACGGAATAAGTTTATTTGCAAGGAGACAGAAAATGCTTTACATTATGCGCCATGGCCAGACCGGATGGAACGCCCAGGGCCGCCTGCAGGGCCAGACGGACATCCCCCTGAATGAGGTGGGCCGGGCCGGAGCGGCGGCCGCAAGAGAAAAATATGGTTGTATTCCCCTGGATGTGTGCTTTGCCTCGCCTCTGAAGCGGGCCTTGGAGACGGCGGAGATTTTTCTGAAGGGCCGGGAGGTGCCGATTTACACGGACGACCGGCTGAAGGAGATGTTTTTCGGGGATTTTGAGGGGGAATACGATGTTCTGAAGCACCCGGAGTACCCGATTTATCCCCTGTTTGCGGATCCGGCAAATTATGTGCCCACCGGCGGCACGGAGAGCTATCCGGAGCTGTACACCCGGTTGGAGGCATTTTTGCGGGAAAAGGTCCAGCCCCGGCTGGACAAGGGGGAAAATGTGCTGATCGTGGCCCACGGGGCGGTGAATTGCTGCCTGCTGAGCATCGTCCGCAAGACGCCTCTGGCGGATATCTGGAAGCCATTCCACCCGAATTGCGCCCTGATTCAGGCGGAGGAGTGAGGCAACGGCACCCCCAGTGGGGCGAAAAGCCTTCCCCTGGGGGAAGGTGGCACGCCAAAGGCGTGACGGATGAGGGGCGGGACGCAGTAACGGCGTGGCGCTGGCTCCCCTGTGCGGGGCACAACCCTACACGCCGGGAGCCTTACACCTCGCCGGGAGAGATACAAACCCGCCGGGCGGCTGATTTGTTCAGCCGTCCGGCGGTTCTTTTACGCTGGGATTCAACTGGCTAACACTTGAATGCCTTAATGCTTCGTGTACAACAGCCGGATGGAATTCAGCACGCAGAGCATGGCCACGCCGGAATCGGCGAACACGGCCATCCACATGGAGGCATGACCCGTCAGGCCCAGCACCATGACGATGAGCTTGATGGCCAGGGCGAACCACACGTTCTGCCAGGCAACGCGGCGGGTCCGCCGGGCAATCTTCAGAGAGGTGGGGATGGCTTCTACGGAGGAGGTCATATACACCACATCGGCGGCCTCGATGGCGGCGTCCGCACCGCTGCCCATGGCGGCGCCCACGTCCGCACCGGCCAGCACCGGCGCATCGTTGATGCCATCGCCTACGAACATCACGCTGCCCCGGCGGGTACGGATGTCCTGCAGCATGTCCAGCTTATCGGCGGGCAGCAGCTTGGCGTGGACTTCATCGATGTTCAGGGCCTTGGCCACTGCGTCGGCGCTGGACTGGCCGTCGCCGGTGAGCATAGCGGTGGAAACGTTCATCTTTTTCAGTTCGCCGATGGCGCTTTGGGCCTCCGGCTTCACGGTGTCGGCAATACGCACACCGCCGGTCAGCTTGCCGTCCACGGCCACCAGCACCCAGGTGCCGCTGCCTTTCATGGCGAAGCCCTGGGTGGACACGCCCTCCCGGTCCATGAGACGGCTGTTGCCGCAGAGGACGGTTTTGCCCTCCACCGTGGCTTTCAGGCCGTGACCGGCAATTTCTTCCAATGCGGTGGGCCGCTCCAGCAGCAGGCCCTGACCTTTGGCCGCCTGGAGAATGCTCACGGCGATGGGATGGGTGGAATCCTGCTCGCAGCTGGCGCAAAGGGCCAGAATGTCGTCTCCGCCCACGACCTCCTGGACCCGGAAGTCGCCCCGGGTGACGGTGCCGGTCTTATCCATGGCCACGGCCTTCACCGCCGCCATGGCTTCGATGCTCACGCCGCCCTTGAAGAGGATGCCCCGCTTGCTGCCTGCGCCGATGCCGGAGAAGAAGGCCAGCGGCACACTGAGGACCAGAGCGCAGGGGCAGCTCATGACCAGGAAGGACAGGGCCGTGTAGATCCACTGGTGCCACTGATGGTCGAAAAGCGGCGGGATCACGGCAACCGCCAGGGAAAGACCCACCACAACGGGGGTATAAATGCGGGAGAACCGGGTGATGAACCGGTCGATCTTCGGCTTGCTGGCCGCAGCGTTCTCCACGCTGTCCAGAATTCTCGTGACCATGGACTCGGACAGAGGCTTCTCCACCCGCATGGTCAGACTGCCGGAGGTATTCACGCAGCCGGATGTGACGCTGTCACCTACGCCCACATGAACGGGCACCGGCTCGCCGGTAATGGGGGCGGTGTCCAGGCGGCTCTCGCCGGTGAGAATCACGCCGTCCAGGGGGATGCGGTCGCCGGGCAGGATGCGCAGCACGTCGCCCACCTGGGCTTCTTCAGCGGGAATGACGGCGCCGTTTTCCAGCGTGACCACTTCCGGCCGCAGGTCCACGGCTTCCATGATCTGGCTGCGGCTCCGGGCCACGGCCTTTTCTTCAAAATATTCGCCGATGCGGTAGAACAGCATGACGCCGATGGCTTCCGTGAAGCTGCCCATGGCGAAGGCACCCAGGGTGGCAATGCTCATCAGGAAGTTCTCGTCCAGCATGTGGCCCTTGAGCAGATTGCCGCCGGCGGCCTTCAGCACCGGCAGGCCCAGCACAAGATACCCGGCCACGAAGGCAATATCGGCGGGGATGGTCAGATTCAGCCATTTCAGGAACAGGCCCACCACGAAGAGACCCGTGCCGGTGAGGATGGCGATGAGGTCCGTATCCTTTTTCTTTTCCTCGGCGGCTGGCTGGGGCTTGGATTCCAGGGGGGTGATCTCCGCCTCCGGCTCCTCGTCCCGGGCCACGGCCAGGATGGCGGGAATCAGGGCGTCCGGGTCGGCGGCGGTGAGCCGCAGCTGCTCGGTGGCGAAGGTGATGGTGGCGTCCTCTACGCCGGGAATGTTGTTGATGTTCCGCTCGATTTTGGCGGCGCAGTTGGCGCAGTCGATGCCGGTGATTTTATAGACCTTCTTCACGCCCTTGCCGGAGGCGGCGTGGTGATGATGCTCGTGGTGCTCGTGTTCGTCCTCGCAGCCGCAGTCGCAGTGATGGTGGGGATGCGCATGCTCGTCATCATCGTCATGGTGGTGATGATGGTGTTCATGCTCCTCCTCATCCTCGCAGCCGCAATCGCAATGATGATGGTGATGCGCATGCTCGTCATCATCGTCATGGTCATGGTGGTGATGATGGTGTTCATGCTCCTCTTCGTCCTCGCAGCCGCAGTCGCAGTGATGGTGGTGATGCTCGTGCTCTGCATGGCTGTGGGCGGCGGGGCGCTTTGCGTCCCGGGGGGTGATCTGGGTGTCCGGCTCGCTGTCCCGGGCGATTTTCAGAAGCGCCGGGATGAGTGCGTCCGGGTCGGCGGCGGTGAGCCGCAGCTGCTCTGTGGCGAAGGTGATGGAAACCTCCTCCACGCCGGGGACCTTGGCAAACTTCTGCTCGATCTTGGCGGCGCAGTTGGCGCAGTCGATACCCGTGATGATATATACCTTCTTCATGGGGTCTCCCTCCTGAAATAATATTGAATATATGAGCATACGCTCATGCGTTGCTATGAGTATAGCCCTTTTTCCCGGGAATGTCAATAGGGGACCGGCGAAAAAAGGAACTTTTTTTCACCGGTTGCACGTTTGCCTGCAACCGGAAGCATTTTCGGCCTCTGGGGTGAGGAAACCGGAGGGAAAGGAGGGAAAACCATGACGGAAGCGGTGACGGTGGCCCTCATCACCGGAGGGCTTTCGCTGCTGGGGGTGCTGATCTCCAACCGCAGCGCCACCCGCCATACGGAGGAGAGCATCCGCACCGCCCAGGCGGTCACGGACACCAAGCTGGAAAGTCTCACCGCCGAGGTGCGGGAGCACAACCACTTCGCCCGGCGGATGCCGGTGGTAGAGGAACAGATCAGGGTCATCAATCATAGGATCAGTGACCTGGAAAAGTTAGGAGGGAGCGTATGAAAAACCGATTGGACAAACTTCTGAGCATCAAAAGTCTGGTCACCCTGGCCATGACGGCGGTGTTCTGCACCCTGGCCCTGCGCCAGAGCATTTCGGGGCAGGAGTTTTTGACGGTGTTCACCACCGTCATTGCCTTCTATTTCGGGACCCAGACCATCAAGAACGCAGACAATTCCTGAATTCGGGAAGGCGGCAAACAGGATACCACAATACCCATAGTTTATCCCATAGAGCTTCAGAAAGAGCAATACCGCGGCACCCATACACCCGGCGGGGGGATTTTCCCCCCGCCGGGTTTTTCTTTGCCGGAGCGAAAATATTCTGAAAAGCCCCCGGAGAGGCGAAAATAGCCTTCCCCCAGGGGGAAGGCTATCCTCTGTCCCGCCGCCGGGTCCAGGAGGTCCGCAACCAGTATCTGGAACTGATGCAGAGCAGCAATTCGCTTATCATGTGAGAAAGCAACAAAATTTCGGCCGCCGGGGGAATTTTCTCCGGCGGCTTTTCCGTTCGTTCCGATTTTTGCGCCGTTCGTGCCGAAAAACTGCGGTTCGTAGCGAAGAATTGGCCGTTTGGCACGTCTTTCTTGCCCTGAGAAACGGGGAGCGCTATACTATTGACAGGTATTGTGGGGAGGTGCGCCCTGTGAAGCGAATTTTGGTCTTGGCAGTGCTGGCAGCGCTGCTGTTCACCGGCTGTGCCGGGAAAACTTCCGAAAAAAAGACCGTCACCGTTGGCCTTGTGGAGACGGAAGGCTGTCAGATCGAAGAAAACGCCCGGCAGGTGGTCCCCGGAGGCAACGTGTCCTTCACGGTGACGATGGATGCGGGCTTTGCCCTGGCCGGGGTGGACTACGATGGGGAGTATGCGATCTGGAATTCTGACGGAAAGCTGCGGCTGGAACTGAAAAACGTCCGCTATCCGGGCCGGTATCACCTGCGGCTCAGCAAAACGGACAGCACGATTTTGTTTGAACCCAACGGCGGCCAGGGGGAGGCTCTGACCGTCACCCGGGACCTGAGTTATCATGTGCGGCCCAACACCGCCCCGGTGGCCTTCGAACGGCCGGGGTACAGCCTGGTGGCCTGGAACACGGCCGCTGACGGATCCGGGGAGCAGATCGGCCTGGGCAGCCGCATTACCAACCCGGACTCCGGGAAGCTGACCCTCTACGCCCAGTGGGCGGCCTGGAGCAGCGAATCGGATTTTCAAGCGGAAAACGGAAAAATTCTGGCCTACACCGGCTCGGAGGAAAGCATCGTCATTCCGGAAAGTATTGGCGGGGAGACCGTCAGGGCCATTGCGGAGGGGGCTTTTACCGACTGCGCCGCCGAATCGATCATTTTCCCCAAGACCCTGGAAACCGTGGAGGCCGGGGCTTTCCGGAATTGCGCCCTGCGGGAACTGACGTTTTACGACAGCATCCGCTTCCTGCCCTCGGATGCCTTCCGGGATTGCGAAAACTTCAGCACCCTCCACATCAACGCCCAGCGGCCCCCCTACGGCTCCCATTACCGCCGGGAAAGCCTGCTGGCGGACAAGCTGGACCTGCTTATCCTGAATCAGGGCAAGCAGAAAATCGTCTTTTACGGGGGCTGCTCCATGTGGTACAACCTGGACGGTCCCGTCATGCGGGATGCGGTCAGCCCGGACTATCAAGTCGTCAACGTGGCCGTCAACGGCCTCATCAATTCCGCCGTGCAGATGCAAATTATTACTGCCCTGCTGGAAGAAGGAGACATTTTCTTCCACACCCCGGAGCTGAGCAGCGAACAGCAGATGCTCTGCCAGATGGGCTTTACCGCAGACGACAGCAAGCTCTGGTGCGGGCTGGAATACAATTACGACCTGGTGTCCTATGTGGACATCCGGGAGACCCCCGGTCTGCTGGATTCCTACCAGGTGTGGCGGGACCGGAAGCAGGAGACGGGCAATTACGACGAGCATTACGAGGATGCCGCCGGGAACATTTATTTTGACCCGGAGACCGGCTCCATTCCCTTTGACCGCTATAAGCAGGAGGATGAATTGGCGGATAAGGTAAATATCACCATGGAGCGGGTCCGGCCGGAAAATCTGGCCCGGCTGGAGGTCTATTACAGGGCCATTACGGCAAAAGGGGTCAGGGTCTATGTATCCTGCGCCTGTATCAATGTGGATGTGATCCCGGAAGGGCAGCGGGGGACTGTGCGCCAGGTCTCCAACGCATTTTCCCAGGCGGTAAACGCCATGGACGGTGTGACGATGATCTCCGACCAGATGGATTATCTCTACCGCAATGAGGATTTTTACGATACGAACTACCATCTGCTGTCCCAGGCGGCCCGGCGGAACACGGAAAACTGGCTCCAGGACCTGAAGACCCGGATGGTGGCAGACGGACTTTGGAAGGAGGAAGGCCAATGAGCGTGCTGCCGGAAACGCCGGCGCTGTGGATTCTCTTTGGGGCGGCCCTGGGCCTGTGCCTGTTTGACCGGGCCTACCGGGGGACCAGGGGGATTTTCACGGTCCTTTCGGCCCTGCTGGCCGTCCTCGGCTGCGCCTACGCCCTGCTTCTGGGGGCCGGGGCGGCGGAAATTGCCGTGATTTTGCTGGCCTTTCTGCTTCTGAATCTGGAGGGCTGGAAATGAATTTCAATTCGCTGGCTTTTCTCATTTATTTGCCCGTCGTGGTGGGGCTTTACTGGGTCCTGCCCTTCAAGGCCCGGAAATACTGGCTCCTGGCAGCCTCGTACTTTTTCTATATGTACTGGAACCCGGCGTTCCTCTTTTTGCTGCTCTTTTCCACGGCGGTGGACTACTGCTGCGGCCGGGGCATCGAAGCCAACCGGGAAAGAAAGGACCTGTGCCGGTTTTTCCTGGGGTGCAGCCTGTGCATGAATCTGGGACTGCTGTTTTTCTTCAAATATTTCGACTTTTTCGCCGGATCCATCAACGATCTGTGCGCATTGTGGGGCTTTTCCTACCGGGTTCCCCGGCTGGGGCTGATTCTGCCTGTGGGCATTTCCTTCTATACCTTCCAGACTCTCAGCTACACCATCGACGTGTACCGGGGGGACTTCCCGGCGGAGCGGGACCCCATCGCCTTCGCCCTGTATGTGACCTATTTCCCCCAGCTGGTGGCGGGCCCCATTGAAAATCCCGCTGACCTGCTTCCCCAGCTGAAAGAGGAGCATTTCTGGAACAAAAGCGACTTTTTCGCCGGGGTCCGCATTGCCCTCTGCGGCTTTTTCCGAAAATGCGTGGTGGCGGATGTGGTGGGCGTGTATGTGAGCCGGGTGTTCGCCGGGGCGGACAGCGCCAATGCGCTGGCCATTTTCCTGGCCGGGGCCTTGTTCTGCATTCAGATGTACTGCGATTTCGCCGGGTATTCGGAAATCGCCGCCGGGTGCGCCCGGATGATGGGGGTCCGGCTTATGCGGAATTTCGACCGGCCCTACCTGTCCCAGAGCTACACGGAATTTTTCCGCCGGTGGCACATCAGCCTGAACCGGTGGTTCACCAGCTATGTGTACATCCCCCTGGGGGGCAACCGGAAGGGCAAGGTCCGGAAGTATTTGAATACGATTCTTGTGTTCGCCCTTTGCGGCCTGTGGCACGGGGCCAACTGGACCTATGTGCTCTGGGGACTGTATGCGGCCTTCTGGCTGTGCGTGGAGAGCGCCTTGGACATTCGCCACCGGTTCGGACCGAAATGGGCTTGCCCCGCCGGGCGGCTGGTGCGCCGGTGCGTTACGTTCCTGATTTTTATTCCGGCGGCCATTTTGTTCCGGGCTGCGGACGTTGCCCAGGCGGGGACCATGCTCATGGGGCTATTTTCCCGCATGACCTTCACCGCCCAGGGGGTGAACAGCGCCTTTGCGTTGATGGACATGGATGCTGTGGGCTTCCTGCGGGTCGTGCTGAGCATCGTGTGCATGGCGAAAATCTACCGGCTCACGGAGTATGATTTGACGGCTTCTTCGGAGGAAACCGCCGTGGCTCAGCGAACCGTGTCCTATGCCTATCTCATATTGCTCATCGCCGTGTGCTGGGTGGCTCTGTTGGCCACCGGCGAGGCGGCGGGCTTTGCCTATTTCCAGTTCTGAGGGAGGAAGCGCCATGAAACGAATTTGCGTGATCTTGCTGCTGGTGCTGCTCCTGCCGGGGATGCTGCTGGGGGCCGGGGCGGCCCTGCCGGATTACTATGGGGAAAGCTACTACGCCGAGCTGCCCGCCATGGTGGAGAAGCTGAAAACCACCCAAGGGCCGAAAATCGTCCTGGTGGGGGGCAGCAACGTGGCCTTCGGCGTGGACAGCGCCCTGATGGAGGACCTGCTCTCCCAGGCGGGGGAAAGCTACACCGTCTGCAATTTCGGCCTGTACGCCGCCGTGGGGACTTCCGCTATGCTGAGCCTGTCGGAAAAATACCTGAACGCCGGGGACCGGGTGGTGCTGGCCATCGAGCCGACCTCCGAGACCTTTTCCACCTATTTCGGGGCCACGGCCTTCTGGAAATGCGCCGAAAGCAGCCCGGAATTGCTTTTGGATGTCAATTCTTCCCAGAAAAGCGCACTGGTGGGGAATTATCTGGCCTATTTGCAGGAGCGAGTGGAAATTTTTCGGTCCGGCATCCTGCCCCAGCCCGCGGACAGCTACGCCAAGGCCAGCTTTGACGATTCCTGCAACATGATTTATGACCGGGCCGGGAACGCCATGGCCCTGGGCTACGACACGGGCAACCCCATCGACCTGGACGACATGACCATCTCGGCGGACTTTGCCGAACAGGTCAACGGCTACTGCCGCCGGCTGAAAGCCAAGGGCGTGGCGGTGTACCTGAGCTTCTCACCCATGGACCGGGGGGCCATGGTGTCCGCCGACGCTGACACCATGCAGGCATTTTTCGACCTGTGCAACCGGACCTTCGACTGCCCGGTGATCTCGGACCCCAACCGATACGTGCTGGACAGCGGCTGGTTTTACGACACGAATTTCCACCTGAACACCCCGGGGGCCAGACTGCGGACCTACCGGCTCACGGAGGACCTGCTGAACCAGCTGGGCAGCTATGCGCCGCTGGACTTTGAAACCCCGGAAATGCCCGCCTCCATCTATGCCGCTCCCGATGAGACCGGCGACAGCGCCGATTTTGTCCTGGAGGAAGTGGGGGAGAACGGCTGCCGGGTGGCGGGCCTGACGGCGGCGGGAGCCGCAAAGCAGGTTTTGACCGTGCCGTCTGTATGGCAGGGCCGCAGCGTGGTAGGGATTGGCGAGACGGCCTTTGCCGGAAATACCCTTGTCACGGAAATTATTCTTCCGGAAAGTGTGGAATCCATCCCGGATTCTGCGTTTGCAGGCTGTACGGCTTTGAAAAAGTTGACGCTTCTGCACACGACCACAACGCCCACCGTGGGTGACGGCCTGCTGACCGGCACGGAGAATGTGAAGATTTGCGTGCCGTCCTCGGCCTACCCCCTCTACCGGGACGGCGCCGGCTGCGCCAGCAACCCCTGGGAGCAGTACCTGGACAAAATCGTGACCTATTGAGGAAAAATCCCCCGGCAGGTTTTCAGAAGCCTTTCGGCAGTGCGTTTGCCTCCCGGCGTGTAGGGGGAGGCGTCGCGGAAGGTGACGGAGGGGGTGTACGGTCAGACGATGTAGAAGTCTGCCGCCCCCTCTGAGATTCGCCTTCCCCTGGGGGAAGGTGGCCGCAAAGCGGCCGGATGAGGGGCGGTAGGCACTATCATTATTGAGTGTAGGGGCGGCGGCACGCCCCACCCGTTCGAATTTCATACGCAGAAGCGGCAAAGCGTAAGCCTCCCCTGTGTAGGGGGAGGTGGCTGCCCTTTAGGGCAGACGGAGGGGGTGTACGGTAGCAATTTTGTAGGAGACTATCGAACGATGGCCTTTACCATGTCGATAGCGTACACCCCCTCAGTCACGGCGTTGCCGTGACAGCGTAGTAGCGGTATGACTGCCACCGGCAGTCATGTTTATTTCTATTCGCTGCGCGGGGCACAACCCTACACAGGGGAGCCAGC
>QWCN01005290.1_pt1 | contig 45997 bp, 52 predicted proteins | sample 1972711 | NCBI WGS metagenome assembly QWCN01 (sample SAMN09866707, study PRJNA288562) | Human gut metagenome isolate term1_stool, whole genome shotgun sequencing... | isolation source: gut | host: Homo sapiens | place: USA: California
GATGATCTGCGTGCTGCTTCTCGTCCAATCGATGGGCGAAAGCTCGCGCGAGAGCATGGGCGCATACGTCGCCTGCGACTCGTCCTGCGGCATGCGCTGCGCTGTGCCGTTTTCAATCTGCGCGATGGCCTCGGCGATCGCATCCGCGCCGAGCACAGCGAGCTCTTTGAACAGGTCCTCCGCCGTCTCGTCGGGGCGGATGGCCTGCTTTTTGACTAAGATCATATCGCCCGCATCGCACTCTTTCGCCATGTGCATTACGGTCACGCCGGTCTCCTCTTCGCCGTCTAAGATGGCGCGGTTAATCGGCGCTGCGCCGCGGTACTTCGGCAGAATGGACGCGTGTGCGTTGATGCAGCCATGCAGCGGCACGGCGAGCATTTCCTCCGGTAGGATGCGGCCATAGGCCGCGACGACCGCGAGCTCGGGCGCGAGGGTCTTGAAATCCTCAAGCGCCGTGCCGTCGCGCATCGTCACCGGCTGAAAAACGGGGATATTCTGTGACAAAGCATATTCCTTTACAGGGCTTGGCGTGACTTTGTTTCGGTTGCGCGGCTTGTCCGGCTGCGTGAAAACACCGCACACGTCGTGCCCGTCCGCGACCAGACGCTCTAAGATCGTGCGCGCAAAGTCGGGCGTGCCCATGAAGACGATCCTCATTCCTCGTCCAGCTCCTTTTCCTGCTCGCGGATATACTGCTCCAGCTCCTCGTCGGTGAGGACTTTGCAGTGCTCGGTGTAGAGGTGGCCGTCGAGATGCTCGATCTCGTGGCAGAAGCAGCGCGCGGTCAGCTCTTCGTCCTCAACTTCAAACTCCGTGCCGTAACGGTCCTGCGCGCGCACGCGCACGACCATCGGGCGCGTGACGATGCCGTACTTGCCCGGCACGCTCAGGCAGCCCTCGAGGCCCGTCTGCTCGCCCTCGGTCTTGATGATCTCGGGGTTGATGAGCTCGATGATCTCGCCCTGCTCATCCTCCACGATGCAGACGCGGCGCAGGATGCCGACCTGCGGGGCGGCGAGGCCGACGCCACCGGCCTCCTCCAGTGTGTCCGCCATGTCGTCGAGCAGCTCATGCAGCCGGTCGTTGAATTCCGTCACGGGGCGGCAGACCTTTGCAAGGCAGGGGTCGCCCACTTCGTGGATCTTGCGAATAGCCATAATTTCATCCTCTTTTCTCTATTGTAAAGCATTGCAGTCGGCAAAAATGTCGAGACCGCGGTTTTCTTTTCTTGCGTAAAATGCCAGCAGATATTCGCTGACGGTGCGCCGCAGCACGCTGCCGCCCTTGCCGCACAGGTAGACGCAATAGCGATAGCGGTTGTTGACCTTCACGACCGGCGCGCCCGCGGGGCCGAGCACTTCGACATCGAGCCCGCTCAGCGGCGGCTGGGAAGAGGCGTAGCGCAGTGCGTCGCACAGTGCGCGGGCAGCGGCGATGACGCGCAGCTCATCAAGGCCTGAGACCGTCAGCGTGAACAGATCTGCAAACGGCGGATAGCGCCGCAGCGAGCGCATGCGCAGCTCGTTTTGGTAAAACGTCTCGTAATCCTGTTTCGCCGCGGCCTGAATGACCTCGTTTTCGGGATGGTAGGTCTGGATGACCGCGCGGCCCGGACGCTCGCCGCGTCCGGCCCTGCCGACGACCTGCGCCAGCAGGCTGTACGTCCGCTCGGCGGCGTGGTAGTTCTGCGCGTAGAGCGAAAGGTCCGCGTCCAGCACGCCCACGAGCGTCACGTTTTCAAAATCCAGCCCCTTGGCGACCATCTGCGTGCCAAGAAGGATGGGAATTTTCTTTTCTTCAAATTCGCGCAGCAGCGCTTCGTGTCCGTGCGACGCGCCGACGGTGTCGGCGTCCATGCGCAGCACTTTAGCCTTTGGGAACAGGTCAAAAAGCTCCTGCTCGACCTTCTGCGTGCCGGAGCCGACGCGCTTCATCAGTCCCCCGCACTCGCTGCACCTGTCCACTACGGCTTCGGAGTGCCCGCAGTAATGGCACATCAGCCGTTCGTTGGCGGAATGGTACGTCATCGGCACGCTGCACCGCGGACACTGCGGCACGTAGCCGCACTCGCCGCACAGCAGCATCCGCGCGCTGCCGCGCCGGTTGAGAAACAGAATGCTCTGCTCGCCGCGTTCGATATTTTTTTCAAGCTCTGCGCGCAGCGCATGACCGATCGAGGTCTCGTTCCCCTGCCGCAGCTCGTCCTTCATGTCGGCGATCAGCACCTTGGGCAGCGGCAGATCGTTGAACCGCTTATGAAGGGAAAAGACTTGATAGCGACTGTTTTTCGCGGCATATGCCGTTTCGATCGTCGGCGTGGCCGAGCCGAGCAGCAGCAGCGCGTCGTTCTGCGCACAGCGGAACTGCGCGACGTCGCGCGCGTGGTAGCGCGGCGGATTTTCGGACTGATAACTCGTCTCCTGCTCTTCATCCAAAATGATGAGCCCGAGGTTTTGCAGCGGTGCAAACACCGCGCTGCGCGTGCCCAGCACGACGCGCACCTCACCGCGGCGGATGCGCTTCCATTGGTCGTAGCGCTCGGTGAGCGGCAGCGCGCTGTGCAGCATCGCGACGTCACTGCCGAACTGCGCCGTAAAGCGGCGCAGCATTTGCGGCGTCAGCGCGATCTCCGGCACGAGCAGCATGGCGGTCTTGCCGCGCGCGAGCGCTTCTTCGATGAGTCTGATATAGACCTGCGTCTTGCCGCTGGCGGTCACGCCATGCAGCAGCGCGGCGCTGCCGCCCTCGCGGCCTAAGAGCGTACAGAGGCCGTCGAAAGCGGCCTGCTGTTCGCCGTTGAGCACAATGTCCTCGCGCGCGGGAGCATCATCATAGCGGCTGACGCGCAGCACCTCACGCTCGGAGAATTCGACAAGACCGGCCTTTTTGAGGCCGCGCAGCGTTTGCATCGTCGCGCCGGTGTAATAGCTGATCTCGCTGCTGGACAGGCACCCCTCGCGGCTGAGAAGCTCGACGACCGCATAGCGCACGGGTGCGCTGCGGCGCTTGGGCTCGACCGCGGCGAGCGCGTCCTCCGCGCTGACGCAGAGCGACACCATGCGCACGGACTTATCCTGCAAGCGCTGGCGCAGCTTTGTTTCGCGCACGGCGAGGCCGCAGGCTTCAAGCGAGCGGAGCGCCTTTGCCGTCTTTTCGCCGCCAAGCTCATCAAGCGCGGCGCGCTCGATCTCCTTGGCGCTGAGCATGGCGCGCAGCAGCGTTTCCTCAAGGGAATCCGGCGCGACGGACGAGAGCGCATCCTCCGCGCTGATCTCGCCGTTCACATGCCACAGCTCGCGGTACTGGAGCCATACGCCGCCGGGCAGGATCGTCTTGATCGCGTCGTAATACGTGCAGAAATAGCGCGCTTTCATCCACCGCACAAGGCGGATGTCCTTTGCATCCAGCAGCGGCGCATCGTCGAGCACCGCGTCGATGGGCTTGAGCGGCGACGCCGCCGCCTCGCGCACGACTTCGAGCAAAAAGCCCTCCACGCGCCTGTTTCCGCGCCCAAAGGGGATCGTCACGCGCTTGCCGGCCTCGGCGCTGCCGATGAGCTCGTCCGGCACAAGGTAGGTGTAGAGCCGGTCGGCGGCATAGGGAACGGAAGAGACTGCGACGCGAGCAAGCATTTTCTCTGTCATACAGTCTCCCCCTTTGCGTTATTCAAGACTTACTTTGCGATGTGCGTGTCGATATTCTCTGCGGTGAGCTTACCGGCAGCGACCTCGTTGATGGCCGTGGTGACCGGCTTTTCGCAGAGGGGATAACCCTCTTCGTCGGCCTGCTCGGCGATCTGGCGGGCGCGGCGCGCGACCACGTTGACGAGCAGATAACGGTTTTCAACGTACTTGTTGAGCAGGCTCATTGCGGGATAAAGCATCATAATAATTTACTTCCTTCTGCCTTTTCGGCTGATTTTTGAACTTATTCAGACAAGATAGCCATGCGCTCGGCGGGCTTGCAGTGCTCGGCGAGCATGATGGCGTTGATCTCGCGCACGGCGCGTTCCACCGTGTCGTTGATGACGAAATAATCATAGGTATTAGCGGTCTGAAGCTCGACCTTTGCGCGGACGAGGCGTTTTTGCACCTTTTCGGGACTGTCGGTGCCACGGCTCGTCAGGCGTTCTTCAAGCGCCTGCCACGAAGGCGGCGCGATAAAGATGCGCACGACATCAGGCCGCTTATGCACGACCTGCAAGGCACCCTGTACCTCGATATCGAGGACGACGTCCTTCCCCTGCTCCATGGCCTCGTCGACAAACTTTTTCGGCGTGCCGTAGAAGTTGCCGACATACTCGGCATACTCCAAAAAGGCGTCCTCCGAGATCATCTTGCGGAACTCGTCGACGTTGGTAAAGTGATAGTGGACGCCGTTTATCTCGCCGGGACGCGGCGGACGCGTCGTGGCGGAAACGGAGAAATAAAGATCGTCGCGATCCTGAAATAACTCCTTGAGCACCGTGCTCTTGCCCACTCCGGATGGGCCGGAGATGATGAATGTTTTCCCCTTGTACATGATTTTCTATGCTTCCTCCTCCATGGCGAGCGTTTCCACGCCCAGCCTTGCGATCAGCTTGTCAGCGGCGATGGCCGAGAGCACCACATGGTCGCTGTCCATGATGAACACCGACGCGGTCTTGCGGCCGTAGGTCGCGTCGATCAGCATGCCGCGCTCGCGCGACTCAGCAGCTTCATTTGCTTCGCCCCTTACTCGATGTTCTGCACCTGCTCGCGGATCTTTTCGACCTCCGCCTTGAGCGCGACCACATCGCGCGCGATGGCGACGTCGTTGCACTTCGAGCCGATGGTGTTGCTCTCGCGGTTGACCTCCTGAATAAGAAAGTCCATCTTGCGGCCCATGGGTTCGTCGGAGAGCAGCATGTCGCGCAGCTGCGACACGTGCGAGCGCAGACGCACGGTCTCCTCGTCCACGGCAATCTTGTCGGCGTAGATGGCGGCCTCGGTCAGGATGCGCGATTCGTCGATCGTCGTGCTCTGCAGGACCTCCTGCATGCGCGCGGTCAGCTTTTCGCGGTACTCGCACACCGTTTCGGGCGAGCGCTCCTCGACCTTGCCGGTGAGCGTTTCGATGGTCGTGAGCCTGCCGCCGATGTCCTCGGCGAGCTTCTTCCCCTCCGTCGCGCGCATCTGGTTATAGGACGCGAGCGCTTCGTCGAGCACCTCGCAGATGTCCGCGCCAACGGACTCCAGGTCCTCCTCCGCCTTCGTGACGGTCAGCACGTCCGGAATGCGGGCGAGGTCCGCCGCGTAGGACTGCTTTTGAAGGTAGTTGCCGCCGTCGATCTCATAGAGCTTGCGCAGCGCCTCTAAATAGCTGCGGGCCAGACCCTCGTTGACCACGACGACCTCTTCATCCGCACCGGTCGAGTCGATGGTGACGAACACATCGACCTTGCCGCGCGAGATGGCCTTCTGCACGCGTCCCTTGATGGCATCCTCCGCGAAGATGTAGGCGCGCGGCAGCTTCACCGTGCAGTCAAGATAGCGGTTGTTGACAGAGCGCACCTCGACGGTGATATCGCGATTGGAGAGCGTTTTTTTGGCTCTTCCATAGCCAGTCATACTTTTGACCACGATTCTTCTCCTCCATGATATAGTAAAAACACAAAACTGAAAAGTACAGGATTAAACAAAAATCAGTAGTAAATGCAGGGCAGTAAATAGCATCCGCCGCCGCTAAAGAGCGTGCAGCACGACCATGCCGCGCAGCAGCGCAGACATGCGCTGTCATCAAAATTGGCCGTGTGGACCGAGCGGAAGCCGTTGGGCCGGTAGCCTGCCCCCGTCAGCGCAGAGAGCGCGCTGCGATACTCTGGATTGTTCGGGTCCATCTGCACGGCGGTCTCCATATAGCGCTTGGCCTCGTCCATCCAGCCGCGCCGCGAGCAGACCACGCCCATCAGGAAGTTCCACTCCGCGTTGTGGTCGCTCACGCCGCTTAAGAGACGCTCAGCGAGCGAGATATCGCCGCGGTTGATCGCCATGCGCACCTGATTGAGCGAGCCCGCTCCATAGGCGCCGCCGTAAGCGGAGTTGCCATAGCTATTCCCGCTGCCGTAGCCGTAGGAGTGGCTCTGCGAGGCGGCGGAAGACGCCTTGCGCTGCTTTTGAATCTGGTCATAGGCCTCGTTGATCTCTTTCATTTTTTCCTGCGCGAGATCGGCCAGCGGGTTATCGTGGTAATTGTCCGGGTGGTATTTGCGGGCAAGGTCGCGGTAAGCGCGCTTGACCTCCTCGTCAGTCGCCGTCGGCGGGATATTTAGGATCTGATAGGGGTCATTCATACGGTTTCCTCGTTTTTCTCCGCCTTGATGCGGAAGTGTATTCTGCGCGGGGGCTTATGATACGTGCCCTTGAGAACGGCGCTGCCGATCCCGTAAAGGCTCTCGTAAAAAATGCTGTCTAAAATGCTTGTCCACACGCCGCAGGAGAGCAGCGCGTAAGCGCTCGCCATGCGGTGCACGGAGAGGTCGAGCGAGGCGGCCACGGCTTCCCTGCTCTGCTCGTCCAGCTTGTCGCCATCAAGCTCATAGCGATAGCGCAGCGGATTGTAGCAATTCGAGTGCGCGTCCTTTTCAAAGTCATCTGCCGCGTCGACCAAGTAGATCCAGCGGCCGAGGTGGTAGAAAATTTCCTTCATCACGCGCCGCCGCATCTCGTCATCGACGCAGTCGGCGATGTCCGCCATCAGCGCGGCGAAAGGCTCGGCGGCCTGATCGAGCGAGGCGCAGTGCTCCTGCTCGCGCTGGTGCAGATCATTCAGGTGCCGCTGCACGGAAGCGTCAAATTCCGGCACGAACGTCCTCGCCTTGCGGTAAGCGCCGCGCAGCAAAAGCGCCGCGAGCCGGTATGGGATGGCTTTAAAAAAGCCGTGGTCTTCAATATGGTCGCGAAGCTGCCACCAGGCGAGCACCAGACTGTGGTCTGCCGCCGTTTCGAGCGCGACGGTGTGCGCCATGACGCACTGTGCCTTGCACGGATGCGCCGCGCAGCGGCAGCTCTCGCATTCCGGCTCCTGCGCGTCGGAGAGCAGAATAGCAAGGAATGTGAAGTCGAAATTCAGCACAAAGCGGGCGGCAAAGCCGTACTTTCGCCCGAGCTCGTGGCACAGCCCGCAGTAAACGGACTGGAAGCGCGCTTCGTCCTGCTCGCTGAGGTGCGGCTTGGACGGCCTGATGTAACCAAACATGCCTTAGAAAAGACGCACGATGGTGAACGTCAGCTTGCCGTTTTTCTTCGTGCGGCGGTCGCAGATGATCGCGGGGATGATGCCGATCAAAAATGCCGCGATGGCGACGGCGTAGCGCAGTCCCTCGCTTTCGAGCGCGCCGGTCGCAAAGTAGCCGACAAGAAACAGCACGATCGGCAGAAGATAGACGAGGAGCATCACGCCGAGCAGATTCTTCGTGCTGCTCTCGACCACGACCTTTTGTCCCACTTCGGCGCGGGCGTCGTTGCGCGCGACAGCGCGCACGCTTGCACCCGATACGCCGCAGCCCGCACACTCTTCACAGTCGTGGCCGCAGGCGGACTTGCGCGGGACGGAGATCTCCGCCATGCCGCCGGGAAGGATTTTTTCTACTGTTGCGATCTGAGTCATGCTGTCTCCTTTTGCAAATTGGCTTAGCTGATGTGAACGGTGACCTCGTAAGTGCCGACCGCGCCCACGTCGTAGCCGCTCACCTCGATGCGGGCGGGAACGGTGTAGCTGCCGCTGTCGGCGGCGATGTCGGATAGGTCTGCAATGACGTGGACCTCGCGCCCGTAGATGGCCTCAAGGTCGCTTGCGGAGCCTCGCAGCGTGACGGGCAGTGACGAGGTCACGACGGTGACGGTGTGATCGCCTGAGAAATTCTCGTAGCTGAAGTGCGTCGCCTCGACCTCTTTCGTGCTGATGTCGCCGCTGCTGATCGTGAGCGTAGCGCTTGTGATCCCGCTTAAGTTGTTCACCCCGTCGGGAATGAGAATGTCATAGGTCAGCGTCTCCGAGCCCTGCACGTCCTCAAGCGCGAGCGTGCCGAGCGAGATCTCGCTGATGCCTGCCATCTGCGTCGCATCACCGGAAAGGGTGATGCTGCTGTGGCTGAGCGTATAGGTGTAATTCTCGAGCCTCGAGCCCGCGGATTCGATAAAGTTGACGGTCAGCGGAACGTCCTTCACCTTGAGCACCGGCATCGTCACCTGCACGTTTTCACTCATGGGATGGATGTTCTTGCTCTCAATGAGCTGGTCGTTGAAGTCATAGAGCTCATAGTCGAGCAGCTCCACGACCGTGGAGGATGCATTTTCGATGTCGAGCGTGACCTGCGCGTAGCTGATCTGCATGATGTCAGCCTGCTGGCCGCGCACCTCGAGCGTTTCGGGCAGCATCTCGACCGTGCCGGCGATGTAGCCCTCGGCCACATTGCCGACGACCTTGCAGCGGATCTCGATGTCCTTCTTGTTGAGCTCGCCGATCTCGACCTGAACGGTGCGGATGGTCGGCGATTCGACCTTCACGCTGCTCGACGAGACCTTCGAAGGGTACAGGATCGTGTAGCTGACGGACTGCTTGCCCGCGTAGGTGATGGTCGAAAGGTCGCTCACGAGCCGCAGCTCGCTCGTGTCAAAGTCGTAGACGACGTTGCGCGGCATCTGGAGCTTTAAATCGACGGTGATATCCTCGTCCCCACTGATGCGCATGAGGCCCTTGTCGGCAAGCGACGTGTCCTCGTTGAGAAATTCGATCGGCACGTCATGGACGTACACGGTCACGGATTCCTTGTTGTTCACGTAGAACCAGATCGTTGCCGCGATGAGGATGGACAATGCAACGTAGAAGATCTTGCGGCGCTTACTTTTCATCGTCCTTGTCCCCCTTTCCGGCACTGAGGAGCTTCAAGAGCTTCATGTGGAGCTTGTCGTCCTGTTCGGTGGGCTCCTGCGGGACAAGCTCATTGATGAGCAGCTTTTCGAGCGTCTCGGGCATCAGGTGGCGCTTTAAGAGGCCGCCGATGGCGACGGAGATCGTCCCCGTCTCCTCCGAGACGATGACGACGACCGCGTCGGAATTCTCGCTCATGCCGATGCCCGCGCGGTGACGCATGCCAAGGTCGCGGCTCAGGTTCACGTTTTTCGAGAGCGGCAGCATGCAACCGCCCGCGAGCAGCCGCCCGTCACGCATGATGACCGCGCCGTCGTGCATGGCCGCCTTAACGAAGAAAATATTTTTGAGAAGCTCGCTGCTCACGCGCGCGTCGACGATCGTGCCCGTGCGGGCGATGTCATCCAGCGCCATTTCACGCTCGAAGACGATGAGAACGCCCGTGCGCGTTTTGGACATTTCCGTGCAGGCGAGCACCGTCTGCGCGATGGCGTTTTCAATGGCCGAGACCTGCTGCGTGCGCGCGAAGGGGTTGAACGAGCGCCAGCGGCTCGAGCCGAGCTGATCGATGAGGCGGCGGATCTCGGGCTGGAAGAGCACGATGAGCGCCAGCGCACCGAGCGAGAGAATATGGCTCAAAAGGAAGTAAATTCCGTTGAGCGAGAACGCGTCCGAGAGCATCAGCGCCAGCAGGAACAGCAGGATCACCTTGCCGACGCTCTCGACCTTCGACGTGCCGACGAGCTTTAAAAGCCAATAGATCGCATACGCCATCAGCGCGATATCAAGATAGTCCGAGATCCTGAGCGTGAGCACATAGCGCCACGCGCCTTCCAGGATGGGCATGACAAATTCCATAGGCACGCTCCCCTTAAGCAATAGTTATTACTTATTCTAATATGAAACACTCCAAATTGCAACGGTAGAGCGATGAATTTTCTATGAAATCTCAGTTTTTTGCCTGACCTGCCGCGATCGCGCGCAGAGAGGAAAGAAACGTGTCGATCTCGCTTTCGCGATTAAAGGCGGAAACGCTCAGCCGCACCGTTCCGTCGGGCAAAGTGCCCACCGTTTTGTGCGCGAACGGCGCACAGTGCAGCCCCGCGCGCAGCGCGATACCGCGCTTTGCCATCTCCTCGGCGACACTTTCTGGCGAAAGGCCGTCCACCGTGAACGATAAGACCCCTGCCTGCAAGCTTGCCTCCAGCGAGAGAAATCCGTGTACATTTGGAATTTTGCCGAGGCCCTCTCCTGCTCGACGGATGAGCGCGCGGCTGTGGTGCAGGATGCGCTCCGGGCGCTGCGCGCGCACGAAGGCGATGCCCGCTTCGAGCCCCGCGATGCCAGGAACGTTGTGCGTCCCTGCCTCCAGACGGTCGGGAAGAAAGTCCGGCATGCTCTGACGCAGCGATTCGCTGCCTGTGCCGCCCTCAATGAGCGGGAGCGCGTCGCTGCCGCAGAGCAGCAGCCCCGTCCCCTGCGGGCCGTAAAGTCCCTTATGCCCCGGCATGGCAAGGAATGCGGGCGCGAGCACGGAAAAGTCAATCGGCAGCGAGCCCGCGGATTGAGACGCGTCGATGATGAGCGGCACGCTTGCGCCGCGGCAGAGCTGCGCGATGCGCTCAATTGGTAAAATAGCGCCGAAGACATTGGAGACATGCGTGCAGATAACGGCATCGGGCTCATGCGCAAGCGCGCGCTCGAAGGCTTCGACCGTCTCCTGCGGCGAAAAAAGCGGCGCGGCGGCAACGATGACCTCCGCGCCCAGCGCATGCAGCGGCCGCGTGACGGCGTTGTGCTCATAGCCTGAGACGACGACCCGCCCGCACGGGCGGACAAGGCTCTTGATGGCGATGTTCAGTCCATGCGTCGCGTTCATCGTGAAAACGACCTGCTCGCTCGACGGCACGGAGAAGAGCTCCGCGGCTGCGCTGCGGCAGCGAAACAGCAGCTCGTCGGCTTGCTGTGCCGCGGCATACCCGCCGCGCCCGGGCGAGCTCATCGTGCGCATCGCCTGCACGACAGCTCGCTGCACCGCAGCGGGCTTTTGAAACGTCGTGGCGGCGCTGTCGAGATAGATCATAGCGCCACCTCTTGCATGCCGTCATCCGAGACGAAAAGCACCTTGACCGGCAGCACGCCGCCCGCGCGGCAGGCCTGCATGGCGCGCGCCGCGTGGCGGCGCGGGATTTCCAGCGTATAGCCGCAGCCGCGCTCGGTGATCGCAGCGCCCGCGCGGCGGATTTTGGCAGAGATACCCGCGTCGCTCAAAAGCCGCGCCATGCGCTGGGCATGGGTGACTGAGCGCGCGGCAAAGAGATAATAGTCCATACCGATTCCCCCTCACAGCATGATATGCGTGCGCGGCGGCGGTGTGCGGGCGAAAAGGGACGGGCGCTCAGAAAAAGCGTCCGTCCGAAGCGGTTTTGATTCAGTTGTCCGCGCGCTCAAGGAGCGCGATAGCGTGGGCGGCCATCCCCTCGCCGCTGCCGGTGAAGCCGAGGTGTTCCTCGGTCGTGGCTTTCACGCTCACGCGCAAGACATCGATCTGGAGCTCACGCGCGATATTCGAGCGCATCTGCTCGCGGTACGGCGCGAGTTTAGGCGCCTGCGCCAAAATCGTCGCGTCAATGTTGACGATATCGTACCCCGCGGCGGCGAGGTGCAGCTTCACCCGCCGCAGCAGCTCTAAGCTCGAGATGCCAGCAAACTCGTCGGCGGAATCGGGAAAGAGCTTGCCGATATCGCCGAGCGCCGCCGCGCCGAGCAGCGCGTCCATCACGGCGTGGGTCAGTACGTCAGCGTCCGAATGGCCGAGCAGGCCCTTTTCGTAGGGGATCATCACGCCGCCTAAAATCAGTGCGCGGCCCTCGGTCAGGCGGTGCACGTCGTAGCCGTGCCCGATGCGTAAATTCGTCATGGTATGGGTCCTTTCTTCAAGAAAAGGCAGAGGGGAAAGGTTCATTCCCCTCTGCGCTGTAAAATTGCTTCTGCGATCGCAAGGTCGACCGGCGTGGTGATCTTGATGTTTTCCTCACTGCCCTCTGTCAAGTGGACTTCCTTGCCCAGCCGCTCCACAGCGGAGCAATCGTCCGTGATGGCTGCGCCGTCCGCAATCGCGGACTGGAGCGCCGCCTTCAAAAGGTCGGCGGCGAAGACCTGCGGCGTCTGCACGGCGAAGAGCGCGCTGCGATCGGGCGTGCGCTCGACGATGCCGTCGTGCGCGACCTTGATGGTGTCGCGCACCGGAACGGCGGGCGCGGCGGCGAGATAAACTCTTGCCGCGTCGAGCACTTCGTCGATGAGCTCGACGGTGACGAGCGGACGCGCACCGTCCTGCACGGCGAAAAATTCCGTCTCGGGCGAGGACTCGAGCGCCGCGCGCAGCACGGACTCTGTCCGCGTTGCGCCGCCGACGATGACCTTTACGGGTTTTCTGAGGCCAAAGGTCTTGCAGAGCTCAGCATAAGGCAGCAGCTCGTCCTCCCGCGCAGCGATGACGATCTCGTCGATGCCCTCCACGCGGTCGATCGTGAGCAGTGTGCGCACAAGGACGGGGATGCCGTCAAGGGTTTGCAACAGCTTGTTCTCCCCGCCGTAGCGCGTGGAGCTTCCGGCGGCCGCAATCAGCGCGGCGCAGTACGGGTGAGTGCACTTTTGGCGCTTGCCGAACATCTTTTGCAGCAGGCTCATGGACTCAATCGCTCTCCTTTAACAGCATCGCGGCGTTGACGCGCCCCTCAGCCTCGGGATACTCCACGTCTTCTGCCAGGACGATCTCTGATACGAGGATCTGCTTGGCAATGTGCAGCATCTTGCGCTCACCGTTGGATAGTCCGCGCGTGCTGTCGCGATGCATCAGCGCCTTGATGACGGCGCTGACCTCGTCGAGATCGCCGCTTTTCAGGCGGTCCATATTCTCGCGGTAGCGGTGGTTCCAGTTCGCCGTCATGTCGACGCCGAGCTTGGGAATGCGCGCGATGACCTCTTCGATCTCGCTTCTCGTCTTGATGGCGCGGATGCCGATGGCCGTGGAATTCTCGGTCGGGATCTTGAGCGTTAGCCCGGAAATGGGCATTTTGAAGACGTAAAAATCCATTGCTTTGCCGCTGATCTTTTCGCGGGCAATGCTGTCGATCACACCGGCGCCGTGCATCGGGTGCACGACCTTATCTCCCACTTGAAACATTCTATGCCCACCTCCCTTCAGGCAGAATGCCAATCCGGCATTCGCCCCGGTTTTCCGTGCGATGGAAAAGAAAAACAACACAAACACACAAGAGGAAACAATTCCCCATACATAGTATAACGTACTTTGCCATCATTTTCAAGCGACTTTTGATAAAATATCGCATAAAAATGGAAACGAGGTGGATTTTCGAAAAAATGTGGGCTCCCCTTTTCAGGAAAGCCCACGTGACGGAAGAACGATTTTTGCTTACTTATTGCTGCGGCGCCAGATGTGCATCTTCTCCGCGTCGGCGATGAGCTGCTCGCGGAAGTCGGGATGCGCGATGCCGATGAGCGCCTCGGCACGCTGCCAGGTCGAAAGGCCCTTGAGGTTGACCATGCCATACTCGGTGACGATGTAGTGCGTGCAGGAGCGCGGGTCGGTGCAGATGGAGCCGGGCGTCAGCGTGGGAACGATGCGGCTCTTGACCGTGCCGTCCTTGCCCGTGACGGTCGAGGACATGCAGATGAAGCTCTTGCCGCCCTTGGAGAGGTACGCGCCCATCGCAAAGTCGAGCTGGCCGCCCGTGCCGGAGATGTGCTTGATGCCCGCGGACTCGGCATTCACCTGACCGAACAGATCGCAGTCGATGGCGTTGTTGATGGAGATGAAGTTGTCGATCTGGGAGATGACAAACACGTCGTTCGTATAGTCGACCGGCGCACCCATGACCTCGGGATTGCGATCCATGTAGTCATAGAGCTTCTGCGTGCCGGCGGCGAAGGCAAAGACCTGACGGCCCTTGTCGAGCTGCTTGTGCTTGCCGGTGATCTTGCCGGCGAGGGCCATGTCGACAAAGCCGTCGACATACATTTCGGTGTGAACGGACAGGTCCTTGAGGTCAGACTGCGCGATCATCGAGCCGATGGTGTTGGGCATGCCGCCGATGCCGAGCTGGAGACACGCGCCATTCGGGATCTCAGGCACGACAAGGTTGGCGACCGCGGTGTCGACCTCGGTGGGGGCGCCGCCCGCGCCGAGCTGCGCAACGGGAGGATTCTCCCCTTCCACAACCATGTCGACGTCCTTGATGTTGATCTCGCAGCCGGTGAGGCCGTAGACCCAGGGAAGGTTCTCGTTGACCTCGACGATGACAGTCTTAGCGGCATCCAGCATGTCGGCTAAGTGAGAGCACGCGAGCGCGTAGCTGAAGTTGCCATGCTTATCCATCGGCGTGACCTGGATCATCGCAACATCGACTGTGGCGTTGCCGTCGCGGTAGAAGCGCGGCAGCTCGCTGTAGCGCATGGGGATGAAGTAGCCCATGCCCTTGGAGATAATCTTGCGGTCGATGCCGCTGCAATGCCAGGAGTTCCAGGTGAAGTGCTCACCGGCGTCCTCGGCCTTGCAGATCTCGGGCATCCACATCGTCACGCCGCCGCGGACCTTGACGTCCTTGAGCTCATTCTGGCGTGCGGCCAGAGCCTTGTCGAGCGTGTAGGGATGGTTGGTGCACCAGCCGTAGTCGACCCAGTCGCCGTTCTTGACGACCTTGACGGCTTCCGCGGCAGAGGTCAGCTTCTTCTGATAAAGCGCTGCGTAATCCATGGATAATTCCTCCTGTATGTATGTGAATTTGATTATCATTTCGGAACTATGTCGAAACTTTAACAATTATAGCATACCGATCGCCGTTTGCAAAGTCTTTCTTACGTGTCAGCGTAAAAAAGAACGTAAAAAAGAGACAGGCCGGAGCCTGTCTCTTTTCAGTTCGGGAAAATTACTCCTCGACAGGAGCCTCTTCCTCGCCGCTGAGCAGCGCGCGGATGCTGAGGGAGATCTTCTTCTTCTCCTCGTCGATGGCGGTGATCTTCGCGTCGACCATCTGGCCTTCGGACAGGACGTCGGAGGGCTTGTCGATGCGGCGGTCAGCGATCTGGGAGATATGGATCAGGCCGTCCACGCCGGGAACGACCTCAGCGAAAGCGCCGAAGGTCATCAGCTTGACGATGCGGACGTTGGCAACGTCGCCGACCTTGTAGGTGTTCATGAACACATCCCAGGGGTTCTGGGTGCGATCCTTGACGCCGAGGGAAATCTTGCGCTTCTCGGGGTCGAAGGAGATGACGTACACGTCGAGGTGATCGCCGATGGAGACGACCTCGGCGGGGTTCTTGATGCGGCTCCAGCTCAGCTCGGAGATGTGAACCATGCCGTCCACGCCGCCGATGTCGACGAACACGCCGTAAGAGGTCATGGACTTGACAACGCCGTCATAGTGCTTGCCGACCTCGATGCCTTCCCAGATGGCGGCCTGAGCAGCCTGACGCTCCTCGTTCAGCACGGACTTGATGGAGCCGACGACGCGGCGGCGGGCACGGTTGACCTCGGTCACGCGGAGCTTGACCTTCTGCTTGACCATCTGGCCAAGGTCGGAGTCCTTGGGCATGCCGCTCTGAGAAGCGGGCACGAACACGCGCACGCCCTTGACAGAAACGACGATGCCGCCCTTGTTCACTTCCGTCACGGTGCCTTCGAGAACGGTCTTGTCCTCAACGGCGGTCTCAATGTCTTCCCAGAGCTTGACAGCGTCGAGACGCTTCTTGGAGAGGGTGGCGTAGCCTTCCACGTCATTGACGCGGACAACGTAAGCCTCGATCTCGTCGCCGACCTTGACGACGTCCTCGGGCTTGACGTCGGGGTCGCTGCTCAGCTCAGAAACAGGGATATAGCCTGCCTGCTTGCAGCCGACGTCGACCTGGATCTCGGTCGTGCCGATGGCGGTCACGATACCGGTCACCTTATCTCCTGTATTTAGAGTCTTGAAAGATTTTTCAAGCAGTTCTTCAAAGGATTCGCTGGTTTCAGGGGCAGTGGTGTTGATGTTTTCTTCCGTCATTGTTGTTAATACCTCCATAATGATACTCGCAGGAGTAGATGCGCCGGCTGTCAGTCCCGCCACACGGCATCCGGAAAAGAATTCCGGTGAGAGCTCGTCTGCGGATTCGATCTGGAGGACTTTTCCGCAGTTCTCTCTGCAAATCTCGGTCAAATGCCTTGTGTTGGCGCTTCTTCGGTCGCCCACAACCACCATCGCGTCTACCTTGGCGGAAAGTTCTGCTGCCTCAGTTTGACGTTTCTGCGTAGCATTGCATATTGTATCATTGATTTTCAGATTTGTACACTGTTTTTTTAGAAATTTCACGCAACTTTCCCAAAGCGCACGAATGCAGGTCGTTTGCGCCAGCATGATACTGGGTAAATGGGCAAAATTGGGGTGTTCCTGCAAGTATTTTTGCGCTTCCTGCACATTTTCAAAAATCAGCGGGTCGCTGCACCATCCTGCGATGCCCTGCACCTCGGGATGATGGCGCTCACCGATCAGGATGACGCGGCGTCCCTCGTGCTCTGCCTCCTGTGCAAGCTTTCGGATGCGCTCGACATGCGGGCACACGGCGCTCACGACCTCTGCCCCGCGCTCTCGCAGCGCATCAAGCGTCGCTCTCGACTCGCCGTGGGCGCGGATGAGCACGGTCTCCCCCGCCTTTGCCTGGTCGGGCGACGTGATGAGGCGCATGCCAAGGTCTTCGATCTCGCGCACGACGCCCGCGTTGTGTACGATGCTGCCGAGCATCGCACCGCCGCGCGCTTTTGCCGTTTCGCGCGCAAGGGTGACCGCGCGCTCCACGCCATAGCAGAAGCCCGCGGTCTCAGCTAAGATGACCTTCACAGCGGCGCGCCTCCCACCTGCTGACCGCCGAGCGCGTAGGCCTGACGCAGCATTTCGTCGGCGATGGCCTGCAATTCTTCGGACGTGCCGCGGCGGCCCGTGACCTCAGGCACATACGGCTCGCCGAAGATGATGCGCGTTTTACGGAAGGGCTTTTTCTGCCCGTCGCAGAACACCGGCACGAGCGTCGCACCCGTGCGCACGCCGATCATCGCGATGCCCGCGTGCGCGTGCGCGGGGAGTCCGTCGTGATAGCCGACGCCGCCCCGGATCGTCGTTCCCTCGGGGAAGATCAGAAGATTCTCACCCTTGTGGAGCACCTGCATCGCGGTCTTGATGGACTGGATATCCTTGCCGTCGCGTTGGACGGGAAATGCGCCGAGCGTGCGGATGAGCCACGCGAGCGCGCGGTTGTCGAAGAGCTCGGCCTTGGCCATAAAGTGCAGATGGTAGTCGAGCGGCAGGCACAGGCCGATGAGCACGGGGTCTAAGTCCGTTGAATGGTTCGGGCACAGCAGCACGCTGTGCTTGGGCAGATTTTCAAGCCCCTTGACGTCCACGCGGTAGATCCACAGCGCCTGCTCGCTCTCTTCAAAGCTGAGCTTCGATGTGTCGAAGTGCACGGCGTCCGCCGCCTCGCGCAGCGGGGCGATGTCGCGGTGCATGTCCTGATAGTCGCGCTCGTTGATCTCGCGCAGTACCTCTTCATACGCTTTGGGCGTGCCGCGCTCAGAGAGCTCGAGGCAGCGGCGGCGCGCGCGCTCCTCGGCCGAAGCCGTCAGGTAAATTTTGAGGTCGGCATCCGGCAGAACGACCGTGCCGATGTCGCGCCCGTCCATGATGACGCTTCTCCTGCGCGCGATGTCGCGCTGCATCTCAAGAAGGTATGCGCGCACGCACGGCAGCGCCGAGACGTTCGAGGCGTACATCGAAATTTCCGGCAGGCGAATTTCGGTGCTGACATCTTTACCGTCAAGCAGCATCTTCTGCCCGCCTGTCTCGTCAAATGCCATGTCGATCTGAATTTCTTTCAGCAGCGGCGCGATCTGCGCTTCGTCCTTGGCGTCCAGTCCCCGCGAAAACGCCGCGTAGCCGATGGTGCGGTAGATCGCGCCCGTGTCGACATGCAGAATGTTCAATTTCTTGGCGACGGCCTTGGCGAGCGTACTCTTGCCCGCGCCGCCGGGGCCGTCAATGGCAATGGAAAAATGCTCTTTCATCTGTTTGATTCTTCTCTCTTACAATAAATATGTGCTTACTGCGTCAGCAGTGCGTCCGCGGCAGCCTCGCCCGCGGCCTTGCCGGTCGCCCAGGCGATTTGCAGATTGTAGCCGCCCGTGTAGGCGTCTACGTCGATGATCTCGCCGGCAAAGTACAGGCCGCCGATCTTTTTCGACGCCATGGTCTTCGGATCGATCTCCCCCACCTTGACGCCGCCGGAGGTGATGATCGCGTTTTCAACCGGCATCGGCGCGCTGACATTGACCGTCCAGCGCTTTAAGAGCGTGCGGATGGTCTCGCGCTGGGCGCGCGTGATGTCGTGCACCTTTTCGTGCGGAGGGATGCCCGAGCGGTCGATGAATTCGTCGATCATCTTCTGCGGCAGAAGCGCGCCGAGCACGTTGCAGTAGTCGCTGTTTGCGTGCTTTTCAAAATCCGACAGCAGGCGCTTGTCGAGCATTTGCTCGTCGAGCGCGGGCTTGAGGTCGATCTCCAGTCGGTACTGCTTTTTGTCGAAATGCCGCATGTGCGCGCTGGCCGACAGAATGAGCGGCCCGCTCACGCCGAAGTGCGTGAACAGCATTTCGCCGAAATCCGAGTGAATCTTTTTGTTGTTTTCGTATACCGTCAGCGCAACGTTGCGCAGGCTCAGCCCTTGCAGCAGCGCGCATTCGCGTGCCTCGAGCGGCACGAGTGAGCCGCGCAGCGGCGTGACTGTGTGGCCGAGCGCTTCCGCCATGCGGAAGCCGTCGCCCGTCGAGCCCGTCGCGGGATAGGACAGCCCGCCCGTCGCCAGAATGACGGCGGAGGCGGTGTAGTCCCCTTTTTCGCCCTTGACGGCGGCGACATGGCCGTCTTCGACCGAAATACCGAGCGCGCGGTCGCGCACGAGCTTGACGTGCAGACGCTTGAGCTCGCGCTCAAGCGCCGCTGTGATGTCGAATGACCGGTCGGACACGGGAAACACGCGCTTGCCGCGCTCGACCTTGAGCGGCACACCGAGCCCCTCGAAAAAATCGATGGCGTCGTGCCCGTCGAAGCGGGAAAACACGGAGTATAAAAACCGCGGGTTCTGCGGCACGTGGGCGAGCAGCTCTTCGCAGGTACTGTCGTTCGTCACGTTGCAGCGGCCCTTGCCGGTGATGTTCACCTTTTTGCCGAGGCGCTCGTTTGGATCGAGCAGCGTCACGTGCGCACCCTTGCGCGCGGCGCAGATCGCGGCCATCATGAGATGTCTGCGCCCTTCTTGTTGGCCACGGCCAGAATGAGTGCGTTGAGCATGCTCATGGGCGCCGCCAGCGAGTCGACGAACGAGATCATCTCGCTGCGTACGAGCAGCGAATTGCTGGACATCTGGTTGATGGGCGACATCTCGCTGTCCGTCACGCCGACGATCGTCGCGCCGCGGTCGCGCGCAAACTGGATGGTCTTGAGCGCAAGCTCACTGTAGCGCGGGAAGCAGATACCGATGACCACATCGCCTTTGGAGACGCGGAAGAGCTGGTCGAACGAGCCGGCCGCGCCGCCGTTGACCAGAGTGACGTTGTCGAAGATCAAGCGGAAGTAGAAGTTTAAGTACCCTGCCAGAAACGAGGACGAACGGAAGCCCACGATGTAGATGCGGCGCGCGCCGATGATCGTGTCGACCACGCGCTCAAATTCCGCGCCGTCGGTCTGGTCGATGGCCATGCGGATCTTCTCCATGTCGCGCTGCAGGACGTTCGTCATCAGATCGGACCCTGCGAGCTCGCCGTCCGACGCCTGAATGCGCTGGATGCTCGTGAGCTTGCCGCGAATCATCTCCTGCAATGCACGCTGCATGCTCGGATACCCCTCGTAGCCGAGCTGGGTGGCAAAGCGCACGACGGTCGACTCGCTGACCTGCACGGTCTTGCCGAGCTTGCTGGCCGTCATAAACGCGGCCTTGTCGTAGTTTTCCAGAATGAAGCGGGCGATGAGCTTCTGCCCCTTGGAAAAGCTGCTCATGTTCTTTTCGATATTATGTAAGATATTCTTCGTCATAAAATCGTCCTCTGTTACTTTGATTTTGTTGCATGGAGCTCTTGCTCCGTTAGATCGCGCCACACGCCGACGGGAAGAGCCCCGAGTTTGAGCGCGTGCTCCTGCACGCGCTTTAGGCGCTTGACGTGTAATCCGGCGGTGGCGCACATGCGCCGGATCTGCCGGTTTTTTCCTTCATGGATGGTGATGGAGAGAACGGCGGTGTCCCTCCCCTGCCGCAGCACGCGCACCTGCGCGGGCCGGATGGGCTCGCCGTCGAGCTGTGTCATGGAAGCGAGCGCTTCTGCCGCTCCCCTGACCTCGCCCGCCACGCTGACCTCGTAGACCTTGTTGACCTCGTAGCGCGGGTGCAGAAGATGCTGCATCCATTCGCCGTCGTTCGTCAAAAGCAGCAGTCCCTCGGAGTCGAGGTCGAGCCGCCCGACGGGATAGACGCGCGCGCCGCAGTCTTTGACGAGCTCGGCGACGGTCTTTCGCCCTTTTTCGTCAGAGAGCGTGCAGACATAGCCGCGCGGCTTGTTGAGCATCAGGTAGCGCTTCTGCCCCTCCAGCGCGAGCGGCCTGCCGTCGACGGTAATTTCGTCGACTTCGGGGTCGGCCTTCTGCCCGAGAAGCGCAGTCTTGCCGTTCACGTGCACGCGTCCCGCGGCGATCCACTGCTCGGCGGTGCGACGGGAGCAGAGCCCCGATTCGGCGATGATCTTTTGAATTCTTGCTTCGGCCAGGTCGATCCCTCCTTTACTTTGCCGACAGAAATTGCCAGAGCTTTTCCGCCAGCGACTTATTTTTGCTTGTTTCGCTCTTTGTTTCCTGCGCCTGTACGCTGCGCGCGCTGACAAGGTCAACTCTTCCGACCTCAGTCTCGCCGCAGGAGATGACGAGCGTGCCGAACGTTTGTCCCTTCCGCACGGGTGCGGAGACGGTTTGCGGCAGCTCGGCGCGCACGCTCAATGCTTCATTTTCCGCGGTGGGATAGCGGAAGCTCTCCGCCGCCACGGCGGACACCCGTCGTGCAGCGTGACGGCGATCATGCGCATCCCGCCGCGCTCGGCACAGGTGACGAGTGTGCGCCCTGCGTCGCCGGTGTAGCCGGTCTTGAGACCGACGCAGCCGGAGTACGACGCGAGCAGCTTATTGTGGTTCGTCATCGTGCGCGTGCCGACGCTCGCCGTGCGCGTCGAGACGATGCGCGCGAACGTCGGATTCTGCATGGCGTAGGCCGCAAGGCGCGCCATATCGAGGGCACAGGAGCTGTGCCCCATTTCGTCGAGACCGCTCGGGTTGGCAAATGACGTGTGCTCCATGCCGAGGGCTTTCGCCTTTTCGTTCATCCATCGGACAAACTGCGCGCTGCCGCCGCTCCCGCCGCAGTGGGCGGCGATGCACTCCGCCGCGTCGTTGCCGGACGGCAGCATCAGGCCCTCGAGAAGGTACATCGACGAGCCCTCGCGCAAGTGCTCGCGTTTGACCGTGACCTTCTCCGTGAGTTCGCTGTGCTCCAGCGCGATTAAGCAGGTCATGATCTTCGTCGTGCTCGCGATGCTGCGCTCCTGCGTTTCATTGCGCGACGCCAGCACCCGCCCGCTGCCCGCCTCCATCAAAATGAACGCGGCGGCGGCAGTTTCAGGCGCGGCAGCCTGACAGGTCAAACTGCTTGACAGGCAGGAAACGGCAAGGAAAACGGCGAATACGCATCGGGCAAAACGCGGCATGGAATCACTCCTTCGTTCGGAATGCCCCTATTATGCCCGAAATCAGTAGATATCTTTCTCTTCTCTCTTTTTGTCCACGAAATTCTGCACGCGGTCGAGCACTTCCGGCACAAGGGAACGCGACGGGGTCGACCTTGACGCCCGCACCCGCGCCGCCGCCGAAGTGTGCGGTGTCGGTCTTGCCGTAGTCGCCGCCGCCCGCGCCGAAGCCGAAGCTCACGCGCGAAACGGGAATGACCGTTACGCCGTCGGGCGTCGTGATCGGTTCGCCGATGATGGTGTTGGAATCGACCATATCACGGATCTTATCCATCGTGGTGTCCATGAGATCGTTGAGTGGGGTCTTCTTTTCGATGTTTTCCATGAGGTTCATCCTTTCTTTTTATGCGGTCAGTTTTTCACTGTGTTCACTGTTTTGCGGAGTGCTCTCCGTTGGTTTTTCCGCGGGAGCGTCGTTTTTATGCGCCTTTTTATAGCGCAGGTACCATTTGAGCATCGGAATGAGCAGCGCAAGCGAGATGTGCAGCCCGTCGCGGATGCGAAGCGACAGGCCAACGGCACCCTCTGCGTGCGTCTTTTCAGAGCTGTAGTCCATGCGCAGGTGCAGTGAGGGATCAGGGATATGGAAGAGGTCTTCAAGGTGCGGCATCACACCCCACATCGCGGCGCTCGCATAGCCGTAGGTCTGCGCGATATCCGCGGGGTCCGTGCCGCCAAAGACGACGAGAATTTCCAGCGGGTCGATGCGAAGGCGTTTGCAGGTGCGTTTCGCTGTCTCCTTGAGCGCCGAGAGCGCCGTCGTGATGAGGTCCCTGAGCTCCTCTTTTGTCGGCTTGGGGAGCGAGGGCTTTTTCTTTTGCTTCGCCTCTTCTCCCTCTGACTTTGGTTTCTTCTCCTTTGCCTTTTTTTTCGGCGTTTCTTTCTTTTCCTTTGCTGGCAGCAGCGTGAAGCGGAACGGGCCGACCGAAAGCCGCACGCGCAGCTCGTCGCCGAACTGCATCAGCGCGCCCACGCGCAGAAAGCCGATCAAAATAAAAATGAGCAGGATGATGCCAATTACCTTCAGCGCAGTCAATCGACCACCTCCCTCTTTTTACGCTTCACGCGGTTTTTATGCTTTACGCGGTCAGTGTTCCCCGTTTTCGGGAACGCTGCCTTCTTTTTCCGTCATGGCGCTGGGGTCGAGGATCGTGCCGTCCTCCGTCATGCGGAGCTGACCGTCGGCCTCAAGACCCGGCATCTCCGGCAGCTCCTCGAGCGAACCCAAGTGGAAGTCGCGCAGGAACTTTTTCGTCGTGCGGTACAGCCTCGGCCGTCCCGGCACCTGCAAACGTCCGCACTCCTCAATGAGCCCGCGCTCAAGCAGCAGCCCTACGGTGTACGAGCTGTCCACGCCGCGCACCTGATCAATGTAGGCGCGGGTCGTGGGCTGGTAGTAGGCGATGATCGTCAGCACCTCCAGCGCGGGCTGAGAGAGCTTGGCGGTCTTGCGGATCTCAAACGCCTTGCGGATGACGTCGGCATAGTCCGGCGACGAGCAGAGCTGATAGCTGTCCTCCATGCGGACGAGCCGGATGCCGCGGCGCTCAAAGGCGTAGTAATCGCCGAGCTTTTGCAATACCTGTTCCGCGGTCGGACGGTCCAAATCGAGCGCAAGGCAGATGCGGTCGATGGGAAGCGGTTCGCCGCTGGCGAACAAAATGCCCTCGATGGCCGACTCGACCTCGCGCAGGTCCAAAGATTCCAAAGACATAGCGTTCCTCGCTTTTTACAGATTGATACGGTCGGGGGCGTCGTCCCCGCACTCCACGGTGCAGTCCGTGTCGGAACCGGCCAGATGGATGACCTTTTCGCGGCAGAGCTCCAGAACGGCGATGAACGTCGCCACGATCTCGCTGCGGCTGCGGCTGCCGCGGAACAGCAGCTTGAAGCGCGTCATGCCGAACTCCTTGAGCCGGTGCAGAATTTCCTCCGCCTTGCCCTTGACGGGATACGGCTCGCGGCGCACGATCTCGCTCAGCGCCGCGCTCGGCGGCGCGGCCAGCTTTTCCCCGCGCTCCATGATCGCCTGCATGGCAAGCACGAGGTCAGCCTTTTCGTGGCTGTACTCGTAGATTTTGCCGCGCTGCATGGGCTCGGGCTGGCGCGTCATGATGCTGCGGCCAAACTCGCCCATCGGGCCGAGCGTTTTGGTCAGCGTCTTGATGCGAAGGTACGTGTCCTTTTGCTGGCGCTCTTTGAGCGAGGCAATGAGCTCGTCCATCTCGCTCTGCGCCTGCTCATCCTCAAGCGAAAGCAGCATGCGCGTTTTGATGTACATTAAATGTGCCGCCATCGTGATGAATTCGCTCGCGACCTCGAGATCGAGCTGCTTTCGCTGCTCGAGATACGCAAGGTACTGGTCCAGGATCAGCGCGATGGGAATGTCCTGGATCTCTATTTTATTTTTCGACAGCAGGAAGAGAATGAGGTCGAGCGGCCCTTCAAAGTCCTGCAGCGCCTCCGCGCTGCGCTCGTGCACCACGCCCTCCAGCTTGAAAACGGGATTGTCCATGACATTCCTCTCACTTTATCAATATACGATCCAGTTGACCAGAAGCTCGTACACGCGGTAGATGCCCTCGCTGAGGATATTGTTTCCCACGCCGAGCCAGACGAGCACAAAAAGAACAAGCATGCCGTATTTTTCATACCGCATCAGCGTCATGTACGCGCGGTCGGGCAGAAAGGCGAAGAGCACCTTCGACCCGTCGAGCGGCGAGATGGGGATGAGGTTGAAAAGCCCCAGACCGACGCTCATGTACGCCGTCATCGCAAGGAAATTCAAAAGGCCGCTGCAAAACGCGGTATCGACATAGTGCGCGATCGTGATGCGCGCGCCGAGCAAGAGCAGCATCGCCAGCAGCAGATTCGACACCGGCCCCGCCAGCGCTGTGATGGCCATACCCTGCTTCGGCTTTTTGAAATACCGCATGTCGACCGGCACGGGCTTTGCCCAGCCGAAGCCGACGAGCAGCATGGCAGCCAAGCCGAACCAGTCGATATGGTGCAGCGGGTTTAAGCTCAAGCGGTGCTCGCGCTTGGCCGTCGGATCGCCGAGGGCATAGGCTGCAAGACCGTGACAGGTCTCGTGCACCGTCAAGCATAAAAAGACGCCGAGCACGCGCAAAAGCGCGTCGGTCAGCGAGTCCCAGTCGATGGACTGGACCAATTCCTGAAAACTGTTCACGCAATTTCTCCGTAAAAAATATGCAAATCGCGAAGACTTGCATTGCATTCTTTTCCTATTATAACAGCCCTTTTCCCACATGACAAGGGATTTTGCAATTTTTGCTGCATTTTGCTTTCAAAAATTGACACATTTTTCTCTGTCAAATTGCGAAAAATGACAAAAAAGCGCCTCAACCGTGCGGTTGAGGCGCTTTGCAGGATGCAATATCCGCTTATTTCTTGAGGCGCTTGTCGCTCTTGGTCGCAAGGTGTGTGCCCAAGGACTGGAAGATCTGCACCAGAATGATGAGCAGTACGACCGCTGCGAACATCACAAGGTACTTGTAGCGATAGTAGCCGTAGTCGATGGCGATCTTGCCGAGGCCGCCGCCGCCGATGATGCCGCTCATCGCCGAGTAGCCGAGGATGGTCGTGAGCGCGATGGTGAAGTTCTGGAGGAGCGAGGGAACGCTCTCGGGGATCATCACCTTGCAGATGATCTGCATGGGCGTTGCGCCCATGCTCTGCGCGGCCTCGATGATGTTGGGGTCGACCTCGCGCAGGCTGCTTTCAACAAGGCGCGCGACGAACGGGAACGCCGCCACGACCAGCGGAACGATGGTCGCGGTGGTGCCGACGGTCGTGCCGATGATAAGGCGCGAGAGCGGGAAGACCATGATCATTAAGATGAGGAACGGGATCGAGCGCAGCAGGTTGATGATGACGTTCAGAATGCTCATCAAGGCCTTGGGAAGCGGCAGAACGCCACCCTTCTCCCCCGCTACGAGCAGCACGCCCAGCGGAAGGCCGATGACGACGGCCAGCGCCGTTGACAGCAGCGTCACATAAAACGTCTCCCAGATCGCCTTGGGGAACTGCGTCTGCATGGCGACGGTGAGCTCCGCGATGGAGTCCGGGGAAAAGAGATTACTGTACATCGACGCTCGCCTCCTCTACCTGAAGATTTTCAATGCTTCTTAAAAAGTCCATGGCCTGCTCGAACTGCGCGTTCGGCACGCCGAGGAGCATGCTGCCGTACACCTCTTCGGAGAGCTTCTGCGTGTTGGCTGAAATGACCGTCGCGCTGATGCCCTCTTCGGTCGCAAGGCGCGCGACGAGCGGAATGGATGTCGTCTTCGCGCTGCGGAAGATGAGGCGGATGCGGCGCTGCTGCTGGGGGTCGGACACGTCGATGTCCGCGCCGCGCGGGAACACGAGGTGGCGCGCCGCCGCGGACTTGGGCGCGGAAAAGACGGTCGAGACGAGACCCTCTTCCACAACTTCGCCGTCGTCGAGGATCGCAACGTGATTGCAGACCTCCTTCACCACGCTCATCTGGTGTGTGATGATGACGACGGTGATGCCAAGCTTTTTGTTGATGTCGCCGATCAGCTCGAGGATCTGGCGCGTCGTCTTGGGGTCGAGCGCGCTCGTGGCCTCGTCGCAGAGCAGGACCTTGGGGTTCGTGGCGAGGGCGCGAGCGATGGCCACGCGCTGCTGCTGTCCGCCGGAGAGCTGCGCGGGATAGGCCTTGGCCTTATCCTTGAGCCCCACGATGTCGAGGAGTTCCAGAGCTCGCTGTTCGCGCCACTTCTTCTCTCCCCGCAGTCCGGAAAGCTCCATCGGGAAGCAGACGTTATCGAGACAGTTTCGCTGCATCAGCAGGTTGAAGCGCTGGAAGATCATCGTGATCTCGCGCCGCGCCGCACGGAGCTGCGCGGGGGTCATCGTGTCCAGACGCTGTCCGTTCACGATGACCTCGCCCTCCGTCGGGCGCTCGAGCATATTGATACAGCGCACGAGCGTGGATTTGCCGGCGCCGCTCATGCCGATGATGCCGTAGACGTCGCCGTCCGGAATGGTCAGGGAGACGTCCTTGAGCGCGTCTACCCGTCCGCCGGCTGTTTCAAAGGTTTTGCTTAGATGCTTCAGTTCGATCAAGAACGCTCCCTCCTTTCTTTCTTACTTGGCGCTCAGCGCATCGAGCGTGGTCTGCTTGCCGCCGTACAGGCCCATGGGCTCGACGTGGATGGCGGCAACGGAGACGATGTGGGTGTTGTTCTCGGCGTTGAAATCGTCGAGATAGGGCTTGTGCTGGAAGTAGTTGGCGTCGACAGTGCCGTCTTCGACAACGGTGTTGGGCACGACATAGTCATTGTAGACCTGAATGTCGAGGGTGATGTTCTTTTCAGCAAGAATTTCCTTCACGACCTCGAGGATCTCAGCGTGCGGGGTCGGAGAAGCGGCGATGGAGATGGTCTCGCCAGCGAGAGCGTCGTAGTCGACAGTGGCGTCAAAGCCGTCGGTCGGGGTATCCACGGTGCTGACAACGGAGCCGTCATACTTCTCGTTGATGTAGTCGACGACCTGCTGGCTCTCCAGAGCGGCGATCAGGGCAAGGACCTTGGGAGAGGACTCGTTGCCTTCCTTCACGGCCAGAATGTTGGCGTAAGCGGAGGCGGAGCCTTCGATCACGAGGGAGTCGGCCACGGGGTTCAGGCCCGCGTTGATGGCGTAGTTGGAGTTGATGACGGCGTAGTCAACGTCCTGCAGGATGTTGGGGATCTGCGCAGCCTCGGTCTCGACGATCTCGACGTTGTACGGGTTTTCGACAATGTCGTTCTTGGTGGCGGTGATGCCGGCACCGTCAGCGAGCTTGATGATGCCGTTGTCCTGGAGCAGCAGCAGCGCGCGGGCTTCGTTGGTCGTGTCGTTGGGGACGGCGATCTGGATGGTAGTGGCACCGTCGGAGTCATCGCTCTTGGAGCCGCAGCCGGTCAGGGCCAGAGCGGCAGTGAGGACCAGTGCAAGGACAAGGGCGGTCAGCTTAATAGAATGCTTTTTCATCGTTTTGTTCTCCTTACTTATTTTATAATAGCTTCTTTTTGGAACGGACAGGCCGCGGGGAGTGTATGCTGTTCGAGCAGTAAAAAACAGCGGGAGGTCATTGACCTTCCGCTGCCGCTTCGCTGCTTTTCTCAGACAGTTTCTGAAAGGAAATGACCGTTTTCTCCATGACAAAGCATGCACATGCTGAACATGCGCATCATCGGCATCATCATGCAGTTGGCAGAGTACGAAGTCTTCATGCCAATGGATCCTTTCCTTCGAGCATTCCCCATGGGGGTGGGTTCCGTTTCAATGTGCGTATCGTAGCACCGACGATTCCGCTTGTCAACACCAAATGCGCACTTTTGTATGATTTTCCACTTTTTTGGCGTTTTCTGCGGGATTTTTTATTTATTGCTCCCGTTTTTCGAGCACACGGACGAGGTGAATGAGAAAATCGGTGTCCTCCATGTCGCCCAGCGCTTCGACCGCGCTCTCGCTGTGCGCCTCGATGACGCGCTGGCAGCCGTTGAGACCTAAAATGTCGACAAACGTCGTCTTCCCCTCTTCCCTGTCCGAGCCGATGGGCTTGCCGAACGTCTTTTCATCGCCGATGACATCGAGCATGTCGTCGCGCAGCTGGAACGCGAAGCCGAAGTTGTCGGCGTAGCTGGCCGCGGCCGCCTCCTGCTCCTTCGTGCCGCCCGCCGCGGCCACGCCCATCAGGCACGCCGCGCGGATAAGCGCGCTCGTCTTGCGCAGATAAATTTCCTCGAGCTCCGGCGCGCTCAGAATCTTGCCCTCCCACTCAAGGTCGAGCTGCTGGCCGCCGCAGATGCCCTCGTGTCCCGCGGCATTTGCCAGGACCTGCGCGCATTTGAGCACGCGCAGCGCGGGGAGGTCGGCCTTCAGGACCGTTTCAAATGCCAGCGCCTGCAGCGCGTCGCCCGCGAGCGTCGCCGTGCATTCGCCGAAGACCTTGTGGTTCGACGGCTTACCGCGGCGCAGATCATCGTTGTCCATCACGGGCAGATCGTCGTGGATGAGCGAATACGTGTGCAGCATCTCAACGCCGCAGGCCACGGGCAGCGCCTTTTCGACGTCTCCCCCGCAGATGCGGCAGAATTCGAGCACTAAGATCGCGCGCAGACGCTTGCCGCCCGCGGTCAGACTGTAGTGCATCGAATCGGTCAGCTTGTGATAGCTTGCGCACTGCGTTTCCTCAAGGCAGGCGTCAAGATACTTGTCCACCGCCGACTTATACTCCGCCATGCGGGCGGAAAACAGCTTTTCGTCCATGGATTACTCCTCCGAAATGAATGGGCTCTCGACTGGCGCGCCGTCCGCGCCCTTAGAGAGCTTTGCGACCTTCTGCTCGGCCTTGTCGAGCATCGCGCCGCAGTCGTGCACGAGCTTCGTCCCCTCTTCAAAGAGCTTGAGGGAATCGGCGAGCTTTGCGTCGCCTTTTTCAAGCGCCGTCACGATCTCTTCGAGACGCGCGATATTGTCTTCAAACGTTTTTGCCATCGTCATTTCCTTCCATATTGCACGCGTTCACCGTGCAGTTGAGACTTCCCTGCCCGAGCAGTACCTCGATTTTTTCGCCGGCTGCGGCCTCCTGCGCCGCACGCAGAATTTGTCCCTGTTCATTTCGCGCCACGGCGTAGCCGCGGCCGAGGACCTTGAGCGGACTCAGCGCGTCGAGCTTGGCCGCAAGCGCTGTAAACTGCTGCTGCCGCTGCGCCATCTGATGCTGCGCGAGTGCGGCAAGGTTTTTCTGCGTGTAGTCGAGCAGCATCCGCTTGTCGTCGATAAATGCCATGGGGTCTTGCAGCGCACGGCTGCGGGACGTCTTTTCAAACTGCTCGCGCAGGGCTTTCACGCGCTTTTGCTCGCTCTGCACCATGCGCGTTTGCAGCGCGTCGAGCCGGCGGTTCGTCACGTCGGGCTCATGCCCGACGGCGGAGATGACCGGAATGTCGGAGGCATAAATCGCGCGCGCCACGCGCTCATCGTTGAACGCCCACAGATCTTCAATCGACCCGCCGCCGCGCCCCGTGATGATGAGGTCGGCGACCTGCCATTTGTTTGCGTAGCGCAGCGCGCCTGCGATCTCCGGCGGCGCCTCTGCTCCCTGCACGCGCACAGGCAGGAGCACAATCTCGCTCATCGGCCAGCGCGCATTCAAAATGCGCAGCATATCATGCACCGCCGCGCCCGCAGATGAGGTGATGATGGCAATGCGCTTGGGATATTTTGGCAAGGGCTTTTTATGTTCTGGGGCAAAAAGCCCCTCCTTGAAGAGCTTTTCCTTGAGCTGCTCGAAAGCGACGTGCAGGTCACCCACGCCCTCGACGCTGAGCTCTGAACAGTAGAGCTGGTACGCGCCGTCGCGCGGGAACACGCCGATGCGGCCAAAGGCGATGACCTTCATGCCGTTTTCCGGGCGGAAGCGGAGCTTCCCCGCCATGCCGCGGAACATCACGCATTTGAGCGCGCTCCCCTCGTCCTTGAGCGTGAAGTAATGGTGCCCGGAGGGATAGAGCTTGTAGTTCGAGATCTCGCCGCGCACGAAAATGGTCTGGAGCTGCGGCACGGCGTCGAGCAGCGCCTTGATGAAATTGTTGGCTTCCGATACGCTGAAGATCATCTGCTCCTGCGCCACGCCGCGTCACCCCTCTCTCAAAACAAAATGAAAAACGGAAGAAAAGCAGAGCGCCTGTCGGTACTCTGCTTTTTGTGGCAATGCCTTATTCCGCGCTGATCTCGCCGCGAACGAAGCTGCCGAGGATGCCGTTGATGAACTTCACTGTTTCAGGCGTTTCGTACTTCTTGGCGATCTCCACGGCCTCGTTGACGGCCACGCGCGTTGGAATGTCGCTGCGGTAGAGCGATTCGTACATCGCAACGCGCATGATCGCCGAGGCGACGAGTGGGATGCGGTCAAAGCTCCAGCCCTTGGCGTACTTGGCGATGTAGCCGTCCAACTCCGGCGCGTGCTCGGCAACGCCGGAAACGATGGAGCGGATGTATTCCGCCTGCGCGGCGCCGGGGGCCTTTTCGTAGATGTTGTCCTCATCCTTGAGCGTGTCGAAGTATTCCTTCGTCAGCCGCTCGTCGAGAAGCTCTTTCACCGTCTTATCCGTAAAGCTCAGTTCATATGCAAGATGCACTGCGATCTCTCGCGCTGTATTGCGAATCATTCTCGTCTGTTCCTTTATCTGTTGATCTTATCTTTCTTTAGTTGAAGCTGATCCCGCCGACGTGGACATTGACCGCGTGGACATTGTAGCCCGTCATGCCGCTCACGGCGGCGGACACGCTGTCCTGCACCTTGCGCGCGGTCTCGGGGATGGCGTAGCCATAGCGCACCATCAGGTAGACGTCGACGATGATCTCGCCGTCCTTGACCTCGGCGCGCACGCCGCGCAGGCCCTTTTTGCCCGTGAACTGCTCGGTGATCTGTTCGGTCATATTCTGGCACATGGAGCCAACGCCTTCGATCTCGCCGATAGCGTCGGCGGCGATCGCGGCGACCACGTCTTCTGCGATGTTGATGCTGCCGTTTTCCTCGGCGCGGGTCAGATACTCTCGATTATCAGCCATTCAGATATCCTCTCCTTGTTTGTGAATGCTCATATCGAAAGTATTTTATCATCTTTTTCCCAAAATTACAACAGCTAATTTACTTCCATGATCTTGATGCTCTCTGCACTGAGCCCCGTCTCCTGCTTGACGATGTCCGTGATGCGGGCGATGTCCTCGGTCTGAAGCCCCTCTTCTCCCGTCGAAACGACCACGCTCACACCGTCTTCGGACATGAAGACGACGCAGTCCTCATAGCCCTTGGCCGTGACCATGTTTTCGATCTGCGCCTCACTGAGCGTATAGGAAGCAAGCGTTTCGATGCTCTTTGCCGCCTCGCTCGCGGTCTCGGCATCCACGTCGTCGTTCTCACTCGCCTCCTTCAAGAGCGACAGCGCGCTGTCGCGCGCCTGCTGGCGCGTCAGGCGGGCTGAGGCAAAGTAGTCCTTCCCCTCCGCGTTTGCCGAGACCTCGGCGGCGTCGCCGTCTGTGCTCACAAGCTCGGACTGACCTAAGACCTTTGTGGGCTTGTCGACCTTTTCGGCGTACTTTCCATTCAGAAAGATCGCCGCGCAGACAAAGACAAGGATCGTGCCGACCACTGCGTTCCGCTTCCATAATTGCTTCATAGCTGTTTCCTCCCTGCGTTTTGCATAATAAAAATATTGTAGTTTCATGGCGTTCCTTTAACAACGGAGATGCGCTCGGACGAAAGCCCCGTCAGCGCGCTGACGGCCTGCGTCACCTTGAGCTGGACATCCGCGCAATCTCCGCCCTCGCACACGATGAGCGCGCCGACAAAGCGCGGATAGCGGCTGTGGGTCACGACGACCTCGGCGCTCGTGCCACTGCCGAGCACAACGGTCTCCGTCTTTCGCGTCTGCTCGTCGACCTCCTCCCCTCGGGCTTTGAGCGACGCGGTCTCATCCTGCGCCAGCTCGTAAGCGCCGCCGCCCTCGACCGTCAGCATAAGCGAGAGCTTCCCGACGCCGTCGAGCGAGGAAAGAATATCCTCCATCTCGTTTTGCAGCGCCTCGCGGTCGAAATTTTCCGCGGCGGACGGTGTCGCGGAGCCTGAGTCTGCCGCTTTCTCGTTCTGCGGCAGCAGCAACAGCAGCACGCCGAGCAGCGCCGTCAGGAGGACGTATTTGTACTTCTTGATGCCTTGCAGCGCCTTCTGCACGGGCGATGCGTTCACTTCGGTTCGATCCATAGCTGATTCTCCTCTGCAATGCCAAGCTCCTGTACGATGTACGCGCCGAGCGCCGCGCTGTTTTCTCCGTACAGTGTGACGCTGTCCGGAAACGGTACGCCGTCGCGTAAAGCGGTCTGCACTTCGGCGCGCACGCTCAGACCTAAGGAGCTGGCTTTGTCCTCAATATATGCCTGCGTCTGTGCAGCTATGCTATCACCGAGCGCACTGTCCTGCTCGGCGTTCAGCGTTTCCTTCAGCGCTTCGACCGCCTCGCGGTAATGACCGCCGTCGAGCTCCGGCAGATCGAACGTGAGCGAGAGCAGCGGGCGCAGCATCGCAAGCATCAGCACCATCCCGCCGACAAAACGCACGATCTTTTTCATCGTGCCGCCGTCCGTGAGCTGCTGGACGATGCTTACCAGTACCGCGCAGGCTGTCACGCTTAAAAGCCACGAGCGAAGAAACGTCATACCGTCACCACCATCATCATTGCAATCAAAAGCGACACGAGCAGCAAGAACGCCCCGCCCGCCGTCATCGCCAGCATCAGTGAAAACGCGGAGGAGAGCTGCTCTAAAAACTTGCTGAGTGATTGTGACCCCACCATGCCGCTGAAAAACGCCGCGAGCTGATAAAAAAGATACTGCACCGCCATGCGCAGCAGCGGCACAAGGCACAGCGCCAGCACCGAAAATACGCCCAGCACACCGAGCGTCCCGCGCAGCGTGAGCGCTGCGGCGGCGACGGCCTCCGTCGCGTCGGACAATATTCCGCCGACGACGGGCACCGCGCCGGAGATGACGGTTTTGCCCACCTTGACCGCGAGCCGGTCGGCAGAACCGGCCAGCAGGTTCGAGACCGACAAAAACGCAGTAAATACGATCAGAATCGCGCTCAAGCCCCACGAGAGCAGCTTGCCGATGCCCTTGGAGAGCAGCGATAAGCGGCTCTGTTCCAAAAGCGCGCCCGCGGCCGCCGTGCCGATCATGCAGTAGAGCACCGGCACGAGCACATCGCGCATCAGCGAAAGAAAGATGTCGCTCAGCATCAGTGCGCCGACCTGCCAGACGCTTGCCGAGCTCACACAGCCCCCGCCCGCCATCACTGCGGCGATCGTCGGCAGCAGGAGCTTTGCCATGGTCGAAAGCTCGTCCATCGTCTCGACGCCAAGGCCGATGAGCGCGCTTAAGTCCCCTGCCGAGAGCGCCGCCGCGCCCAGCACGCCGAGATAGCCCGCGTACCGCGTGGGCGTCTCCCCCGCGCTCTCCGCCGTGCTCTCGACGAGCCCGCACAGGAGCGAGAGCAGCATCAGCGCCATCGCGCCGCGCAGGGAATTTGCCGCCGCATCCTGCAATGCCGCGCGAAAGTGCGAGAAAAGGTACTGTCCGCCGCGCAGGAGAAGATCATCCCCCGCCTCGGCGCTGTCGATGAGCTCGCGCGGCACGACGTCATCCAGTCCTGACGGCAGCTCAAGCGCTGACGCGCTCACGCAGAGGAGAAACGCGGCAAAAAGCAGGCAGAGCAGCTTTTTCATAGAAATCCCTCCACCATCTCGAGCAGCGCCTCCATGAGCGGCAGCGCGCAGACGAGCGCGCACAGCGTCCCCGCCGCGGCGAGCAGGCTCGACAGCGCGCTCTGCCCCGCGTCCGCGCACAGCGCACAGGAAAAGCGCGCTACCAGCGCGATGGCCGTGACCTTGACGACCGGCACGAACAGCGTGAGCGGCAGATCCATGAGCGATAGCGCCCGCTCGCAGAAGTCGAATAACTCGGAGAGCGCGGGCAGCAGCATCGCGCAGCCGACGAGCACCGCCGCGAGCAGAAGAAGAAGCGAGAGCGCTTCGTCGCTCTTTTTGAGCAGCGCCGTCACGGCGCTCACGCACAGGCTCAGCGCCGCAAGCTTGATGAGCAGCTCCATCTTAAAACCCAAACAGGCTCTTGATGAGATCAAAGAGCGAGCTGATCTCCCGCACGAGCAGCATCATCGTCGTGATGAGACCGGCCAGGCTTACGAGCATTGCCTGATCCGGACGGTCCGAGCGCACGAGCAGCTGGTTGAGCACGGCGACGACGATGCCCACCGCTGCGATCTTGAACACGAGGTCAATATCCATAGACGTCTTCCTTATGTAAAGCGTTTATCCTTTTCAATAACGTTATAGCAGCAGAATACAGAGCATTGCCCCGCCTCCGAGGCACAGTGCCGCCGTGATGCGGCCCGTTTCGCGCTCCCTTTGCCGCAGCTCCTCTTCAAGGCGCGAGAGCTCGCTTGCCGCGAGCGTCAGCGCGGCGCAGACGCTTTCCTCATCCCCGCCGAGCGCGTGTCCCAGCGCCGATACAGTCTCCCGCTCCCGCGCGGCGATGGGCAGAGTCTTTGCGGCGTGTTCCCATGCAGAGACAAGCGGTTCGCCGCGCGCAAGATTGGCGGTCACACCTTCAAAGAAGCCCGCGGCTTCCGGTTCGCAGCTCATGTGCCGCAGCAGCGCGGGCAGCGGCGTCAGCGTCAATCGGACGGCGCTCTCGAGTGCGAGAAACGCACCGGAAAGCGCGCGAAGCGTCCTTTGCCGCAGTAAAGTACGTAAATGGAAACTCCTTTGCAGCCACAGCACTGCGCCGAGGATCAGTGCACTGCCCGTCAGTCGGAGCATGGCAGGTCACTCACTTCGTAAGAACGTGCACCGCCGTTCGAGCGGATGACGATGCAGCGGCGAAACACCCTCGCGCACAGAAGCTCCCGCCAGAGCGGCTTCTGGTGCAGCTCGTCAACACTCGCGGCGTGGATGCTCGCGAGCAGCCCGACGCCGCAGTTCGCGGCCAGGCACATTGCGCGGATATCCTCCTCCGCCGTGATCTCATCGACCGCGATGACCTGCGGGTTCATGCCGCGCAGCACCATCGGGATGCCGACGGCCTTTGGGCAGAGCGAGAGCACGTCCGTGTGGTTGCCGAGCTCCATCTGCGCTCGCCCCTTGCAGCACACGGCGAGCTCGCAGCGCTCGTCGATGACTGCCACGCGCAGCGCGCGGTGTTCGGCATCTCCGAGCGACAGCACGCGGATGAGGTCACGCAGCAGCGTCGTTTTCCCGCCGCCGGGCGGCGAGAGAATGAGCGTGCTCAAAAACCGCCCGTCAGCGCTGAAGAGCTGCGGCGCAATGTCGCTCCCGAGCCCGATGTGCTCGCACACGATGCGCAGCGCGAGCGACGAAATGTCCTTCAGATTGCTCACCTCGCCGTCGCGCACGACGGCGCTGCCGCACACACCGAGGCGGAACCCGCCCCGCAGCGGCAAAAAGCCCTGCCGCAGTGTTTCGATGCAGGCATAGCGCGAATACTCCGTCACCGCGCCGAGCATCTGTTCGAGGTCTTCCGCCGTCACGAGCGACGCACGCCCGTCCGGCGCGGCGTTCAGCTCACCCTCCAGTGTCAGCACCGTCAGCGGGTGCATCACGCGAAGGCGCAGCTCCTCGACGCGCTCTTTCTGCTTGTCCGGCAGCGACAGGGCGAGACTTTTGAGCCGGTGCGGTAAAAACTCGCACGATTGTTCGTAGCGATAGATCCGTTCCAGACGTTCCACCGTTCCCACTTCCCTTCTTTGGTGTTAGTCCAATCTATGAGGCGGTGGACACGCTTATGCCGGTTTGTCCCGTTTCGGGCAAAAGAAAAAACGGGGAAATTCCCCGTTTTTTCGCGTTTGATTTTTACTGTTCGCCGCAGGGGCACGCGCAGCCGCAGCCGCCGGGCGCCGCCGCGGGCGGGAAGAAATCGTCCATCGGGAACTCCACCGCATCGAAGACCTTGCACGGGTCCTCGCAGCTGCAGTCGCCGCCGGCAAGCGTGCACTCGTTGGACGGAATGCAGTAGTCGTACACGGGGATGAGAAGCTGCGTGTCGCGCTCTAAGCGCACAGTCGAAAACTGACCGAGCGAGATGCACACGCGGCGAATCGCGGACTCGTCGAAGATGATTGGCTCGTCGAATGCTGCCAGAATGCCCGCGGGCACGCCGCCGAGCGTACCGCGGTCACAGCCGCAGCGGCAGTTGCAGTTGTCGGCAAAGTGCGCGCACAGCAGCATCGGGTCGACGACCTCGACCACCGCGGTCGGGAGATTTGCCGTCAGGTTCAGCGGCGCGTCGATAGCGTTTGCCTCGGGGATGGAAGAGTAGATCTTCGCGCCGCTCTCGCTGCCGAAGAGCACGACGCGCTTATCAAAGGTCGCAAGACCCTCGATCTCCGTGTAGCGCGTGCTGCCGTTGAGCGCCTGCAAGGTGATGCGGTAGAAAAAGTGCATGTCGACGGTGTAGTACCCGCGGTTAAAGTTGACGGGCTCGACGTCCACAAAGGTGTAGATCAGCTCGGCGCTGCCGCCGCGCAGCCCCTGCGCCGTGCTCAAAACGCTCTGCGCCGTGGCCGTGGGGTAAAAGCGCAAATCCTCAATGCAATCCTTGTCGCGGCAGGATGAATAGATCTTTTTCGTATGAATACAGACCGCCTCGCGCGCGCCGTTCGCGCCGCCGACGTGGCCTGCTGCTACTTTATCAGCCATAAAGCAAGAATACCTCCTATTTTAAGTACTGGAAAGTCGGGCGCGACCGCGCCTTTCTTTCACCCCAGTCTATGCCGTACGCGAAGATGGGTGTGCCGCGTTTTTGCCGATTTTGAAAAAGACCTATACAAGCGAAAAAAGGTGTGCTATACTAAATATAGTTTTTGGCCGACCGATACCGACAACTTTTTGTGGTATTGGCAGTCATTTTGTGTTATGATCGCTGTAAATTCACCCGAGGAGGTGCGCTATGGGGCGCGTCGGTTTTATCCAGGACAAACTGGAGATCAAATTTCTCATTCTGTATGTTGCTGCCCGGCTCATCGAGCCGGTCCCGTTCGAGGCCATGCAGGAGCTGACGATGTGCGACGACGGCATCGACTTTTTTGATTTTTCCGAATGCCTGAGCAATTTGGTCGAGTCGCAGCATTTGACGCTTTCGGACGACGGGCTCTACGCCATCACGGAAAAGGGCCTGCACAACGGCGCGATCTGTGAGTCAAGCCTTCCCTACTCTGTGCGCCTGCGCGCCGACAAGAACATCACGATCTTCAACCAGAAGCTCAAGCGCCGCGCGCAGATCCAGTCCGACATCGCGCCGCGCCGCAACGGGACCTACACGGTCACGCTCGCGTTCAACGACGACGAGAGCCAGCCCATCTTGAAGATGGAACTGATGGTTCCCAAGGAGGTCATGGCCAAGGATCTCGCCGAGCGCTTCCAGAAAAATCCCGAGCAGCTCTACACCGGCGTTTTGAACACGCTCTTCTCCGAACCCGACGAGGGAAAATAACGTACATAATGAAAAGAGACAGCCGTTCGGCTGTCTCTTTTTTGCTTCAATCCTCGCTTTTCTCCTCCTGCGTCTCATGCAGCAGTTCTTCGACCGGGATGCCGTAGAGCTTCGCGAGCGCGCAGAGATTCGACGTGCTGGGGTCGGATGTGCCGTTCTCCCACTTGCTGACCGCCTGACGGCTGACGCCGAGCGTCTCGGCGACGAACTCCTGCGTCATCTGTTTTTCCGTTCGATGCGTTTTGAGCGCCTCGCCGAGCGAGCGGCAGACGGCCTTCTTCTCCTCGCGCACGTCTTTTGACTTGATGTACTTTCGCAGTGCCTTGACGAGCAGCACGAAGAGGTAGATGATCGCGCCGTAGATCGCAAGCGCGATTGGGAATAAGATTAGAGTGAGTTGCATAGTTGTTCTCCTTTTCGTTTGATGCGCTCATCATAGCGAAAAGCAGCGGTTTCCTCCACCAACTATCGCGCAATTTTGCGTTGCGATGGGCAGATTTTCACTTTACCACAACGTTTTCCTTGCCGAAGCGCTCTTCCAAGTCGCACACAAGCGAGGTGTGCAGGTCGCAGGTCGTGCCGATGAGCTTGCCGGTATCAAGCACGCGGATGCGGACGTTGTTCTCTTTTCCCTCGAACATATAGAGGATTTTGCGGAGGATCGCCATCTCCGGCCCGTCAACCGACGGCAGGCGCAGATAGAGCCATTCAGCGGACGGGCGAAGTCACACATGAGCTGCGGCGCCTTTTCGTCGCGCACAGAGAGCGTACCCGTGACGTAAATGACCTGCCCCTCCTGCAAATAGCTGCCGTACTGTTCAAGCGCGCGCGTGAAGCAGAGCATTTCGATGGCTCCCGTGCCATCTTCGAGCGTCACGTAGGCCATGAGGGTATTTTTCTTTGTCATCTTCGTCTTGCTCGCGGTCACGACGCCCGCGAGCGAAATTTTTTGCCCGTCGGAGAATGTCGTCGGCCCTGCCTCCTGCGCAAAGTCCTCCATCACGCGGCCGATGGCGGCCGCACCGGACGAGCGGACGAGCGAGCGGTAGGCGTCCATCGGATGGCCGGTGAGGTAAAGCCCTGTCGTGGCCTTTTCCATCGCCATGAGCTCCTGCGGCGTGAACTCGGGAATGTCGGGCAGGACGAGCGCGGCCTGCTGCGCGGTCTCCGCGCCCATGCCGAAAAAGTCGATCTGCCCCTCCACGTTCGTGCGGTTGCCCTCGGCGATGCCGTCCATCACCTTTTCGTAGACAGCGATGAGCTGCGAGCGCTTCGCGCCCGTCGAATCGAACGCGCCTGCGCGGATCAGGTTCTCGACCGCACGCTTATTGATCTCCATGCCGTCCATGCGGCGGCAGAAATCCTGAAAGTCGACGAACGGGCCGTTGAGCTCGCGCTCCTGCATCATGCGCAAAATGAGCCCGCGGCCGATGTTCTTGATGGCGACGAGGCCGAAGCGGATGCCCTCGGACTCGACCGTGAAGCGGTCGGCGGAATGGTTGACGTCCGGCGGCAGGAGCTTGATGCCGCACTCGCGGCACTCGTTGAAGTACTCGCCCACCTTGTCGGACGAGTCGAGCACGCTCGAGAGCAGCGCCGCCATGTATTCTTTCGTATAGTGGCACTTGAAGTATGCCGTCTGATAGGCGACGACCGCATAGGCCGCGGCGTGCGCCTTGTTGAACGCGTAGTTCGCGAAGGCGTAAATTTCCTCGTAAATTTCCTGCGCGGCCTTTTCGTCGATGCCGTTTGCCACGCAGCCGGAGATATTGCGCGCGGGATCGCCGTGCAGAAACGCCTCGCGCTCGCGCTCGATGTCCTTGACCTTCTTCTTGCTCATCGCGCGGCGCAGCATGTCTGCCTGGCCGAGCGAGTAGCCCGCGAGCTGCTGGAAGATCTGGATGACCTGCTCCTGATACACGATGCAGCCGTAGGTGATCGACAGGATCGGCTCAAGCTGCGGAATGAGGTATGTGACCTTTTTCGGGTCGTGTTTGCAGGCAATGAATTTCGGAATGGACTCCATCGGCCCCGGACGGTAGAGCGCAATCAAAGCCGTGATGTCTTCGATGTTCTGCGGCTTCAGGCTGACGCACACGCCCGTCATGCCGCTCGATTCGAGCTGGAAGACGCCCGACGTCCGCCCCGCGGCCAGCATTTCGTAGGTCGCGGCGTCATTTTCAGGAATACCGGCAAGAGTAAAGTTTTTATCCTTTTCACGGATCGTCTTGACTGCGTCATCCAGAATCGTGAGGTTGCGCAGGCCAAGGAAGTCCATTTTGAGCAAGCCGAGCTCTTCGAGCGTCGTCATCACGTACTGGCAGACGATCGTGTCGTCGTTGCGCGCGAGCGGGACATAGTCGACGACGGGGCGCTTCGTGATAACCACGCCGGCGGCGTGCGTCGAGGCGTGGCGCGGCATGCCTTCAAGGGCGCGTGCCGTGTCGATGAGCTTTTTCACCTGCTCGTCGCCCTCGTACTTTTCGCGCAGCTCGCGCGAGATGCGCAGCGCGTCGTCGAGCGTGACGTGCGGCCCTGCGGGGACGAGCTTGGCGATGACGTCGCAGTCGGCATAGCTCATATTGAGTGCGCGTCCCACATCGCGAATGACGCCGCGCGCGGCCATCGTGCCGAAGGTCACGATCTGCGCCACGTGATCGTCGCCGTACTTGCGGCGCACATACTCCACGACCTCGCCGCGGCGCGTATCGCCGAAGTCCATGTCGATATCAGGCATGGACACGCGCTCGGGATTCAGAAAGCGCTCGAAAAAGAGGCCGTATTTCATCGGCTCGATGTCTGTGATCGACAGGCAGTACGAAACGATACTGCCCGCCGCGCTGCCGCGGCCCGGACCGACGGGGATACCGACGCTCTTGGCGTAGCGCACAAAGTCGGAGACGATCAAAAAGTAGTCGACAAAGCCCATGCGCTCGATCATGTTCTGCTCGTATTCGAGCTGCGCGCGCTGCTTGTCCGTCCCTTCGCCATAGCGCTGGGCGAAGCCGTCGGCGCAGAGCTTTTTGAAGTATGTGAGCGAGGTGTAGCCCTCCGGCACCTTGAATTCCGGCAGATGGTACTTGCCGAACGTAAACTCCAAATTGCAGCGCTCGGCGATCTTGCCGGTGTTCTCGATCGCCTCGGGATAGTCGGGAAACAGCGCCGCCATCTCCTCGGTCGAACGAAGATAGAAGCGCTGCGGCTCATAGCGCATGCGGTTTTCGTCGTCCACGGTCTTGCCCGTCTGGATGCAGAGCAGCACGTCGTGCGCGTAGGCATCTTCTTTTCGAAGATAGTGCGCGTCATTTGTCACGACGAGCGGGAGACCCGTCTCCTCGTGCAGGCGCAGGATGCCCTTGTTGACGATGGCCTGATCGCGGATGCCGTGGTCCTGCAATTCGAGGTAGAAGTGCTCGGGGCCAAAGATTTCAGATAGTGTTAAGGCATATTCCTTGGCACCGTTGTAGTCGCCATTGCGGAGCCTTCTCGGGATCTCACCGGCGAGACACGCCGAGAGCGCGATGAGGCCCTTGGAGTGCTCGCGCAGAAGATCCAGGTCGATGCGCGGCTTGATGTAAAAGCCCTCGACGTGCGCCATTGAAACGAGGTAGGAAAGATTCCGATAGCCCTCCTCATTCTCGCACAGCAGCACGAGATGGCGGGCCTCGCTGTCGAATTCGTGCTGCTTGTCAAAGCGTGTGCGCGGGGCGACGTACACCTCGCAGCCGATGATGGGCTTGATGCCCTCGGCCTTGCAGGCGCGGTAAAAGTCGACCACGCCGTACATCACGCCGTGGTCGGTGATGGCGCAGGCGGTCTGCCCCATCGACTTGACGAGCTTGGGGAGGTCGCGGATACGGCACGCGCCGTCGAGCAGGCTGTATTCGGTATGGACATGTAAATGGGCAAACGACATGGCGCGCTCCCTCCTATTCGTTCTCTTCTTTTTTTGCGATCTCCATGAGCTTTCGGATACGGTGATTCAAACACGACTTCGTCAGCGGCGGGTCAAATGTCGCCGCCAATTCTGAAAGCGTCAGCTCTGGCTGAAGTAACCGCGCGACAGCGACCTCCTGCAATTTGACGGGCAGGTCGTTGATCGCACCGGACTCGGTCAAGCGTGTAAAGGCTTCCACCTGTTCACATGAGGCCAGCACTGCTTTGTCAAGGTTAGCCGCGTCGCAGTTTACGCGCCGGTTCACGGTGTTTCGCATTTCCTTTTCGATTTTGGCCGACATGATCTCAAGCGCGCGCCCCGGCGCGCCGATGAGCGTCAGCAGGTCTTCGATATGGGTGCTGCTCTTAAAATATGTAATGAGGTTATTCTGCCGCATGACATTTTTCGGCTCAAAGCCCATGTCGCGCAGCAGCGCCTCGACCTCGCGCCCCGCCTGCACGTGCGAGGTCGCAAGCTCTAAGTGATACCGCTTTTGCGGGTCGGTCACGCTGCCGCCGGACAAAAATGCCCCGCGCAGGAACGACGCCCGACAGCACTCTTCTTCAAGCAGCGCAAAGTTCAGGTGCAGCGCAAAATGCGCCCGGCGATCGTAGCCGAGCGCGCGCCAGATCGTGTCGAGCTTGTCCTCCTGCGTGATGCGGAAGACGAGCTTGCCGCCGTCCTTCGACTTGTCAGGGAGTTCGTCAAAGCGCAGGGAAAATGCCTTTTGGAAGAGCTTTGGGAGACGCGCGGCGAATTCGTCATTTTCCGTGACGATGCGCACCTCGTTTGCGGTAAATGCGCTGGCATACAGCAGCACGCCGCAGCCCTCGGCCACGGCGCAGCAGCTCCGGTTGATCGGAACCTTGCAGAGCTCCGCTTTTACGTCATAGGCGAACGACATGCCGCCACCTTCTTTCGTTTCAAAAACTTGCTTCAGCCGCGCGTGATGTCGCGGTGATTTTCAAACGCGGGATAGCCCAGGGCCGTGAGGTAGGACGCGATGCAGCGCGCGACGGACACGCTGCGGTGGTGCCCGCCCGTGCAGCCGACGGCGATGACGAGCGTGCTCTTCCCTTCCTCTGCGTAGAGCGGAAGCAGGAATGAGAGCATTCCCTCGAGTTTGTCGATAAACGTCTTCGTCTGCGGGAACGAGAACACGTAGTCATAGACCTCACTGTCCATGCCAGTCTTGTGCTTGAGCTCCGGCACGTAAAAGGGATTGGGCAGGAAGCGCACGTCGAATACAAGGTCTGCTTCCAGCGGGATGCCGTATTTGAAGCCGAATGAGACGACGTTCACGCTCAGCTTGCCGCGCGCGCTCTTGTCGCCAAAGAGACCGTAGAGCTCATTTCTGAGCTTGGCTGCGGGCATGAGCGTCGTGTCGATGACAAAGTCGGCGTGCTCGCGCAGCGGGCGCAGCAGCTCCTGCTCGCGGTGCATCGCCTGCTCGATGGTCATGCCGTCAGACATCAGCGGATGGCGGCGGCGCGTCTCCTTGTAGCGCTTGATGATGGTCTCAAGGTCCGCCGTGACGAACAGCAGCCGGCAGATATCGCCGCCCTGCTTGAGCCGCTCCATTGCGTCTAAAATCCCCTGAAAGTTGCCGTTGCCCGAGCGGATGTCGCTCACGAGCGCGACGCGGTCATAGCGGCCATCGCTCTGCGCGCAGAATTCGGCAAATTTCAAAATGATGTCCGCCGGTACGTTGTCCACCGTATAGTAGCCCATGTCCTCCAGATAGGTGGCGGCGCTGGACTTGCCCGCGCCGGACAGACCGGATATGATCAGAATTTCCATCGTTGTCTCTCTTTCTATTTACCGGATGATCTTGACCTCCGGCTCCAGCATCACGCCGTGCGCGTCGTAAACGGTCTTCTGTACCTTTTCGATGAGGGCGAGCACATCGGCGCAGGTCGCGCCGCCGACGTTCACGACGAAGCCCGCGTGCTTGCTTGATACCTCTGCCCCGCCGACGCGGCAGCCTTTGAGGCCGCAGCCCTCGATCAGCGGGCCCGCGTAGTAGCCGGTCGGGCGCTTGAACGTGCTGCCCGCGCTCGGCAGCTCGAGCGGCTGGCTTGCCTTGCGCCGCGCCATCAGATCGTCCATCTTTGCCTTGATGGCGTCCGGATCACCCGATTCGAGCTTGACCTTCGCGCCGAGGACGATGCCCTCGCCCGCGGAAAACACGCTGTGGCGATAAGAAAAATCCAGCTCCGCAGGTGTTAAAACCTTCACGCCGTCGGGATACAGCGCCGTCACTTCGGTGACAACGCCCTTGAGCTCGCCGCCGTAGGCGCCTGCGTTCATCACGACGCCGCCGCCGAGCGTGCCGGGGATGCCGTGGGCAAATTCCAGCCCCGTGAGGCCGTTTTCCCATGCGAACAGTGCGAGCTTCGTGAGCGACACGCCTGCGTCCGCTGCGATCTCGCCCTCGTCCGTCAGCTCAATATGAGAAAGCTCGGCGGACGTGTCGATGACCACAGTGTCAAGGCCCTTGTCGGCGACGAGCAGGTTCGTGCCGTTGCCGATCAGCAGCGGCTTGACGCCTGCGTCCTGCAAAAAGCCCATCAGCACAACGAGCTGCTCGCGCGTTTTCGGAAAGGCCATGCGTTTGGCCGGCCCCCCGATGCGGAACGACGTATGCTTTGCCATCGGCTCATCTGCGGCCCATTTGAGGTCGGGCAGATAGTCATGGATCTGGCGGTCGAGTGCGGTTTCCCAAGACATAGATGCTCCTCCGTTCACGGATTCTGGTTTTTCAGCTCATTTTCGCGGGTCACGCGGTCAATGTGGCCGTCGATCTGTGCGGCGAATTCGCGCGCGGAGTTGAAGCCGTGCTTCTTCTGGCGGTTGTTCATCGCTGCCAGCTCCACGATCGCGGCGAGGTTACGGCCCGCACTGACGGGAATGGTGATCTGCGGCACGGGCACATCAAGGATGGTCGTGTCGTTTTCGTCGAGACCCAGACGGTCATAGAATTTGTCATCCTCCCACTTTTCAAACTGGATGACAAGGTCGATCTGCGTCGAATCCTGCACTGCACCCACGCCGAAGAGCTTTTCCACGTCGATGACGCCAACGCCGCGCACCTCAAGGTAGTTGCGGATGAGCTCAGGCGCCGTGCCCGAGAGCGTTGAGCCGATGCGCGTGATCTCGACCGCGTCGTCGGCGACGAGGCGGTGGCCGCGCTTGATGAGCTCGATGGCCGTCTCACTCTTGCCGATGCCGCTGTCGCCGAAGATCAGCACGCCCTCGCCGTACACGTCGACAAGCACGCCGTGGCGTGTGATGACGGGCGCGAGCGCGTGATTCAGGTAGTCGATGGTCATGGCGGTGAACTCGACGGACGTGTACTTCGTGCGAAGCAACGTGCGGCCGTGCTTTTGTGCCATCTCGAGGCACTCAGGGAAAACATCTAAATTGCGCGAGATGACCAGTGCCGGGATCTCGTAGCAGAACAGGTCCTCGAAGCGCTTGCGCCGCTCCTCGGCCGAGTAGCCGCGCAGGAACGTCACCTCGCTCTTGCCGATGATCTGCAATCTTCTCGGGTCAAAATAATCGAAAAAGCCGATGAACTGGAGGCCGGGGCGGTTGACATCCGTGATGGTCAAGATCTCGGTGTCGTAATCCGTGCCCTTGTTGATGACCTCCATCTGAAATTTTTCTACAATGTCCTTTACGCGGACGGAGCGATTGGTATTCATAGTTCCCTCCATGCGGGCCTTGGCCCGCGTGATAAAATACACTTTCATTATAATCGCTGCCCCCCTTTTTTACAAGCGAAAACGCCCTCCGCGCCACGCTTTTTTCGCATTTGCGCCGCGAGCGGAAAAATTACAGATTTTTTCATCTTTTTTGAAAATAGTACTTGCATTTTGTGATGCAATCTGTTATAGTATCAACTGCTTGTGAATGACCAAGCCTTGATTTGATTACAGCAAGGAGGTGCAACGGATGGCAAAGTGCGAGTTTTGCGACAAGGGTGTTTCGTTCGGTATCAGAGTTTCCCACTCTCACCGTCGTTCCAACCGTCCCTGGAAGCCCAACGTCAAGCGCGTGAAGGCTATCGTCAATGGTACGCCCCGCCATGTCTATGTTTGTACCCGCTGTCTGCGTTCCGGTAAGGTTACCCGCGCGATCTAAGCGACCAAACA
>QWCN01001039.1_pt1 | contig 45975 bp, 39 predicted proteins | sample 1972711 | NCBI WGS metagenome assembly QWCN01 (sample SAMN09866707, study PRJNA288562) | Human gut metagenome isolate term1_stool, whole genome shotgun sequencing... | isolation source: gut | host: Homo sapiens | place: USA: California
CGCGCGATTTCTTCCGCGATCTCCCGTTCCTTTTCCAACAGGTTCTGATAACGCTCTTCTGAAATCAGCCCCATCTCATGTCCAATCTTTGTCAGCCGCAGATCCGCGTTATCCTGTCGCAGAAGCAGACGGTATTCGGCACGGGACGTCATCATTCGATAAGGCTCCCTATTTTCCTTCGTTACCAGGTCGTCGTTCAGAACGCCTATATAGGCCTGGGAGCGATCCAGGATTAGCGGTTCTTCGCCAAGCACGCTTCGCCCCGCGTTGATTCCTGCGATCAGACCCTGAGCCGCCGCTTCCTCATATCCGGAGCTGCCATTAAACTGACCGCCGCTGAACAGGCCGTGCAGCTTTTTAAATTCCAGGGTCGGATAGAGCTGTCTTGCGTCGATACAGTCATACTCAATGGCATAGGCATTTCGTACGATCCGCACATGCTCCAGACCGGCCACTGAGGAATACATGGCGTGCTGCACATCCTCCGGAAGAGAGCTGGACATGCCGCCCACATACATTTCGTTTGTATACAGGCCCTCCGGCTCCAGAAATACCTGATGCCGGTTCTTATCGGCAAAGCGTACTATCTTGTCCTCAATGGACGGACAGTACCGGGGACCGGTTCCCTCGATCATACCGGAATACAGAGGAGAGCGATCAAGATTATCCCTGATAATCTGATGGGTCTTCTCATTGGTATAGGTCAGCCAACAGCTAATCTGGGGCTTCTGAATCTCATCCGGATCGGTCGTAAAGGAGAACGGCACAATCTCCTCATCCCCAAGCTGCTCTTGCATTTTACTGAAATCAATGGAACGCTTATCTACACGGGCCGGTGTTCCGGTCTTAAAACGATACATTTCAATCCCCAGCTTTTTTAAAGAATCTGTCAGATGGGTCGCTGCCTGCAGACCGTTCGGCCCTGTGTAATTGCTGATATCACCATAGATACAGCGCGCCCGCAGATAGGTTCCGGTACAGAGTACCACTGCCTGAGACTCATAGATGGCTCCCGAGGTAGTTTTCACGCCTTTGACGACGCCATCCTCTGCCAGGATTTCCGCCACCTCTGCCTGCACAATAGACAGATGGTCCGTGTTCTCCAGTACCCGGCGCATACTGCGGCTGTATTCCGCCTTGTCCGCCTGCGCCCGCAGGGAATGAACTGCCGGTCCCTTAGATACATTCAGCATTTTCGACTGAATAAAGGTCCGGTCAATATTTTTACCCATTTCTCCGCCCAGCGCGTCAATTTCCCGCACCAGATGTCCTTTGGAGCTTCCGCCTATGTTGGGATTGCAGGGCATCAATGCGATGCTGTCCACACTTACTGTAAAGATAATCGTTTCCAGTCCCATTCTTGCACAGGCAAGAGCAGCCTCACAGCCTGCGTGGCCTGCGCCCACTACTACTACCTGACAGGTTTCCCGATATACATTCTTCATATTCATCACCTGATCTCATATCTAAATTATCGTGATTACGCCATTTTTGCACCAAATGCTTCAGCCTGATCACCTTTTATTTTCCCATACAGAATTTTCCAAATATCTCGTTTGCCAGATCGTCGCCAATCTCCTCGCCGATGATAAACCCAAGCGAAGTATACGCATCTTTCAAATCTATCGTAAAGAAATCCTCCGGCATTCCATTTTCGATGCTCTCGATCACCATGGAAAGGCTCTTGGATGCATCCATAAGCGCCTGCTTCTGGCGCAGATTCGTGATCAGCACCTCATCATTAAAATCCACTTCTCCCCGGAAGAACAGACTTCTTATCTTTTCTTCCAGCTCCTGAATGCCCGCTCCTTCCTTTGCGGAAATCACCAGAACCGGATGACCTGTCCTCTCCCGCATGATTTGCGGCGTAATCACCGCAGCCAGATCTGATTTATTCAGCAGCACTAATGCTTTTTTACCCTCCAGCAGCTTCAGAATCTCCTCGTCGCTCTCATCCAGCACCCGGGAGCTGTCCGCCACATAGAGGATCAAATCCGCATCCTCCGCCTGTTTTCTGGCCCTCTCCACACCGATCTGCTCTACCACATCTTCAGTGGAACGGATTCCGGCCGTATCCAGAAGCTGCAAAGATACCTCCCCGAGCTGCAGCTGCTCCTCCAGCACATCCCGGGTGGTTCCGGCAATCTCGGTTACGATGGCGCGTTCCTCCCCCAGAAGTACATTTAAAAGGGATGATTTTCCCGCGTTGGGCTTGCCCAGGATAACGGTCTTGATTCCTTCCTTCAGCATCCGTCCACTCTCTGAACTTTTCAGCAGCCTCTCCACTTCTGCGGCAATTCCCCGCATTTTTTCCAGAAGCTCCTCGCTGTACCCATCCAGGCTGATATGCTCCGGATCATCCAGCGCTGCTTCCACAAAGGCCATCTCATATAGAATCTGTGCCCGCAGCTTCTCGATCTCCTGCCGCACGTTTCCCTTAAGCTGGGCCAGGGATGATTTGAGAGCCATTTCATTTTTCGACTGAATCAAATCCATGACGGCCTCTGCCTGGGACAGATCCATCCGCCCGTTCAAGAATGCCCGTTTGGTAAATTCCCCCGGCTCCGCGGCTCTGGCGCCATTTTTCAACACGGCCTCCAGAATCTTCTGCATCACCAGCCGTCCGCCGTGACAATCGATCTCCGCCGTATCCTCCGCCGTATAGCTGTGGGGACCACGCATCAGCATCACCAGCACCTCGTCCAGTACCTGTTCACCATCTACGGCCATGCCGTAATGCACCGTATAACCAGGCTGTTCACTCATTACCTTTTTTTCGTTTTTCGGTCGAAATACTTTCTCCAACACCGCAAAGGCGTCCGTACCGCTGATTCGGATAATACCGATCCCGGCGCTTCCCATGGCCGTCGCAGCTGCTGCTATTGTATCTGTATGATTCATGTCCTGTCTTAACTCCGTTTAGAGAAAAAGGAACGCCTTAGCGTTCCTTTTTCTTATTATAATTTCGATTATAACGTCCTCTGTTCCGGTTACTGTAGTTGTCCAGCTTTACGCCTTCCTTTAAGGTAACCACCACGCGGCGATAAGGCTCCTCACCTTCGCTATGCGTGCATACAAACTTGTCATTCTGAAGCGCGGAATGAATCACCCGTCTCTCATAGGGATTCATGGGCTCTAAGGATACCGGTTTTCTGGTTCTCTTTACCTTCTGGGCAATGTTCTTTGCCAGATTTTCCAGAGTTGCCTTTCTGCGTTCCCGGTAATTCTCAGTATCCACCTTTACACGGATATAATCCTCGGTATTCTTATTAACCACCAGGCTGGAAAGATACTGGAGAGAATCCAGTGTCTGACCTCTCTTACCGATCAGAACGCCCATATCCGCACCGTCCAGGGTGATATTCATTTCTCTCTCCTGGGGATTCTGGGTGATAGCTACGGTCACTTCCATACCCATGGCGCCAAATACATCCTTCAGAAACTTCTCAACCGGAGCGGTATCTACCGGAACAGCCGGCTTCTCCGGCTTCGGAGCCGGTGCGGGAGCGGAAGCTTCCTTCTTCTCCTCTTTCTTTACCTCCGGTTTTGTCTTCGGTGCCTCAGCTTTCGGTGCAGCCGGTTTCTTTACTTCTGCAGGCTTCTCCTGCTTTTTCGGCGCTTCTGCCTTCTTTACCGGTTCAACCGGCTTCGGAGTCTCTTTTTTCTCATTGACACGCTCCAGAAGCTTCTCCATCTCTTTATCAGCCTTCAGCTTGGCCTCAATCTCCTCATCGGATTTCTGATGGGCACGAATAACAGCCTTTCTTCCGCCGATTCCAAGAAAACCGGATGTGGGCTGTGTGATTACTTCGTAAGCGACCTTGTCTCTGGTGGTTCCAAGCTGAATCGCTGCTTCCAGAACCGCATCCTCGACTGTTTTTGCGGAAACCTCAATACTTTCCATATCAGACACCCCCGTCTTTTATTTCTTCTTGTTCTTCTCGTCAAACTTTTCTACCATTCTTGCCTTGGCTGCCAGACTTCCCGGCTTTGCCTCGGTGTTCTTATAGAATTCGGTAGAATCCTGAATCTGCTTTGCGCGCTCTGCGGCACTCAACTCCGGCTTTTTATTCACGGATTTTACGCTGGTTCTTGCCACGTTGTTCAGCTTCTCAGGCGGCAAACCGTCCTTTTCGCGCTTGCGGTTATATTTCTCGATGTTCTTCTTGATTTCTTCATCAATATCCATCTTGGACAGATACTTGTTAATCACGAGCTGCTGGACCATACGAACCACACCGCTCATAACCCAGTACAGACCCACACCTACGGGAAGCACCGCACAGAAGTATACGGACATCAGCGGCATGAAGTTGTTCACGGCCTTCATGGACTGCATCATCTCGTTGTTGGAATCGTCGCCGCCATTGGCTGCTGCCTGGGGCATCAGACGGACGCTCACCCACTGGGTCAGACCTGCCAGTACCGGAATCGCAATAGCCGCGAGCAGGAACAGATAATTATGCTCACCCAGATACTGCTTTGCGCTGTACCACGGGGAATTGGCGATATTCAGTCCAAAGAAATTATTAAAACCGTCCAGAGTCTGACGCGCTGTCTCCATAACGGAGCTTAAGTCCGGAAATGCGGCTGCTACGCTGTCCCACTCTGCAGTGGACGCTTTATTCAGTACGTCAATGATGGTGTTCTCAGTAAAGCCCTGCTTCTTGAACTGCGCCGCACTCTTCAGACCCATAATGACGTCCTGGGCACCCTTGCTGTTCATCAGCTCAGTAACCAGCGGATAGTAAGCAGCTTTTACCTTATCTACATAAGCCGGAATTGCGTATACCACCCGGTATACAGCCAGCAGAACCGGCAGCTGAATCAGAAGCGGCAGACAGCTTCCCGTCTGGGATGTGCCGTACTTTGCGTACACAGCCTTCATCTCGTCCTGCATCTTTACCATGGATACCTGATCCTGCTTACCCTGATACTTCTTCTGAATGGCCTGAATCTCCGGATTCATGCGGACAGACATTCTGGCAAACTTCTGCTGCTTATAAGTCAGCGGAATCATCAGAGTGTATACTACAATGGTAAATAGAATAATGGCCAGACCTACGCTGGGTGTTCCCATGGAATACAGTAAATCAAAAATACGCTCAATCAACCATCCCAGAATTGCCGCAAACTGGCTTAAAATCGGCGTCGCGTTCCGGGTCAAAAATAAACCTGTCAATGAATGAATCCTCCTTAACTATGGTACGGGATCATATCCACCACTGGAAAACGGGTTGCATCTTAAAATTCTCCAGGCGGCAAGAACGCTTCCTTTGACAGCTCCGTATTTCTGAATAGCTTCCAGACCATACTGCGAGCAGCTGGGATAATAAGGACACTTTGTACGTTTCATCGGCGATAGATATTTCTGATAAAATTGAATCAATCTGATCAATACAATTTTCATTCTTCTTTTAAAACTCCCTGAAGCTTTCCCAAGTGAAGCAGCGCGCTTTCGATCTCTCTCATTCCCCGATCCTTCGCGCTGACCCTTGCGATGACTACCATGTCCAAACCACTATTGAACATGTCTTCATGCAGTCTGTAACTTTCCCGAATCAATCTGGTGATTCTGTGCCGCACAATGCTGTTGCCAACCTTTTTGCTGACAGAAACACCGAGACGATTCTTCTCCAGACCGTTCTCCTTCACATATAGTACCAGATAACGGTTGGCACGGGACTTTCCTTCCTTATATAAAAGCTGAAAATCCCGGTTCTTTTTCAAAGATTCTGAATGCGGATACCTCATACACTCTCCACTTAAAGTCTCTACAAACTTAAAGAGAAAAAAAGGCCACATATATGCGGCCTACGCGGATAATTTCTTTCTTCCCTTTAATCTTCTGGCAGCTAATACCTTTCTTCCGCCAGGAGTGCTCATTCTAGCTCTAAATCCGTGAACCTTTGCTCTGGATCTTTTCTTCGGTTGAAATGTCATCTTCATGGTGCCTACACCTCCTATCTACAAAATATCATTTCAATTATATTCATAAAAGCCCATAAAGTCAAGCAATTTGGCGCTAAAATTCATTTTCTTCCCTGATTTTATATATCTTGTGGCTGTTTTTGAGTTATCCACAAGATGTGGATAAAATGTGGATAATAAGTGGATAACCTGATTTTTCTGCTTGATCGCAGTTCTGATTTGGTATATTATTGATTATAGGATAAATTGCTCTTTTTGGGCACTGAGGAGATAAATGATGAATCTGATAAAAGAAAAATGGAGCGAAATTCTCGAACACGTCCGGAAGGAACATGAACTTTCGGATATTTCCTTTGAGACCTGGCTGCTCCCACTGACAGTCTACAGCACTGACAATCATGTAGTGAAGATCATCGTTCCCATGGGCGAACAGATGATTACGTATTTGAATTCCAAATTTAAGACGCCAATTTTTGTGGCCATTGCCGAATTTACCGGCGAGAAATACGAAGTAGAATTCATCACTGAGAAAGAAGCCATGGAGCAGAAAATCACGGAAGTGCCTGCTTCTTCTGCCGCTGCGCCCGCAGAGCGCCCGGTGAACAGTCCGGATTTTGAAAAATCCAATATCAACCCGAAGTTTACCTTCGACACCTTTGTGGTCGGCAGCAACAACAAGTTTGCCCACGCCGCGTCCTTGGCCGTTGCCGAGACACCCGGTAAAGTGTATAACCCTCTTTTCCTGCATGGAGGCGTAGGACTGGGAAAAACCCATCTGATGCACGCCATTGCCAACCATATTTTAAAGGAAAATCCCAATATGAAAGTGCTCTACGTCACCAGTGAGTACTTCACCAACGAGCTGATCGAAACCCTGCGAATGGGCGATCCCTCCGGTATGACCCGCTTCCGTGAGAAATACCGCAACATCGACGTACTGCTCATCGACGACGTGCAGTTCATCATCGGTAAGGAGAGTACGCAGGAGGAATTCTTCCATACCTTCAACGCCCTTCACACGGCCAATAAGCAGATCATCATCTCCAGTGACCGGCCACCCAAGGATATTGAGACGCTGGAGGAACGTCTGCGGACCCGTTTTGAATGCGGTCTGATCGCCGATGTGTCTTCCCCGGATTTCGAGACCAGAATGGCCATCCTGCGGAAAAAAGAAGAACTGGAAGGCTATCATATCGACGACGACATCATTACCTATATCGCTACGAATATCAAGTCCAACATCCGTGAGCTGGAGGGTGCCTTCAACCGTCTGATTGCCCTTTCCACCCTGGAAAAACGGCCTATCGATATGCTGCTGGCTGAGGAAGCCATCAAGGATATTATTTCTCCGGGCGAGAGCCGGAAAGTGACGCCGGAGCTGATCATCGAGATCGTGGCGGAGCATTTCCATATTACGCCCGCCGACATCTACAGCAACAAGCGTACCGCCAATATCGCCTACCCCCGTCAGATTGCCATGTACCTCTGCAAGGAAAACGGCACGACGCTGAAGAAAATCGGCGACATCATGGGGGGCCGCGACCACACCACTGTCATGCACGGGGTTGAGAAAATCGAAAAGGAACTACAGAACAATGATTCCACTATCCGCACCATCGGAACTATCCGAAAAAAAATAAGCCCCAACTGATCCACGGACTTATCAACATTTTGCTGTGGACAAGTATGTTGATCCTGTGGGGAAAACCTTTTGCCGGTTTGGGCCATGTGTATAACCCCTTCCGTTCAGGGTCAGTTATACAGTACTTTTTCACATAGTTATCCTTTGCCTGAAGCCTTGATTTTAAAGGCCTCAGACCACTTATCAACATATTCACAGTCCCTACTACGGATACGACGGATTATTTTATATATTTATCTATATCCCCCTCCGGGGAGCATCTGAAAGGAGTTATACACATTATGAAGTTTGTCTGCAAAAAAACAGACCTTTTAAAGGGTGTTAATATTGTTTTGAAAGCAGTTCCTTCCAAGACAACCATGTCCATTCTGGAATGCATCTTAATTGATGCATCTGCAGGACAGATCAAAATGACAGCCAACGATATGGAGCTGGGTATTGAAACCGTGATCGAAGGAGATATCCGGGAAAAAGGAATCATTGCCATTGACGCCAAGATTTTTTCCGAAATCGTAAGAAAGCTTCCGGACAATGACGTTACCATCGAAACCGACGCTAATTTCCAGATGCTGATCTGTTGTGAAAAGGCACGCTTCAGCATCGCAGGAAAATCCGGTGAGGATTTCTCTTATCTTCCTTATATTGAAAAGGCGGAGCCGGTGGTAGTTTCTCAATTCAGTCTCCGGGAAGTAATTAAACAGACTATTTTTTCCATTTCTGATAATGAAAGCAATAAAATGATGACCGGTGAGCTCTTTGAGATCAGTGGCAATCACTTAAAGGTGGTTTCTCTGGACGGTCATCGTGTATCCATCCGGAATCTGGAGCTGAAAGGGGAATATCAGCCGAGAAAGGTGATCGTACCCGGCAAGACTCTGATCGAAGTCAGCAAGATTCTCTCCGGCGAGCTGGACGCTCTGGTGAATCTGTTTTTCACCAAGAATCACATCGTATTTGAGTTTGATGAGACCACCGTGGTATCCCGTCTGATCGAGGGCGAGTATTTCCGCATCGAGCAGATGCTTTCCACGGATTATGAGACCAAGGTAAGGGTCAATAAGAAGGAACTTCTGAACTGTATCGATCGTGCGACCCTGCTGATCCGCGAGAGTGACAAGAAGCCCATCATCATCCAGATCGAGGATGGAGAAATGCGCCTGAAGCTGACCTCCGGCGTGGGTTCCATGAACGAGGAGATCGTCATAGAAAAAGAGGGTAAGGACATTCTGATCGGCTTCAATCCGAAGTTTATGATCGACGCCCTGCGCGTCATCGACGACGAAATGGTGACCTTGTATCTGGTAAATCCCAAAGCGCCCTGCTTTATCCGGGATGAGAAGGAATCTTATATTTACCTGATTCTTCCGGTAAACTTCAGCAGCGCTTCTGTATAAAGGAGATATTATGGAATATATCGAAGTAGCGATCCGCGATGAATTTATCCGGCTGGGCCAGGCCATGAAGCTGGCCGGTATCCTTTCCCTGGGATCGGATATTAAGTACGAGATCGTGGACGGCAATGTAAAGGTAAACGGCGAAGTGGAGGAGCGCAGAGGCCGCAAGCTCCACAAGGGCGATATTTTTACCTATCAGGGGCAGGATTATAAAATCGTATGATCATTGAATCCATGGAACTGAAGAATTTCCGAAATTACAGGGAATTACAGCTTCATTTTGATGCAAAAACCAACATTTTCTACGGCGACAATGCTCAGGGAAAGACGAATATACTGGAAGCCGTGTATTTAAGCGGAACCACTAAATCCCACAAGGGCAGCCGGGATCGGGATATGATTCTTTTCGGCGAGGACGAAGGGCATCTTCGAACCTTTGTGAAAAAGGGTGAGATCGAATATCAGATTGATATTCACCTGAAGAAAAACAAGACCAAGGGCATCGCCATCAATGGGGTACCGATTCGGAAGGCCAGCGAGCTTTTCGGCATTGCCAATTTCGTATTTTTTTCTCCGGAGGACTTAAGCATTATCAAACAGGGTCCCGGGGAGCGCCGCCGATTCCTGGATATGGAGTTATGTCAACTTGATAAAGTATATCTTCACCATCTGGCCAACTACAACCGCATCGTGGTGCAGCGCAATAAGCTCTTAAAGGATCTGAGCTTCCGGCCCGAGCTTAAGGATACCTTGGATATCTGGGATATACAGATGGCAGAATATGGTAAAAAGATCATTGAAAGCAGGAATGCTTTTATTGAGTCTCTGGGAGAAATCATTCGCGGAATCCATGAAAAGCTTTCCGGCGGTAAAGAGGAGCTGACGCTTTCCTACGAGAAACATGTGGGAGCGGAGGAGCTTTACGATGCTATTACCCGGAGTCGGGATCGGGATATCCGCATGAAGACCTCGAATGTGGGTCCTCATCGGGACGATCTGATGTTCGCCATCGGCGGTGTCGATATTCGGAAATTCGGTTCCCAGGGACAGCAGCGGACAGCGGCCCTTTCCCTGAAGTTATCGGAGATTGAACTGGTCAAACAGGTGATTCACGATACGCCGGTTTTACTTTTGGACGATGTGTTGTCTGAACTGGATCATAACCGGCAAAACTATTTATTAGACAGTATTCATGATATTCAGACCATGATAACCTGTACGGGTCTAGATGAGTTTGTAAATCACAGGTTTTCGATCAACCGGGTTTTCCGTGTGGTCGAGGGCGCTGTATACAGCGAAAATTAGGAACTTAAAATAAGCAATAGGAGGATTGGAAATGAGCGCAGAATACGGAGCAGATCAAATCCAGATTTTGGAAGGACTGGAAGCAGTCCGGAAGAGACCTGGTATGTACATTGGAAGCACCTCCTCCCGTGGACTTCATCATCTGGTTTATGAGATTGTAGACAATTCCGTGGATGAGGCCCTGGCAGGCTTCTGCAAAAATATTGACGTGACGATTCAGAAGGATAATTCTATTACAGTTACTGACGATGGACGCGGCATTCCGGTGGGAATCAATCACAAGGCCGGCATTCCGGCGGTGGAGGTGGTCTTTACCGTGCTTCATGCAGGCGGAAAGTTCGGCGGTGGAGGATACAAGGTGTCCGGAGGTCTGCACGGCGTAGGAGCTTCCGTAGTCAATGCTCTTTCCGAATGGCTGGAGGTTCGTATCTGCAGCGAGGGCAGGATTTATTTCCAGCGGTATGAGAGAGGCCATGTGGTAGAGCCGCTGAAGGTAATCGGAGAATGCGATCCGGAGAAAACCGGTACCCAGGTAAGTTTTCTGCCGGATAAAGAGATCTTTGAGGAGACTGTTTACGATTATGATGTGCTGAAGGTACGTCTGCGGGAAATGGCTTTTCTGACCAAGGGCCTGAATATCATTCTCCGTGATGATCGCCAGGAGCCCCAGTACAAGAAGGAGTTCTGTTATGAGGGCGGTATCAAGGAGTTTGTAAGCTACCTGAACCGATCAAAGACGGCCCTGTACGATCAGATCATTTACTGCGAGGGTACGGTAAATGATGTGGTTGTAGAGGTGGCGCTGCAGCACAATGATTCTTATACGGAGAACTGCTACAGCTTTGTAAATAACATCAATACTCCGGAGGGTGGCACCCATCTGACCGGCTTTAAAAACGCGCTGACCAAGACCTTCAATGATTACGCGCGGAAAAATAAGCTCCTGAAGGACAGCGAGCCCAGTCTGAACGGCGATGATATCCGCGAGGGACTGACTGCCATCATCAGCATTAAGATCGGCGAGCCCCAGTTCGAGGGTCAGACCAAGCAGAAGCTGGGTAACAGCGAAGCCCGTGGAGCCGTGGATAACGTGGTTTCCGAGCAGCTGATGATTTTCCTGGAGCAGAATCCCATGGTAGCCAAGGTGATTCTGGAAAAATCCATTCTGGCCCAGCGTGCCCGTGAGGCAGCGAGAAAAGCCCGCGACCTGACCAGAAGAAAGACCGCTCTCGATGGTATGGCTCTGCCCGGAAAGCTGGCAGACTGCTCCGATAAGAATCCGGAGAACTGCGAGATCTACATCGTAGAGGGAGATTCCGCAGGCGGCTCCGCCAAGACGGCCCGTTCCCGCGCGACCCAGGCGATCCTGCCCCTGCGCGGTAAGATTCTGAACGTGGAAAAGGCCCGTCTGGATAAGATTTACGCCAATGCGGAGATCAAGGCTATGATTACCGCCTTTGGTACCGGTATTCATGATGATTTTGATATCAGCAAGCTTCGGTATCACAAGATCATTCTGATGACCGATGCCGATGTGGACGGCGCGCATATCAGCACCTTACTTCTTACATTTATTTACAGATTTATGCCGGATCTCATCAAGGAGGGCTATGTATATCTGGCCCAGCCGCCTCTCTATAAGCTGGAGCGGAACAAAAAGGTCTGGTATGCCTACAGTGATCAGCAGCTTGCCGATATTTTGAATGAGGTAGGCCGTGATACCAACAACAAGATCCAGCGTTATAAAGGTCTGGGTGAGATGGACGCCGAGCAGCTCTGGGAGACCACCATGGATCCGGAGCGGCGTATCCTGAAGCGCGTAACCATGGAGGACGCGGATTCCGCGGAGATCGATCTGACCTTCAATACCCTGATGGGCGATAAGGTAGAGCCGAGACGGGAATTCATCGAAACCAACGCAAAATACGTGAAAAACTTAGACATTTAACAGTTCAGCCCTGGCGCGGCTGAACGTCCGTAACCTAGTAAGGGAGAATAGAAAATGGAAGACAATATCTTTGACAAAATCCATGACGTGGATTTGAAAAAGACCATGGAGGATTGTTATATCGATTATGCCATGAGCGTAATCGCTGCCCGTGCCCTTCCGGATGTCCGGGACGGTTTAAAGCCGGTACAGCGGCGTGTGCTTTATTCCATGATCGAGCTGAATAACGGACCGGATAAGCCCCACAGAAAGTGCGCGCGTATCGTCGGCGATACCATGGGTAAATATCACCCCCATGGAGACAGCTCCATCTACGGAGCCCTGGTTAATATGGCCCAGGACTGGTCCACCCGCTATCCGCTGGTAGACGGACACGGAAATTTTGGTTCCGTGGACGGTGACGGCGCTGCGGCAATGCGATATACAGAGGCCCGCCTGAGTAAAATTTCCATGGAAATGCTGGCGGATATCAATAAAAATACCGTAGACTTTGTACCGAACTTCGATGAAACCGAGAAGGAGCCTGCTGTGCTGCCCTCCCGTTTTCCTAATCTGCTGGTCAACGGAACCACAGGTATCGCAGTCGGTATGGCCACCAACATTCCGCCCCACAACCTGCGCGAGGTGGTAAAGGCGGTGGTGAAGCTTATCGATAACCGGATCGAAGAGGATCGGGATACCACCATCGAAGAAATTTTAAAGATTGTCAAGGGACCGGATTTCCCCACAGGCGCGGAGATTCTCGGAACCCGCGGCATTGAGGAGGCATACCGTACCGGCCGGGGCAAGATCCGGGTGCGCGCGGTTACCAATATAGAGACCATGAGCAACGGCAAGAGCCGTATCGTGGTAACAGAGCTTCCCTATATGGTCAATAAGGCGCGGCTGATCGAGAAGATTGCCGAGCTGGTAAAGGAGAAGCGGATCGACGGTATCACCTACATTGGCGATGAATCCAGCCGGGAAGGCATGCGGATCAACATTGAGCTCCGTAAGGACGCCAACGCCAATGTAATTTTAAATCAGCTGTATAAGCACACACAGCTTCAGGATACCTACGGCGTGATTATGCTGGCTCTGGTAAATAACGAGCCGAAGGTGCTGAATCTTCTGGATATGCTGAAGTATTATCTGCTTCACCAGGAAGACGTAGTGACCCGCCGTACCAGATACGATCTGAACAAGGCGGAGGAGCGCGCCCATATCTTAAAGGGTCTGCTGATTGCCCTGGATCATATCGACGAAGTAATCCGGATTATCCGCGGCTCCCGGTCTACGCCGGAGGCGAAGCAGAAGTTGATGGATCGCTTTGAACTGGACGATGTACAGGCACAGGCTATCGTAGATATGCGTCTGCGTACACTGACCGGTCTGGAACGGGAGAAGCTGGAGGCAGAATATAAGGCGCTGATGGAGCAGATTGATTACCTGAAGGGAATTCTGGCAGATGAGAAAAAGCTGCTGGGCGTCATCAAGGAAGAGATTACCGTAATTGCAGATAAATACGGCGACGATCGCCGGACCAGCATCGGCTTTGACGAATTTGATTTGTCCATGGAGGATCTGATTCCGGAGGAGGACGTGGTTATTACCATGACCAATCTGGGTTATATCAAGCGTATGACTACGGATAATTTCAAAAGCCAGAACCGTGGCGGCAAGGGAATCAAGGGTATGCAGACCATCAATGAGGATTACATTGAGGATCTGATGATGACCACTACCCACCATTACATCATGTTCTTTACCAATACCGGTAAGGTTTACCGTCTGAAGGGCTATGAGATTCCGGAGGCCAGCCGGACTTCGAGAGGAACCGCGATTATCAACCTTCTGTCTCTGCAGCCGGGAGAGAAGATCACAGCGGTGATTCCCATCAAGGAGTACGAGGAAGGCAAGTATCTGTTCATGGCCACCAGAAACGGCCTGGTGAAAAAAACGGCTATCCGGGAATATGCCAATGTGAAGAAATCCGGACTGGTTGCGATCAACCTCCGAGATAATGACGAGCTGATCGAGGTAAAATATACCAACAATGAGCAGGACGTATTCCTGATTACCAAGTATGGTATGTGCATCCGTTTCCGCGAGACAGACGTGAGAGCCACCGGTCGCGCGTCCATGGGCGTCATTGGTATGAATCTGACCGATCAGGACGAAATCGTGGCTATGCAGGTGCGCAGCCAGGGCGAGTATCTTCTGGTAGTATCCGAAAAGGGTCTGGGTAAGCGAACCGGCATGGATGAGTTTACGGTACAGAACCGTGGCGGCAAGGGCGTGAAGTGCTATAAGATCACCGATAAGACCGGAAATGTGGTCGGCGCTAAGGCAGTCAACGAGGACAATGAGGTAATGCTGATTACCACAGAGGGAATCATTATCCGGATTCCCTGCGGCGGTATTTCCATCGTAGGCCGTATCGCATCCGGCGTGAAGCTTATGAACGTGGATTCCGAAAATGTATCGGTCGCAAGTATCGCGAAGGTGCGGGAGCAGATGAACAAGGACGATTCTGTGGAAGAGATTGAGAATTCTGAAACGGAAGAATAAAATATCGAAAATCAATAAAAACATATTGAAAAACGATAAATAAAGTGGTAAGATACAGGTATCTGAAAGGGATAGCTGTATCTTACTATTTTTTTTAACGTAATTTCATTACAGGAGGTAATTATGAAAGTGACGAAATTTACAAAGGCTTTACTGGATTTCATGCTCTGGGCGGGGATTCTGGCGGCTTTCAGTCTTCCGGTTTCCCTGAAAATCCTGGGAGACTATTTTCCGGAGTATCGGCGGTATTACCTGCCGCTTTTGGTGTTCCTGTTTCTCTCCGGCATTTTCGCGGTGCTGATTATCCGGGAGCTCCGCTCTATGTTCCGGACGGTTCTTGCTTCCGACTGCTTCGTGGAGAAGAACGTAACCAGTTTGAAGAGAATGTCGGTTTACAGCTTCTGCATTGCGGGACTGACCGTGATTCGATTATTTCTGGCGATGACCCCGGCGGCTATGGTGGAGGTGCTGGTGTTCCTGATCGCGGGGCTGTTCAGCCGGGTGCTGGCAGATGTCTTCGATCAGGCTGTTACCTACAAGCTGGAAAATGATTTAACCATATAGGGGGATTTGAGATGTCAATTCGTATCAATCTGGACGTGATGATGGCCCGGCGGAAAATCGGCCTCACGGAGCTTTCACAGGAGGTAGACGTGACCATGGCCAATCTGTCCATTTTAAAAAATAACAAGGCAAAGGCAGTACGGTTTTCAACGCTGAACGCCATCTGTAAAGCGCTGGACTGTCAGCCCGGCGATATTCTGGAATACGTTCCGGAGGGTGACGGCGCGGAGGTCAGTGAGGAGGAATTCTAACATGAAGCTGTCGAAAAAGCTGGAAAAGTTCAGCCATCTGCAATTACTGTTTGGATTTTCGCTTTTTTATGTTTTCTGTTTGTATGACAATGTTTCAGGCGTGCTGTATCCGGTATTCCTGACCGGGATGCTTATGATGTATCAGTGTCTGATGGAGCAGGCCGGGCGATCGATCAAAAAAGACTCGAAGCTTTATATGCTGGCCATTCTGCTTCTGGGAATATCTACCTTTCTGACCGGCAATTTCATCATCATCTGGTGCAATAAGCTGGCGGTCTGGGTATTGTTTGGCATTCTGCTTCTGCATGATGGCTATGAGGATCAAAAATGGACGGTATTTCGCTATGTGGGCGGTTTATGGGAGCTGGCAATGATGACACTGGCCCATCTTTTCACGGTGTTTCCGGAGCTGGCCAAAAGCCGGAGAGTGTGGAAGGAGCAGGCCGGAGCCGGTGAAAAGAAGCAGAATGGGAAACTGATTTATGTGATCCTGGGCATTCTGGTGGGTGCAACCCTGCTCTGCCTGATTCTGCCGCTTTTGATTTCCGCCGACGCGGTCTTCGATCAGATGCTGGGCGGCGCGTTCGACTGGGTGGTGCGAGTGCTCAGCCGTATCATCCTTCCGACGAAGCTACTCCTTATGACACTGATGTTTCTTTGGGGTCTGATGTTCTTCTTCGGCATCTACAGTGCTGTAAAGAACCGAAAGCCTCAGACGGAAGAAAAGGATCTGCGCACCCAGGAGCCGGTTTTAGCGATTACGGTGCTGGCTGTGATTGGCGTCGTATATCTGCTGTTCTGTATGGTACAGATTTCCTATCTGTTCACCGGCGGCTTCACCCTGCCGGCGGAATATTCCTACGCAGGATTTGCCAGACAGGGCTTCTTCCAGCTTCTGTTTGTCAGCGGGCTGAATCTTATGCTGGTGCTGGTGACCTTAAGCTTTTTCCGGGAAAATACAGCGCTGAAAATCATGCTGACCTTCCTTTCCGCCTGCACGTACATCCTGATCATTTCCTCGGCCTGCCGGATGTTCCTGTACATTCAGGCCTATCAGTTAACTCGGCTTCGGGTACTGGTGCTGTTTGCGCTGCTGGTGTTGGCGGTGCTGTTTGCGGGCGTGATCCGGAGCATTTATCAGGAGCGTTTTCCAATGATCCACTACAGCGTGGCAGTGGTCGCCGTGTTGTATCTGGTTCTGTCCTTCAGCCACATGGACGCCTGGATTGCCTCCTACAATATCGCCCACGATCAAACCAGCTATCTTTATGAGCTGTCTACCGACGCATCGGGCCCGATGCTGAAGGCAGCAAAGGAAGGAACCGCAGAGGTGGAGATGACGCGGGAATATTTTTCCATGAACAAGTATCAGGCGGAGGCGCACAGCGGAATGCGAAAGTTCAATGTGTCGGAATTTCTGTTCGGGCTGCGATGTAAAGAATACTTCTGTGGGAATACCGGCGCGCCGCTGGAATAAGAGGCGGCGATTCGGCAGAGCCTGCGCCAGTGAAAAATCAGGTAATTCAGCAGAGCCCGCGCCGTCGGAACTTTAGGATGACAAATGAAGTGCTTTATACTATAATTACATTGAATTCGTGTACCTTTCCCGGTAATGCGGATTCAATGTAATTTTTTTGACCTGAAATACTTTCTGAAACGAAAGGCTTACGCTCAAAGAAAGCATTCAGGAACATGTATTTTACGATAAAGAACGGAGATTTTATGCAAAATAAATTGTTACGGGCGGCGGACGGCGTGGTACTCTGGCTGTCCATTCTGCTGTTCGGTTTTCTGACGGTGGCCAGCATGTTAAGCACTGCCTATTTCACACCGAATTCCTCTTACGCGGAGCGACCGGAGTATCGGTGGGATTTGATTCCGCTAAATCTGTTGTTCCTGGCGGCTGTTGTGGGAATCCTATATATATTATATAAAAAACAAATATTTGAGAAAATTTCCACAAAGGCATTGGCGGCGATTGTGGTTCTTTTTGTAATCGGTATGAGCATCCTCTGGATTCAGGCAAGCCATACCTACCCGGAGGCCGATCAGAAAGCGGTTTCCTGGGTATCCTACCTGATGACCCAGAATAATTTTCTGTTTTTTGAGCATGGAAAATATATGCAGATCTACCCGAATCAGTTGGGTCTGTCGGCGATTCTGGAGGTTCTGTACCGGCTGACCGGGGGAGAAAACTGGAAAGCGTTTATGTACCTGACCGCTCTGGCAAATGGTGTGGTGGTCTATCTGCTTTACAAAATTACCGACAGGCTTTATCACGATCAAAACACGGATCGGCTGGTGCTACTGGCGTCCATGGGATGTATCCAGCTCATACTGTACAGCACCTTTCTCTACGGTATTATGTTGGGACTGGCCTTTGCGTTGGGGGCTTTTTACGCACTGTTGTTTTTTTTGGATCATGGAAAATGGCGTTATGCGGTAAGCTCCGGAATTTTGATTGGAATTTCGATTCTGGTGAAGAATAACTACAGTATCTTTCTGGTGGCGTTGGTGCTTCTGCTTTTATATGACGCAGTAAAAAAGAGTGGCGTAAGGATCAAAAAAACCGGAAAGAGCCTGGCCGCCATCTTGATTTTGATCGGTTTGACTGTGTTTTTGAGTAAAAGTCTAACGGCCTTTTATGAGTCACGCTCCGGCTTTACGATCGAGAGCGGCATGCCCAAATCCCTCTGGGTGGCCATGGGCATGCAAGAGGGTGAGCGGGCCGAGGGCTGGTACAACGCATTTAACTTTGATACTTATGTAAACTCGGACTGCGACCCGGTAGCCAGCGACGCCATTGCCAAAGAGGCAATCGGGGAGTCATTGAGGCAATTTCGGAAGGATCCGGTCTATACCGCCCGCTTTTACCTGAGAAAAACCCTGTCCCAGTGGAACGAGCCCACCTACGAGGCCCTCTGGGTTAATCAGTTTCACAGCGGTGATTTTTCTACCATTGTTCAGAGCATCTATGAGGGCAAGCTGTATCAGGTGCTTAGCGAATACATGAACCTGTTTCAGCTTCTGGTCTTCGCGGCGGTTTTTGCAGGATTTTTGATCGGCATAAAAGTGGAAAACCGGTGGCAGCTTCCGGAGCTTTTTCTGCCCATGGTGATTCTGGGGGGATTTTTCTTCCACACCATCTGGGAGGCCAAGTCCCAGTATATCTTCCCGTATTTTGTGTGTATGCTTCCGGGCGCGGCTGCAGGGCTGTCGGGAACGCTGAGAAAATGGAACAGCCATAGGAAAGAAAAGTAAGAGAAACCAAAGGAAATACCCTACGGGTATTCCTGGATGCCCTGGAAACATGGGCAAATATAGGAATACCCTACGGGTATCCCTGGATGCCCTGGAAACATGGGCAAATATAGGAAAGGTTTTAGACTATGAAAAAATATTTTTCACAGAAAATATGCGTCATTTCAGCCCTGCTGACGATCCCGTCCACCGCCCTCCTGTGCTGGTTGGTTATGCGGGTATTGTATCAGCGGATGCCGGAATATACGGAGTTTGTCACAGGCTATACCACCTGGACCGCCTACTATAAGCAGGGGGATATGACCCTGGCGAATCTGTTTATCGGCGGGCTGCTGGGCTTTTTTCTTCTGTATGCGGTGCTTCTGACTCTGCTTTCGAAGAAATGGAGCCGGCTTTGCGGCAGTTTTGATCGGACAAAAGAATATACGGCGAAGCAGCGTGAAAGCTATGGGTGGTTTGAGGACGCTTGCTTTCTGATACTGATTTCCCAGTTCATTCTGGCCTTATTTGGCTATGGAATGGAAGCGTTTTTGGGTATACAGGCGTGGTTGGAGAAGCTTTTCCCCATAGTTCAGTGCATAACTCTGATCGGTGTGGGTATCTTTCTGTTTTTTAACTACAAATGTGGAAAAGATCCGCAAAAGAGAAAACCAAACCGAGAACTGCTGAACAAATATATGCAGTGGGGACAGTGGATCCTGCCGATTTCTTTTCTGATGCTTGGAAATTATGAATATATTCGCGAAGGACAGGTTATCCGGCTTTATCAGAATGTGAAAATGCAGACTGTAGTTCTTATACTGGTAGTTGTATGTACCCTGTACAACAGGAAATTTTTCAGAAAGTACAGGGAAGATTCCAGACCGGCGCTTTCTCTTCCGACTTTCCTCTCCCTGGCGGTTTTTGCCTCCTGGACGCTGCCAAACGGAACGATTTCCGGCACGCCCCTGGAGATGTACCACTACGGCGAGATCGCGGAGCCTCTGCATGAGCTTCTGAACTACGGCATTGTGCCCTATATCGATACCATGCCGATCCACGGAGTATGCGATTATTTCCAGGCGGCAGTGGGAAAGCTGTTATTTGACGGAACCTATGCGTCCATTGAACCGGCTATGACCGTGGGCTGTGTCCTCATCGCCATGGCGACGGCGGCGGTGTTCTACTATTTTATCGACAATCAGCTGCTGGGGCTTCTCTGCGTGCTGCTGTTCTCCCTGTTCGGAGACAAGTACTATTACGTGCGTTGGGCCTTTGCGCTGCCCTTTATCGTGATCGTATTTTCAAAAAAAATGCGGAAGGATTTTTCCATGCAGCTCTGGAGCTGGACCTTTATCTCGATCCTGTCCATCGCCTGGAATTCCTCCATCGGCGGAGCCTGCGCCCTGGCGACCCTGCCCATGATTCTCTGGGAGTGCTTCCATGAGAAGGGCTGGAAAATCTTCTTCCGCCTGAACGAAAAAGAAGTGCGGCGGAAAATTCTGCCCTGGTATATTCCGCTTCTGATCCTGGGAATTTGCTTTATTCCCATGTTTTTCGCGATTCTTCGATATATTGTGGAAAATTCGGCGGCGATTCTCGAAACCACCGGGGATATTCTGCGGGAGGAGCTTGCAAGTCCCTTTGTCTGGTACGCCACCTTTGGCTTCGGACTTTCCCTTCTGGCAGCCCTGATTTTCCCGGCAGGAAAAGAAGGAGAAGAGAAAAAGCTTGCCCTGTACGCTCTGTTTTTCCTGATTATTTTCAATCTGGTGATCGTGCGTTATACCTTCGTGCGGACCCAGTTTGGCGAGCGGGGGATTATCGTAACTACCATCTGCAGCCTGTTTCTGATTTTGATGATTTTCCTGCCCTCCCTGGAAAAACGCTTTTCCCTGTGGACAGCGGGTATGATGGCCTTTCTGTTCCTGGCGACGGTGGTAACCAGGGGAAGCAATCTTCTGACCATGCCCGCGAAGGTGTTCGAGCGGGATACGATCAGTGACGATTATACTTACGCCACCGTGGAGGAGACGGGCATCCCGGGCCTCGGCAACATTTACATTACGGAAGAGCAGAAGGAAGAGCTGATGAACCTGGATACCCTGGTCAATGATCTTTGCCGGGATAAGAAGGTTGTGGATATGACGAACCAGCTGTCCCATTACAATATCCTGAATAAGGAAAACCTGATGCCCTTCAGCAGTACCTACAACACCAACAACCAGGTGATGCAGACCCGGGCTATCGAGGTGCTGCAGGAAAAGCAGCCGGAAATCCTGATCGTGGCGCCTGCCTGGCAGCACGATTCCGGATCCCTAAGCACTCGGAATTACTACATGTACCAGTATCTGCAGAAGCACTATACGCCCTGCAAGTATAAGAATATCATTTTCCTGACCAATGACGACGAGGTGCGGGCCCGGTTTGAACCGGCCTACGAAGAGTTTGGAAAGCTCCAGCACATTGAGGATCTGAAAATGCTTCCGAAGGCCTGGGGCAATGAAGTGCTGAAGGAGCAGGAGACGGAGACACTGAAGACAGACTGGAGCCTGTTGGATACCAACGCCTCGGAGCTGGGCGATGATCAGTATATTCTGAACGCCGAGGAAAACTATTTTCTCTACGTTTTTCCGGAGAACCGGGATGGCTCTGAGATTCCCTTCCTGCGGATTACGGTCAGGGACGAAAGCGGATCCGGGGAGCCTTTGAAATTCCAGGGCGTGGTGTACTTCATGAATGAAGGGAAGGGCGTGAAAGAGGCTCACCGCTTTACCTTCGACGGAAGTGAAGGAAGCTTTCTGATTCCATTGACTACCAGCCCCTACTGGAGCTATTCTGATGAGCTTCAGTCCATGATGCTGGATTTCATCAGCGGCAGCCTGGCAGGAAAGCAGGTTTCGATAAAGACAGAGTTTGAGACGCTGAAGCTTACAGAAAGATAAAGAGAAGGAAATAAAGATGAGAAGAATTATTTTGATGGTATTGTATAATCTGCCCTTTGTACCATACTGGTGGTGGCAGCTGTGTCATTTCGCAAAGCATACGGAGGAGATTCCGGAGCCGGAGAAATACGCGCTGCTGAAAAAAATCACCCTTCACGCCAATAAGGGAGGACGGGTGAAAATCGACGTACATGGAAGAGAACATATTCCCACAGGGGAAAGCTTTGTCTTTTTCCCCAACCACCAGGGACTCTTCGATGTGCTGGCGATTATTGAGGCCTGCGATCAGCCCTTTTCGGTGGTGGCAAAAAAAGAAGTAAAGGACGTGCCGTTTCTGAAGCAGGTATTCCGGATCATGAAGGCGAAAATCATGGATCGGGAGGATGTACGTCAGTCCCTGCAGGTGATTCTGGCTGTGACCGAGGAGGTCAAAAACGGGCGGAACTATCTGATTTTCCCGGAGGGAACCCGATCGAAACATGGAAATCAGGTGGGGGATTTCAAGGGCGGCAGCTTCAAATGCGCTGTGAAGGCCAGGGCTCCCATCGTTCCGGTAGCGCTTCTGAACGCCTTTGAGCCCTTTGATCGGAACAGTATCGCCCCGGTTACGGTTCAGGTTCATTTCCTGGAGCCGATTTTCTACGAGGAATATAAGGATCTGAAGACCACCGCCATCGCCGAGCTGGTGCGGGAGCGGATCGTAAAAACCATTGCGGAACAGGAAAAGGAAGCAGCAATAAAATAAGGTTCCATTCATAAGCAAAGGAAGGTATGTCTATGAGCAAAGCACTGGAAAAATTGCAGAACTGTATGAGATGTATTCGGGAAAAAACGGATTTTCAGCCGGAGGTGGCGCTGATTCTGGGCTCAGGTCTGGGCGATTACGCGGAGAGCATTGATATCCGGGCTGAGGTCAGCTACCGGGAAATTGAAGGCTTCCCAGTGTCCACCGTACCCGGACACAAAGGACGGTTTGTTTTCGGCTATGTGAATCAGGTTCCGGTGGTAATCATGCAGGGCCGGGTTCATTATTACGAGGGCTACTCCATGGAAGAGGTGGTGCTGCCCACCCGTCTTATGGGTATGATGGGTGCCAGAAAGCTTCTGCTCACCAATGCGGCAGGCGGCATAAACTTTGATTTCGCGCCGGGAGATTTTATGTTGATTACCGATCACATCTCTTCCATGATACCCAATCCTCTGATCGGAACGAATCTGGAGGAGCTGGGACCCCGGTTTCCGGATATGAGCGAGGTCTACAGCCGCCGTATGGGCCGGGTGGTAAGAAAAGAGGCAGAAAAGCTGGGCATCCCCCTGAAGGAGGGCGTCTATATCCAGCTGACAGGCCCGTCCTATGAGACCCCGGCTGAGATCCGCATGTTTCGGAGTCTAGGCGCGGACGCGGTCGGCATGAGTACCGTCTGTGAAGCAATCGCGGCCCGGCATATGGGCATGGAGATCTGCGGAATCTCCTGCATCACCAACCTGGCGGCCGGTATGTCGGCCAGGGAGCTGAACCATGCAGAGGTACAGGAAACGGCAGACCGGGTGGCGAAGCAGTTTAAGGAGCTGGTGACAGCTGTGGTGACCGGGATATGAGAAAAATAGCGCTGGTGGCCTGTTCAAACGGTCTGGAAGTACGGAAAAAAGGGAGCGTGGAGGAGCTTTGCGCATACCTGGAGGGGCTGGGCTTCACGCCCTGCGTAAGTCCCTGCCTATATGAGAAGGATCCGGTTTTTTGTTCTGTCTTCAGCGGCACTGCGGAAGAACGGGCCGAAGCTCTGATGAGCTTCTACCGGGATCCGGAGGTACAGGCGATATTGGATCTGTCAGGCGGCGATCTGGCCAATGAGCTTCTGCCTTATCTGGATTACGAGGTGATCGGGAAAAGCCAGGCAGAATTCTGGGGCTACAGTGATCTGACCACGATTCTGAATGCCATCTATGCGAAGACCGGCAGGTCTTCCGTCCTTTATCAGGCCCGGAATCTTGTTTCGGACGGCGGATTCTTTCGCCGTCCGGCCTTTGAAAATACAATATTACAGAAACAATCGGATTTATTTCAAATTTCCTGCCAATACGTGCAAAAAGGACAGAAGCAGAAGCTCTCTGAGTTCTGCGGCACTCTGGTGGGCGGGAATATCCGCTGCCTTCTGAAGCTGGCGGGGACGGAATACTGGCCGGATATGCAGGACAAAATCCTTCTTCTGGAGTCCTGGAGCGGCGGCGTCCCGAAGATGGTTACGTACTTCAGCCAGCTAAGGCAGCTTGGCGTATTCCGGCAGATAAAAGCCCTGCTTCTCGGCACCTTTACGGAGATGGAGGACAGGGGCTGTTCCCCGACCATAGAGGAGCTGGCCTGCCGTTATGCAGGATCAGAGCTTCCGATTCTGAAAACCTGGCAGATTGGCCACGGAAAAGACGCGCTGGCCGTCCGTGTCGGAGAAAAGTTCGGTATGTAGATAGAAACAGCAGCTCTATGAAAAATCATAAAGCTGCTGTTTCCATTAGGATAATGAAATTAATTAGAAAAAAGCGATTTAAATTTATTCTGAAGATAATGTATACTCTCTTCGGCCCACTGTTCTTCTAAAGCAGTGGTTTCTTCAATCGTTCCAAGCCAGGGCATCCACTGTTCCAAAATCAGATTAAAATTTTTTTTGGAATGATTTCGATTTTTAATCATATAATCCATATCAGTCATTCCCTGTCCGGCAATACAGCCCTGAACAATAAATCCCATGTCATAATCAGTTCGCCGAATTGTAAAGTCTTTATAATGAAAATTAATTGCCTGAGGAAGCAACGCTTCTATGACCTGAGCTTGACATTCCTGAATTCCAAGGGAGTTAACACAGTCAATACAGGTACCAAGATAAGGACTATCGATTGTTTCTGTCAGTTCTTTTAATTCAGCAACATGACGCAAATCATGATTTTCTATCGCAAGACTAATTCCTGCGGCTTCATAGGAAGGTAAAACCTCTTCGATCCAGGAAATACCTTCGGAAACACTTGGATGAGCGCCATCCCCATCCATAATAGTACGTACAAGGGTAGAACCTGTAATTTCAGCAATATGAAGATATTGTTTCAAAATATGGGGAGTAATTCCACGGGTTCCGATTTCAAGTTGTAGACAATGTGCATCTGCGGATTTTCGAATATCGTATAAAGCAGAATCCGAAAAAAGATGCAAAGGAACAATATTGTCTAAAATCTGAACAACAGGAATATGGTGGTTAAAAGCCTTGTCAAACAAGACATCCAGAGTAAAAGGATGAGAAGGCTGTGGATAATTAGCAACACCAAAATTCCAGGTATAGGTACAGGTGCTGAGTCCAAGTTTCATGGGAAACCTCCATTACTGTTGATACTGATCCGGATGAAGCATAGCTTTTACAATGGTACGTGTGAATTCAATATCAAGCGCTTCACGCCAGTTAGGATTAATAACTTTTTTATACCCATTGCTTGCTGCAATTTTAGCTGCATCTGACAGAGGGTTGGTATGCAGAAAATAGATAGAAAGTCCCATCTGCATATGACCAAGGATAAATGAGCGGGCAGCTGCTTCCGGAACGCCGGCTTTTACAATTTCGTCAACTACTTCTGTCATACATTTGATAAGGGCAGTATTTACCACTTCTGTAGCAGCAGGCTCGAGAAGTGCCATTTGTTCAACGGTAATTTCAAAGCTGTTCATTACCGGTGAAAACATTTTTTTACTCAATGGCATAGCCAAATCGTCAAAAAGCTTTCTTTCACCAGAAACGTAAGCAATTACAATATCCTGAAGGGCAGCAACACCTCCAAAATGATCATTTCTGGCTTCTTCATTTGGCTGCTCAAAGAAAAGCTGTGGATGGCAGGGGTGAATTACAGCAGTGGTACAGTCCGCCCGTATAAAAGCTTCTTCTGCAAATACTGCGGCAGGATCAAGCAAAATGATTAATGTTCCGGGTTTTACCATAGGAGCATATTGTGCGGTAAGCTTTCCTAAAAGTCTGTCAGGAAGAGCGAAGATTACAACGTCGCAATCAGAAAGCGCTTTTTCAGGGGACTCAATTGGAAGTCCTTTATGTTCAATAGAAGGAATTTTACTTTTATCATTTTCAACCAGGCAGGGATGATAGCCATTCCGAAGAAGGCTGTCTGTAATTCTGGCACCCATTTTTCCACCGGCGCCTAAAATAGTTATTTTTTCCATAAGACATTCTCCTTTTGTATTTAAATTTAAACATCGGATGTTTTATGTTTTGGATTATAAAACAACACAAATAAAAAGTCAACTAAAAAATCCAAAATAAAATAATAATCTGGGAAATGGGAAAAATGCACAAAAATATCAAATAAATTAATACAAAATATAAAAAATATAAAATTATATTGACACATATAACCGGATGTGCTAGGATGGGGTCACAAGAAAGGTATGATGTTTAAAAGATGATAAGGAGGACGGAAGTATGATTATTGATGCACATGCGCACTTGGGACATGATTATGTGTTTGATGAGGAAATCACAGAAGAGGAGCTGATCACTCAGTATAGAAAAGATCATGTAGATGGCGCAATCATTCAGCCTTTTATTTCCCGGCCTTATATAGAAGAAACAAAGGCATATCATAACAGAATAGCAGAATTCTGTGATGCCGGAAAAGGACTTTTTTATGGAATGGCTTCTATTAATCCACATTTTAAGGATGAAGAAGTATACGACGAATTAAAGAGATGTGTGAAAGAATTGGGATTTGTAGGGGTAAAGATTACACCCATTGCGCATGCGGTGAATCCTGCCTCAAAAGATGGAATGAAGATTTTTGATATGGCAAGAGAATTAAAAATCACGGTTATGGTGCATACCGGATCTGGAGCTCCCTTTTCGGATCCAATGATGATATTGCCGGCAGCAAAGCAATTTCCGGATGTGAAAATTGTAATTGCCCATGCGGGAACAGATCTTCTGAAAAGTGAGGCAGTTTTTCTGACAAAGACGTATGATCAGATTTATATAGAGCCCAGTTGGTTAGGAATCTCAGCAACAAAGGCAGTGATAGAAAGCTGTGGCGTTAATAAAGTAATGTTCTCATCAGACCATCCGCGCAATGTTCCTATGGAACTGTTAAAGTATAGAAATCTGATTTCCGATTCGGAGGACTTGGAACGGGTTTTATCAGGTACAGTCATCGAAGCGTTTGAGTTGAAAACAAAATAAGGAGGAAAAAGATGGAGAATAACCTTTTCCTTGAAATTTGTGGGGTATCAAAAATATTTCCCGGGATCAGAGCATTGGACAAAGTCAGCTTTGATATCAGAGAGGGTGAAGTGCATGCTATATGCGGAGAAAATGGAGCCGGAAAAAGCACACTGATTAACGTTTTGGCAGGTAATTACAGACCGGACGAGGGCTATTTGAAAATAAAAGGAGACAGGGTAGCGTTCGCAAATCAGTCGGAAGCTATTGAGGCAGGTATAGCCGTAGTGTATCAGGAGAGAAGTCTGGTAGGAAATCTTTCAGTGGAAGAAAATATTTTTGCGGACAAGGAGCCTTTGAACAGATTTGGGTTTATTGATGGAAAAGAATTGTCCAGAAGGACAAAAGAAGCCTGTCAGAAAATAAAATTAGACCTAAATCCTAAAATGCTAATACAAGATGTTTCGCCGGCAGATCAGCAAATGGTAGAAATTGCAAAGGCCATGACTACAGATTGTAAACTGATTGTGTTTGACGAACCGACGGCAGCCCTGACGGATCGGGAAACAAAGGTGTTATTTGAATTAATTCAGGAATTTAAGAGCAAGAAGATTTCAGTGATTTATATTTCACACAGACTTGAAGAAATCTTTGAAATTTCAGATAGGGTAACTGTTCTAAAAGACGGAAAGTATATAGGAACTAAAAATACGGTTGATACAAATATGGATCAATTGATTCAGATGATGATTGGCCGGGATTTGGTAATTGATGCATATAAACCTTATTATACAGATAAAGTGGCATTGAAGGTTGAAAATCTGTGTGGCGCAAGGTTTGAAAATATTAACTTTGAAGCGTATGAGGGAGAAATTCTGGGTTTTTCTGGTCTGGCCGGGGCGGGACGAACAGAAACGTTTCGAGCAATTGTAGGTGCAGACAGACTCTATTCAGGAGAGATTACAGTATACGGGAAAAAGGTAAAAATTCATAATACAACGGAAGCAATTCAATGTGGAATAGGATATCTGCCGGAGGATCGGAAGGAAGAAGGCCTGTTTCTGGAACAGAGTATCGCGTCAAATATTATATCGGGTAACATGAATGCTGCTGAAAAAAATGGATTTTTATCTGACAAAATGGAATTTGAGGTTGCCGAGAAATATAGAAAAATTCTGAATATAGCGACACCGGATGTTAAAAAATTGGTGGGGGAGCTTTCTGGTGGAAACCAGCAGAAGGTTGTATTTGCAAAATGGTTGTTAGTAAATCCCAAAATTCTAATTGTAGATGAACCTACTAAGGGAGTGGATGTAGGTTCGAAGTCTGAAATATACAGAATTATGAGAAAGCTTGCAAAGAAAGGGACCTGTGTTATTGCCATATCTTCAGATTTGCCGGAAATATTGCAGATTAGTGACAGAGTAATTGTAATGCATGCAGGACATATAAGCGGTGAATGCGAAAGAAGCGAGATGAATGAGGAAGCAATTATGCGTTATTCATCAGGATTAGCATAAAAGGAGAAGGTAGCATGAAAAAAAGAATCAATCTTATGATGATTTTACAGAACAGAATTGTGTCGCTGGGGGCAATTAATTTTATTGTTATTATAGTATCCAGTCTTATCTGGAGCAATTCATTCGCGACAATTGCAAATGCTCAGTCGGTAGCGCTAAATATGGCAGTGAATGCAATAGTATGTATTGGAATGTTGGTTGTGCTGGCAGCTGGAGGAATTGATCTTTCTGTGGGAGCGGTTGTAGCGCTGTCGGGAGCACTCTGCGCAAATCTAATGATGCACCATAATGTTCCGATGGTAATTGCGATTATTGTCGCGTTAGCTGTAGCAGGGCTTGTTGGAGTAGTTAATGGTATATTAATTGCGGTTGTTGGTGTAAATCCGATGATTGTAACCTTATCCATGCAGGGGCTGATCAGAGGAATCGCAATGTTAATTGCGGGTTCGGGAATTACTAATCTTCCATCTGTATTTACTGGTCTTGTTGGCTGGAAAATAGGAGGATTTCGCGCACCAGTATTTTATATGATTATTCTCTGTGCTATTTATAGTTTTCTGGTAGCCAAGACAAAGTTTTTCCGGAGGTTTTATTACATAGGAGGAAATGAAAAAGCTGCACAGTTATCTGGTATTAATGTAATTCAGACGAATGTACTGGGGTATGTAAATAGCGCATTGTTGGCTGGATTGGCAGGTATTATTCAGGTGGCGAGAATGGGAGCAGCCGTTTCTTCTATTGGAGAAGGAATGGAGATGACAGCAATTACGGCATGCGTTCTGGGTGGAGCAAGTCTTACAGGAGGATATGGAACTGTTTTAGGAGCAGCTTTTGGTGTGTTGTTTACGAGCCTTGTAGATAATATTATGATTATGGGTAGAGTTGCATCCAGTTGGCAGGATATTGTTGTGGGTATTATTCTGATTGTGGCTGTTTCGACAGATGTTATTATCAAACGAAACCGAATCAGAATAAAAAAATAAAACCAAAGAAAAGGAGAAAAAGTATGGGTAAAAAGAGAATTTTAGCAGGGGTTTTAGCAATTGCAATGACAGCGACAATGGCATTGTCAGGCTGTGGAGATTCATCTGCGGCTACAGACGCAGGAGATGGCCAGAAGGCTGATTATTCAAATGAGGAATATGTGTGGGTTTCCTGTCTGTCTAATCAGTCCATGTTTGTAAATTCAGATCAGGCAGGTTTAAAGCAATTTGCAGAGGATTATGGGGTAAAAGTCAGTGTAGTAGGTCCGACTGATTATGATGTGGCAGGACAGGCAGCGGCATTAGATCAGGTGGTAGCAACGAAACCGGCAGGAATTATGGTAATCGGCATGGAATCTTCGTTGAAGGATTCTATTGATGCAGCAGTGGATGCGGGGATTCCGGTTGTAACGATTGATGCGGATGTATCTGATTCAAAGAGACTTTGCTTCATTGGAACAGATTGGTATCAGCTTGGTGTAAAGCATGCGGAGGCAGTAATTGAAGCTACTGGAGGAAAAGGAAAATGTGCCGTTATTTATCAGCAGGGAACAGAAACGCAGGAAGATGCACTGGATGGATTTAAAGATACCATTGCTGGTACAGGAATGGAGTTTGTAGACGCTTATTCTGCAAACGGGTCGATCGAGACGGCTTGTCAGATTGCAGAAGATTTGATGACATCTACTCCGGATATTGCGGCAATTTCCTGTTTTGATGGTTCTACCCCAGGACTTGGAACGGCCATTGAGGAAATGGGAAAAACAGGAAGCGTAATTGCCACGGGAACGAATGCTGAGGATACGCAGCTTCAGCAGTTAAAGGATGGAAAATTCTATGCGCTTGTGGGACAGAAAAGACAGCTGTTTTCTTATTGGGGTGGTGCTGTACTGTTTGCATACAATCATTCCTCTGCAGCTATCACAGCAAACGATAAAGAAAATGGTATTCTGAATATACCGCAGAATGTCGATACAGGACTGTATCTTATCACAGCGGATAATGTGGATTCTTTCTTGAATAAATAAAAAATGATCCATGTTATTTGAGAAAGATCTGTGCTTTTAGACTGAATTATATGGTACAATGAAAATAAAATTCTATCATATGGGGGAAAAGAATGGAAAGACAGAATAGGGATATTATTTCTTTGCTGGAGAAGGATAATAAAAAAAAGAAAACGGCCACAGATGTGGTAATAGATAAAATTAAGAGCCTTTTACTTGCAAAGGAATTAAAGCCTGGTGATTTGATTCCTCCGGAAAATGAGTTGGCAAACGCAATGAATGTCAGCCGTGGTTCAGTAAGGGAAGCAATGAAAGTTCTGTCGGCTTTTGGAATTGTCGAAATCAAAAGAGGAAATGGTACCTATATAGCCAGTGAAATAGGAGAGCAATGTCTGGATCCGTTGATTTTCGGTATCATATATCAAGGAAATGATATAGAAGAAATGAGGGAGCTTAGAGAGCTGTTTGAACTGGGAGTCATAAAGGACGCAATAAAGCATGTAACAGAAGAGGAATGTAATGAAATACAGCGTATTCTGGATGATTTTGAGGAAAAAATTGCGGAACCGGATTTTGATGAACAAATTATCTATGCTCATGAGGAAGCTTTTCATCGAGCGTTGGGAAGAGCAACGCATAACAGGTTGATAGAATATATGTATGCCTTTTTATTGAAATTTATGCAGTCGGAAATTAAGGTTACAACAAGTAAGTTTAAGACCGCAGCAGGACAGAATACTTTGAAAATTCACAAAAAAATATTCGAAGGACTGAAGGAAAAGGATTTCAGGAAAGCTACAAAAGCGGTTTCCGCATCTGTTTCAACCTGGCATAAATATTATATTGAATAATATTTTAATAATATTATTAACTCCATTACCCTAAATACAACAGATTGGATATGTATCCGATCTGTTGTATTTTTTTAGAAGGTTCATTTCTTTTGACAATCCCCAAACTCAATTTTAACAAAACATGCATATTTCATTTACCTTTCGGTGTTACCCTTACAAAGGCGACATCGAAAGGAGATTAAAGTGAAAAGAAGCAGAAAGAGATCCGAAATAAGAAACCTGGGAGCTGTGCTGCTCTTTGTTTTACCGGCACTGATTCCGCTTTTTATTTTCTGGATTTATCCGATTCTCAGGTCGGTCTGGCTCAGTTTTACGGACTGGGATTTTATGACGCCTGACTACAATTTTATCTGGTTTAAGAATTATACGTCTTTATTGAAGGACAGCCGTTTTTACGAAGCTCTGTGGAATACCCTGGTATTTACGGCAGGAACCCTGTTTCCTACGATTATCGGCGGCCTGGGTCTGGCGCTTCTGCTCCGCAGAAATTTTAAGGGAAGCGGTGTATTCAAATTCGTCCTGTTTTCCCCCTGGATTACACCGACCGTAGCCATCTCTATCGTGTGGACCTGGATTTTCCGGGAGGACGGAGGTCTGGCCAATCAGGTTCTGGGGCTATTCGGACTTCCGGCCCTGAAATGGATCAGCAGCTCTGATACAGCCATGCTTTCCGTTATCATCGTTACGGTATGGAAAAGTCTGGGCTATGCCATGATCTTTTATCTGTCCGCGCTGGAAAAGGTTCCGGAGGAGCTTTACGAGGCAAGCGCCCTGGACGGCGCGAAGCCCTGGCGGCAGTTCCTGGATATGACGCTTCCGGGAATCTCACCCACCACATTTTTCCTGATGATTATTACCATGGTTAATTCCCTGCAGGCCTACGATCAGATACAGATTCTGACCCAGGGCGGCCCCAGCGGAAGCACCCGAACCCTGCTTTATATGTATTATCAGCTGGGCTTTCAGGAATTTAAGATGGGACAGGCTACAGCTACGGCAGTGATTATGATTATCATAACCGTCATTTTATCCCTGGCGCAGTTTACCGCGTCGAAAAAATGGGTCCATTACTAGGAGGCGGACATGAAAGAAAACAAAATCAAGCTGGTATTGAAATTCGCAGTATTGCTGGTCGTAAGCCTGTTTACCGCCTTCCCCTTTATCTGGATGATTTTGAGCGCGCTGAAGACCAAGGCGGAGATTATGAATGTGGGAGCCTTTTTCCCGGCAGTACCCCAGTGGAGCAATTTTATTTCCGTAATCTTTCATTCTCCGCTGCCGGGCTATATTGTAAACAGCCTCTGGGTTTCTCTGGTGGTGGTAGCCCTGCAGATTATCACAGGGGCCATGATTACCTACGCCATGGTATTTCTGGAGTTTAAGGGAAAGAACGCGTTATTTGCCATCGTGATGGGAACCTATATGCTTCCGGTGGCAGCGACCTATATTCCAAGCTATATCATTCTGTCCAGATGGAATCTTCTGGATACCATGACAGGACTGATTGTCTCCAGCAGTGTCAGTATCTTCGGTATCTTTCTGCTGCGGCAGTCCTTTATGCAGGTACCGAAAGGGCTGGTAGAGGCGGCCCGGATAGACGGCGGCAGTCATTTCCGCATTCTCTGGGAAATCATCTGCCCCATGACGAAGTCGTCCTTTATTACATTTGGTTTGATGAGCTTCATTTCAACATATAACAACTACATGTGGCCTTCCCTGATTACCAAGAGTTCAGAAAAATATCTGGTTTCCCAGGGACTTCGGAGCTTCTTTATCGAGGGAGGCGCCTACGGAACAGAATGGGCCCTGGTAATGGCCGGAAGCGCGCTGATTGTGGTGCCTTTGTTGATTCTGTTCGCATTTACACAGAAATGGTTCATCAACGGTATCGGTGGAGACACCGGTATGAAGGGATAGGATCCCGCAACACCTATATTTGAGGAGGAAATGAAAAATGAACAAGAAACTGGTATCCGTACTCCTGGCCTCCGCCATGGCCGTGACAGCACTGGCAGGCTGCGGAAGCAAGGCAGAGGGAACAGCAGACACAGCAGCGAACGCCCAGACAGAGACCGGTGACGCGGCAGAGACCGGCGATATCGTAGACGTGGAATTCTGGTATTCCGGAGGAAAAACCGCTGTAGGCGTGGTACAGGAGATCGTGGACAGCTTTAATGCTTCCCAGAGTAAATATCATGTAAGCACCGTAACACAGGCAGATTATGACGAAACCTACCAGAAGCTGCAGGCAGGTATTGCCGGAAACGCGGCTCCGGATCTGGTGCTTCTGAACGCGGAGACAGCACGGACACTGGCCTCCAAAAATCTTCTGGCAGACATGCAGCCGATGATTGACGGCGACAGCGAGTTTAGCGCAGACGATTATCTGAAGGTATTCTACGATCAGGGCGTGGACGAGACCGGAAAGGTCTTCGGACTTCCGGCTTACGGAACCACACAGGTTATGTATTACAATATGGCAGCCTTTGACGCGGCGGGCGTGAAGGCCGAGGACATCAAAACCTGGTCGGATCTGGCAGAGGCAGCAAAGAAAATCAAGGCGGCAGGCTACGAGTATGGCTGGGAGCCTATGTGGGGAGCGGACAACATGATTGACGCAGCCTTCAGCAACGGCGCTTCCATCTTCAACGAGGACGGCACCCAGGTTACCATCAACAGCCCGGAATGGGTAGAGGTATGGGAGGCCTTCCGTACCTGGATTCATGACGACAAGACCATGGCCATTCACTCCGGCGGACAGGGCTGGGAGTACTGGTATGCGACCATCGACGATGTAATTGCCGGAAAGGCAGGCGGTTATACCGGTTCTTCAGGAGACCAGGCAGATCTGGATTTCAGTATTGTAGCAGCTATGGAGCAGCCGGCATGGAGCGCAAGCACCACATCCGCGCCGATGGCAGAGACCAAGACCTTAAGCGTTCTGGAGGGATCCTCTGACGCAGAGAAGCAGGGCGCGTTTGAGTTTATCAAGTATTTCACCAATGCGGAGAGCCAGGCAAAATGGACCATGTCTACCGGTTATGTGGCAGTAAACCAGAAAATCAACGACAATGCGGATTATCAGTCTTATGTGGCAGAAAATCCCCAGGCAGCCGTTCCCTTCGCGCAGGCGACCCACGGAACCGTATACCCCAACGACCCCACCAACGGAGCAATCAAGGACGCCCTGAAGGTAGCGGCAGATAAGGTAGAGATTGACGGAGTGTCCGCAAAGGAAGCACTGGACGAGGCTCAGAAGACCGCGCAGGCAGCGCTCGACGAGGCACTTGCGAAATAAGGAAAACGTATGACACAGACGCTGAAATTTGTAATCGGCGCCGGAGAGACTGCACGCCAGGAGGAAACCTTTACGGTTTCTTCCGCCTGCAGTCATCTCTGTTTCCGATATGATTTATCAAAAAAATATACCTTTCTGGTGTTTCTGATGATAAAGGATCCCAGTGGGAAAATCCGGTTTCTGAAGCAGCTGGGTTACAGCGATCCGGTCATTGTGCTGGGAAAAGATGGAAACAATACTACCATCGGAGGCGTTCCGGGAGCCCTGCCTGCGGGAACCTGGCAAATGACGGTTTTCGTATTTGCGGAGCACCTGAAACGATTGATGGGGGAGAAGACCCAGCCCTTTTCTGTCCTGGTTACAGAGGAGGCGGTAGCTGTCACCGAGCCGGTGGGAGAACAGGTCTGGACTCCGGATTATGAAAACTATGACTGGACAGCAATCCGGAAAAAAGGAAAGGGCTGGTATCAGGGAGATTTCCATACCCACACCCGGCTGTCGGACGGCAAGGAAACTACCGAAAACGCCAGCCGGAAGGCCGAGCGCATGGGACTGGATTTCTATACGCCCACCGAGCACAACGCGATTCATACAGGCTGGCCGGAGACGTCCTTACTAGTTCTGCCCGGAATCGAGATTACGACGCTGCTGGGACACGCCAACCTGTTTGGAATTACCCATATGCCCCGGGCGCTGGAGCAGATTCTGGAGGATAAGGAGGAGGCCGCTCTGAAAGCGGATCTGGAGCAGATTCAGCAGGAGTGTCGGAAAGAACACTGGTTATTTAGTATCAATCACCCCTTCCTTTATATCTGGAAATGGCTGTATGGAGATCTGAGACTGGACGGCGTCCACTGTCTGGAGATCATCAACGATCCCACCTACGAGGCGGATCCGGAGGCAAAAGCGGGGGAAGCCAACCAGAGAGCGGTGGCGCTGGCGGATCTTCTCTGGGCGGACGGACACCGGATCTGCGCTATAGGCGGTTCGGATTCCCACAACACGCTGGAGGAACGGTATCCGGGAGCCACAGAGCCGTCGGTACCGGGGGATCCGGCCACCTTTGTATACATGGAGGATCTGAGCGCGGAGCATCTTCTGGAGGGCGTAAGAAGCTGTAACTGTTATGTGACAAGGCACTGCCGGATTGAGACCGGGCTGTTGTTTGGCGGACAGCTTCCGGAGGATAAAGAGGAACTGCCCTATCGGATCTGCCTTAGGGGTCAGAAGGAAAAGCCGGAGATTTTTTATCTTCACAACGGAAAACGCGTGGACTGCCGGGTAACCGGACGGGAGGACGCCTGGGAGGCAGCCGGAACTGTAAGACTTACAGAGGAGGCTTATCAGTGGATCCGGTTCGGCGCGGAAGCAAAAGACGGAGGCTTTCTGTTTTACGGAAATGCCATCACAAGAGGAACCGGAAAACAGAAGCTTCGAACCTTTGGGGAGGCGGTGGAACAGCTATGATAAAAGGAATCCTGTTTGACAAGGACGGTACACTGATTGATTTCTATGAGGTCTGGGGCAAAGCGGCTGTGAAGGTGGCAAAGCGGCTCTGCGACGCCAGAAGAATGCCGGAGCGCCAGCGGATGCTTCTGCGGGAAATGGGCGTGGCAGACGGCCGGGTGGATCCGGACGGAGCCCTGGCCTGGAAATCCTATCGGGGTGTTGCGGAGGATTTGCAGGAGTATCTGGGTACAGATCCGGAGAAGCTGGCAGGGGAGCTGGCGGAGCTTTTCTATGAGGAGGTCGGGCTGAAGCGGACGGCATATCCCACCTTCACCGACGTAAAGGCCATGATGGAAGCCCTGCGGTCCCGGGGCCTGTGGATAGGCGTGGCTACTACGGACGATCTGAAGTCCACCCGGAGATGTCTGGAGGTGCTAGGTGTCGAGGAGTACATTTCCTTCTGGGGAGTCTCGGGAGAAGGGCTGCCCGAGAAACCGGATGGAAGGCTGGCAAGCCTGGCCGCAGGGCACTGGGGAATCTGGAAGGATGAGATCGCCATGGTAGGCGATAACCCCAATGATATGCGGTTTGCCAGAAACGGCGGCGCAGTGGCAATCGGCGTAAAAAGCGGAACCGGAACCGAGGATATGCTCCGTGAGCAGGCAGATTATCTGCTGGATTCCGTAGACGATCTGGTGGATCTGATCGATCAAATAAATACAGAGGAGAAAAGAAATGGCACATATTCAGTTAAAGCATGTGTGTAAACGATATGAAAACGGATTTGAAGCAGTGAAGGATTTTAACCTGGAGATACAGGACAATGAATTTATTATTTTTGTAGGTCCCTCCGGCTGCGGAAAATCCACAACCCTGCGCATGATAGCAGGACTGGAAAATATCAGCGAGGGAGAGCTGTATATCGACGGCGAGCGCATGAACGAGGTGGAAGCCTGTGATCGGGACATTGCTATGGTCTTTCAGAACTACGCCCTGTATCCCCATATGACGGTAAGAAAAAACATCGGCTACAGTTTGCATATCCGTCATGAGAAGAAGGAAGTTATCGAGGCCAAGGTAAATGAGGCCGCAGAGATCCTGGGTCTGACCGAGGTGCTGGATCGGAAGCCTTCGGAGCTGTCCGGCGGACAGAAGCAGCGTGTAGCCATGGGACGCGCCATCGTCCGCAATCCCAGAGTCTTTCTGATGGACGAGCCCCTGTCCAACCTGGACGCCAAGCTCCGGGGACAGATGCGGGTGGAAATCGCCAGCCTGTATCATAAGCTGAATTCCACGTTTATCTATGTGACCCATGATCAGACCGAGGCCATGACCCTGGGAACCCGGATTGTTGTCATGAAGGATGGCGTGGTGCAGCAGGTAGATACGCCGGAGCGCCTGTTCCGCTATCCGGCCAATCAGTTTGTGGCAGGCTTTATCGGAACGCCGCCCATGAATTTCGCGGAAGCAGTCGTAAAATACGATCCCAACGGCGGTCTGTACCTGGAAGAAAATGGGAACCGCATAGAACTGACGAAGGAAAAGGCAGAAAAGCTTCGCCGGGGCAATTATATCGGACGGGCAGTGACCCTGGGCATCCGTCCGGAGCACGTGATCCTGAATCCCACAGAAGGCGGCAGCGTCCACGGAGCGGGAACCGTAGAGGTATACGAGATGCTGGGCTCCGAGGCAATGGTCTATCTGAACCGGGAGGGCAGCCGGGAAAAGATGATTATCAAAACGGATACCGCGGCTCCGGTGCGGCCGGGAGAAAAAGTAAGCTACGCTTACCTGCCGGAAAAAATCCATCTTTTTGATCGGATAGACGGCAGGACAATCACCAATTAGCAGGAGGGACGTATGCCATACGTATTTCTGGCGCTGGCCATCTGTGCCGAGATTACAGCGACCACACTTTTAAAATCCTCGGAAGGCTACACCAGGCTGCTTCCCACTGCCTTCAGCCTTCTGGCTTATCTGATCTGTCACTGCAGCTTTTCCCGGGCGGTGACAAAACTCAATTTGGGAATCGCCTACGCAATCTGGTGCGGCGTAGGGATTCTGGTGACGGCTGCGATTTCCCGGGTTCTGTTCGGGGAACGGGTTTCACCGGCGGGCAATGTGGGAATGGCCCTGATTCTGGTGGGCTGTATCGTGATGAATCTGTCCGGAAGCAGATAGAAGGCAGACAGAAAAAAGAAAAACGGGCGCAGGGCTTGACAACCCCCGTCCGGAAATGCTATGTTAAAACTAACTTATACAACTGACGGAAGTGGAGTTTACCACAGGGAGTATAAGGGTTTGAGAGCCGACCGTCTGGGCAGAGAAGAAGCCTGGGATGGATCGGTTCCTTTTCGTTTCAGGCCTTATAGATCGCATTTCGCAGGAGGAAAAAGTAATGGACATGATTTCACTGGCACAGGAGCTTCAGGAAAACGCATACCCCGGAAGAGGTATCGTACTGGGCCGTTCCGAGGACGGAACTAAAGCGGTAGCAGCTTATTTTATCATGGGAAGAAGTGAGAACAGCCGCAACCGTATCTTCGTGGAGGAGGGAGAGGGCATCCGCACCCAGGCCTATGATCCTTCCAAGCTGACGGATCCGAGCCTGATTATCTACGCTCCGGTCCGGGTACTGGGACACAGAACCATCGTTACCAACGGCGACCAGACAGACACCGTCTACGAGGGAATGGAGAAGGGCCTAACCTTTGAGCAGTCCCTCAGAAGCCGGGAATTCGAGCCGGACGCCCCCAACTATACCCCGCGGATCTCAGGCCTGATGGAGCTGGAAAACGGCGGATACAGCTACTCCCTGTCTATCTTAAAGAGCAACAACGGCGATCCCGCATGCTGCAACCGCTATACCTTCTCTTATGAGAACTGTGCTGCAGGCGAGGGTCACTTCATTCACACCTATCTGCATGACGGCAATCCGCTCCCCAGCTTTGAGGGCGAGCCCAAGCTGGTTGCTATTCCGGACGATATGGAAAAATTCACCAATATGCTCTGGAACAACCTGAACCCGGAGAACAAGGTATCCCTGTTCGTGCGTTACATCGACATTGCCACCGGCAGATACGAAACCGTCATCAAAAATAAAAATCAGGAGGACTAAGGAAATGAAAGAACTGGAACTGAAATACGGCTGCAACCCGAACCAGAAACCGTCCCGCATCTACGTGGCAGACGGATCCGACCTTCCCATCACCGTCCTTTCCGGCCGTCCCGGCTACATCAATTTCCTGGACGCCTTCAACGGCTGGCAGCTGGTCAGAGAGCTGAAAGCGGCCACCGGACTTCCGGCAGCCACCTCCTTTAAGCACGTATCCCCGGCAGGCGCAGCAGTAGGCCTTCCGCTGGACGATACCTTAAAGAAAATTTACTGGGTAGACGATATGGGCGACCTGTCTCCCCTGGCCTGCGCTTACGCAAGAGCCAGAGGCGCAGACCGTATGTCCTCCTTCGGTGATTTCATCGCCCTGTCTGACGTCTGTGACAAGGACACCGCTTCCATCATCAAGAGAGAGGTATCCGACGGCGTTATCGCTCCGGGCTTTACAGAGGAGGCGCTGGAAATCCTGAAGCAGAAGAAAAAAGGAAATTATGTGGTCATTCAGATTGATACCGACTACAAGCCGGCTCCCCTGGAGCACAAGGAGGTCTTTGGCGTGACCTTCGAGCAGGGTCGTCAGGAGCTTCCAATCAACGACGAACTCATTTCCAATATCGTGACAAAAAATAAAGATCTTCCGGAGAATGCCAAGCGCGACATGAAGATCGCCCTGATTACCCTGAAATACACCCAGTCCAACTCCGTCTGCTTCGTCAAGGACGGACAGGCCATCGGCGTAGGCGCAGGCCAGCAGTCCCGTGTACACTGCACCCGCCTGGCAGGCCAGAAGGCTGACAACTGGTTCCTGCGTCAGAGCCCAAAGGTACTGGGTCTCCAGTTCGTGGACGGCATCGGCCGTGCCGACCGTGACAACGCCATCGACGTCTACATCGGCAACGAGTACATGGACGTGCTGGCAGACGGCGCCTGGGAGCGGATCTTCAAGGTAAAGCCGGAGGTGTTCACCGAGGAAGAAAAGAAGGCATGGCTGTCCCAGATGAAGGACGTGACCGTTGGAAGCGACGCCTTCTTCCCCTTCAGCGACAACATTGAGCGCGCGAAAAAGAGCGGCGTAAAATATATCGCGGAGCCCGGCGGATCCGTCCGTGACGATCTGGTTATCGAGACCTGCGATAAGTATGACATGGTAATGGCATTTACCGGAATCCGTCTGTTCCACCACTAATTGCAGACAAAAAACAGAGAGACAGGAAGCGTCTCCGGCTATTTCAGAAGCCGGGGGCGCTTTTTTGCTCTATAGGAAACACCGTGTTGCGTTAAAGTGCGAAAACTATGATTCCTATAGAGCAAAAAGCCCCTCCGGGGGATCGCGCCTCGGCGCGAGAATGTGCCATTGGCACACGCATTGTCATATAAAAATGAAAAATTCATGTAAATTTTTTCCGGAAACACTTGCAATGTTCCATCATCTGTGTATAATGTAAAATGATTTTTGTAATTTTAAATAAAAAGTTTAGTATAAGAAAACAGGAGGTGCGCCGTGGATATCGGCAAAAAGCTGAAAGAGCTGCGTCAGCAGAAGGAGCTGACCCTGGAGGATCTGGCATCCCGCAGCGAGCTGACCAAGGGGTTTCTGTCCCAGGTGGAGCGGAACCTGACGGCTCCCAGTATCGCTACCCTGGAGGATATCCTGGAAGCATTGGGAACCAATCTGTCCGAGTTTTTCCATGAGGAGCCGGAGAAGCAGGTGGTTTTTTCCACCCAGGAGTTTTTTGTGGACGAGCAGCCGGATTATTGTATCGAATGGGTGATTCCCAATGCCCAGAAGAATAAGATGGAGCCCATTCTCCTGACCCTCCACCCGGGGAAAAAGAGTCAGGAAATGCCCGCCTTTGACGGGGAGGAATTCGGCTATGTGCAGAAGGGCAGCGTAACGCTGGTCTGCGGCAGCAAAAAATACAAAATAAAGGCCCGGGAGACCTTCTATCTGGACGGGACCGAAAGCCATTATTTATACAATCATGGGAAGAGTGACGCAAAGATCTTGTGGATCACCACACCCCCCATGTTTTAGGAGGAGATGTGTTATGGAACAGAATACACTGATAAGCTTTCGAAATATTGTGAAAAGCTTTGACGGCCAGGTGATTCTGAAGGGAGTCAATCTGGACATCAATGAAAAGGAATTTGTCACTCTTTTAGGACCCAGCGGCTGCGGAAAGACGACCCTGCTCCGGATTCTGGGCGGTTTCCTGGACGCGGACGAGGGAAGCGTCATCTTCGACGGCGAGGAGATCAGCAAGAAACCCTCCTACGAGCGGGAGCTGAATACCGTATTTCAGAAATACGCCCTGTTTCCCCATTTGAGCGTATACGAAAATATCGCCTTCGGATTGAAGATCAAGAAGATGAGTAAGGATATCATCGATCAGAAGGTCATGAAAATGCTGAAGCTTATCGGCCTGGAGGGCTATGAGAATAAAAACACCACCCTGCTGTCCGGCGGACAGCAGCAGCGTGTGGCCATTGCCCGGGCGTTGGTCAACGAGCCGAAGGTGCTGCTTCTGGACGAGCCGCTGGCGGCCCTGGATCTGAAGCTACGCAAGGAAATGCAGTACGAGCTGAAACGGATTCAGCAGGAGGTCGGCATTACCTTCATCTTTGTAACCCACGATCAGGAGGAGGCCCTGACCATGTCGGATAAGATCGTGGTCATGAACAACGGAGAAATCCAGCAGGTGGGAACGCCGGAGGAGATCTACAACGAGCCCACCAACCGCTTTGTAGCCAACTTCATCGGCGAGAGTAATATCATTCCCGGCGTTATGCTGGAGGATTACAAGGTTCGCTTTGACGATATTACCTTTGACTGCGTAGACTTCGGCTTTAAGAAGGGCGAGCCGGTGGAGGTGGTCATCCGTCCCGAGGATATCGACATCGTGGATGTAAAAGACGGCAAAATGACAGGAGAGGTCTTAAGCGTGCTGTTCAAGGGCGTACATTATGAGATTATTGTGGAGACGGTGCCCGGTACCAGCGTTACGGTCAATATGCACGTCATCAGCAATCAGGATGTGACCAGCGCCGATGGCAGGGAGAAGATGAGCGCCAGCAACTTCTACGTGGATGTGGAGGATGTGAAGTCCCTGGATGACAAGGAGGTTATCGCTCTTTCCAATGCCCAGGCATGGAATCCAGAGACCGATGAGTACATCTCCATCCATAAGGTGGAGTACGATGTGAAGGAAGAGCTGGGTGAGTATCCGGTGCGCTTTACGGCAGCAGGCGGAACCACCATCGAGCGTACCATTTACGTGGTAAATCAGCCCTTCGTGAAAAATGAGAAGGCAAATGAGGCAGTCATGGCCTTCAACTTCGCCAGAACTGTAGACGAGATCCAGGAGTCTCAGGCTCTGGATACGGATATCAAGACCTGGGCAAATGCCCAGGGCTGGAAGCTGAGCGACGAAAATCAGAGCGTGGACGTCAGCGTAGACTACGACTTCGATCCGGAGAACATCAAAGAAGGCAGCTACCCGATTACCTTCTGGACCACCGGACGGGAGTTTAAGATTCACACCACCGATTATTCGGAAGTCGGTCAGGAGGTCGGCCTGACATTCTTCCCGGAGGATATTCATGTTATGGAGAGGATGCTGTTCTAAATGAAGAAATTTTCACAGCTTGCAGTCCCGTACATCGTATGGGCGGCACTGATGCTGGTACTGCCGATGCTTCTGATCGCCATGTATTCTGTGACAGAGCAGGGTAACAGCATTGTGTCCTTTAAATTCACCCTGGATCATTACGTCAGATTTTTTACCGACCCGGATTTCCTGATAATCCTCTGGCGTTCCATCTGGATAGCAGTGAAGACGACGATCATCTGCCTGCTTCTGGGCTATCCGATTGCGTTTTTTATCGCCCGCAGCAGCGAGCGTGTCCAGAATATCCTGGTGCTTGGCATTACGATTCCCATGTGGATCAATATGCTGGTGCGTACCTATGCCTGGATTGGCCTTCTGAGCGAGGGCGGACTGATTTCCCGTATCCTCGGCGTCTTCGGCCTGGGCCATACAGAACTTCTGTATACACAGGGCGCGGTGCTTCTGGGTATGGTGTATAACTTCCTGCCCTTTATGGTGCTGCAGATCAACACCGCCCTCTGTAAGATGGATCCGTCCCTTCTGGAGGCCAGCGCGGATCTGGGAGCCAACCGGGTGCAGACCTTCCGGCGGGTAACCCTGCCCCTGTCCCTGCCCGGCGTCATCAATGGAATTACTCTGGTATTCCTGCCGGCAGTCAGCTCCTTCTTTATCCCGAAGCTTCTGGGCGGCGGACAGTATTTCCTCATCGGAAATCTGATCGAGAACCAGTTTATTACCGTGGGAGAATGGAACTTCGGCAGCGCCATTTCCATGATTATGGCAGTCATTATGATGGTAATGATGATGGCGGTTCGTAAGGTGGAGAAACGCAACCGTGGCGGAAAGGAGGAAGAGTAAACCAATGAAAAAAGGAAAACGTACTTTTGGAAAAATCCTGATGGTTTTGACCCTTGCCTTCTTTTATCTGCCGATCCTGTATATGATTATTTTTTCCTTCAACGCAGGAAAATCTCTGACGGCCTTTACCGGCTTTTCCCTGCGCTGGTATCAGCATATGCTGGACTCCAAGGATATGATGGAGGCTCTGTACACCACCTTTACGGTGGCGATTATCGCCACACTGATTTCCACGGCAGTGGGAACCATTTCCGCCATCGGCCTGAGTAAATCAAAGAAAATCCTCCGGGACGTGATGGATCAGGTCAACAATTTCCCCATGATGAATCCGGAGATTGTGACGGCTATCGGCTTTATGCTGCTATTTATTACCTTTAAAATCGAAAAGGGCTACGCAACCATGCTGCTTGCCCATATCGCTTTTTGTATTCCCTACGTAATGCTCTCCGTCATGCCGAAGATCCGATCTCTGGATCCCAATCTGGCAGACGCGGCCATGGATCTGGGCGCTACGCCCTGGCAGGCATTGATCCGCGTCATCGTGCCGGAGATTACGCCGGGTATCATTTCCGGCGCGCTGATTGCGTTTACCATGTCGGTAGATGATTTTATCATTTCCTATTTTGTAACCGGAGGCGGCGTCAAGAACCTGAGTATCGTGGTCTACACCATGAGCAAGCGGATCAATCCCAGTATCAATGCGGTATCAACGCTGGTGGTTATCATTATCACCGTTGTACTGGTGCTGATCAACGTGGTACCCATGCTGATGGCGAAGCGGCAGAAGAAGGACGAAGTGGGCAGAAGGAGCTTTGTACTGCCGGGCTGCGCGGCAGCCGCTGTGATTCTTCTGATCTGTCTGGTGAAAATCGGTTCCGCCGGTCAGGATCTTCCCTATGCGGGACAGACCCTGTCGGTCTATATGCCCGGTGAATATATGGGAGAAAATGTAATTCCGGATTTTGAGAAGGCAACCGGGGCAACCGTCGCCATGGAATACTTCGATTCCAATGAGCAGATGTATATCAAGGTGGCAAATGAGGAAAACTATGATGTACTGATTCCCAGTGATTATATGATTCAGCGTCTGATGGACGAGGGTTATCTGCAGAAGCTGAAGCCGGAGCTTTTGACCTGTATGGATGAGATCACCGATTCGGTGAAGCATCCGGCCTTCGATCCGGACGACGCGTATTCCGTATCCTATTTCTGGGGAACCGTAGGTATCGTATACGATAAAACCAAGGTAAGCGAGGAGGATCTGGAGCAGGAGGGCTTCAATATCTTCAAGGATACCAAGTACCGGGGAGATATCTATCTCTACGATTCCGAGCGGGATTCCTTCATGATGGCTCTGAAGGCCCTGGACTATTCCATGAATACAGAAAATGAGGCGGAGCTTCAGGAGGCTTATCAGTGGCTGGTAGAGTGCGTCCAGACCATGAAGCCGGAAATCGTAACCGACGAGGTTATCGACAACATGGCTCAGGGAAGAAAAGCCCTTGCCTTATGTTATTCCGGTGACGCTGCTTACATTATGGCGGAAAATGAGAATATGGGCTACTACCTGCCGGAGAGCGGAACCAATCTGTGGTACGATTCCATGGTAATTCCCGCCAACGCGAAAAACGTAGAGCTGGCCCATGAGTTTATTAATTTTGTCACTTCCTATGATTACGCCTATGACAATTCCAGCTATGTAGGCTATACCTCGCCGAACCAGGAGGTTCTGGACGTGCTGTCCGGAGAAGGCGGCGACTACGAAGGAATTAATGCATACCTGCCCCGGGTGGGATATCCGAAGGACGAGGTATTCGTGTTCAACGACGATACCCGTAAAGTAATCGGCAATCTCTGGAGCAAGGTAAAGATTGCGGCCAGCAATGCCAACTAAAGGAACAGTTTGAAAATAAAATAGTTCTTCAATAAGAAAAGGCCAGTCTTTTGAAAAGGGACAGGCCTTTTCTTATGTAAGTACGCCCGACAGCACATGTTACTAACCGGTGTAAGTTTGGAAGAAAGAGGATGGCATCAAGATGGAGGGACAGCAAGTTGATATTCTTCTTATTATAAAAAAGAGAAGCTAGCTTTTGCAGGATTAAATTCCACAGAGGGGTGGAATTTAACTTTGCAAGTGAGTTATATAAAAATATGTAACAAAAACGTAAAAAACAGGTTGACAAACTAAAATCCATCAAGTATAATAACCTATGCGTCGAACTTGACGTGAAGTGAATATCGTAGAAAATGAACTTCAGGAGAAATACTCAAGAGGCTGAAGAGGCGCCCCTGCTAAGGGTGTAGGTCGGTAATCC
>QWCN01001054.1_pt1 | contig 45671 bp, 46 predicted proteins | sample 1972711 | NCBI WGS metagenome assembly QWCN01 (sample SAMN09866707, study PRJNA288562) | Human gut metagenome isolate term1_stool, whole genome shotgun sequencing... | isolation source: gut | host: Homo sapiens | place: USA: California
TACATCTCGGCTCGCAAACGTGCGAGCGTAAGCGAGTGCGCTGCGGCGAGCCGCAGCCTTTTCAAACGAGAGCCCAACGCAGTGGGTCTCGTTTGAGAGATTGTCAAAAATACTTTTTTGACAATCTCAAACCGCGCGGTCCCCGAATGGGGACCGCGCGGTTTCTCCTTTTGCGGTTTTCTGTTATTATCTGTGCCGTCTGCCGCGGAAGAAGACGGCGGCACAGGCAAAGAGCAGAATGGCGGCGGCAGCGGCGACGGCGGCAACAACAGGGAGCGCTTCGGCGTCTCTTTCAAGAACGGGAGCCGGTGACGCGGTGGGGGTCAGCGTAGGGGTCGGAGTCGGTGCAGCCGTGGGTACGGGAGACGGCGACGGCGAAGGTGAAGGCGTGACTTGCGCCTCCTCGGCGCGGCGCAGCTCCGTGTGATACTGCGCGTAGTCGGCCATGAGCGAGCAGTAATCGGCGAGCGCGTCATACGGTTTCGGCAGCGAGAGCGTGAACATGACGATCACGATCGGCTCGTCGGTGTAAACGATGGCGCAGTCGTTGATATACTGCGTGGTCAGAACCTTGAGATAGCCGTATTTGTGCGCGATCTCGTAGCTTTGCTCATGGTAGTTGAAATAGTTTTTTGGCTCCGCGAGGCGCATCATGTCGATCAGACCCGGGAAGCGTTCAGACTCCGTCTGGAGAAGGTTCAGACAGTGGATCATCTGGCGGGCGGTGAAGTAGTTGTCCCGAAAAAAGATCGGGTCGAGCGAGTCCGGATCGTCGGTCATATAGGGGACGATCATGCTGCGGTACTCCCGAAAGCCGCCGAGCTTCATCCAGAGCCGGTAGGCGAGATCGTTGTCGGAATCGACGATCGTAAGCTCCAACGCCTTGGCGTAGGGGTAGCCGCCAATTCTCTCGTTGAGCGTCATTTCCCCGCTGCGTACCCGTTCGGTGTAGACCATGTTGAGCGGCACCTTCTGCATGCTTGCCGCCATGTGGTATTTATCGCCGTTTAGAAAATGCTCCTCGCCGGTGACGGTATTTCTGTATCCGAGAGCGACCTTCTCCGGGTCAATGCTGCGCTCGGACAGAAAGACCTCGACGACCTCGTCCCATGTCTTGCCTTGGAAGCGGTCGTCATCGTCCGCCGCGTGGGCGGGAACGGCGCAGAGCAGCACGAGCAGAAGACACAGCGCCGCGGCAAAGCCGGCAGCCCTTTTTCCTGCGATCATGGGAACCTCCGCAATTGAAAGATAGACATGCTATTTATACCCCTTTTTTCGTCGCTTGACAAGGGCACGAGACGCTGACAGGCGGTGCGGTCTGTCTTTTCGGTTGCGCGCGGCTCCGGTACGGTATAAAATGAAAGAAAAATCCGGAGGATCAAGAATATGAGTGTTCAAATTTATGGCACGCTTGGGCCGTCGTGCGCGGATGCCGCGACGCTTGCGCGGATGATCGGCGCGGGCATGACGGGCATCCGGCTCAACTTGTCGCACACAACGCTGCGCGAGGCAAAGCCGTATCTGGATGCGGTGCGTGCCGCCGAGCGGGAGACCGGCCGGAGCATCGGCCTGCTGCTTGATATGCAGGGACCGGAGCTGCGCGTCGGGCGGCTCCGTGAGCCGATGGCGCTCGAAGAGGGATCGCACGTCGCGCTCGGCGAGGACGGTATCCCGCTGCCGGAGGAGGTGCTGCGCGCCGTCACGAAAGGGCAGAGCATCCTTCTGGACGACGGAAGGCTCCGGCTCCGCGCCGAGAGCGCGGACCGCGCGCTCGTCGAGCGGGGCGGCGTGCTCCGTTCCCGCAAAAGCGCGGCGCTGCCGGGCGTGGAGACATTGCTCCCGGCCATGACTGCGCAGGACCGGGAAAATCTCGCGCTTGCGCCGTCGTGCGGCGTCACGGCAGTCATGTAGCCGTTCGTCCGCAGTGCGGACGATCTGAAAGCCGTGCGCGCGGCTATGAACGAGTGCGGCGGCACAGACATCCGGCTCTTCGCCAAGATCGAAAACCGCCGCGGCATGGACGCGCTCGCGGAGCTGCTGCCGCACGCGGACGAGATCGTCATTGCGCGCGGCGATCTCGGCAACGCCGTGCCGCTCTGGGAGCTTCCCGCCGTGCAGAAGCGCATTGCCGCCCGCTGCCGGGAGAACGGTACGCCGTTCATGGTCGTAACGCAGATGCTCGCTTCCATGGAGCACTCGCGTGTGCCGACCCGCGCGGAGATGAGCGACATATTTAACGCCGTGCTGGACGGCGCGGCGTCCGTCATGGTCACGGGCGAGACCGCCGCGGGCGAGTATCCGGCGGACGTCATCCGCTATCTCGCGCTCGCCGCGCATGCCGCGGAGACTTTTTTGAAAGAAACCAGGCTATAAGGAAACCGGCGGAGGAAAACCTCCGCCGGTTTCTGCTTATATAGATTCTGCGCGTTACTGCATCACCGTGCCGTCGGCAAGAGTGATAGTGCAGCCATTGAAGATGATGGTGCCGTTATTTACAAGACTTGTGACCGCGCAGTCACCGGTCAGCGTCCACACGCAGCCCGATCCGACCGTCACGACGGCGTGATTCTCTGCCGCCGCGGCGCAAAGGATCGCAAGATTTTTTCTTGTTGTTTTCAAAAGGAATGACATCCTTTTGGGTCTCTGGTGTAAGCATACGGCGGCGTCCGGAAAGCAGACGAAAAAAACCGCCTGCCGCAGAAAAAATTTTAACCACAAGTTGAATGACAAATGGGAAAACGTGTGGTATAGTGCATACAGAAATTGAAATTCACGAAAGGAAATGCGATCATGAAGGCTATTTCTTCCGCCATCTTCTCCATGAGCGAACAACAGGCTGTTTTCGAGCAGGAAAACAGCTGCCGCGAAGCGCGCCCATGGCAGGAGAAGCGAGAGAAGGAACCTCGGATCGGCGAGACGGCATACCCGGTGTAACGGGACTGCCGGGCCACACTTCCTTCGGAGATCGTATAAGCCGCCTGCCTGGAGAAAAAGGCAGGCGGCTTTTTGCGCCTGCGGATATCTGAACTTGTCAGGAGGTGATGAAAAATGGACTTTCCCGCGATCGATCCGGTAAAGACCGGCGACAATATCACAAGGCTCCGAAAGGCCGCAGGCCTTTCCGTACACGATGTACAGGCGGCGTTTGGCTTTAACTCGCCGCAGGCGATCTATAAATGGCAAAACGGAACGGCGCTGCCGTCTGTGGATAATCTTGTCTGTCTCGCAGCGCTGCTGCGCGTCCGGATGGATGATATCCTCATCACAGATCGTTCCTGAATTTTCGGTCGGGAGCCGATACTCCCGCTTCTATGGTCCGCTCGTCTAACAGGATAGGACGCAGCCCTTTCACGGCTGTAATGACCGGTTCAAATCCGGCGCGGATCTCCATATATGGTGCCTTCGTCTAATCGGACAGGACGCAAGCCTCTCAAGCTTGTAATGCCGGGTTCAAGTCCCGCAGGCATCACCACCACGTCAGAAGAAGTTAGCACCGTTCCGTTTCCGCCTCGCGGCGAAAACTGCACTACGCTGACTCCTTCTTCCTTTCCAAATCGAACCCGCTCCGCTGGGCTTCGATTTGGTTCCCCCTGAGAGCAAACACCGTTCCGTTTCCGCCTCGCGGCGAAAACAGCACTACGCTGACTCCTTCTTCCTTTCCAAATCGAACCCGCTCCGCTGGGCTTTGATCTGGGCCTTGATTTTATAATTCTGTATTGGGGTGTAGCCAAGCGGTAAGGCAGCGGACTTTGACTCCGCCAGTCGCCGGTTCAAATCCGGCCGCCCCAGCCACGCCGCCGCGGACCGTGCCGGTCCGCGGCGACTTTTTTTATGCCGTGCATAAAAACTTCTCTCCGCCGTGTCTCGATGGCCGGAGGGAAAAGTTGACCGGCTGTGATAAAATGAAAAAGAAGGGAAGGGAAGAAAATGGACGAGCGGATAGAGCCTACGGCGCACTATCATCTGCCGGGACTTTTTGAGTTTTACGAATTTTACCGCGTGTTTCTGCCGCTGTTTTATGAGCACCGGGAATGGTTTTACGACTGGTGCGACATCGGCTCGATCTACGGCGCGCCGGCGGACTGCCTCTGGGACGGCGGACGCACCGGGTACGGGGACGATGATCCGCGCGAGGTGCTCTCGCTGCTGCGCGAATACGGCATTTCGGCGCGGCTCACGTTCAGCAATTCCCTCCTGCGGGAGGAGCATCTCTCGGATAAAAAGTGCACCGGTCTCTGCGCGCTTTTCAATGAGAGAGAAACGCCGCGAAACGGCGTCATCGTCCATTCGGAGCTGCTGCTCGCCTATCTCCGGCGGCGGTATCCCAAGTTGTATTTTGTGTCCTCCACGACCAAGGTGCTGACGGATTTTCGGGACTTTCGGAAGGAACTCGAGCGGGAGGAGTTTTCGTATGTCGTGCCGGATTTTCGCCTGAACCGGAGGTTTGACCGGCTCGGCACGCTCCCGCAGGCAGAAAAGGACAAGGTGGAGTTCCTCTGCAACGAGTGCTGCGATTTCGGCTGCGCCGAGCGGCGGGCATGCTACGAAGCCGTCAGCCGCCAAAACCTCGGCGAGGATGCGCCGGAGCACCGCTGCGCCGCGCCCGACGGCGCGCAGGGCTACCGGTTTTCCAAAGCCATGAAAAATCCCGGCTTCATCGGCGCGGCGGACATTCGGGATATATATCTTCCCATGGGCTTTTCCCATTTCAAGATCGAGGGGCGCACCCTCGGCAGCGCAGTGCTGCTGGAGTTTCTGCTGCACTACCTGACAAGACCCAAATACCACCTCCCGGTCCGCGAGGAAATCTATCTTGACGGCATGCTCGATCTCTTTTAAAAAAAAGCGGAGAACGCGGGGTGCGGCGGGGGATCGACCGGGCTGCTTTCATGAATTTTTACAATGAGAAAAAAGCGTGTAAAATTCTTGTAAAAAATGTTCTTGCACTTTTTACGATATTGTACTATAATCACGACAAAAAACCGGTATGCTGTCTCCGGTTTTGTTACTTTTATCCGAAACGGGTGTGAGGTATGGCATCTTTCAACGCTGTTATAGAGCATCTGCACGAAGTGAATCTTGTCTCCATGCTGGTGCGCTTTGCCATCGCACTTCTCGGCGGCGGCATCATCGGCATGTCCCGCGGCAAGCGCCAGCACGCCGCCGGACTGCGCACGCATCTTCTTGTGTGCATCGGCGCGGCGTCCGTTATGATGACGAGCTTGTATCAGGCACAGAATCTCGGTGTGCCGGGCGATGCGTTCCGTATGCCGGCGCAGGTCGTGAGCGGCGTCGGCTTCCTCGGCGCGGGCAGCATCCTCGTCACCGGCAAGCGCCACGTCACCGGCCTTACGACCGCCGCGGGCCTGTGGGCCTCGGCGTGCATGGGCCTTGCCGCGGGCGCGGGCTTCTATGAGGGCGCGCTGATGATGTGCGTGCTCATCTATGTTGTGCTCGTTTCTCTCAACAAGCTCGATTCGACCCATGTGAAGGCGTCGCGGGTGATGAACGTATATGTGGAGCTCAAGAGCGGTGTGCCGCTCAGCGCGCTGCTGCGCGCGGTCAAAAGCATGGGCATTCAAGTCAACGACATACAGGATATCGGCTCGCGCAGCGCGGAAACGCACGGATACATTCTGGAGCTGGAGATCATGCGGCCGGAGCTGGGGCATGTAGAGGCGGCCGAACAGGTTGCGAAGATCGAGCAGGTCGAGTTCTGCGAGGAAATGAAGGCGTAAAACGGTCAAACACCCTCACTCCGTGGAGGGGCTTGTTTGAGAGGCTGCGGCTCGCCGCAGCGCACTCGCTCCGCCCGCACGCTTGCGAGCCGATAAGTATTTTTGCCGACGCGCATGCCGCCGGCAAAAATGTTTTTAACCTAACCTCATTTGCTCCTGCGGGAGCAGACTCTGCGAGACAAAGAGACCGGCGGCTTTCCGAAAAGGAGAGCCGCCGGTCTGTATAATTTATTATAATATCCAGAAGAGCGCCGCGCCGAGGAACGTGCCGACGGCGTAGCCGAGCGCGCCGCAGATGAGACCCGGCGCAGTGAGCGCGTCGCAGCGCAGCTGCTTTGTGACCGCCGGGATAAACGCCGGGCCGTACAGCCCTGCCGTCATCGTGACGATGGCGCAGTCCGCGCCGATGCGGAAAATGCGGCAGAGCAGAAGATGCAGCAGCGCGGAGCATACGGTGATGGAGGCGAGCAGCGCGACCGTGTGCAGCAGATTCCCGCCGAGCGTCCCGAGATCGAGCGAGCTGGCAAGCGCGAACGAAAAAACGAGAATGAGATAATGTCCCGCGGCGGAATTTTCCTTCACATTCCGCACCTTCGGCACGAACGAGAGCGCAAGCCCGAGCACCGTTCCCGCGATCATCACCGCCGGGACGAGCGGATCGGTGAGCGCACCGCCCTTGACCTTCCATATCGCAAAGCCGATGACCGCGCCGACGAGCACGCATGCGAGCGAGAGGGCGAGATTTCGCACGATGCCGCGGTGGAAGCCGTTCCATTCGAGCGCGTCCACATTTTCCACGCCGCCGTTCTCGCGCATGTAAGCGCCCTGCTTTGCGTGCCGGTCGAGAACTTTGGCGCAGAGAGGCTTCGCAAGCGTAAGGATGAATATGTAAAAGACCGTGCCGACGATCATATCGGAGAGATTGCCGATGGCGATCGTGTCGCCCGGCACGCCGAGAATGACGCCGATGGCGTTGAAGTTCGGCGAGCCGCCGGTATACATGCCCGCGGCCATCGCGGCAAGCTGCTGTCCCCACGGGAAGCCGGCCCCGAGCGTCCGTCCCAAAACCACAACAACGGCGCTCACGGCAAGCAGCAGAAGCGCAAACGAGATGAGCACCGGCTTTGCGAGCCGCCGCACATCGGCGAGATTTGTGCCGAACATCAATAGCGGAATGGCGAGCCCGATGCATACATAGCTGCCGATCTGCCCGACATCGGCGTTCAGCCGGACGTCCAGCCCGGCCTTCCGGCAGAGAAACGCCGCCACCGCGACGACAATGCCCCAGAAATACGCCATGGCGATCGTGCCGAATGTGCGCACGATCCCCTTTTCCCGCTGCCGCAGGATAAGTACCGGCACACCGAACACCGCGATAAGCTGCAAAACCGTAACGATCATGTTTATTCCTCCCCATATCTCTGCATAAGCATACCGGATTTTCGGCGGAATGAAAAGAGAAAAGAGAGATTTTTCACATACCCTTTTCAAAATCGAATTAAAGTGATAAACTGCGGAGGAAGAAAAGGAGGGAAGTACATATGGATATTTTATCTCAGCTCAACAGCCCGGCCATGTATCTCATCTGCGGCGGCATTATTTTCTTTGTTGCGCTGGTGTGCGTGTCCTTCATGGTACGCGCCTACCGCGCCGGCGCCGCCATCGGTATGGACAAAACGAAAATGAAGCGCACCATCACCGCGAGCGCCACGTTTGCCGCGCTCCCGAGCGTCGGCATCCTGCTCGGCGTCATCGCGCTCTCGGGCAGTCTCGGCACGCCGTGGTCGTGGCTGCGCCTTTCGGTCATCGGCGCGCTGCACTATGAAACGCAGGTCGCGGAGGCCGCGGCGGAGGCAGTCGGTCTGCCGGGCCTTTCGGCCTCGGCAATGACGCCGCAGGCCTTTACCACGATCGCCCTTCTGATGGGCGTCTGCATCATGTGGGGCATGGTGTTTTCGATCTTCTTTAATAAGAAATACCTCTCGCGTCTCAAAGCGCCGAAGAAAAACGGCGCGGCGGGCGGCGGCTTCGGCGACACGGCCATGACCGCCATGTTCATCGGTCTTGTCAGCGCGTACATCGGCAGCTACATCGGCGCTCTCGTCTCCGGCGCGGGACGGTTCACGTTTGCGGGAAGCTGGATGCCGCTTGCGGTCGTTGCGGTGTCGGCGGCGGTGATGGCGGTGTTCGTATGGCTCGCCGAAAAGAAGAACGCCGCGTGGGTCGATAACTTTTCCATTGCGGGCAGCATGCTCGCGGGAATGGCGGCAGCGGTGCTGCTGCGCGGCGTGTAAGGAGGAAATGCAATGAACGAACAGGAAAAGACCGTCCGGTTTGAAGCCTACAACCGCCGGACGCACACCTATGGCCGCATCGCCTGCGGCGTGACGCTCGTGCTGCTGCTCGGCGCGCCGTTTCTGATGGGCTACATTCTCGGCGCAATGCCCGATATGCGCGCGTTCGGCAGGGGATTTCTTGCCATCGGTATCGTGTGGCTCGTGAGTTGCGTGGCGGAATATCTCGTCTATACGCCGATGCTCGGCGCGGGCGGCGGGTATCTCGCATTCATCACAGGCAACCTCATCAACATGAAGATCCCGTGCGCGGTCAACGCGCGCGATATCGTAGGGGCCAAGACCGGCACGCCGGAAAACGAGATCATCTCCACGCTCTCGATCGCCACGGCGTCGCTCGTGACGATCGTCATTCTTGCGCTCGGCGTGCTGCTGCTCATCCCGCTGCAGCCCGTGCTGCAAAGCCCGGCGCTCCAGCCTGCATTTGATAATGTCGTTCCCGCGCTCTTCGGCGCGATGGCGTATAAGTACTACCGGAAGAACATGAAGATCGCGCTCTGGCCGCTTGTCCTTATGAGCGTGCTCTTCATCCTCGTGCCGGGGCTGCTCGGCTCAACGAGCTTTATGATATTGCCCTCCGGCGCGATCGCCATCGGCGTGGCGTACTTCCGGTACCGCCGCTCGCGGAAGGAGACGGCGGCATGAGAGTCGTAGGCTATGTTTTGCTCGCCGCGCTCGGCGTGCTCGTGCTACTTCTGCTTGCGGCAGTGATCCGCACACTGTGCACGAAGAAAAAAACCTCGGATTATACGCCGCACCCGGACGCCGCGCGCGAGCGGGAGTATGCGGAAAAGCTCTCGCGCATGGTAGCGTATGAGACCGTGTCGCACCCGGACGATCCGGAGCTCGAAAAGTTCCGCGGCTTTCATAAGCTGCTCGCGGAGCTGTATCCGACAGTACACGAAAAGCTGGAAAAAACGGAGATCGACGGGAATCTCCTGTTCTTCTGGGAAGGCAAAAACCACGACAGGCCGCTCGTGCTCATGTCGCATCAGGACGTTGTCCCGGCGGAGGGAACGTGGGAGCACGCGCCGTTCTCCGGCGACATCGCCGACGGCAAGGTCTGGGGCCGCGGCGCTTCAGACACAAAGTGCAGCGTCATGGGCTTTTTCCAGGCGTGCGAGGAGCTGCTGCGGGAAGGGTACGTCCCCGAGCAGGGCGTGTACCTCTCGTCCTCCTGTACGGAGGAGTTCGCCGGGCCCGGCGGCGGCAAGCTCGTGGACGAGCTGCGTCGGCGTGGCGTGAAGCCGTTCCTCGTCTGCGACGAGGGCGGCGGCATCATCTCCGAGCCCATCGGCGGCATTCATGGGAATTTCGCCATGCTCGGCGTGTTTGAAAAGGGGAAAGCGGATGTGCGTTTCACGGCGCGCTCCAACGGCGGCCATGCGAGCGCGCCGCCGAAAAACTCGCCCGTGGCGCGGCTTGCGGCGTTTGTGGACAGCATGGAAAAGCACCCGCCCTTCCGGAAAAAATTCGAGCCGGAGGTGAGCGCGATGTTTGCCCGGCTCGCGGCGTACGCGCCCTTCGCTCTGCGGCTTCTCTTCGGCAATCTCTGGCTTTTCGCGCCGCTTATGAAGCTCGTCATGCCCGCGCTCTCGCCGCAGGCGGGCGCCATGCTGCGCACAACGGCGGCCTTCACGATGCTCTCCGGTTCGGACGCCTGCAACGTGCTGCCGCAGGAGGCAAGCGTGTGGGCTAATCTCCGGTTCATCCCGCATCAGGGAATGGACGAGAGCCTTGCGCTTATCAAAAAGCGCGCGGAAAAGTACGGTATCGAGACAGAAGTTCTCTCCGCGAGCGATTATTCTGCCCCCGCGGATATCCACGGCGAGGCGTGGCGGCGCGTGACCGATACGATCGCCGAGGTGTTTCCCGGCCTTGCCTGGAGCCCGTATGTCATGACCGGCGCGACGGACGCGAAGAACTATCAGGCGATCTGCGATAACTGCATCCGCTTTGCCCCGGTGATCTACGGCCCCGAGCAGATGCGCGGCATGCACGGCGTCAACGAGAACATCGAAACGGCGTGTTTGCCGGGCGCGGTGGATTTCTATAAGGCGCTCATTGGCAAAAATCGCTGAAATTGCAATTTGGAAACGTTTTTTGTCCCAAATCTATTGCAAAATCGAATCAATCGGGCTATATTACAACCAAAGAAAAAACCATTCGGAAAGGGTGAAGTTATTTATGGCAGGAGCACACAGAATCGGCATCCTGACGAGCGGCGGCGACGCCCCCGGTATGAACCCCGCGATCCGCGCCATCGTCCGCACGGCCGGCGCTGAGGGAATCACCTGCATCGGCATCCGCCGAGGTTACGCCGGACTCATCAACGGCGATGTTTTTGAGTTGACCGGCAACGACGTAGACGGCATTGCCCGCCGCGGCGGTACCATTCTCTATACCGCCCGCAGCGAGGAATTCCGCACGGAAGCCGGTATTGACAAAGCCGCAAAAGTCTGCAAATATCTTGGCATCGACGGCCTTATCACCATCGGCGGCGACGGCACTTACCGCGGCGCGCTGGAGCTGGCCCGCCGGGGTGTCCGCGTCGTTGGTATCCCCGCGACGATCGATAACGACATGGGCTGCACCGAGTATACCATCGGCTTTGATACCGCCTGCAACACCGCGATCGAGGCCATCGACAAGCTGCGCGACACCGGGCAGAGCCACGAGCGCGTGTCGGTCGTAGAGGTCATGGGCCGCAACGCCGGCCATCTCGCGCTCTACACCGCCATGGCTGCCGGCGCTTCTGCCGTGCTGCTTCCCGAAAAGGAAGTCGATCTCGAGCATGATGTGATCGATGTGATCCGCCGCGGCTGCATCCACGGCCGCCGCCACCACATCGTCGTCGTCGCCGAGGGCGTGGGCCATGTCCACGAGTACGCGCAGACGATCGAAGAGGAGACCGGACTCGAGACCCGCGTGACGGTCCTCGGCTACATCCAGCGCGGCGGCGCGCCGAGCGGACGTGACCGTGTGTCCGCCGCGATGATGGGCGTGCGCGCGATCGACGTGCTCAAGTCGGATGCCTCGAGCCGCGTCATCGTCGAGCGGAACGGCCGTTTCGAGGATATGGACATCGAGGAAGCGCTCCAGATGAAGCGCGAGCTCGACGAGGAGATGTTCGTTGCCTGCAACCGCATCGACACCTCTTATCAGTACCACCACAAGAAAACCACCTGAGCCGGAGGGCGTCCTCCGGACGATGAACAAATGAAAAAATGCGGTGTCTCGCAAAGAGACACCGCACTTTTTGCCGGAGGATCTATGAAGAAATTTATCGGAAACAAAGACTTTTACAAGCTGGTCGCGGCGCTCGCGCTGCCGCTGCTGCTGCAGAACGCCGTATCGACGTTTGTGAATCTGCTCGATAACCTTATGGTCGGGCGGATCGGCACGGAATCGATGTCGGGCGTGTCTATCGTCAACCAGCTCCTGTTCGTATATAACCTCTGTCTCTTCGGCGGCACGGGCGGCGCGGGCATTTTCGGCGCGCAGTTTTTCGGCCGCGGAGACTATAACGGCGTCCGTCATACGCTGCGCTTCAATATCCTGCTCTGCGCCGGGTTTACAGTGATCGCCACGGTGCTGCTCGCGCTCATCCCGGATACGCTCATCGGCGCGTTCCTGCACGAGGCGGGCACCGGCGGCGATCTCGCGCTTACGCTCTCGGAAGGCAAGGACTACCTTCGCATCATGCTCTTCGGTCTGCCGGCGTTCTGCCTTACGACGGCGTATGTGAGCATACTGCGCGTCACCGGCGACAACCGCCTGCCGATGAAGGCGAGCATCGCGGCGATCTTCGTCAATCTCGTTTTCAACTATCTGCTCATCTACGGCAAGCTCGGCTTCCCGATGCTCGGCGTCCGCGGCGCAGCCATTGCCACGGTGCTCTCGCGCTATGTGGAGTTCGGCCTGATCCTGCTCGGCACCCACGGGAAGAAAACGCCGCCGCGGTTTATCCGCGGGCTGTACCGCGGCTTTGCGATCCCCGGCCATCTCGCCGGGCAGATCGTCCGCAAGGGCATGCCGCTGCTCGTGAACGAGATGTTCTGGTCGCTCGGCATGACGATGCTCACGCAGTGCTACTCCTACCGCGGGTTGGACGCCATTGCCGCGCTGAACATCAACTCCACGGTGCTCAATCTCTTCAATACCGTTATCTTCACGATGGGCAACACCGTCGGCATCATCATCGGCAACCTGCTCGGCGCGGAGGAGTATGACCGCGCGCGGAATTACTGCCCGAAGCTCGCCGCGCTCAGCTGCGCGGCCAGCGCGGCGGTCGGCGTTGTGATGTTCCTCGTCGCGCCGTATGCCCCGCGGCTTTACAACACCTCCCACGAGATCATGACGCTTGCCGCGTCGCTCATGCGCATCTGCGCTCTCATGCTGCCGGTCCACGCCGTGGTAAACGCCGCGTACTGGACCATCCGCGCCGGAGGCCGGACGTACATCACCATGCTTTCGGACAGCGTGTTCACCTGGGTCGTGTCGGTATCGATCGCGTGGGTGCTCATTCATAAAACGGGCCTGCCGCTTGTGGAGGCGTACCTCTTTGTGAATCTCGCCGACCTTATCAAAATGGTCATCGGCATCGTGCTTCTCCGCCGCGGCATCTGGGTGCGCAACATCGTCACCGGCGAAGAGATCGCGGCCGGGAATGCTGCGGGCTGATTTCCGGTTGTATTCTTCACCGTTTCGGTGTAAAATCGTTTCAATGAGGTGAGAACAATGCATCGAATCGGTGTTTTTGACAGCGGCATCGGCGGTCTTACGGTGCTGCGCCAGCTCCGGCGGGCATTCCCGCAGCTGGATATGGTATATCTCGGCGACACCGCCCGCGTACCCTACGGCGGGCGCTCGGTCGAGACGATCACGCACTATGCCGAGGACGACGTGCGCTTCCTGCTCCGCAAGGACGTGGAGGCGATCGTCATCGCCTGCGGCACGGTGAGCTCCAACTCGCTCGACGCGCTGCGCGAAAAGTTTGACCTGCCGATCTACGGCGTGATCGAAAGCGCGGCGCGGCTTGCTGCGAGCATGACGAAAACGCGCTCCGTCGGCGTCATCGGCACGCAGGCAACGGTCAAGAGCGGGGCGTACGAAACGCACATCCGCGCCATAGACCCCGGGGTACACGTTGTCTCCCGCGCCTGCCCGCTTTTTGTGCCGCTCGTGGAAAACGGCATCGCGCCGGACGATATCGTCGCGGAGACGGTCTGTTCGCGGTATATGGAGTCCTTTGACGGCGAAAATATCGACGCGCTCATCATGGGCTGCACGCATTACCCCGTGTACCGCCCGGCGCTCGAAAAGCGGCTGCCCGGCGTGCGGATGATCGATGTCGGCGAAGCGCTCGCCGAAGCGCTGCGGCCCCTTTTCGCCGAAAGCCGCGGCACCGGCGCGGTCGAATACTACGTTACGGAGCGCAGCGCCGCCTTTGACGAGATCGTCCGCGTCATGGATCCTTCGCTTGACCCTGCCGCCATCCGCGTGGAGAACGCCTTTATACAGTAAAATATAGAAAAATGAGCCGTTTTCGTTACCGAAAACGGCTCATTTTGTGTAGAAACCAGCCGGGAAACATACTTGACGAACACGCCGATGTGTAATATAATTTTACTATCGATATAGTAGGAAACCCAACAAAAGAGATATAAAATGTGGAGGAGTCAGCATGGATAAGCAGACCAAGTCCGGAATGCCTGTGGATGAAAGCAAATATTCTTTTACGATCCCCCGCACGGACGAGCCGAGAGAGAAGATCCTCAAGCTCGGCGCGATGATCACCGACCGCATCGGCAAGGTCACGGGCAACGATCCCGAGTATTGGGGACTCGCGGGCGTTGTTACGGACGAAATGGCGGATGTCGCGCTCAAGATGAAGGTGCGCAAGCCGAAAACGACAGCGCAGATCGCCGCGATCACCGGCAAAAGCGAGGAAGAGCTCGAAAAGCTGCTCACCGAGATGGCGTACATCGGCCTTGTCGAGTACAACTGGGAAAATCTGGACGGGAAAAACCCGAACCACGAGAAGCGCTGGACGCTGCCGCAATTCGTTCCGGGCAGCGCGGAGTTCGTCAACATGCGCCAGTCGCAGATCGACGAGCACCCGGAGGTCGCGGCGTTCTTTGAGCGCATGACGTTCCTCCCGCTGGAGAAGGTCACGCCGATGGTGCCTCCCGGAGGCGCCGGCATCGGCATGCACGTTATCCCCGTGGAAAAGGCGATCGAGACCGAGAACAAGTCCGTTTCCATCGAGCACATCTCCCACTGGCTGAAAAAGTACGACGGCGTTTACGCCGCTTCGCCCTGCTCCTGCCGCATGTCCCGCGCCAAGCTCGGCGAGGGCTGCGGCGACGATCCGCAGGACTGGTGCATCGCCGTGGGCGATATGGCGCGCTACGTTGTCGAGACCGACCGCGGCCATTACATCACCTATGACGAGGTGCTCGAGATCCTGCACAAGGCCGAGGAGAACGGCTTTGTCCATGAGATCACGAACATCGACGGCGAAGAGAAGATCATCGCCATCTGCAACTGCAACGTGAACGTCTGCAACGCGCTGCGCACGAGCCAGCTTTTCAACACGCCGAACCTCTCCCGCAGCGCCTACGTTGCGAAGGTCGAGAGCGAAAACTGCGTTGCGTGCGGCCGCTGTGTTGAGACGTGTCCCGCGGGCGCGGTGAAGCTCGGCCAGAAGCTCTGCACGAAGGACGGCCCCATCGAGTACCCGCGCCACGAGCTGCCGGACGAGACCGCCTGGGGTCCGGATAAGTGGGACATCAACTACCGTGACAACAACCGCATCAACTGCTACGATACCGGTACGTCCCCGTGCAAGACGGCGTGCCCGGCGCACATTGCCGTGCAGGGCTATCTGAAGCTCGCCGCGCAGGGCAAGTACCGCGAGGCGCTCCAGCTCATCAAGCGCGAAAACCCGTTCCCCGCCGTCTGCGGCCGCATCTGCAACCGCCGCTGCGAGGACGCCTGCACCCGCGGCACCGTCGATCAGGCCGTCGCCATCGACGAGGTCAAGCGCTTCATTGCCCAGCAGGATCTCGAAGCTGCCACGCGCTTCATCCCCGAAAAGGTCATCCCGAAGGTCGAGGGCGGATTCGATGAGAAGATCGCCATCATCGGCGCGGGGCCGGCGGGTATGTCCTGCGCGTACTTCCTCGCCGAGAAGGGCTACCGTCCGACCGTGTTCGACAAGGCGCCCCGTCCCGGCGGCATGCTGATGAACGCCATTCCGAACTTCCGTCTCGAAAAGGACGTTGTGGAGGCCGAGATCGACATTCTGCGTGAGATGGGCGTGGAATTCCGCTGCGGTGTGGATGTCGGCAGGGACATCACCATCCCTGAGCTGCGCGCGCAGGGCTATAAGGGGTTCTATGTTGCCGTCGGTCTGCAGGACGGCGGACGTCTCCGCGTTCCCGGCGACGACGCCGAGGGCGTCATGTCCGGCGTGGACTTTACAAAGAAGGTCAATCTTGCGCCCGAAACGAAGCTCACCGGCAAGGTCGTTGTGATCGGCGGCGGCAACATCGCCTCCGATGTCGCCCGCACCGCCGTTCGCTGCGGCGCGGAGAGCGTGACGCTCTATTGCCTGGAGGGGTACGACGAAATGCCCATGGGCGAAGAGGACCGCACCGAGTGCGAGCGCGACGGCATCTCCATCCATGCCGGCTGGGGCCAGACCGCGATCGACACCGAGAACGGCCATGCCAGGGCCATTCGCTTCCGCAAGTGCCTGTCCGTCAAAAATGCCGAGGGCCGCTTCGCCCCCACGTTTGACGACGCCCGGACCGAGACCGCCGAGGCGGATACGATCCTTTACTGCATCGGCCAGCACGCCGCCTGGGGCGAGCTGCTCGCCGGAACAAAGGTGGAGTTCAACCCCAACGGCACCGTCAAGGCGGATCCGCTGACCTACCAGACCGCTGAGCCCGACATCTTCGTCGGCGGCGACGCCTACACCGGCCAGAAGTTCGCCATCGACGCCATCGCCGCCGGCAAGGAGGGCGCCGTGTCCCTGCACCGCTTTGTGCAGCCGAACACGAGCCTCACCATCGGCCGCAACCGCCGGCAGTTCATCGAGCTCGATAAGAAAAACGTTCTTCTCGATATCAACAGCTTTGACAACACGCCGCGCCAGCGCCCCGGCTACAACGAGGAGCTGCGCCGCACGATGCAGGACGGCCGCGCATGCTTCACCGAGGAGCAGGTCAGGGCCGAGACCGCCCGCTGCCTCGGCTGCGGCGCGAGCATCGTCGATCCGAACAAGTGCATCGGCTGCGGCATCTGCACGACGCGCTGCGGCTTTGACGCCATCCGTCTCCACCGCGAGCGTCCCGAGTGCAGCACCATGGTGCGCAGCGAGGACAAGATGAAGGCCATCCTGCCGTATATGCTCAAGCGCGCCGTGAAGATCAAGCTCAAGGGCAAAAAGGGCTGAGCATGCACGAGCTTGGGATCGTATTCCACATGATAAAAACCGTCGAGCGCATCGCGGAGGAAAACGTTCTTACGAGCGTTTCCTCCGTCACGCTCGAGCTTGGCGAGGTGTCCGGCGTTGTGCCGCACGAGCTCACATCCTGCTGGAACTGGGCCGTTGCGCAGACGGAGGTTTTGAAGGGCGCGGAGCTTAGGATCGAGACCATTCCCGCCGTGACGCTTTGCGAGAGCTGCAATCGAACATATCCGACCGTCCCGCAGGGACGCGTCTGCCCGCTGTGCGGCAGCGAGGAAACCGTGCTCCTGCAGGGCAACGAGATCAATCTCAAAGAAATCGAGGCTTGCTGAAATGGACAGTGTACGAATCATAGAGATCAAGGAGAGCGTTTTCGCCGACAACGACCGCGAAGCCGACCGTGTCCGCGCAAAGCTCAAGGAGGAAAAAACATTCCTTCTCAATCTCATGTCCTCGCCCGGCTCGGGCAAGACGACGACGCTTCTGCGCACGATCGAACGCTTGAAGGACGATCTTCGCATCGGCGTTATGGAAGCGGACATCGATTCCTCCGTAGACGCCGAGACCATCGCCCGCGCGGGCGTGAAGAGCATCCAGCTCCACACCGGCGGTATGTGCCATCTCGATGCCGGAATGACCGAGCAGGGGCTTACCGAGCTCGGCACGGCGGACGTCGATCTCGCGGTGCTCGAAAACGTCGGCAATCTCGTCTGCCCGGCGGAGTTCGATACGGGCGCGGTGAAAAACGCAATGATCCTCTCCGTGCCGGAGGGACACGATAAGCCGCTCAAATACCCGCTCATCTTCACCGTGTGCGACGCGCTCATCATCAACAAGATCGATGTGCTGCCGTATTTCGATTTTGACATGGACAAGGTGCGCGAGTACGCGCTGCGGCGCAACCCCCGTCTGGAGATCTTCCCGATCTCCGCCAAGACCGGCGAGGGCGTCGAGGCCTGGACATACTGGCTCAAAAAGCAGGTCCGGGACTGGACGGAGGAATGAAAGCAAAAAAAACGGAGCAGTCATTTCTGACTGCTCCGTTTTTCTATGGAGAGCGGCGAGTTATTTAACTTCTGCGGTCGTCTGCGCCATGACGGTCAGAGCCTCGAGCACATCGGCCTTCTGGTTCTCCTCGTAATACGTGCCGGTGTAAATGTAGAGGTAAGCGCCGGTCACGGCGTAGAGCGTGATCTGATCCGTGGGCGGGATGGAGAGGATCGCATCGCGGCCTCCGGCGGCGTCAACGTCGTCCTGCGTGATGACGCCCTGCTCGAGAAGACGGTCGAGCATCTCGTCGTTGAAGCGCGTGACCGTTTCGGTGTAGATCACACTCTTGCCGTTGATCGAGCGAAGCTCGGCATTGAGGATCTCAATGTTGGGGAACGATTCGGTAATGCTTTCCGTGAGCTTGTTCATGTACTTTTCCGTGAACTTGCCGCTGTAGGTGCCGGACTGCTGCGCGTTGATGTTGACGGCCTGTCCGGTTCCCTGCGTATCGTTATAATAGATGATGAGCGGGGAAGTGCCATCGCTGCCGGTCCACTTATCGGCGGGATACTGCGTCGAAAACGTGCTGTTGCTGACCGTTCCGAGCGTCATGGAGGAGAGATCGACCTTCTCCAGCGGGGGATAATCCTCCTCGCTCACGGTGCCGCATCCGGCGAGGATCAGGCAGAGCACGAGACAAACGGCGGCGAGCGCCGCAAAAGCTTTTCTTTTCATAGCTATCACTCCTTTGCTGAGTGACAATGATTTTACCATATCGCTGAGAAAAAGACAACCTTTATCCCACCGTCTCGCCGAGCTTCCCGGCGAGCTTTGCGAGCGGCTTTACCTTCCAGCGCAGCACCATGCCGAGCGCCGCGCCGACGAGCGCCTGCAGGATCTGGTAGGGGAGCTTTGCGATCGCCGCGGCGGGCGTCGCGTAGATGAACGCGCGGCCGAGCGAGTAGCCGACGACCATGATGACCGCGCCGAGCAGCACGCCGATGAGGGACGCGATCACGGGCTTCTCCTTCATCATCCGGTGGGCGCAGAGCGAAATGACGACCGCCTGCAATCCGTGCGTGACGAGCGAGACGAACATCGGCGTCGGATAAAAGAAGAAATCGCCGAGGAACGCGCCGACACCGCCGACGCAAAACGCCCCCAGCGGGTCAAGGATCAGCGCGGCAAAGCAGATGATCACGTCGTTCAGATAGAGATGTCCGCCCGGAACGGGAACGCTGAACACGCTCATGCTCATAATGATGTTCATCGCCATCAGCAGCGCCGTCGTGCAGAGCCAGCGCGTGCCGTGTTTCGTTTTCGTTGTCATGGATATATCTCCCCTTGTTTTTTTCTTACCCATAGCTTACAATGTTCTGGATATATTAAAATATCCAGAGAAGGAGAAAATAATAATACCAGATGAAACAGGACAACGAACACCGCCCGGCGTATCTGCGCCTGTATGAGCGCCTGCGCGTCGAGATCGTCCGCGGCGATTATCCCTTCGGCGCGCGGATGCCGTCCAAGCGGCAGCTGGCCGAGGAGGAGGGGCTGAGCGTCGTCACGGTAGAGCACGCTTACGCGCTGCTGACGGACGAAGGGTATCTCGAAGCGCGCCGCCGCAGCGGGCACTATGTGCAGTTCCACGATACGGACGGCTTTGTGCCGAGCGCGCCGGTAAGACCGGCGGCTGTCCCGGCGGGGGAGAGGGCGGACTTTCCGTTTTCGGTGCTCTCGCGGGTGATGCGCCGCGTCATCAGCGAGTACGGCGAGCAGCTTCTGGAAAAAAGCCCGAACAACGGCTGCGATGCGCTGCGGCAGGCGATCTCGCGCTATCTCGCGCGCAGCCGCGGCATCCGCGTGAAGCCGGAGCAGATCTTCGTCGGCTCCGGCGCGGAATATCTCTACGGACTGATCGTGCAGCTTCTCGGCGCGGCGCGCATCTACGCGGCGGAGGATCCGTCGTATGAAAAGATCGCGCTCGTTTACCGCGCGCACGGCGCTTCGCTCGAGCTTTTGCCGCTCGGCGCGGACGGCATCCGCAGCGACGCGCTCGCCGCCACGCGCGCCTCCGTGCTGCATATTACGCCCTACCGCAGCTATCCGAGCAATGTCACCGCGTCCGCGGCCAAGCGGCGCGAGTATATCCGCTGGGCTTCCGAGCCGGGGCGGTATATCGTTGAGGACGATTTCTCTTCGGAATTTACGGTCGCGTCCAAGCCGGAGGAGACGGTGTTCTCGCTTGCCGAGAGCGGAAACGTGATCTACCTGAACACATTCTCGCAGACGGTCGCGCCGTCGCTGCGCATGGGCTATATGGTGCTCTCGGAAAAGCTCGCGGCGCAGTACGCCGAGCGGATCGGGTTTTATTCGTGCACCGTCCCGCTCTTTGAGCAGCTTGTGCTTGCCGAGCTGTTGGAGAGCGGCGACTATGAGCGCCACATCCGCCGCACCCGCCGCACCCTGCGAAAAAGAACAGAAAAATAAAATGCCCCCGGAAAGGAGACATTGAACGGGCGGGGCAGAGCCCCGCCCGCAGGTGAGAGCGGCAGGTTAAAGCAGATACTTTTCCATGGCCCAGGCAGCGCCGTCCTCGTCACAGGCGGGCGCGATGACGTCCGCCGCGGCTTTCACGTTCTCGGGCGCGTTCGCCATGGCGATGCCGAGCCCCGCCCAGCGGAGCATGGAAATGTCGTTTTCCCCGTCGCCGATGGCGATGGTCTCCTCGCGCGGTATGCCGAGGATCGCCGCCACGCGCGCGAGACCCGCGGCCTTGTTGACGCCCGTCGGCACGATCTCCAGCGCTTCCGGGCTGGACGCAAAGCAGTCCACCGGCTGCGGCGGCGCGCTGTGCAGCTTTTTCGCCGCGCGCCGTACCGTCAGCGGCAGACCGAGCAGCAGGATCTTGTATATCCCCTCGTGTGCGACCTCTTCAGGGGAGGGCAGCGGCAGCGGCGTGCTCGAGGAGCGCTGCGCGTACATCTCCGAAGCGGCGTTCACGCGGTCGGTATAAATGCCGCTGCGGCCGTAAACGATGGCGGCGCTCGCCCTCCGGCGGCACCAGCGGAGCATCGTGAGCGCGGTCGGTTCGTCCATCATGGTCTCGGAAAGCGTTTCGCCCGTCGCGCAGCTCTGCACCAGTCCGCCGTTTCCGAGAATGAGCGGCACATCGCCGGGGAAGAGCTCACGCGCGACCTCGGCGCTGCCGCCGAGCCGTCCGGAGGCGAGCGTTACGAAATTTCCCGCAGCATATACAGCGCGGATCGTTTCGCGCGTGTGCGCCGAAACCTTCCGGTCGGAGCCGGTGAGCGTGAGATCATAATCGGCGGCCATCAATCGGTATGCCATAACATCGACTTCCTTTCCCGCGAAAGTATAACGGACGGCGCGCCGGAATGTCAAGAGCGCGGCGATTTACGAACGGCGAAGCATGTGGTATAATGGCCGGGAAATATCCCACAGGAGGAAAAACAATGATAAAGCTCGAAATGGAACTTTCCGATATCGATTACGAGGTCCTGGTAAAGGAGATCCTTCCCAAAGTCGCCGACCGGCTCAAGCAGAACGGCAGCCCGCTCGCGCCGCTCCTCTCCGGCGGCATGGCGGCAAATGTTCTGCTGCGCGCCTCCGACAGCGTGCGCGACCGCATGGCCGCGGAGATCCTCAACGCCGCCGCGCCGCGCCTGACCGGAACGCTCGAAAAGCTCGCCGCCGACAACGGCATTCCCTGCAAGGTGCAGGGCCTGCGCGCGACCGCCGCACAAAAATAAGAGACTCCATAATGCATTCGCAGCCCCCGAGAGCCTTGGCTTTCGGGGGCTGCGCCGTTTCCGAGAGAACAAAAATCCCCGAAGACCGAAGTCTTCGGGGAAAAATGCCGTATCCGGATCATCGTCCCGCCACTTTTGAGGGGCGTCAGACGAAGGCGAGGATAAGCGGGGGTAAGCTGTTACACGATGCGGCGGGCCGCGACGAGACGCATGCCGGCGGTGCTGCTGAGAGACTGAATGCTCACGACGGCGCCGGAGTAAGGCGCGTGGATGAAGTTGCCGCCGCCGATGTAGAGCGCGGCGTGCCAGATGTTGTACACGCTGCTGCCGAAGAGCAGGATGTCGCCGGCCTGCAGGTCGTTGAGATCCACGTCCACGCCGTTGTAGTACATGCTCTGCGCCACGCGGTTGAGCGAGTAGCCGTGCTGACCGTAGGAGTAGTACACGAGACCGGAGCAGTCAAAGCCGACATCGGGAGAGGTGCCGCCCCAGACGTAAGGCACGCCGAGATACTGCATCGCGGTATCGACGATCGCCTGCGCGGCGGAAGCGTTGTGCGAGAAGCTGGGCGCGGCGGGCGTTTCCGGCTCGGCCGGAGTCTCGGCCGGGGTTTCGGGCTCCTGCGCGGGAGGCTCGATCGGCGTCACCTCGGTGGTGGTGTTTTCGGTAGTGTCCGGGGTCTGCGGCTCGGAGTAGATCGTGCCGTCATTGCCGGACACGGTCGCGGCGGAGATGGTGTAGGTCTTGGAGGTGCCGTTGAGCACGACATAGTCGCCGTAGATGTAGCCGGTGCTGCCGTTATATACGCATTCATACCAGGAGCCGCACACGCCGTTCACGCGGATAGGCGTGCCGGTCTCAAGCGTTTCGATCACGCTGCTGTAGGTGCTCGGGCCGCTGCGGAAGCAGATGCCGGAGCCGAGAACGGTAGCGTTGCTGTCGCCGGTCGCGGGAGGCGCAACGTAGGTCTGCGAGGGAACTTCCTGCGCGGGCTGCTGCACGGTCTCCTGCGTGGTCTCCTGCGCCGGAGCCTTGTCCGGGACGGAATCCACGTTCTCCGCGGACGGGACCTCGTTGAAGAGCAGGTAGTAGGAAGCCATGTAGCCGGTCTTGCCGTTGTAGCTCACCTTGTACCAGCCGTAGCCGGCGTCGCCGAGAACGTAAACGGTCGCGCCCTGCGGGGCGGCGTCGATAACATTGCTGTTGAAGCTGCCGCTGTCACGCAGGTTGACTTCGCCGGGCGTTGCGATGAACGCTTCGCCCGAAATGGCAAACGCGCTGCTCGTGAGCAGAGACGCCGCCAGAAGAAGCGTAACGATAACGGAAAGCAGTTTCTTGCAGTTTTTCATGATCCCCATACCTCATTTCCTGGAGCTGGTGCGCTGTTTCGGAGGTTAGTCCTTCGTCAGCGCTCGTTCGAGCCACACGCTCGCCACGTCCATGGCGGCGTACAGGCTGCCTTTTTCGGATTTCTTCACGATGCGGTCGCGGCTCTTGACCGTCGGGTCGGTGAGCTGCAGCTGGACGCTCACACGGGTGGCGACCTTCAGCTCACCGGCGCTTTCCGCACCGGCAACCGGCTTGACCGGTTTCGTGTCCATGATCTGCATCATGATGATGTACTTGTCGGACATGCTGCCGTAATAGAGGATGTTGTCCTTGCGGCGGAGCGGGTGTCCCTTGTACACCAGCGCATTCTTAGCGGATGCCAATTCAAATCACCTCGAATTTGTAACCAAAATGTAACACATTGTATCCCACCTGTCAACAGAAACGGAGCTTTTTGTGAATCGCGCACAGTTATTACCGGAATAAAACCGCTTAAATTAGCCGTTATGACGCAAAATCCGGCAACAAAAGTTACAAAACGGCGAGCAGAGGGGATCGTTCTGCGTTGGCCGCTGCCGGAAAAACGGTAACAAAACCGGAAAAACTGGCTGTTGGCGGGGAAAACCGCAGCGCCGGATGGCCGGCGCTGCGGCGGTGTTCGCGGGGGAAGGGGGATGCTCAGTCGTCCTTTACGGATTCGACGACGCCCTTTGCGAGACCGGCGATGCCCTGGATCTCGGAGGGGATGATGATCTTGGTGGCCTTGCCGTCGGCGGCGGCGGTGAAAGCCTCCAGCGCGCGCAGACGCAGCACCGGATCGGTGGGGGCGGCGTCGTTGAGCAGACGGATGCCGTCGGCGGTCGCCTTCTGCACGGCGAGGATCGCGGCGGCGCGGCCTTCGGCCTCAAGGATCTGCTCCTGCTTCTTCGCGTCGGCGCGGAGAATGGCGGATTCCTTTTCGCCCTCGGCCTCGAGAATGGCGGCGCGCTTTTCACCCTCGGCGCGGAGAATGGCCTCGCGGCGTTCGCGCTCGGCCTTCATCTGCTTTTCCATCGCGCTTTGGATCTCGCGCGGCGGGAGAATGTTCTTGAGCTCCACGCGGTTGACCTTGATGCCCCAGGGGTCGGTAGCCTCGTCAAGAATGACGCGCATCTTGCTGTTGATGATGTCGCGGCTCGTGAGGCACTGGTCAAGCTCCAGATCGCCGATGATGTTGCGGAGCGTCGTGGCGGAGAGCGTTTCGATGGCGACCATCGGCTGCTCGATGCCGTAGGTATAGAGCTTCGGGTCGGTGATCTGGAAGTAGACAACGGTGTCGATCTGCATGGTGACGTTGTCCTTCGTGATCACGGGCTGGGGCGGGAAGTCTGCGACCTGCTCCTTGAGCGAGACGCGGCGCGCCACGCGCTCGATGAACGGCAGCTTCACATGGAGACCCTTGCCCCACGTGGTGCTGTACGCACCGAGACGCTCGATGACGTAGGCCTGCGCCTGCTGTACGACGCACAGGTTCGTGATGATGAGTACGAGCACCAGCACGAGAATGATGGCTAATACGATCATGGGATTTCCTCCTTATTAAAATACAGTGCGGATTCAGCGCACACTGCGCTCTACGATGAGTTTTACGCCCTCAATGGCGCGGACGGTGACGCGCTCGCCGGTCTCAATGGCGACAGCGTCGTCGGTGCTGCGCGCGGTCCACACAACGCCGTCAAGCTTTACGGCGCCGGTGGCGGCGAGATTGTCGATGCGCTCGGTGACAACGGCAGCGCGGCCGATGCTGCGGTCGGCGTTGGTAGCAACGCTCCGGCTGTCCACATACCGCTTCACGAGCGGCCGCGTGAGAACGAGCGTGGCGACGGAAACGATGACGAACCAGAAGATCTGGAGCCACACCGCCGCGCCGAGCGCCGCGCAGATGAGCGCCACGAGCGAGCCGAAAACGAACCAGATGGATACAAGTCCCGCGGTCACGGCTTCAACGATGAGAAACACGACGAGCGCCACGACCCAGAATGCGATCGTTCCGGAAGGTGGGATCACGGAAAAAACCTCCCTTATTTTAATTTGTATCTATCATACCGTATTTTCCGCCGCTCGGCAATAACATTCTCACCAAAAATCACTCTTTAAATCGTGTAAAGCTCCATCTTGCCTTTTTTGCCGCCGCGCGTTACAATACAGTCATTAGCTAACAAGCTAAAATGAAAAAGGGTACAGGTAAAACGCTGTATGAACAAACACTTGAAAAAACCGCGCAACGAGGAAATGTATAAGGCGATCCTTACGCTCAATACCGTGGAAGAGCTGATGAAGTTCTTTGACGACCTCTGCACGGTATCCGAGCTGCAGGCGATGGAGCAGCGCTATCAGGTGGCGGTGCTTCTCAGCGAGGGCATGATCTATAACGACATACTGGAAAAGACCGGCGCTTCGAGCGCAACGATCAGCCGCGTGAACCGCTCACTGCAGTACGGCGAGGACGGCTACAGCGTAGCCTTCCGCCGTCTGAAGGAGCAGCAAGCGGAAGAAGAGAAGGAAGCGGAAGAAAAATGAGCCAGTGCTATGGACCTCTCGCCGCGCGCTATGACGCGCTGACCGGAGACGTGCCGTACGAAGCGCTGGAGACATGGTATGAAACGGCCTTTGCCCACAGCGGCAGGGCCGTTCATACGGTTTTGGATCTCTGCTGCGGCACGGGTACGCTCTCGCTGCTTCTGGCCGAACACGGGTACGAGATGATCTGCGTGGACGCCTCGGAGGAAATGCTCTCGGTGTTCCAGCAGAAGCTCTGCGAGCTGCCGGGGGGCGTCGTTGCGCCGATGCTTCTCTGCCAGCGGGCGGAGAAACTCGACCTTTACGACACCGTGGACGCCGCGGTATGCTCGCTCGACGGCGTGAACTACATGCGGCCCGAAACGCTTCCGGAGGTGTTCCGGCGGCTGCATCTGTTTCTCTCGCCGGGCGGTACGCTCTGCTTTGACTTCCTCTCGCCGGGGCATATGCGCTCGCTCGACGGGCAGTGCTTTGTGGATGAGGAGGACGATACGCTCTGTCTCTGGCGCTCGGAGGTCGTGGAAAACGAGCTGCGCTACGGCATGGACATTTTCCGCCGCCTCAAGGGGCAGACCTACCGCCGTGAGCAGGAAGAGCATACGGAGTATATCTATACGCCGGAAACGCTGGAAAAGCACCTCGTCGATGCGGGCTTCGGCAGCATCCGTCTTTTTACGGACGGCCCGCAGCACAACCAGGGACGGCTCTTCTTCACCGCCGAGTGCGTGAAGGAGTAAAAAGAAACCAATGCCTCCCTTGTGCAAAGGGAGGTGGCAAAACCGCAGGTTTTGACGGAGGGATTGCAGACTGTCGCGTGCTTCGTCAAACGACAATCCCTCAGTCAGCCTTACGGCTGACAGCTCCCTTTACACAAGGGAGCCTTTCCCACAGAGCCATTTGCAAGTCAATTTCTAAAAGGAGAAAAAACCATGGGCAAAATTCTTCGCGCCGTCACGAACGACGGCACGGCAAAAATATCCGTCATCACCGCGCCCGACATGGTCGAGCGTGCGAGAGAGATCCACCATCTGCACCCCGTCGGCACGGCGGCGCTCGGCCGCACGCTCTGCGGCGCGTCGCTCCTCGGCGAAATGCTCAAGGAGGACAACGCCGCGCTCACGCTGCGCATCCAGGGCGGCGGGCCGATCGGCACGATCCTCGCGGTATCGGACAATGCCGGCAATGTGCGCGGCTACGTCTCCCACCCCGAGGTCGATCTTCCCATCCGCGAGCGGGACGGCAAGCTCGACGTCTCCGGCGCGGTCGGCAGGGAGGGCCTTCTCACGGTCAGCCGCGACATCGGCCTGCGCGAGCCGTACTCCGGTTCCTCCGCGCTCGTGAGCGGCGAGATCGCCGAGGACCTCGCGGCGTTTCTCACCGAGAGCGACCAGCTCGGCTCGGCGTGCGCGCTCGGCGTGCTCGTGAATCCGGACGGCAGCGTCAAGGCCGCGGGCGGCTTTATCATGCAGCTCATGCCGAACGCCGCCGAGGAGACGGTCAAGGCGCTGGAGGACAACATCTTCCTCATGGACCAGCTTACGACCATCCTCGACGAGGACGGCGCGGAGACGGTCATCGCGCAGGTGTTCAAGGGCCTTGAATGGCACAAAACGGCGGAGAGCGATATGGCGTACAAGTGCTATTGCAGCCGCGAGCGGGTGCTCGGCGCGCTCGCGAGCCTTTCCGCGGACGATCTCGCGTCGCTGCGCGAGGAGCAGAAGGATATCGAGGTGCGCTGCCAGTTCTGCGACGCCGTGTACAACTTCACTCCCGAAGAGATCGCCGCGCTCAACGCGCCGAAGGAGGACGAAAAAGAATGAAGCTTTCAGATACGCTGCTTCAGCAGGACGGCCTTTCCATGGCGCACGACGGCGCGACCTACTGCGGCACGCGCGGGGAATATACGTTCCTGATCCTGATGGGGCGCAACGAGCTTGTCGTCTCCGTTCTCCGCGGCGGAGAAGAGCCGGATAAAGAGAGCTTCCGCGACTTTGTCAAGGCGCGGCCGGAGCTCTCCGGCTGCAAAACGGCGGGGACGCGCGTCATCTTTTCCCTCCGCCCCGGCGCTGCGGCGAAAAGCTATGCCGGGAAGATCCACACGCTCCTGCCGGAGCTTCTCTCGTTCCTGCATGAAAACGGCTACGAAAACTGCTGCGAGATCTCCCGCGCCGTCGGCGAAACGGTCGGCTGCATGACGAGCGGCGTGCCGCAGCTTGTCGCGCCGGCGCTCTTTACGGACCTCAGCCGCAAGGCGGATCAGAACGAGCGCATTCAGGCCGAAACGCCCGAAAACATCGGCCGCGGCATCCTCGGCGCGCTCATCGGCGGGCTGATCGGCGCGGCGGCGATCGTGCTCATCGGCCAGCTCGGCTATGTTGCGGCGATCTCCGGCATGGTGCTCGGCTACTGCACCATCGGCGGCTACCGCCGCGGCGCGGGCAAGCTCTCCGCTCTCGGCATCGCCGTGAGCGTCGTTGTGATGCTCGCTGCGGTCTATCTCGGCAACCGTATGGACATTGCGATCGCGGCATCGCGGGAGCTGGATCTCTCCTTTGGTCAGGCGTTCGCGTGGATGCACGAGTTGGTGGACGCCGACGCCTATCGGAGCAATCTTATCACGCTCTATCTTTTCTCGGCCATCGGCGCGGTACCGGCGGCGTTCAACGCGCACAAGATCGCCAAGGAAAAGGGACGCGTCTATCGCATCGGCGAATAAAAATCGATAAATTCTCCCCCGCCAAAGCAATTTCGGCGGCAGAGTCAAGACCACCGGCTGCGCCGGTGGTCTTGAGCGTCTCAAAAAGTTTTTTTGACACGCTCTCAAACGAGACCCACTTCGTTGGACTCTCGTTTGAAAAGGCTGCGGCTCGCCGCAGCGCACTTGCTTACGCCCGCACGTTTGCGAGCCAAGAAGTAAAAATGCTTTGAACTTTATTTGCGCCTGCGGGCGCAAACTCTGCGAGGCTTTTTCGACAGCCAACAGCCGCAGCGGTTTTCCGCTGCGGCTGTTGGCTGCTTTGAGGGGGTTGTTCACAGAGCGGGGCGCGTCCGGCAATAAATTCCCCGGCGGCGTCCTCCGGCAGCGTGATGCGGCGCTTATACACAATGCCCTTGTATTTCTTTTTGAGCTCGAGAAACACCTCGCCGCCCGGCTCGGTCACGCCGTAGCTGCGCAGCCGCAGCTTTTCCTTGTACGCCGGCTTTTCGAGCGAGGCGCGGATGAGCCGATAATCGGCCGTATCGTAATATATATTGCAGATGGTGCTCTCGCCATGCTCATCCGGGACCATCCGCGCACCGAACGCGGCCTCGAGCGCTGCGCGCTGCGCGTCCGTGATGCGGTATTTGAGCTCCCGCCGTTCAAAAGTATATCCGTTCATGGTGGCGTCTCCTTTGCTTTGATGGTGCTGCTATACGGCGATTTCCTGAAATCTTCCTGAAAAAGAAAGCCGCCCCGAAGATTTTTCTTCGGGGCGGTAAGGTTTTGGGAAGGCGCGGGACGTGACCGTTCATTCCTCAGGCGCTGACGGCGCGAGAGGGATGCGCTGCGGCTCGTCCGTTGGTTCGGGCGTCGGTTCCACGGTGGGCTCCGGGGTCGGCGCCTCCGTGGGCGCGGGCGTCGCGGTCGGCACGGGCGTCGGCTCCGGCGTCGTTTCAAGATCGCCGAAAATGCCGGTGTCGTAGCCGCGGTTCGTCGGGTCGTTGAACTGGATCACGGGCAGCGGCTCGTTGATCTGCGACATGATGCGCCGCCAGATCTGCGCGGCGGGGTTGCCGGAATAGTACATGGGCGCGGGACTGTCGTAGCCGGTCCAGACGGCGGTCACATAGTACGGCGAGAAACCGCAGAACCAGCGGTCGTAGTCATCGGAGGTCGTACCGGTCTTACCGGCGACGGGCATTTTGCCGTAGCCGAGATAGACCTCGTAGCCCGTGCCGTACCACGCGGCGGCCTCGAGCATTTCGGTCATGCACCGGGCGGTGTCCACGCTGAACACATGGCTCGTGCGCATGCCGTTTTCGAGAACGGTGTTGCCGTTTGAATCGGTGATGAGCGAATACGATCTCGCGTAGGTCATCTCGCCGTCGTTCGGGAAAGAGGTGTATGCCTGCGCCATTTCGCGCACCGTTACGCCGTAGGTGAACTGGCCGAGAGCGAGGGGGGCATAGTCCCGGTCCGCCTCGACAAGCTGGAAGCCCATGCGCTCGGTGAGGTATTCAAAGGAAACGCTCGGCGTGAGCTTATCGATGATCTGCGCGGCGACGGTGTTCTTCGAGCGCACCAGCGCGTCCCAGATGGTGATGATGCCGTCGTAGGAGCTTCCGGAGTTGCGCGGGTACCAGTAGGTGCCGCGCAGCTGGATATCGGGGCTGTCATCCACGAGCGTAGACTCGGTGATAAGGCCGAGATCCATCGCCGGGCCGTAGGACGCGAGCGGCTTTGCCGAGGAGCCGGAGGGCCGGTGCGCGTCGATGGCGTAGTTAAAGCCGAAGTTGCGGTCCTTTTCGCCGATCGCGCCGCCGATGGCCTTGATCTCGCCGGTGAACGGGTCGATGACCATGCAGGCGGACTGCAGCGGCTGGCTGCTGTAGTAATAGGGCTGCGGCATGCTGTCCGGGTCGGTATAGATATCGTCCACGACCTGCTGCACGAAGGGATCGACGCAGGCGTAGATCTGATAGCCGCCGTGGTACAGGAGCTGGCGCGCCGCGGCCTCGGAAAGACCGAGACGTGACTGCAGATCGCTCAGCACGTCCTTGATGACCATTTCCACATAATAGGAATAGATCTCCTGCTGGTAGACCTCGTTTTCGCCGCGGATGAAGTGCAGCTCGTCGTTATCGACCTCCGCGACGGCGGCGGTATATTCCTCATGGGAGATGTAATCCTGGTCATACATCTCGTAGAGAATGGTCTTGGTGCGCTTTTTGTTGTTCTCCACGCTGGCGAAGGGGCTGTAGCGCGAGGGGTTGTTCGTGATGCCGATGATGCTCGCGCACTGCGCAAGCGTGAGATCGCGCACGTCCTTGCCGAAATAGGTGTTCGCGGCCATCTGCACGCCGCTCGCGCCCTCGCCGAAGTAGACAACGTTGAGATACCACTCCATGATCTCTTCCTTGGTGTATTCCTTTTCGAGATCGAGAGCGCGGAAGATCTCCACGAGCTTTCGCTGCACGGTGACGTCGTCTTCCGTAGTGACGTTTTTGATGAGCTGCTGCGTGATCGTCGAGCCGCCGAAGTCGTTTTTCATGCCGAGGAACATGTTGACGAACGCGCCCGCCGTGCGGTACCAGTCCACGCCCTTGTGGTCATAGAAGCGCTTGTCCTCGATGGCGACCGCCGCCTTTTCGAGATACGGCGGCAGCTCGTCGTAATCGACCCAGATGCGGTTCTCGTCCGTTGCCAGCACCGCAAGCTCTACGGTCTGGCCGTTGTTATCGTAGGCCCAGACCGTGCTCGAGAGCGAGATGGCGTAGTCCTCAAGCGTGATGTTCAGATCGGTCGTAAGGGTATTCTTCACATAGTAGGCGAAAATGCACGCGAAGAGAAGCCCGCCCAGCAGCAGCACGAGCAGCACCGAGAGCACGATGCGGACAATGAACCGCACCATATCTCCCACGGTGGATATGGCGGCGTCGCCGACGGCGAGCGCGGTGCGCGCGCCCCGGGACATGCCGCGGGAACGCTTTTCGCGCGGCGCTTTCTTTTTTGTTTTTTTCGCGTCCGGCTTCTTCTCCGGCTCCGGGGCGGTCTTGGCGGTCTCGGGAGACGGCGCGCCGTTTTCCGGCGCGGCTTTGTCTGTCTCCGGCGCGGGCGTTCCCTCCCCCGGCGAGGGAAGCGGCACCGTATCGCCGGATACGGGCGGCACGGGCGCGGTATCGCCGTTCGGTATATCGTTGTAGGGGCGTTTTTGATCCATAGCTGCCTCCGGAATCGTCGAGCATGTGCGTATAATAATAAGTCATTATACCATACTTCTGAGAAATATTGTATCCGAAATGGAAATTTTTTAAAGCAGGTATATCCATAGGACGGAAAAAACGGGTAATTCGTTCATTTTCGGGCATACTGCGCAGAGAAGGCAGCAGGGAAACGGAGGAAAAGAGCCATGAAAGCAGGCCATATCGGCGCGGTGTCGCTCGCGCTGTGCGCCGCAGCGGGCGCGGCGATGTTCGCGCTTTCGGGAGGAAAGAAGGCGGAATACTGCTCGCTGGGGGAATACCACGGGCGTGTGGCGATCTTCGCGCCGGACGAGCGGACGCTGCCGCGGCAGATCACGGCCATCGCGGTGCACACGCTGCCGAGCGCCGACCGCGCGGCGCTCTCCGGCGGCATCGCCGTATACAGCCGCGAGGAGCTGTACGCGCGGCTCGAAGATTTCGGGTCGTGAACCATTCGAGCGGATACACTTGATTTTTACCGCATTCATGGTATAATCAAAATACCCGAAGGAAACGAACGGGATCCATACAAAAGAGGTGCTGACATGAACGAAGATTTCGGCGGCGATATCATTACCATCTCCGACGAGGACGGCAACGAGTTTGATCTCGAGCTGCTCGATACTATTGAATTTGAAGGCCAGACGTACTGCGTGTTCGTCCCGGCAGACATTGAAAACATGGACGTGAACGATCCCGATTACGGTCTCATCTTCCTGAAGAGCCGCGAGGAGAACGGCGAGGAGCTTTTCGACTCCGTGGACGACGATGACGAGCTGGATCGTGTGTACGAATACTACCAGCAGATCATGGAAGCGGAAGAAGAGAAGGAATAAGATTTTCTTTCTGCGGTGCTCGTAGCCACACTTCACCGGGTCATTTTAAACCCACATTAGATATAAGGGACGCCTATCTCCGGCCGTGAATTGCAGGCCTCCCGGCTTTTTGCCGGACGTTGGAAGCGCGGAAGCGATCGGGCGGCGACCCACCTGCCGAGTCGTGCAGGTTCTAATCTGACCCCTACGGCATTGCGGAGGGGGCGCACCTTCGGGTGCGCCTTTTTTATATTCATATTCAAATGGGAGAGCCCTGCGAGGCAGGACTCTTCCGTTTGAGGGGATCGCGGCTCGCCGCAGCGCACGCTCTTCGAGCGCACGTTTGCGAGCCGAGAAGTATTTTCTCCGACGCACAGGTCGCCGGCAAAAATGATTTAAACTCCATTTGCGCCTGCGGGCGCAAATTCTGCGAGGCGTTTTGACGTTCTGCGGGGCTTTTGGCGCACCTTCGGGTGCGCTTTCTTTATTCTCCGGCAATTTGCCGCAGGGAAGCGTGCCGCGGCGGCGCGATTTCTCTCTTTTTGCCGTTGCGCAGAGATGCTGCTTCGTCGTATTCTAACAGCATACTAAACGAGTAGGAAAGTGATCTGCGATGACATCCTTGCAGAAATGGGGAAAGTCCGTCCGCACGACGATCCCGGTCATGGCCGGGTATCTTGTGCTCGGCGCGGGCTTCGGCATACTGCTGCGCACGCGCGGCTACGGTCTCGGCTGGGCGCTTGCCATGAGCGCGTTTATTTACGCCGGGTCGATGCAGTATGTGGCCATCGACCTTCTGACCGGCGGCGCGTCGCTCCTGACGACGGCCGTTACCACGCTGCTCGTGAACGCGCGCCATCTTTTTTACGGCATTTCCATGCTCGAGCGCTACCGCGCCGCGGGAAAATACGCGCCGTATCTCATTTTCTCGCTGACGGACGAGACGTATTCGCTCGTCGCTGCGCGCGAGAATCTCACCGGCGCGGAGTGCTTCCGCATCTCACTGCTCGACCAGCTTTACTGGGTGCTCGGCACGGCGCTCGGCTCGCTTGCGGGCGCGTATCTGGATTTTAACACGACCGGCATCGACTTTTCGCTCACGGCGCTCTTTCTCACGGTGTTCACCGAGCAGTGGCTGGAGACGAAGGATCACGCCCCGGCGCTCATCGGTCTCGGCGTTTCGATCGTCTGCCGTCTTCTGTTCGGCGCGGACAGCTTCCTGCTGCCGACGATGGGCGGCATGCTCTGCTGTCTTTTAGTGCTCGACGCGCGCCGGACGAAGAAGGGAGGCGAGAGCGTATGATGAATACGCACGCCGTTTTGCTCATTGCGGTCTCCGCGCTCGTCACGGCGCTCATCCGCTTCGCGCCGTTTCTCGTGTTCCGCGGCGGCCGGGAGACGCCCGCCATGATACTGCGGCTCGGGAAGCTCCTGCCGTGCGCGGTCATGAGCATGCTCGTGGTGTACTGCCTGCGGAATATGGACCTTGCCGGCGCGAGCCACGCCCTGCCGGAGATCATCGCCGCGGCGGTCGTCGTGCTGCTGCACGTCTGGCGGCGGAATACGCTTTTGAGCATCGTCGCCGGAACCGTCGTTTACATGTTGCTCGTGCAGCTCGTGTTTGTATGATCCTGTATAGGTACAAGAATCAAGGAAAGCCGGAAGTCCGAGGACTTCCGGCAACTTCATATAAATGAGTTCTTTTCTTTCGAGAAAAGATGTGGTATTATTGATGATACTAAGAAAAAGGTGAGGAAAAATGGAAGATAAACAGTCGAGAGCAGCAAAAACGGAAGCGACCAGAGAAGCAATAATTGAAGCGGGACGCATGCTATTTCGGAAGCATGGTTATGCCAATGTGCAAGTTTCCGCAATCGTAAAGCAAGCCGGAGTTTCCGTGGGAACGTTTTATTATCATTTCAAATCAAAAGGAGATCTTTTTTCTGCAGTATGTCATGACTTCAATTCTGTATTTCAACTTGATCCTGATATAGATTATCAGCATGACGACTTTACGACCAGAATGGTTGTGTTCTTTGAAAAGTACGCCGATTATATCCAAGCACTCCCGTATGAAAAGATTGCCACAGCATTTCTGCATGATTATGGCAATAAGACTTTTCTTGATCCGGGACGATCTTCATACCATGTTCTTTCCGTGATGATAGAGGGATTTCAGAAGAGCGGGAAAATCGAAGGCGGTTCTCCTATGAAAATTGTAAAAGATTTGTTTATCTGCGCCCGCGGAGTTGTGTATGATTGGCTTCTCCATGAAGGAGATTATTCTTTACGGATTCGTATGCGGGAAATCATGGAGCGAATTACCCCTTCCTATATACTGCATTCCGACGGGGAAAAGCAGTAAGAACTTTTTTAATAAACGCTTTTGCAGACTCAGATCCTCTGGGTCTGTTTTTTTACGCGAATGATGAGCAGATAGAGGGCGGGCTTTTGTCAATCAGCTCTGCAGATTAGCTAAAATGCTGAAATCACGCCTTCTTTTTTGTAGAACAAAATAATTGAATATTCTATAATATAATTCTATAATAAGCTTACGATTTATTCTAGAATAATCGATCCAACAAATCTATTTTCAAGGAATGCGGGAGGTTATTGCTTTGGAAAAGACAGAAAAAAGTAAAACCGGCGCCCTGAGTCTGTTTACTCTTGTTACTCTGGCTGCGGGTCAGGTTATTGGTGCTGGCGTTGTTTCCACAACGGGAGTAGCGATTGCAAAAACGGGAAGCAGCGTATGGCTTGCCTACGGTGCGGCTGTTTTGCTTGGCCTTTTACTTGTTTTTCCCGTTGCGCTGTTCAGCAGCGTGGTTCGATTCAAAGGTGGAAACTATGCGATCGTTTCGTCGCTTTTGGGAGAGAAATGGGGCGGCATCTATTCACTTTGCTATTGGCTGACGCTTCTGAGCGGTAGCACGATTTGCTCGGCGCTTGGCAGTTATATCCATGCGATTTTTCCCATGATTAGCATTAAACTGGGCGGCACAGCACTCATAACCGTGTTTTATGTGCTTAACCTTTTTGGCGTAAAGCTTATGGCAGGCGCGCAGAGAATCATGACAAGTATCTTGGTCGCGGCGCTGCTGCTTTTCTCGATCGTCGGATTCGGTCATCTTTCTCCGAATGCGTTTGACTTTTCTCATCCGGATTTTATAACCAATGGTACCAGCGGTTTTCTTACGGCGGTTGTGCTGTTGCTCGGTTCCTGCATCGGACACAGCCTTGTTAGCGCGTTCAGCTACAATGCTTTGAAGCCGAAAAGAGATATCCCCTTGGCAATGTTTATTGCAAGCGGAATCATTTTGGTACTTTATATGGCGGTGTCCTTTGTTGCCGGTAACGTTCTTCCGGTGAGCGAGGTCGCTGGTAAGCCTCTGACCCTGGTGGCAAAGAGCATTCTGCCTGGAATTCTGTATCCGCTCTTTATTATTGCCGGCCCCATGCTTGCGCTCTGCACCACAGCAAACTCGGGCTATCCGTCTATGACTGCCCCGGTCCATGCCGGAATACGCGATGGATGGATGCCGAAAGCTCTTGCCAAGACGAATAAACATGACATGCCGTGGATTCTCTATACGATCAAATATATTCTGAACGTGGGTCCGGTGCTCATTGGCTTCAATCTTCAGCAGCTTCTTGGCAATCTCGTTATGATAACCAATGCATTGAAGATTCTTGTGATTCTGGCAGTATTTATGATGCCGAAGAAATTTGGCGAACATTGGAAGAAATCTTGGCTATATATGCCAAACTGGGCCTTCTATCCGCTAATGACAATCTGTTTGGTAGCGCAGCTGGCAGTCATTTATCTTTCGTCTAAAACGGTGCCGCTGTCCTTGATTATTATGAATATTGTGGTTGGCATCCTGCTTGTCGGATATGCGTTGTACCGTTATTACACGAAGAAAACGTCGGTTAACCCGATCTATAGCTTTGAGGACTGAAAGGAGATATTTATGAAAATTACAAAAGTCGACGTCATGATGCTCCACACGAAGCGAAAAGGAGGAGTAACAGGATGGCGTCCGGTTGTCTGCCGCATTTTCACGGACGAAGGAATATATGGCGATGGTGAAGCGGCGCTGGCATACGGCACGGCGGCTCCGGCTGCAATGGGCATGATCCAAGATCTCGCAAAACTCATCATAGGCATGGATCCGCTGGATAACGAAGTTATCTGGAACAAGATGTATAAAAGAACGTTCTGGGCGCAGAATGGTGGTCCAATCATTTTTTCGGGTATGTCAGCGATTGATATTGCCCTTTGGGATATTAAAGGTAAATTTTTCGGCCTTCCCGTATATAAGCTGCTTGGGGGAAAAATGCGTGACAACCTGCGTTGCTATGCAAGTCAGCTTCAGTTTGGATGGGGAGAGGAAAACTCTCAGGCACTTACGAAACCCGAACAGTATTACGAAGTCGCAAAAAAGGCCGTTGCTGAAGGCTACGATTGCGTGAAAGTGGATTTCCTGAGCTTTGACCGTGATGGGCGCGTACTTACGGCGGAAGATTGCACCAGACTTCTGAGCCCGTATTACGTGGGACTTGCAGAAGAGCGCATTGCTGCAACAAGAGACGCTGTTGGAACAAATGTGGATATAATTATGGAAAACCATTCGCGCCTTGACGCTGCTTCGGCGGTTCAACTTGGCAGGATGGCGGAAAAGTATAATATTTTCTTCTATGAGGAGCCGAACACGCCTTCTCCCAAAACAGCCCGGTTTATCAAAGAGGGAATGCGCATCCCGCTTGCTCACGGAGAGAGAATCTACACTCGTTGGCAGTATGCACCATACTTTGAGGACGGATCCCTGACCGTGATTCAGCCCGATTTGGGAAATACCGGCGGAATCACGGAGGGAAAGAAAATCTGCGACATGGCATATACGTACGATATAGGTGTGCAGACACATGTTTGCGCTAGCCCGCTGTCGCTGGCTGCATCGCTGCATTTGGAATGCGCTATTCCCAACTTCGTTATTCACGAACACCACAGATGTTTCCTCACAAATTATAATAAGGAACTCTGCCTATTTGACTACCAGCCTGTGAATGGAAAGTTCCAGATACCGGAACGCCCCGGCCTTGGCAATGAGTGGTCTGAATATGCGCTTACAAACTGCGATAAACTTACGGTAGAGTAACTTTATTAAGAAAGACTATCGAAAAACCATCAAAAAAGCTCGCCAGACGGCGAGCTTTTTTGATGCGCACTTACTTCAGATGTTTACTTCCTGCGTTTTGCTTTTGTCTCCCTGATAAACTTCTTCCAGCCGCCCTTTTCCTTATTGACGACTTTCAGCAGCGCCTTGATCTGCGCGTCGGAAAAGACATTTGCCATGCGCGGCAAAGCTTTCGTCGGGCATATGCTGCACGTCTGGCGGCGGAATACGCTTTTGAGCATCGTCGCCGGAACCGTCGTTTACATGCTGCTCGTGCAGCTTGTGTTTGTGTGAATCAATTTGCAAAAATGGCCGGAGGCAGTTTGTGATACTGCCTCCGGCCGTTTTTTTATCCGACAGGGCCGGGCATCAGATGCTCTTCCGCCGCTATGCCCTCCTCCGGCAAATACGGACTTCCAGCCCGGTAATGTAGTTTTCCGGATGGCCTTCACAGCATTGATCGACGATATTCGGCGTGATCACGCAGTCATCCACGTGCAGCTCCCGGCGGCTCGCTTCCGCGAAAAGACGATCAATGGAGTCCTGAATCGAGAGATACGGTCCGTAATGATATCCGCAGAGATACTCGCCCGCAGGAATATAGGAGAGAGCCTGCTCCGCCATCAGCTCGGGGAAACGGTATTCCTGCACGGGGGTGTCTTCGTAAAGCAGAGCGCCGAACCATTTGCGCTCACCGCGGTAAAAGCCGACGGTAGGATAAAAGTAAAAAAGCTCATGCGTGAAGAGATTGATCTCATCGCCAATGTGCAGAAAGGCGCGGCGCGGAAACGTCCGGACGGAAAACTTTCCTCTCTGGCTGGAGGATTGCTCCCGGTCGATGAATTCCACTTTTTGCTGGATGATCTGAATGGTAGCGTTCAGCTCGTCGCATTGGCGGCGAAGTTTTTCCGCCTGTTCTGAGAGCATTTCAAGATTGTCCCGCAGCGCGTTGTTATGGAGAAAATCCCGTATCTGGGCGAGCGGGTAACCAAGGCGGCGCAGATATCGTATGGTGGCGAGCGGATAGACCTGGTCAAAGTGATAAAACCGGCGGCTGTTTTCGCTGTTGCGTACCTGCGGGACGAGAAGCCCTTTTGCGTCATAGTGGCGGAGGAGCTGCACATCCATGTCGAAAATTTTTGCAAGCTCGCCGATCGACAAAAATTCTTTCATAAAACCTCCCAAGTTTTCTCCGGCACTGTCGATTGGTTTTGTAGGAACACCAGAAAAGCTCCGGAAACAGAAAAAAAGACTTGAACCTAAAACCGTTATAGGTTGTAGCGTGAGCATATCATTTTTCTGCGATCGAATCAAGTTGATGGAGGAAGAACATGCAAACTTTTTTGAAGAACGGCTATATCGTCTCCATGGATCAAAACGACACCGTGTTTGACGGCGGCGGGGTGCTCGTGGAAAACGACCGCATCACGGCGGTCGGCCGGGTCGATCCGGCGAAGATCTCGCCCGACGCGGAGGTCATTGACCTGCGCGGAAAATATGTTCTGCCCGGATTTGTGAATACCCACGTCCACACCTCGCAGCAGATATCCCGCGGCGTCGGCGACGATGTGGATTTTATCTGCTGGCTGCACGAGAGAATGTGGCCCTTTGAGAGCAATATGACGGAGGAGGATTCCTACGTTTCCACACTCATGACGAGCCTGGAGCTGATCCGCTCGGGCGTAACGTCGTTTGCCGAGCCGGGCGGTCAGTTCGTCTCCGGCATGGCGCGGGCCACGGAGCAGTCCGGCCTGCGCGGAAAGCTCGCCAAGTCGGTGATGGACTGCGGTGAAGGCCTCCCGCCGATCTGGCAGCGCACGATGGAGCAGGAGCTTGAGCAGCAGGTCGCGGATATCGAAAAATATCACAATACCGCTGACGGGCGCGTGCAGGTCTGGTTTGGCCTGCGGACGATATTCAACAACACCGATGAGCTTTGCGTCCGCACAAAAGAGCTTGCCGACAAGTACGGCGTCGGCATTCACATGCACGTGGCGGAAGCAAAGGAAGAAAAGGAATACACCTATGCGCGCTGGGGCGAGGGGACGGTAAAGCACCTCGAACGGCTCGGTGTGCTGGATAAAAATCTCCTGGCAGTACACACGGTCTGGCTGACCGATGAAGAGCTGGAGCTCTTCCGGAAGCGGGAAGTGAAGATCTCGCACAATCCCGCGTCGGCCATGCGGGTGCTGGGTTTTGCCCGCGTTCCGAAAATGCTGCAGATGGGACTGATGCCGTCCATCGGCACAGACGGCGCTTCGTCCTCCAACCACATGGACATGGTGGATGAAATGTGGCTCACCAGCCTTATTCATAAGGGGTGGCGGCTCGATCCGACGGTGGTCCCGTCACAGGATATCCTGCGCATGGCGACAAAGTGGGGCGCGCGTGCGCTTCTCGATGAAAATCTGTATGGCAGTCTGGAAGCCGGAAAAAAGGCCGATTTGATCGTTATTGATCCGCACGGACCATCTATGATGCCGGTCAACGATAAAATTGCCGCGCTGGTCACGGCGATGCATTCGGCCAATATCGAATCCACGATGTGCGACGGCAAGTGGCTCATGCGTGAAAGAAAAATCCTGACGCTTGATGAGGAGGCAATTTTGAAAGAGGCTTGTGAACGGGCCGCAGCCATTTATAAGCGTGCGGGCATCGTTCTGCCGGACCGTTTTCCGGTCGTAAAAGTCTAAACTGGTTTTCAGCGGTATACCGTGCCGCCGGAAATAAAACGGGTCAACAAAATACAAAAAATTTTGGAGGTACAGCATGAATCTGAAACTACTGTCTGTCGCCAAAGGCGAAACCCCGGCCGATCTCGTCATTCGGAACGGAAAGATCGTCAACGTTTACTCCGGTGAGATCTGCGAGGGCGGCGTGGCCGTCTGCGGCGATACGATCGCGGCCGTCGGCGATGTTGATTACTGCGTTGGCGAGAACACCCGTGTTGTCGATGCGGAAGGAAAGTACCTGACTCCGGGATTCCTGGACGGACATATCCATCCGGAAAGCTCCTCTCTGGCCATTCGGTCCTTTGCGGAAGCGGTTCTCTCTCACGGCACCACGGGCATCATGACCGACCTCCACGAGGTAGGCGTTGTTTCCGGTCTGGAAGGCATCGAAGCGATCCTGAAGGAAGCGGAAACGACCGACCTCAAGCTCTATTTTGTTGTTCCTTCCCATGTCCCGTTTTCCCCCAATCTCGAAACGAGCGGAGGCCGCTTCAATCCGGAGATCATCCGCCGCGCGCTTCGCCGTCCGGACGCCGTCGGCCTGTCGGAATGTGTCGGCCCCTATATTATGGCGGGCTTCCCCGACCTGCTCGAGTCGTGTGACGACACGCTCTCCATGCCCGGAAAAACGCTGCAGGGCCATCTTCCGGATATGTACGGCCCGGCCATGAGCGCATGCGTGGCGGCCGGCGTTTCCACCGACCATGAAGGGTTCTGCGAGAAAGACGTTTTTGAGCGTCTTCGCAACGGCTGCCATCTCATGATGCGCGAGGGCAGCGCCGCCCGCAACATGCCGGTGCTTCTCAAGACCGTGATGGAAAATCATCTGGACACCGCCATGGTCAGCATTGTCACCGACGACCTCCATACCGTCGATCTGCAGCAGCGCGGCCATCTGGACGATGCGCTCCGCACGGCGCTCGGCATGGGGCTGGATTTCGTAAAAGCCATTCAGATGGTCACGGTCAACTGTGCCCGCGCGTTCAATCTTGATTGTGAGATCGGAGGTCTCGCTCCCGGCCGCCGCGCGGATATCAACATCACCACCGGAGCGGAAGATTTCCGCGTGCTGACCACGTTTGCCGGCGGCCGCCAGATCACCGATAACGGCAAGCTGCTCGTGCATTATGAAACCGCGCAGCACGATCCCTGCGTGCTGAATACCGTTCACCTGAGCCAGCCGGTTACCGCTGACAGCTTCAAGACCCGCGTGTCGGCCAAGGCAAAGAAGGTCAAGGCGCTTGTAATGGACACGCTGTCCTACATCCCCTTTACGAGCCGCCGCGACGTGGAGCTTCCGGTCGTGGACGGCGTGGTGCAGTGCGACGTGGAGCAGGACGTGCTGTATATTGCGCAGGTCGAGCGCCACGGAAAAAACGGCAACATCGGCAAGGCGTTCATGGGCGGATTCCGCATCCGCGGCGGCGCAATGGCCTCCTCCGTCGGCCACGATAACCACAACATCATCGTCCTGGGCGACAGCTTTGAGGATATGGCCCTGGCGGTAAACCGCTGCGCCGAGCTCGGCGGCGGCCAGGTCATCGTCCGCAACGGCGAGATCGCGGCAGAGGTCGCGTATCCCGTCTGCGGCCTGCTGAGCGATCTTTCGCTCGACGAGCTGGCGGATAAGAAAAAGGAGCTGAACCGCGTTGCCCATGAAATGGGAACAGAGATCGCTATTCCGTTCATGTTCCTGAGCTTCATCTGCCTTGCGGCGATTCCCGCATACGCCATTACCGACTGCGGCTTTATCGACGTGGTAAAGCAGCAGGTCGTTGATCCGATCCTCGAGGTCGTGGAGTAAGAGAAACAGAAAAAACCAGCGAATAAAAGGGAGAAAACATGAAAAAAGACTTTTTCAGACTTCAGGAACACGGCACCACGACGAAGCGCGAGGTGCTTGCGGGCATCACGACGTTTATGACCATGGCCTATGTGCTGGCGGTGCAGCCGGCGGCCATCTGCGGCTTCGGCCCCGATCCGGTGTTCACGGACGTGAACGGCCTTGTCATCAGCAAATCTGCGCTGCTTGTCATGTGCGCGCTCGTCAGCGGAGCGATTACCCTCTTTATGGGGCTTTATGCAAATCTTCCGCTTGCCCTTTCCACGGCGATGGGCAGCAACTTCATTCTCGGCGGTCTCGTAAACAGCGGCGCGTTTTCCTTCGGCTGGGCCATGGCGCTTCTTCTCTGCTCGGGCATACTGTTTATTCTGGTGACGGTGCTCGGCGTTCGGAAAATGGTTGTCGATCTTCTGCCGAAGAATCTGAAGATCGCCATTCCGACGGCGGTCGGCTTCTTCATTGCGTACCTCGGCTTTAAGAACACCGGTCTGGCTGTTTTTTCAAACGGTCTGGCGCTCGGAGATTTCTCTCAGCCTACGGTCCTCCTTGCGCTGATCACTATGGTCGTCATGGGCGTTCTTACGGCGTACAAGGTCCGCGGCGCCATCCTCATCGGCATTGTCGTCGGCACGGTCATCAGCATTCCCATGGGCGTTTCCACGCTGCCGGCGTCGGTTTTCTCTCTGCCGGATGTGAGCGAGCTCGGGAACCTCTTCCTGTGCTATGATTTCAAATCCATTCTCGCAGACATTCCCGGCGCTCTCGTCTGGATCTTCATTCTGTTCACCAGCGACTTCTTCGCCACCTTCGGCGCTTTGATCGCCGTGGGAGCGCAGACGAATATGCTTGACGAGGAAGGAAACTTCCCCCACATTGAAAAGCCGTTCCTCGTCGATGCCGTCGGCACGGTCGTCGGCTCGGCGACCGGCTGCACGACGATCTCCACGTTCATTGAATCCACCATCGGCGTGGAGGCGGGCGGCCGTACCGGTCTTACGGCGGTTGTCACGAGCATTCTGTTCTTCGTCTGCGTTTTCCTCTCGCCCCTTTTCCTCATGATCCCCACCTCCGTCACGGGCGTTGCTCTGATCTTTGTCGGATTCTCCATGCTCTCCGGGTTTACCAAGCTGGATTTCTCCGACTTCAAAAGCTGCTTTGGCCCGTTCGTCATGATCATGTTCGGCACCTTCACCGGCGATATCGCCGCGTCGATCTGCCTCGGCGTTCTGACCGACGTGCTCATCAAGGTCGTGACCGGCGATGCGAAAAAGGTCCACCCGGTGCTCTATGTGCTTTGCATCCCCCTCGTTCTTTATTTTATAGTGTAACGGGTTTTGCTGAAAAAGGCTCTCAGATCTGTGATCTGAGAGCCTTTTTCTTTATAATAGTATTATATTTTTAAGCGCGCTTATGTGCCCGTTTCTTTTTTGTTTCGGCAAGAAAATGCTTCCAACCGTTTTTTTCCTTATTAACGACCTTCAGCAGCGCCTTGATCTGATCGTCGGAAAAAACGTTCGCCATGCGCGCGGCGTTGCGCCACGGCATATCGAGCACGTACATGAGATTCCCGGCGTTTTCCTTGCTGCCCACAAGATTCATCACGCGGCGCGCGGCTTCCAGCGCGTTGTACAGCCCTTTGCCAAGACCGCCGGGGAGATATTTCCCGCGGGAGATGGCGTCGTTGAAGTCCACCGCGCCGCGCTCTTCCCAGCGCGCGGGCGGGATATCGTGCACGAGCAGCGCGGCAAAGCTCTCGTCGGACACATGCTGCACATCCGCGCGGCGGTAGACGTCAAATTCCGGCGCGGCGTATTCATCGAAGGGCGCTTCACCGGCAACATGCACCGTGTGTACAAGCCGCAGATCGCGGCAGGACGCGCCGACGCAGAGCTCGTACTCGCCATCTTCCACGACCCAGCGGTTCTTCGCGCAGCTCCAAACGGCGAAGCTCCGCTCGCCGAGCGGGAGAAAGACCGTCTTTTCCTCGCCGGGCAGCAGCTCCACGCGCGCGAAGCCCGCAAGCGAGAGCGCAGGGCGCAGCATGCCGGGGGTTTTGCGGCGGACGTAGAGCTGCGCGACCTCCGCTCCGGCGCGGCTGCCGGTATTCTTCACCGTGAAGCTCACGCCGCCGGGCGAAAATTCGCCGGGCGCGTAGGAAAACTCCGTATAGCTCAAGCCGTAGCCGAACGGATATTTGACGCGCTTATGCGCGCTTTCATAATACCGGTAGCCGACGAACAGCCCCTCGCGGTATTCGCTCGTCGCCTCGCGGCCCGGATACCACGGCGCGCAGGGCGAATCCTCGAGCCGGACGGGCATCGTCTCGGCCAGCTTGCCGCTGGGGTTCGCCTCGCCCGTGAGCAGCGCGGCGCACGCGCTGCCGACGGCCTGCCCGCCGAGATAGAGATGCAGCACCGCGCGGGCGAACACATCCCACGTCATCTCCACCGGACTGCCGCACTGCAGCACGACGCCGACGTTCGGATTGACCTCCGCGATCTCGCGCAGAAGGTCGAGCTGGTTTTCGCGCAGACGCATATGCTCACGGTCGTATCCTTCCGTTTCGCTGCCCTCGTCCAGACCGAGGAAGAGCAGCACCTTATCGCTTCGCGCGGCGAGCGCCCTTGCCCGGCGCAGCAGCCGCGGCGCAGCGGCTCCGCTGCGGAAAAAGCCCTTTTCGTATCCGGTGACGTCCACGCCGGCAGCGCGCAGCGCGTCGAGCGGCGCGTCCACCTGCGTGGGATTGACGCGCGAGCTGCCCGCGCCCTGATAGCGCGGCACGGCGGCAAAATCGCCGATGACGGCGACGCGCTCGCCCTGCCGCAGCGGGAGAAATTCCTTTTCGTTTTTCAGCAGCACGGCAGACTCCGCCGCGGCTTTCGCGGCGAGCGCGTGGTGCGCCGTGCCTTCGAAAACGCCGCCGCACGCGAGCGCTTTCTGCGCGGTAAAAATAAAGTCCAGCACGTGATCCACCTGCTCGTCCAGAAGAGCCTCGTCGAGCGTCCCGTTCTGTACGGCCTCGACGATGTGCCGGTCGGTCTCGCCGTTGGAGGCCGGCATTTCGAGCGACGATCCGGCGCGCACGGCGGCGACGCGGTCGTTGTTGCCGCCCCAGTCGGAGACGACGAGTCCGTCAAAGCCCCACTCGCCGCGGAGAATATCGCGCAGCAGGTGCTCATTTTCGTTGCAGTAAGTACCGTTCAGCCGGTTATACGCCGTCATAAGAGAACGCACGCCGCCCTCTTTTACGGCGGTCTCAAACGCCGGGAGATAGATCTCGCGCAGCGTCCGCTCGTCCATGACGGAATCGGTCGCCATGCGGCGCAGCTCCTGCGAGTTTGCGGCAAAGTGCTTCACACACGCACTCACGCCGGTGCTCTGTATGCCGCGGATCATCGCCGCGGCGAGCTTGCCGGAGAGCAGCGGATCCTCGGAGAAATACTCAAAGTTCCGCCCGCAGAGCGGGCTGCGCTTGATGTTCACGCCCGGTCCGAGCACCATGCCGACGCCCTGCGCCACGGCCTCCTCGCCGAGCGCGCGGCCAACGGCAGAGAGCAGCGTTTCGTCCCAGCTGTTCGCAAGCGCGCTCGCCGTCGGAAAGCACGTCGCCGGAACGGAGCGGCCAAGACCCAGCGCGTCCGAATCGCTCTCCTGCTTGCGCAGGCCGTGCGGCCCGTCCGTCATCATCTCGGACGGAATGCCGAGCCGTTCCACGGCCTTCGTGTGCCAGAAATCCCGTCCGGACGTGAGCCCCGCCTTTTCCTCCAGCGTCAGCTTGGCAATGAGATCGGCGTATTTCATATGCGCGCCCTCCCCACACTATAATTATAATTAATTGCGTCGATTGACAAGGGCACACGCGGTTCTGCCGGGCGGAAATGCCCTCATACCGCGTCAAAGCCCTTGAGAATACACAAAGTATTCTCTGCGGCCTTT
>QWCN01001852.1_pt1 | contig 45559 bp, 38 predicted proteins | sample 1972711 | NCBI WGS metagenome assembly QWCN01 (sample SAMN09866707, study PRJNA288562) | Human gut metagenome isolate term1_stool, whole genome shotgun sequencing... | isolation source: gut | host: Homo sapiens | place: USA: California
GTGACCCATATCCTGGCTGCGCAGACGCTCCTCACGGGTCATCAGGGTCTCGAACAGCTTCTCGCCGTGACGAGTGCCGATGATGTTCGTACCGGTATCGCCGAACAGCTGCTGGACAGCCTTAGCCAGATCGCCGATGGTAGAGGCATCAGCCTTCTGGATGAACAGGTCGCCGGGGTTGGCGTGCTGGAAGGCGAACATAACCAGGTCCACAGCCTCATCCAGATTCATCAGGAAGCGAGTCATGTTGGGGTCAGTGATGGTGATGGGGTTGCCAGCCTTGATCTGGTCGATGAACAGCGGGATGACAGAGCCACGGCTGCACATCACGTTACCGTAACGGGTGCAGCAGATGGTGGTGCCGCCACGTTCAGCAGCCACACGGGCGTTGGCGTAGATGACATGCTCCATCATAGCCTTGGAGATACCCATGGCGTTGATGGGATAGGCAGCCTTATCGGTGGACAGGCAGACAACACGCTTGACACCGGCATCAATGGCGGCGTGCAGGACGTTATCCGTACCGATGATGTTGGTCTGAACGGCCTGCATGGGGAAGAACTCGCAGGAGGGAACCTGCTTCAGCGCGGCGGCGTGGAAGATGTAGTCCACGCCGGGCATGGCGTCCTTGATGGACTGGGGGTTGCGGACATCGCCGATGTAGAACTTGACCTTCTTTGCAGCTTCCGGGTGCTTCGCCTGGAGCTCGTGGCGCATATCATCCTGCTTTTTCTCATCACGGGAGAAGATACGGATTTCCTTCAAATCGGAATCCAGGAAGTGCTTCAGAACGGTAGAACCAAAAGAACCAGTACCACCAGTGATCATAAGGGTTGCGTTATCAAATGCAGACATTTTGCTTTTTCCTCTTTCTTTTCTTCTATTGCACTATTCTTATTTAAAGAATTCATAGGCTTGATGTGTTACTCTTAAAAGCTCTGATTTCATATCAGTGTTGTATGCTTGCATATCGTAGGGTAATTTGGTCTCTTTGCACTTATCTGCATACTCTTTTGTCGTTTCTATGAAATGAGCTGGTACCCCCCCCAGACTTCTCCAGGTGGAACAGAGCGTGTTACTACGCTTCCTGCTGCAACAACAGAATTCGGTCCAATCTCAATTCCGGGTAATAGGGTCGACCTCATTCCAATAAAGCAGTTGTCGTGGATTACAATTGGCGCAAATTTAAACACATCTTTATATTCCTCCGTACCACGGAATAAGAAAGTGCCTGCGTCGTGTGTAACAAAGTTTACTTCTGCAGACAGGAGTACATGGTTTTCGACTTGAATCAACCACGGCTCGCTTCCCCACCGAGGATTTCCAGTAAACCTGCACTCGTTTCCAACCTTAACGCCAATTTTGCGTGCGTACTCAATTGGATTTCTTCTAGCTATCCTTTCTGTAATTTTTCGGATAAGTTTCATTTTCCATATCCTCCCACTACTATTTTCAATTATGCCTTCTTGTTTTTCATATCCTTGTTTGCCTTCAGATAACGAACACCATACAGCACTGTAACAGTAAAAACCAAAGCTACAATAGCATAACGTGCAAATGCATAATCATAAATTAAAATTGCCAGCATAGAAATAATAAGCGTCATCACCGATATGATTGCGATCATTTTATTGTCGTACACAAAATCGACCGCTGTAACATTTTTCTTGAACTCACGATTTGCCCAAATTGACAGCAATGCTGCCATTACGATATAGGAAACCAATGTTGTATATGCGGCAGCCATGTAACCATATGCATTGATCATGAGAAAATTCAACACAACATTCAGCAGTGCTGCAATCGCAGAAGCAATCATGATCATTTTCGTTTTCTTTAAATAGACCAGAATATCCGAATACAAATTTGACACTGCAATAAAATATACACCGCCTGCAATGGGGGGCATAATATAAATTCCTTTATAGTATTCAGCTGTCGCCAAAATCCTCACAATTTCCGGTGCAAGGTACACAAGTAAAATTGCGACCAAAGAGTACATTCCCAGCATCGTCATAGAAAGTTTTCTGATTTTGCTTTTCGGGTTTTCCATGTTTTGGTACAAATACGGTTCAAAAGAAGCGTTAATCGCAGTCCAAACCATCAATGACAATGAGCTAACAGTATATAAGGTACTATAAACACCCACTGCAGAATTCCCAACCATTTTACTTATCATAAGACGATCAGAAACGCTTAAAATCTGAGATGCAATAGAATAGCCTATCAGCGGTAGACTCAACTGAAGCGAAAACTTCCAATACTTAGATGAATAAAAGCACTTACCCTTTAAGAAAATAGAAAGCCATATAACTGCGGCAACGCCATAAACTATGGAATAATTCGCACATAGTCTTACGCTAGCAATATCACTAAAATCTATGCTATTTGCATATAAAACAGCAGCTACAGCTAATCCGGATGCAGCTACAGCAGAAACAATTGTTACTGCTCCTGACAGTTTATATCGATATTCAAATCTCTGCCTTGACAACCAAAAGTCTCTAGCGGGAGCAACCAGTAAGCCAACAAGGAGAAGGATCATAAGATGCGTTGGAAGTCCCGTCATTCTATTCCAGAAAGACGGTTCCAAAGCATATAGAAATACCAATCCAATAGCAACGAGAGAAGTCAGCGACAGAACAGACGAAACATACTGATCTCGCTCACTTTCAAACTCTCGTAGGGCAATGGAGAATCCACCTGATGTTAGCGCCAGCGTCGATACAACCGTTATCATGGAATACCATGAACTATATAGGTTCACCATACCTACCTGATCAGTGGACATGATTCGAGTAAAAATCGGAGTAGTAATAATTGCAAGTCCACGTGTAAAAACGGTCGCAAACAAATATACAATCGCCGATTTAAATCCTACCGGTATCTTTTTTTTTAATACTTTTTTGTTCATGCGGAGAAAAACCTCTCTTATTTTCGAAGCAAAATATAGTCATTGAACACTTGGAACTGATGAAAGAATCCATAATAGTACATTAACGTACTTCCCAAATGCTCCTGATGCCACAGTCTCATATTAGGATCCTTGCAAACTGCAAGTTCGCCTCGCTGACCAGTAAACACCAACATATCATCTATCTTCTGAAAATAATAGCATGGCTCAGATGCATCATACACACATTCAAAAGCACCTCTATCATCTATGTCTTTTAATTTTCCAACAAAAATGCCTATAGAATTTCGGGACACATTCCCAAAACTACTATTGTTAAGTTCTTTTCTCGCTAATGTATCGTGATCAGAAGCATAAACAATACGCTTATCAATAGAATCATCCAACAACAAGCCCATCGTTCTTTGAACGGAGCCCTCTTCTGTGTTGATTCTTCTCATAATCAAGTTTTCACTAGCATCAACAATTGAGTAGGTATCTGCCATTTTTTGCTGAACATATAAAAGCCAGCCGTTCGGGTAGATCTCTCCTGTTCCAATTATCCACCCATCCTTCAATGTGTTAATGTGATGGATATGTCTACATGGCAATGTTGGCTTAGCACTAGAAACCAATTCATATATTTCAAAGCAGTAATCATCTACCACTTTTACTTTAAACTGGAACCCTCCAGTGTTTCCATCTCCACCAAGTTTATCAGATAACATCCAACCAGCGACTTCCGGTTTTGAGCCACCGGCTAACAAAGCAATAATATTTCCCGTCGTTAGTTTGTGAGGCCGATCAGTATACACTTTTGCCGTCTCTTCAGCTTTTATGAGCTTAACTCTTCCCGATTCAGTCCATTTAAAGCTCGTTTTAGTGCTGCCATCTAACTTCTCAGGTAAGCAAATCGTCCGCTTGTTTACAGCAATATCGTACTCTGCACAATTAACATCATCTTGCAGCTTAATCCGATTTCCAAAATTTGTTCCCCACGCATTGCTGTGACCCTGTTGAAAAGAATACTCACCTGTGTCGCTAAATTCATATTTACAGTACCACTGCCTGCCACCATCACTTGATGCGAAAAAACATACTCTAACTCCCTCTTCAACATTAGAGCAGTATGTTCCAATTAAATTCATTTTATCATTACGAAACCCGGTTCCAATAAAGCGCAGCGCATTTGATTGAAGCGTTCTTGCATATTGATAAAACCGTGCGCAAGTTTGCTTTTCACCTTTCTCATACACTTCAACGCTTTTACCAAAACCGCCGTTTCCGTATGGATCTTTATACTCAGGAGCTGTATTAATGCAAGGAGAATAGGTATAACAGTACTCTGGCAAGCCAGGGAAATAGCACTCACACTCGTCTCCGTCAACATGATTCGATGGATGCTTTCTCCCCGGCAAATCCCATATTACGCTTTCCTCAAATCTAACAGTGTCCTCTGGTTTTGAGAAACCATCACAGCTTTTATCGCGGGAAGGTTTATTGTGAAACACCTGCCCCTTATCGGTAAAAACACATAAACGTACATCTTTAACGTATGTATCTTTCCTTACAACCCGGAGATAAGGCAACAAAAGACACTGCATAAAATGACTACCACAAATCAAGCCCGGAAAATCTTTTTCACAAAGATCAATTCTATATTTTATAAATGGAACTCTTCCGTTCGGAATATAAAACAGTCTATCCCCTCTCCGTTTTACGACAGTATCCCCATACGCTGCCACAACCATATCGGCCTTCATTGGGCGCTCATAAACAGCATATTCATCTGTATCAATTATTCTCGAGTATCCAAAGATTTTAGTCGGGTCTGTCTTTAATGCCCGTCTTGAGCCAATCAGTTTAGCAACATTTTCTTTTGTAAACTTGGATGTAATCACACTTCCGCCTCCTCTCGTCAAACGAATTAACTCAACCCATTCACGGCATTATTTAATGCCGCCACATATACAAATCCATCAAAAAGACTTCTTCCCGTATTCAAGGCATTATGTTTCAAATCATCAATTTCAGAATCGCTCAACGAAATAATTCGGTTAATGGCATCTATAATAGTTTCTGTATCGTATCCATCAATTTTGATACCATTCTGACCGTCTTGAATAATCTCATCCGCACCACCAACACTATTACAGAGCACTGGCACTCCTAAAGAAAGGCTCTCAGAAAGCTTTGTGGAAAAGCCTGCCTTCGCATATCGCAGATTTTCACGAAGGAGAACACTAAAATCTGCCATTTTTACAATCTCAATGCACTTTTCATGCGGAATACGTCCATATGCTATGATGCCTTTCTGTTCTGGATCAGAAATTCTCATCAACGCCATTACCTGCTCATTAGATACGCCTACAATATCAGCGATAATATCAACTTGCTTTTCATTTCTTTTTGCAACCGCATCCAAAAAAGGAAGAATCAAATCCTTCTGTGCAGGAGAACCAGCGTAAACCACATGGCGAACACGACGTACCGTAGGATTAATAGCTGTCTCAATGCAGTCCATAATCGGTGGAATTTCAATCACATTTTTGCACCCAATGGATTTATAATAAGCCGTAAAATAAGGACTGATAGAAAGGATATAATCCAGATCTTTGTCCATTTTCCTGATTCTATAGTCAACGTTGTTCGCAACGATGCGGTTCCACTTTTTCGAACGAGAGATCTCATACCACTCCGTTACATCCGCTCCCACTGAAATGCCTCGTTTATGACAAAAAGATATGATTTGACCAGTAAGTCGTTCTTTATCATTGTAGACAATGACAGTGTCTGGCTTTTCAATTTCAATTATTTCCTTAATGACTTTAAGGTCGTAAACACCGCAGAAAATATTAACGACATTCTTTACACGTGATTCAAACTGCCGCTTTCGGATGTATTTGAATCCATCATATTGTATTTCTTGGTTTTCCTTCAATCCTGGCTGGCTCAAGCATAAAAAGGCAACGTTATTTCCTGACTCACGTAACAGTTTTGCAATTTGAAACACTCGAATTCCTGCTGCTGTTTCAGGCAGTCCAAACCAACCAACATATAAAACCTTACTCATCCACATATCTCCCATGTCGCTTTAGCGACAAAATATGACCTATATAAAGCATGATCATAAGATGTTTCACATCACAATAAACCACATTGAATACAGACAATCCTCCTAAAGCCATAAACCAACAAACAACCGGAAGGATTGCAATTAACCTTACGCTTCGTGTTTTAAATGCCGAAAGCAATCCCATTATTTGTGGTCCAAGCCACTGCAAAAGAAGTATCAATCCATAATGGAAAGCAATAAACACATACTGATTGTCTATATTCGATATATAACCTTGTGTAGAATCGTGATATACAGCCCCCAAACCATTACCAAACAACCATCCAAGAATGGACGATGCAGCTGCAATATCCGTATACTGGTGACTCCGGCTATCTCTACCAAGTTTGTCCATCAAGAAAATCAAATTACTGGAAAAATAATTCTGCAGAAGTAGCAAGATCAAATATCCCACCAGCATCAGCGATAAAATCCGCACAACCTTAGTTCGAAAATTATGCTGTGTTGTTCCAATTAAATAAACAACAACACCAACAATACATGACTGAATAATCCAACTTCTTGAGTTGATAACAACCGCAAAAATAATATTAAATCCAATCAAAAGCACTTGCAATAACCCTATATTCTCATTACACAAGATTCTATCAGTCAAATAAATAACGGTACACCAAAATAGTGACACATAAAAGTAAATTATTGAAGAATTACCAACCACCACGATGCCATATCTAGCCACAAGCATAATGTACTCATATATAAGCAAGCAAATATACGCAATTACTAATAGCGGCAAAATTCGTCTTACAGCATCCCATACTTTGTCATCCATTCCGACAAAAACCGCCAAACTAAGCAAATAAACCAATGGTGTTGTCGGCGATGTGAGTGCAGAATACACTCCCTCCTCCAAAAGTGCTTTCACGAAATAGAACATAACTGTCAAAATCAAGAATGCCCCATACAAAAAATGCCATCTGTTCTTACAAATCCTAGGAATTGAAGCAAAAAACATTGCAATCAGTGCAGAATAAACAAGCATCATATATATCGGAGTCGACGTATCACCTCTCTTGAAATACATTGCATACTGCTCGTTCACCCACACTGCGTTTTTATATGAGTAGACCAGTGCTATAAACAGTGCTATCATTGCATATATTACGCAGTCTCTTCTCAGCTTAACATTCATTCTCTTTTCTCCGGCAATCCATTATAAAATCGAGCCACCTGTCGCAAACCAGTTCTTTATCCACTCGCCTGCAAATTTTTTTAGCGTTAATTCCCATCTTTTGTGCTTTCTCCCGATCCTCTAATAGAAGTACCATCGCCTTCGCCAATGCATCTGAATTACCACAGTCTACGATAACGCCATTCTCTCCGTCATTTATCAATTCTCTAGCTCCACCCGGCGAGCAATCTGTTGAAACACACGGTAGACCAATAGCCATTGCCTCAATCAACGCATTTGGAATTCCTTCATAATCTGAACTCAGAACGAACAGCGCGGCATCTTTGATATGCTCCTGAATTCTATTTTTTGAACCTGGCAGCATGACTCTATCCTGAAGTCCTTTTGATTGAATGAATTGCTCAAGTTCCGGTCTCAGGCTTCCCTCTCCATATATAGTGAGCTTATAATCTGGAAAGTCCTTTGCAAACTTTGAAAAAGCATCAATAAGTATTTTCTGGTTTTTTTGAGGCTCTAAACGGCCGACCGTTACAATTTCCTTCTTTTCTGACGTAAAATCATGCGTCGGAAATCCCGTCGTATCGAGTGGATTAAGAATCACAGCACTACGGTCTTGCACTTTTTTCGGGTAACATTTTTGTGCACCCGTAGTCTGAAAAACGAATCCTCTTGCACTCTGCTCTACGATTCTTCGATAAGTTTTATCCACGGTTCTTTGATTCACTCGATTAGGATCATTGCGCTCCGAGTAAATTAAAGGTATATGACAACCCGTAGTTGCTAGTGCAGTTAAGGCGGCAACATCATTGTAAAATGATATTACCACATCCGGTCTCCACGCCTTACACAACGAGCGAATTGATTTCATAATAACAACATGAGGAATCCATGCCCTTTTCACCCTGTCGTAGCAACTAAGGAGTTCCACATTCTTATTTAGTGCATACTTACTTTGAGCCGGTGTTCTTGTTAGCAGAATTTTGACTTCGCAATTTTTGTCACACCACGCATTCGAAAGAATGCTCATCACTCGCTCTGCTCCACCAAAATTCATACTGGATGCGACAAATAAACACTTCATCAATCTTGACTCCTCTTTAGTTCATGTATACATCAGCATAATCTCTTGCCATAGTCTGCGCTGAAAATGCCGCCGATTTTTGCAAAGCATTCTGTCCCAGATACGCCCTCTTGTCTTCATCATTATATAACAGCTCCAGTGCTTCAATTATGCAATCTTCACTTGGTTGAATCAGCAGTGCCTCCTTTTTATTGGCAAGCATATCCGGAATTCCTCCGACATTGCTTGCAATAATAGGAAGACCTGTTCCCATTGCCTCGATCAATGTCATCGGCATCCCTTCAAATTTAGACGGAAGAACAAAAACATCTGCACTGTGCAGCCAAGGGTAGACGTTACTCTGTAAACCAGCAAATTCGACTGCATCTGTAATATTGAGTTGACCTGCAAGCCGCATCATATTCTCTTTGAGTTCGCCATCCCCCAGCAACTGAAGCCTTGCATCCGAATGCTGTCCTTTGAACCGGGCAAAACTCCTCAACAGAAGTTCATGATTCTTTACATCCATGAAACGACCTATGTGAAGAACTGTAAAGCTGTCTTTTCTCGCATAGCTTTCCTTTACAATGCATCGTGAAAGGTCAATTCCGTTAAATACAACTGGTATTCTGTTGTCTGGCAATCCATACACTTCTTGAATCGTTCTCTGGATTTCTTCACTCAGTGCCACAGGAACCACATTAAAATAGCGGAATAATACTCTATTAATGCTTTTTCCAACTTTTGTCTGTTCTTTCTGAGCAACGTTATGCACCGTATGCACCCGTTTGGCCTTAAATCCCATTGAAGCCAAGAAGGCATACGGCAAAACATACCGATGCGTATGTATAACATCCGGTTGATATGCTTTTATAATTTTCCGCATCTTTGAAATAATAGACGGATCAAAGCCTCTTTTCTTGCCTAAATACTTTATTTTAATACCTCTGTTTTCAATGCGTTCTGTAATAGCTGTATGTAGATCAAACAAGCTGATAACCAAAACATCATGACCTTCTGCAGCAAGACCGTATGTCAAATTTTCCACCATAGTTTCTGCGCCAGCCATACCGAAATCCGGCATAATCTGAATTATTTTCATACTTCACTCCACATGATTCAATCTCTCAACTAGAAATCTCAACTAACCATAACCCACTCTTGAGTCTGCTTCTCGCTAATCTTTTGTAACGCCTTTCGCATGAAAGCAGTTTTCTTCCAAAACCAACTGTTACTCTCAGCACTCCATTTTTTTAAATATTTTTCATATTCCTCAGCGGGGGACAACTGATTCAAAGCTTTTAACAGTTCAATATGCAGGGAATGATAAAAAGGACTTGTAAGTTTTCCACTCAAATCATAGTAACTCCAATGTCCAGCATCAAATTTTCCTAAACTATCCCGTATCTCATTGCATGCTTTCACCCACGCCTCTAAATATTTAGGCTCTGCTGTCATTTTCCAAACATCAAACAGACCAAAGGCAGAAAAAATCCAACCATTCAGTACCGGTGCTTTATCAGGGTATTCCTTTAAGATCAAACCTGCAGCGGTGTATTCGCTCGTTCCCCCGGCCTCAATTGGCAAAAGCATATAATCAATAGCTTTTTTGCAAGAGATGTAATATTTTTGATTCTTAGTTTCTTTGAAAGCACGTGCTAATAAAGAAGCTCCTTCTCCCTGAGCCATTGAGGAATAGGGATTGTTGTAGTGTAACACTCCAAATGTATTCCATGCCCCTGATTCTTCTTGACTTTTGACTGCCCAATCTGCCATCGCTAAAAAGGCAGTGAAATAATCATCCTTCCCTGTTTCAATCCAGAGATCATATGCTCCCAAACCATACTGAAAGATGGCAATAGGAAAATACACCTTTTTTTTTTCATTTCCGTGTGATGCAATATTCTGCGGGATACCAACTGCATCAAAGTTCTTTGTGCTCTCAATTTTCCCGCTAAAATTATTATAGTAGCCAGCGATCTCCGACACAGAGTAATGTTTTCCTTCACTTTGTTCCACATGAAGAACACTATCATGCCGAAGCATTTTTATCCACTTTTGAATCATTGCATTTGAAATCATAATCTACTCCCTAGAAGAACTTCTTTATGAATCCACCTACGATACTCCTCGGTGAGAATTCTTCTGCCTTCCTCAAACACGCCTCTTTCATAGCAATCACTTCTTGCGGGTTTTTCTGGACATTCTCAAGTACCTCAACCAATGCATCATCACTACCAAATTCATAGCCAATACCTGTAACATTATCTTCAATCACATCATCATAGCTTTCCCATTTTGATGATATTACAGGTAGGCCAGAAGCATACGCATCTATAATCGTTCCTGGTATTCCCTCGGTATAAAAAAGTGTCGGAAACACAAGTGCGAAATAGTTCTTCAGCGTTTCCACACTTTCATCGTAGTTCACACTTCCCTTATACTTGATATATTCCGGAAAATTCTTTTGTAACTCCTCAAATTCGTGGGTATAGTCCTTCCAGACTTCTCCATAAATGTCAAGCGTAAATACAACGCTCCCAAATTTCTCATTTACTTCCTTTATGGCGTTAATGAGGTTTTCGATTCCTTTCTCTTTCATAACGCGTGAAAACGTACAGAGCGCATAAGGCTCCGTGAAACTGTGTGGTAGTTCTTCAAAAGAAAGTTTTTGCAATGCCTTACAGTTTTTCATTAGTTCGATATTCTGAAAGCCACGTTTTTCAAGAGCCTTTTTCATTGTTGTTGTCTCTACGCAGATTGCTGTATAATTTTTAAGTTGCTTCTCCAACCACTTATACTTATCCAGATAACTATCAAGCCAACCGCCGACAACAATATAATATGTTTTACGATGATAGATTTTGTTAAGTACGGAAAACAAAGGCGTAAAAAGCAACACACCTTTATATGCCGGCAAAACCATACAATTTTCGCACTGCCGAAACATCTTTATGGTATTAGCAATCATCGCAGGAACTTTCTTTGCTCCTCCATGAGTGTCTACTGCCATCGTATTCTCTGTCCCAAGCTGTTTTTGAAACTCCTGAAACAAAATCTTTACTTTAATTGTTTGTCCGTTCAAAAGATCGTGACCAAATCCAAAATGGCCCACGACACCCAGCTTTTTCATGTCGATTCTCCAATTTCAGTGTGTATCCCCATTTAAAAAAGATACGTAATCCCACATTTTAGTGAATTTCCAAAGCCCATCCAGCGACTTTCCGTTATAGCCGCCCGTATAAGTTTGTCCTTCATACTCCGTCAACTGATGGCAGAACTCATATTTTCTGCTTATATCTTTTGCAGTGAAAAGAATCTTTCTAAACGCCGGGATTGCCTTATAAGCCTCATAATCTGATGATGTAAGTCCCTTGTCGTCATTTATCAGAACAATCTTTTCGTAATTTACTCGCTTGCAACGTTCGGCCCATTTTTTCTTAACACTTTCACAATCCGTGTCATGTGGAAATCGAATCTCCACTTCCTTTAGTTCAGACCCCCCCCCGATTTTTCCGACGCAACTTCCGTTACACAACGAAACCGAAATAGGCTGTGATAAATATTCCTTAAGATTTGAACATAGCACTATAAACTGATCTCTATTTATTGAAATATTAATTAACGGCGAAGTAAACTTTAAGCCCAGGAGATAGTAAATCTCTCCCCCGATACAATTTGCCGCAAGGATGGAGATATCACTCAAATCATCGTAATTGAACCGTGAACGAACATCCTTAATATGCCGCTTTCTGCAAATCGCACAGTGCGGAAGTTTTGTATAAAACTTAAATACTTTGTCCTGCAGTATGGCATTATTCATAATCCATCCTCCATACACTGAATTGCCCAACTGTTACGTTCCTTTATCCGGCAATTATACCTTTCTCTTATCAATACCCATTCCTGTACCTTTGACCCAAGCCCAGCAGCCAAGCTCGTACATGCTGCGAACCACATTGTGCCCTTCAATTTCATGATAGAGCTGCCAGTGGTACTTTGCCTGTTTCAGCTTATTGCTGGACACCGAGCCTGCACGACCCATGCGATATGTACCAAGAACTTCCTCCATCCCGTAGCAGTAATCCGTCTTTTTCAGAATCTTGAGCCACAGGGCAAAGTCGTTTCTCTTTTTAATCGGAGGCACCTCGAACTTACCAAGTGCTTCCTGATCGTACATCACGGACAAATTACCGATTGGATTGGACAGCCGAATCATCTTATTGTAGTTCGTTTTCTTCGGAGGAATAAATACCGTGTGCAGGTCGTTTCCTTCCTCGTCCATCCAGCCATAGCCGGTCGCACTAAACTTTGCGCCAGTCTGCTCCATAAAGGCGATCTGCTTTTCCAGCTTATCCGGCATCCACAAGTCATCGCTATCCAGAAATGCGATATACTTGCCCGTTGCCCGCTTCATGGCCTCCGTTCGGGCAACCGCTGGTCCCCCATTCTGCGGAAGAACATAGTAGTGGATATTGGGATACTTCTCCAAGTACGGCTTCAACACTTCGGCAGTGTTATCCGTGCTGCAGTCGTCCACAATCTGAACCTCCCAGTCTGTAACCGTCTGGACAATCACAGAATCAAGCGATTGCAAAATGAACTTGCCGCAGTTGTAAGTCGGCATAATCACACTAACTAGCATTCAATCGTTCCTCTCCGCATATCAAAGATTACAGCCCAGACTCATCTCAAAGAGTCTGAGCCGTTTATTCCTTATAAAGCTCTACTAATCGTCCTCAGCAGTGTGAGTTACACTGCCGCTATGTCTTGTACCGCTACAATGAGTTGCTACGTTACGGTAGCTCCCGTCTTTAGCCCTGATAGCACAAACACTCGCTACGGTAAGTCATGTGCTTATTCCAGGTTCCACTCATTCATGCCACGGTAGCTCCCTTGCTCTTGCCGAATTACCCCACACGAATGAGCATCTCTGCGACCATGTGTTTATCACCATCTTGCTCACCCCCGTCTTGTTATCTCCAAGACCGGGATGAAATCGCAGATGATGTTATCATCGCAATCTCACCGGGCACCCCGAAACCGCTATGTGAAAGTCACCACAGTGTCGGTAATATCATCACAGTGCCATCCGGCATAAACCCACGAGCTACCGTCGCATCCATAAAAGTGCTTTTTTCGGGGCGTGAAAGCTTTGAATTGACCTCGTTTTGCCCTCTCTCACGCTCGGATTCTCGGCATTTTCACTGCTAAATGCAGTATTTCGGCTTCATACAGGGTAATTTGCCGGCTTTCTGGCTTGACGCTACTGTAAGAGCTGCATTTATGCCTGACTCCACTCTGGAATTCCTTCCAATTTTTATCAGCTCGAAACGTACAAAAACGTCGATATTTAGTGGTTTTCCCCACTCATTGCAGTGGTTTGACCCTCAGAAACTCCCTCGGTGCTTTCAGGCATAAACAGGATCTTCACCGTGGCAAACATAATCTTCAGGTCTTCCACAATGCTGGGGTGCGCGATGTACATCAGGTCCATAACCAGCTTATCGTAAGGGGTTGTGTTGTACTTGCCATAAACCTGGGCATAGCCGGTCAGGCCAGCCTTGGCCTGCAGGCGCAGGGCGAATTCCGGCATCTCTTCACAGTACTGGGCCGCGATCTCGGGCCGCTCGGCGCGGGGGCCAACCAGCGTCATCGAGCCTTCCAGGATGTTCAGCAGCTGCGGCAGCTCATCAATGCGGCAGGCGCGGATCACCTTGCCGACGGGCGTGATCCGGTCGTCGTTTTCGCCGGTAGAAAGACGCGCCACGCCGTCCTTTTCTGCATCCACACGCATGCTGCGGAACTTCAAAATCCCGAACGTATTTCCGTCCTTGGTCAGGCGGGTCTGCTTATAGAAAACAGGGCCGTGGTCTGTTGCCTTGATGGCAATGGCCGTCACCAAAAATACCGGGCTGAGTACCACCAGCGCAATCAGCGAAACCACGATGTCCATCACGCGCTTCACGAACAGATACTCCGGCTTTGCCATGTACCGCGCCACACGCAGCATGGGCAGGTGGAACATATGCATATGGTACGCACCAGACATGATCGTATCGCCAATGCGGGGTACCACAAACACGTTGATGTTCTTCGCAATGCAATATTTGAGAATCATGTTCCGCTCGTGGCTGTGGATGCCGCTGCAGAACACGGTGCTCACGCCGTCCAGCATGGAGAGGTCCTCCACGCACTCGGCCGCGGAAGCAGTCAAAACCACGTGGTATTTGTCGTCCAGGTCATATTTTCCGATCAGCTTCTCCATACCCTGGCGCACATCGTAAATCACCGCGGTATCCTGCGCAGGGAACACGTGGAAATACCATTTATGGGCCAAAAATGCCCACAGGGCTGCCATCAGAATCTGCCCCGCCAGGGCCGCAATCCCCGGAAGCAGATTGGGAAGGTGTTTGGACAAAAGCCAAATGACAATGTACATGATGAAGTCGCTGATGCCGGCCGCAAGGAACTGGCCATACACCAATTCCGAAATGCGCTGCATGGACATCAGGAACGCATCGTACACACGCCCAAACGTGATGTACAGAATGAAAAACAGCGTCACAATCAGATAGTCACCGTATTTGTAGAGCGGGGCGGCCACCCGCTGTGCGTAATACAGGTACCAGCACAGTGCAAACGGTACCGTCACCAATGCTGCATCCATCAGTTTGACGATCTGCAGCATCAAATCGTGTCTTAACTTCGTCATTTTCTTCTCCTCGTATCGGGGAGTCCCCTCTTCATCGCCTAAAAAATCAAAACCACATTTGTCCCTGACAAGCTGCACCATACCGGACCGCCCGATGTCGTCTGCGGAAATCACACCGGTCAGGCAAGCGACCGGAACTTTCCCGCTTTTCACATTCAAATTCACCGCGCACTCGGAACCGGCAGCCCGTCGTCCCGGCGATCTGCTTCTTCGATCCCGATTTTGAATGATCTACAGTTCTAAAACTGCGTCCTCAATGGTTTCATGTCAGTGCGTTTGCCGCAAGTACAAACGGCCGCATTGCCGAAATTTATATTCCCAAGCAAAAACGGCTGCCTGCCCTTCCCTTTCCGGTTGGTCAAGGCAGCCGCTTTTGTTTGGGCCTGCTTTTTCCGCATCGAATGTCCGCGTTTTCCCGGTTTTCCTGCCCTCTGCGCCGCAAAAATGCCCGCAAAGGCCTGTTCTCCGTAAAAATCCGCACACAATTCGCCCTTTTATGCAAAGCAAGCAGGCCCTTCGTTCATCACACGCTGTGCGAACGAATTACTTCTTACCGGCGGGCGATCACTGCGGGCAGCACCCAGTTGCTGCCGCCATTGTCGGCGGGAGCGGCAGGAGCTTCGGTCGCAGCAGGCTCTTCGGTGGGGGCAGCAGTCGCCTCAGCGGCGGCGGCGGCGGTCTTTTCAGTCTTTACCAGAATCATCACAGGGGAGAAGCTGTCCATGGTGATGGTCGCCTTGCTGTCGCCGGCAACGGTGTTGATCACTTCGACATCGTACTCCAGCTTTGCATTTGCGAAATCGTTCTTCACGGTCTCCTGAGCAGCCTCAGGGTCCTCAGGGCCATTGGTGAAGTGCAGGCCAACCAGCTTGCTGTCCGCCTTCACGCCGGGCAGGGCAACTTCCACATCCACGGCCTTGCCGTTCAGCAGCTTCTTCGCGCCCTCAGAAGCAGTCACGTCAAACAGCGCGGCGGCTTCGTAGTCGTTCAGATCCTCGCCTTCGCCGATTTCAGCCTGCACCTTCGCCAGCGCGTCCTCGCCGAACAGCTTCAGGAAGGCTTCGGTGCTCTCAGCCTTATCCATGGCCGCGTAGATCAGGTTGGTGTCGGCGTTGGTGGAGTAGAACAGGCCAGTCTCGGTCAGCTCGCCCTCCTTCTGAGAAAAGCTCAGGTCTGCGCTGAACTTCTCATTGGCTGCCAGGGCATCCGCCACAGCCGTCACCTTGATCCAGGGGTTCTGGGAGGTCTCCACGTTGATGGCCTTGCCATCCGTGCCGGTGGGGACCTCATTCACAACCTCCAGCTCGGTGCTGGTGGTGCCGCTGGGAGTGGAAGCTGCCGTGCCGGTGCCCGACTGCTGCACACGGCTGGGCTGCCAAACCGCCGCCGCAGGCATCGCGAGAGAGGCAGCCAGCGCCACCGCGGCCACCGTGGAAATAATCTGTTTTTTCATTGTTGTTCCCTCCAATTTTCACTTCATTTATGCTTCTTCTGTCCGTAGCCATCCCCATTGTAGTAATAGCTCGAACGGTAGTAGCGTCGATAATACATATTGGACTTGCTGCCGATGTCTGCCCGGTTCAGCACCACACCCAGCAGCGGAGTCTCGGTCCGGCGCAGAAGCTGCACCGAATCTTCCACCAGCTTGCGCGGCGTATCTCCGCTGCGCACCACCAGCACCGTACCGTCACAGTGGGTGGCGATCTTCAGGGCATCGGCCACGCTGCCCAGCGGCGGAGTGTCAATGAGAACGCAGCCGAAGCGTTCCCGGCTGGCCTGGATCATCCGGCTGAAGCGGTCGTTTTCCAGCAGAATGGAAGGATTGGCCACGGTGGCGTTCACCGGGATCATATAGCCGTTGGGCACGTTCGTCTGGTACGTTGCATCGTCCAACGTGGCCTTACCGGCCAGATAATGGGCAACGCCCGTAATGGCCTCATCGCTGCGGATGTTGTACTTGTTGCGGATCTCCGACTTGCGCAGGTCGCAGTCAATCAAAAGCGTGGGGGTGCCCAATTCCGCGACCATCTTCCACAGCTGCATCACCAGAAAGCTCTTGCCTTCGCCGGGGACGCTGCTGGTCACCATAATGGTTTTTACCGAATCACCGCAGAAACTCAGGTTGACGCGCAGCTGATTCAACGCTTCGGTCATATCAAAGGGCAACTGAGGCAGCCGACCAATTTCCAGTCTCTTCATCTCTCGGCCTCCTTCTTTTTCCGCTTTTTACGGTGCTTTTCCATCCGATTGAAATCGCCCAGATCCGCTTCCGGAATGGTTGCCAGCGGCTGCACGCCCAGATACTTCACCAGATCGTCCGGCGTCATAAACGTATCGTTCAGCAGGTAGCGCACCAGCAGAATGCCGCAGCAGATCACGGCGCCCAGCATACCGCCCAGCATCGTGTTTTTGGAATAACTGGGGGCCGCTTTGCCGGTGGGCGGCACGGCGCTCTCCACCAGATTGGGGGCCTCGGTCTCCATCACCTTGGGCAGGTAGATGCTGGCCTGGCGCACCAGTTCGTTGGCAATGTCCGCCGCGCGCTGCGGATCCGTATCGGTCACAGTAATTTTCAGGATGCGCGTATCGGAGGTGTTGGTGATGGACACCTGCTCCCCCAGCGCTTTGTAATCACTGGGCAGACTCAGATTTGCAATCACATCCTCCAGCAGCGGGCGGCTTACCAGCAGCTCCTGATAGTCCTTGGTCAGCTGGGTACCCAGCTGAAGGTCGGTCAGGTTGACCAGCGAATTGTTGGAAGCCGACACGATGTAGATGCTGGCAGACGCCTTATAAGTAGGTGTGATCAAAAAGTACGTAAACGCGAAGGCCGCTGCCGCACCAGCAAACAGACACAGCAAAATCTTCCACAGGTTCTGCCACATCAGGTAGAACACTTCCACCAAGTCGATCTCGGCATCTGCGTTGGAGGGATGCTGCGTTTTCACTTCACGCGCATCCACGGTTTGGTTTCCCATTTTTTGAAGTTTCTCCCCTCTTTTTCTATATTTCGTCAATTTTTTTCATAAAACAATGTAATGATTGTTTCACGCAAGCTTGCTTCATCCAAATAATAAGCCCAGTAGCCGTCCACCACTTTGCTTTCACCCTCAATGGTGAGCAGCGGCTGTTCCTGGTATTGGTTCAGTTTTGCGGCGATCTGCTGTGCCTTGCCGCCGCCGATGTTGGTGACGGTGTAGTCCGCCAGGGCGTTGTAAACTTCCGCCGCAAAGGCGGTGTCGCGCCCGGCCAGCTCATCGCGCAGGGCCGTCAGATACTGCCGCTGCCGCACCATGCGGGAAAGATTGGTTTCATCCTCCACGCCCTTTCGGCTGCGCACAAAATCCAGCGCATTCTCACCGGTCAGGGTCACAACGGCCCCCTCGGTCCAGGCTGGGTTGCAGGCGGTCAGGTCGCTGTTCAGGGTGACGGTTATACCGCCGGCGAGGTCGGTCAGAATGTTGACCGCGTCCATGTTCACGGCAAAGTAGCCGTCAATGGGCTGGTCTTCCAGCAGGCGGCTCACCGTCGTCACGTTGTTTTCGCAGCTCTCTTCCCGGCCGTTGCCATACGAATGTGCCAGCGCCAGCTGGGCGGTGTCGGTGCCGATGACGCTGCCGTTTACGCCCAGCACCGGCATCTCCACCATGCTATCCCGGTTCAGTTGCAGCACCTGCCAGGTCTGGTTGGCATTGTCCAGCACCAGCAGCATCTGCACATCGCCTTGGCCGCCGCCAATGTAGCTCTCGGTGCCCACCGCTTCGCCCATCTCGTCCACGCCGATAAGCAGGTAGCTCTCCAGGTCCGGGCGGGCCGTGTAGGTTTCACCCTGCCATTCCAGCTGCCGGGGGGCAGCTTCCGGCGTTGGGCTGGCCGTTGGGGCTGCGGCGGGTGCTGCATACCGGCCGGTTTCCCAGCGGTTCATGGCAAAGCCCACCGCCAGCACAGCCGCCAGAATCAGGGCCCCGGCCAGCACGGCTCGCCCAATGCGACGGCGCCCCCTCATGGCTGTTCGAAGCCAAGGCCGCACACCAAGGCCGCATTTTCATCCATCCGGCGTAAAAACGCTTCTCCTAGTTTTCGTTCGACCATGCTTCTTCCCTCCTTCAGATTGGGTACTCGGGTCGTCAGGTTGTGGCAGTCGCTGCCCAGCAGGGGCAGGCGGCTCATTTTCAGCAGCTCCAGCCCGGTGCGGCGAGTGCGCCAGTGCAGCAGCGCCCCCGCGTTCACCTGAAAGCCGACCGGCAGTTCCGCCAGCCGCTTCAGCGCCTCCCGGTTGCCCCGGCTGAAGCAAAACCGCTCCGGATGCACCAGCACCACCTGAAAACCCCGATCCAGTGCCAGCACCCGCACCTCTTCCAGCTGGAAATCCGTCCAGACGGAAAAGGGCATTTCCAGCATCAACGTCCGGGTGTTTTCAATGCACAGCATTTCCAGCGCCTTCTCGCGGCCGATGCCCGCAAAAAAGGCAGTCTCGGAAGCCGCGAGAATCCGCGGTGCATCCGGCGGCATGGCGCTGCGCAGGTGGGCCAGCGCCGCCGCCCGCCGCTTGCAGAAGGCCTCCGGCGGTTCCTCGTGAGCGTAAAAGTGCGAGGTGGCGCACACCACGTTCACGCCCTGCTCCGCCTGCCGCCGAAGCATCTCCAGCGACATGGCCGTATCCTTGCTGCCGTCATCCATATGCGGAAGAAGGTGGGTGTGCAGGTCAACGATTCCGATCGTTTTGCCACTCATCCGCTTTCCTCTTCCCGATAGCGCCGCAAGAATGCGTCAAAGGTCATTTCTTCGCCGGATTTGCGTGCTTTTTTTGCATCTTCCAGGTTTTCAAAGCTACCCAGATAGTAGGTTTTTTCCCGGAAGCCGATCCTGGCAACCCAGCGCTGGGTGCGCTGGTTCAGGTACACGCCCCGCACGCCGCTGGTGTTGTTTTTCAGCATGGTGCGGGCCTGAATGGCTTCCACAAAGGTTCCGTCCACAAAATGGCAGTAGCGGCTCGGGTCCACCTTGCAGCCGCAGCTGGTGGTGTGGCCGTTTTTCAGGCAGATTTCACGCACCACCACCTCGTTGCCGCAATCGCACCGGCAGCGCCACATATTCCGGTGGTCCTTCTTGCCCTCAAAGGCAACCACGGTCAGGTCGCCGAAGCGCCGCCCGATCCACTTTTGGGTCAGGTTCAGCTTACAGCCGCAGTCTTTCACGCTGCCGCGCAGCAGCTTGCGGCTGGAAGCCTCAAACTCCTTGCCGCAGCCGCATCGGCACTTCCAGATCACGTCACCGTCCTCGGTGCGGCGGGCAGTCGGCTCCAGCGCCGTCACCTGACCAAACACCCGGCCGGTCAGGTCGCGGCGCATCTGGCACTTATTACCGCAGCCGCAGTCCTTAATGGAACCGCGCCGCAACCGGCGTGACTCCACCACGATCTCGCGGCCGCAGGCACACCGGCAGCGCCACAAGGCATACCCGCTGGGGGTTGCCCCCTCGCGCCCTATCACCAGCAATTTGCCGAAGCGCTGGCCGGTCAAATCGCACAGCCTCATGGTACACCTCACTTTCCAACTTCCGTCTACCCCAAAAAGACCTTCCATTTTTGAAATGGAGGGTCAATTCCCCAGAATTCGATCATTCCAGATAATATAGTGTACCGTTTTCTTCCAGGAATGGCAACATAAAATGATAATTTCCGACCAATTTTTTGCTGCTGAATCGGGCAAGTTCTGTCTGTTCAAAAATTCACATTCTTTGCAAAGGCTGTGGCGGGTGAATCCGCTGGGTTATTAAGTGGTCAAAAAAATGGTCAAGCACAGCAGCATACCGAAGAAAAGGAGCATACAGCAATGGCAAGACACGGTGAAAACATTCGCAAGCGCAAAGACGGCCGCTGGGAAGGGCGCTACATCAAGGGACGCACCCCGGACGGAAAAGCCAAACTGGGCTATGTATACGGAAAAACCTATGGGCAGGTGCGGCAGAGGCTCGTTCAGTACCGGGCACAATGCGGAGATCTCATCCTTTCGGCCGAAAACCCGACCTTTGGCCAGTTGGCGCAGGATTGGCTGAACTCTTTGGGCAGCAGCGTAAAGAAAAGCACCGCCGCCCACTATGGGTATACGCTGCGGCGGTATCTTCTGCCGCAATTGCAGGAACTCCGGCTGCATTCTCTGGAGGAACACATTCTGGAAGCCGCGCTGCTTCGGATATTTTCCAGCGAAAACGGCAGCCACCGCCCCCTGGGCACCTCCCTTGCCAGGGAGTGTCTGGCGCTCGTTCGCCGCATTTGCAAATACGGCAGTCATCTGCGGCTGATGCGGCCGATGGACATTCAGGTGAACTTGCCGCGCAGTGCCCGGCCGCCCGTGCAGCCGCTGAGCGCAGCCCAGGCGCAGGCGGTCGACCGCTATGTACGGCAGGCCCCAACAGCCCGAAAAGCAGGTCTGCTGCTCTGCCTGCAGCTGGGGCTGCGCATTGGGGAAGTGTGTGGGCTGCAATGGGGCGATTTTGACTTGGAGCGAAAAATTTTAACGATTCATCGCTCCGCGCAGCGCATTGTTCTGCCGGGCGGCGGCACCAGGTTGGTCGTTCAATCCCCGAAAACGCAGAACTCTTTTCGCCAGCTTCCGCTGCCCACCCGGCTGTGCAGCCTGCTTCGAACGGTTCGCAAAGCACTGCCAGATACCGCCTGGGTGCTGACCGGCAGCACCTGTAAACCGGCTGAGCCGCGCAATTTCCGCCGAAGCATCCGCGGGTATCTTCTCCGCGCGCAGGTGCCGCCGGTGCATCCGCACGCCTTGCGGCACACCTTCGCCACGCTGTGCCTGCAGGCGGGCTGTGACATCAAGACGCTCAGCGAGCTGCTGGGGCATTCCAGTGCGGCTGTCACTTTGCAGCGGTACGTTCACACCAGCCTGAATCAAAAGCGGCTGGAGATGAAACGGGTCTTTTCCGTCTGTTTTGCCCCAAAGGGGTCAAGTAAAGGGTCAAGCAGGACGCAGGCCCCGCATTTCTCCTGCGTTTTAAGTGATTGACCCTCCATTTCAAAAATGGAAGGTGCTTTTCCGGTGGTCCCTTCCATCGCAAGTATTCCCCGTTTTACGCAAAATCCCCGGGCGCTTCCGTCTGCTTTTGCCGTGCTGTGTGCAAAGCCGCAAGGTGCGATCTTTGCGGTGAATGAGGGCTTTGGGGCAAGTGAGGGCATTTTTACATTTTTTTGCAATCGGGGTTCAATTGTTAAATTGCATCCTTCTTTCCGACTCTTTCCGACACACTTCGATATTCTATAAAAAAAGCCAGGTCTTGTGTTTACTTCCGCCCGGTTTTTCCGCAATCCGCATCAATTTTATCGCTGCATCAAAGAAGAACGCACCGTCCCGAGGCGAAAGCCTCTGGGCAGTGCGTTCTTCCTTTTTGTTATTCAAGTTTTTCTATCTAAGCAATCAAGCCGCCCAAACGGTCAAAACGGCGGTGCACTCGGGAGCACCGCCGCACGCAGCACCGTTACCATCCAGAGCGCCGATGGCACCATCTATGTGCAGAGCACCAGCGACGTGACGGTCACCATGAGCAGCTACGCCGCCGCCTGATCACGGCCTCGTTTCGCAGCCGCGTATCCGCCGCCGCGAAACGCATTCAGCGCTTTATTTAAAGCCGCAATTCAAAGCGGCCTCGATCTGAAACCTTTTACAAAAAAGCACCTGCACCGCCTACCCGGCAGCACAGGTGCTTTTTTCGCTTTTCGAATTTACAAATCGCATTCGGCGGCTGGTCTCTCATCAACGCCGCTCACGGCTCTTCAGGCCTTTTCTCGTTGGGTTCAGCCTGTTCCAGTCGTTCGATCACCGTCTGGTAACCGCCCTCACCGTACTGAATGCACCGGTTGATGCGGCTGATGGTGGCGGTGCTGATCTCCACCTCTTTCACGATCTGGTCGTAGGTGCTGCCCTGAAGCAGCAGCCGGGCCGCCTGAAAGCGCTGGCTCATGTCGCTCAGCTCCTTCATGGTGCACAGGTCCTCAAAAAAGGCATAGCACTCCTCCACCGACTGCAGAGACAAAACCGCCCGGAACAGTGCATCCGTTGCTTCACTTTTTCTGGATTTTTGGGCCATGACAGCAATTTCCTCACATTTTGTGCCGAAACTTCCGGTTGCCGGGGTTTCAGCACTGTAACACTTTACCACTCTACAAGATAATTATAGCAGTTTCCGGCAGATTTGTCTGCACTTTTTGGCTTTTGGGCAAGAATTTTTCACTGTACCGCCCATCGGCCCCAAAGCAGAAGCACCAGCACCAACACGCTGCCGCCGTAGATCATCACCAGCCACAGCAGGTGTTTTGCCACCTGGGCGGGTTCCATCCGGCGGAACTGCCGCCAGGTATCTGGCAGCGGAATGCGCGGGCTGTGGGCCGGGCTGGTCAGCCACAGGTCCGTCACCGCCCATTGGCTTCCGTAGGCGTCCCGGCACACCGTCACCATTGGGCTGGCCAGCATCCTGTGCAGCGGCTCCAGGTAAGGTTCACTCTCAATCACCGTCTGGTTTTCCAGCCGGATCACCAGAATGTACTCGTACCCTTCCCGCCAGACATCCAGCACCTGCCGGGCCGAAATGCCGCTGTTCGGGTTGTGCCGCGAGCCGCCAAAGCGAATGTTCTCGCCTTCCTCCAGCTCCCGCGTGTAATGGGGCCGCTGGCGCACATCCACCACCCGCCCCGAAAACGCCTGCCCATTCTGAAGGATCTCCCGGTAGGCATCCCGCTGCCGTTTGCATTCCAGCAGCTCGTTTACCGGGCGAATGCACAGCAACCCCGTCATTACAAGGGCAAACAAGGTGCCCGCGATCGCCCCTTGACGCAGCATAAGAAGCAGGAACAGATACAGCATCAGCAGCATACTGACGGTTACATTGCTCACATGATAATGCAGCCGCAGCGGCCAGGCGGCTGGGTCATTCCGGCGCTTCATCGGGGCAGCTCCTTCCCGTCCAGAACGGCCCGAATCAGATGGTCGCCCTCATACACCAGTTTCAACGAAAAGAAGGGATGCGCCTCTTCCAGCAGCCGCAGAAAGATCCGGTCTCCCTCCCAGAGGGGCAGGGCGGGCACCTTCTCTTTTTTCACCCAGGCCAGGTCACCCTCCGGGCAGTTTTCCGCAAGGGTTCCCTCCCAGCCGTCGGCGGTGTACAGGTGCATATACTCCGTGGGCCAACGGTCCGAAACGAAGGTCACGATTCCCCGGCAGGCCCAGCGGGTCAGCCGCAGGCCGGTTTCCTCCCATACCTCCCGGCACAGGCATTCGTCCGGGCTTTCCCCTTCCTCAAATTTTCCGCCCACGCCGATCCATTTCCCGGCGTTTTCATCCTGCTGTTTTTTCACCCGGTGCAGCATCAGCCAACCGCCGTCCTGTTCCAGATAGCAAAGGGTGGTGTTTTTCATGGTCGTTTTTACCTCGATGCGTTTTCTCAATCCCGGAAATAGAGATCCCGGGTGTACACCTTGTCCATCACGTCGGCCAGGTCGCTGCTGTAACGGTTGGCTACGATCACCTGGCTCTGCGCCTTGAAGGCCGTCAGGTCGTTCACCACCCGGCAGCCCGCAAAACTCTCGGCGGTCAGGGTCGGCTCATACACCAGCAGCGTCGCGCCGCCGGCCCGCAGCCGCTCCATCACGCCCTGAATGCTGGACTGGCGGAAGTTGTCACTGCCGGCCTTCATGGTCAGCCGGTACACGCCCACCACGCTGCCGGCCCCGCCCGCCTTTTCCAGAATGCGCCGGGCAATGAAATCCTTGCGGGTGTCGTTGGCGTTCACGATGGCCTGCATCAGATTCTGCGGCACATCCTGATAATTGGCCAGCAGCTGCTTGGTATCCTTGGGCAAGCAGTAGCCGCCGTAGCCGAAGCTGGGGTTGTTGTAGTAATTGCCGATGCGGGGGTCCAGCCCCACGCCCTCAATGATCTGCCGGGTGTTCAGGCCGCGCATTTCCGCATAGGTATCCAGCTCGTTGAAATAGCTCACCCGCAGCGCAAGATAGGTGTTGGCAAACAGCTTCACCGCCTCGGCCTCCGTTAGGTCGGTGAACAGGGTGGGAATGTCCTTCTTCAAAGCCCCCTGCTGAAGCAGGCCGGCAAAGGTGTGTGCTTTTTCGCACAGGTCCGCATCCTCCTGCGGGGCGCCCACAATGATGCGGCTGGGGTACAGATTGTCATACAGGGCCTTGCCCTCCCGCAGAAACTCCGGGCTGAACAGCAGCCTGCGGCAATTCAGGCGCTGAGCAGCCGCGCGGGTGTATCCCACCGGCACGGTGGATTTGATCACAATGGCCGCCTCGGGCGCGCACTCCATCGCCAGGCGGATCACCGTCTCCACACTGGAGGTATCAAAGTAATTCTTTTCCGGGTCATAGTTCGTCGGGGTGGCCACAATGATAAAATCCGCTCCGCTGTAAGCGGCCTTCGCGTCCAGCGTCGCCGTCAGATTCAGCTTGCGGTTGGCCAGGTAGTCCTCGATCTCCGGGTCCGCAATGGGGCTTTGGCGGCGGTTGATCATCTCCACCTTCTCCGGCAGGATGTCCACCGCCCACACCTCATGATTCTGGGCCAGAAGGATGCTGTTGGCCATGCCCACATATCCGGTGCCCGCTACGGCAATTTTCATGCGCAAGTTCCTCGCTTTCTTCATGCATTCATGATAGCCCGCCGGGGCCAAAAGGTCAAGGCCGCCAGGCGTTTCTGCCGATTTTTGCCGGGCCGGCCCGGTTGTGATTTATACCGAAATCTGTTACAATGTAATTTAGTAGGTTGAACGTTTCCGGGTTTTTGCCCCGGCCGCGTTTTTGCCTGCCGTTTCAGCGTTTTTTGAAAGGACGTGAACACCATCGCAACCAAAGCAAAAGCCCTCATCGCCATGAGCGGCGGCGTGGACAGTTCGGTAGCTGCCTGCCTGATGCAGCGTCGGGGGTACGACTGCATGGGGGCCACCATGCGCCTGTACCGCAATGAGGACATCGGCCTGGGGCAGTTTCACACCTGCTGCTCCCAGAAGGACATCGACGATGCGGCCGCTGTGGCCTTTGAGCTGGATATTCCCTATGAGGTTCTGGATTTCACCATGGACTTCCGGGAAGCCATCATCCAAAAATTCGTGCACACCTACGAGGCGGGCGGCACCCCCAACCCCTGCATTGACTGCAACCGGGTCATGAAGTTTGACAAGCTGTTGAACTACGCCCTGGAGCACGGCTATGAATGGGTAGTTACCGGCCACTACGCCCGCATTGAACCGGGTGAAAACGGCCGCTGGCTTTTGAAAAAAGCCCTGGACCCGGCCAAGGACCAAAGTTATGTGCTCTACAACCTGACGCAGCACCAGCTGGCGCACGTGCTGTTTCCGCTGGGCGGTATGTCCAAGCCGGACGTGCGCAAGCTGGCCGAGAGTATGCACTTCGTCAACGCCCGCAAGCACGACAGCCAGGACATCTGCTTTGTGCCGGACGGAGATTATGTGAAGTTTATGGAGCAGTACACCGGCAAACACTACCCCGCCGGGGATTTTCTGGACGAAACCGGCCGCGTGGTGGGGCAGCACCGGGGTGCTGTGCGCTATACGCTGGGCCAGCGCAAGGGGCTGGGCCTGGCCATGGGGCAGCCGGTGTATGTGTGTGGGAAAGACATGGCCCGCAATACCGTCACCGTAGGGCCGGAAAGCGCCCTGTATACCCGCTGCCTGATGGCGGACGAGATGAACTGGATCGCCTTTCCCGAGCTGACCGCGCCCCTTCGCGCCAAGGCCAAGACCCGCTACCGCCAGGTGGAGCAGCCCTGCACCGTATACCCCGCGCCGAACGGCCGGGTGCGGGTGGAATTCGACGAGCCGCAGCGCGCCGTGACCCCCGGCCAGTCGCTGGTGATCTACGACGGCGATGTGGTGGTGGGCGGCGGCATCATTCTGGGGGCCGTGCCCGATTCTTCCACTTGACCGTTCTTCCGCCGCTGAACCTGCAGCGGCGGTTTTGTTTGCCTTCTGCATCACACGAGGAGGTTTGCATGATCTATCTCGATTATTCCGCCAACACCCCGGCGGACCCCGCGGTACTGGAACGCTTTGTGAACACGGAGCAGACCTTTCACGGGAACCCCAATTCCAATCATCCCGCCGGGCTGGCGGCCCGGGAGGAGCTGGCCCGGGTCACCGACCGCATCGCCGCCCGGCTGGGGGTGGCTCCGGCGGAGCTGATCTATACTTCCGGCGCCAGCGAGGCCAACAACACCGCCATCAAGGGCATTGCCCGGGCCAGCCGCCATGTGGGCAAGCACATCATCTCCACCCCGCTGGAGCACGCCTCGGTGAGCGGCTGCCTCACCGCCCTGCAGGAACAGGGCTACGAGATCGACCTATTGGACGTAAAGCGGGACGGGACCATTGACCTGGAGCAGCTGCGCGAACTGCTGCGCAAGGACACCGTTCTAGTGGCCCTCACTGCCGTGGACAGCGAGCTTGGCACCGTGCAGCCGGTAGCCCAAGCGGCCGAACTGCTGGCCGATTGGCCCGACTGCCGCCTCCACGTGGACGCCACCCAGGCGCTGGGCAAAACAGCCCTGCACTTTGACGGGGTGGACACCATGAGCCTTGCCCTGCACAAAATCTACGGCTTAAACGGCAGCGGCATTCTCTTCAAGCGGCGCAGCACCCCCATGGAGCCGCTCATTCACGGCGGCGTGAGCAATTCCATCTACCGCAGCGGCACCCCCACGCTGGGGCTTGCCGCCGCAGCGGAGGCCGCCATTGCCCCGGCGCTGAACCAGCAGCCGGAGCGAACGGAAATCATTGCCCGGCACAACGCCCGCCTTCGCCAGGCGCTGGCCGCCTACCCGAAGGTGCGCATCAACAGCCCGGAAAACGCCGTGCCGCACATTCTGAACCTGAGCGTACAGGGGGTGCGCGGCGAGGCCTTCCAGCAGACATTGGCCGCCGAAGGGGTCTGTGTATCGGTCAAGTCCGCCTGTTCGGCCGCCGGTATGCCTTCCCGGGCGGTGCTGGCCGTGAGCGGTGACCGGCGCAACGCCCTTTCCTCCTGGCGCATCAGCCTGAGCCACCTGACTACCGACGAGGAGCTGAGTGCATTTCTCGCCATTTTTGACCGCTGTTATCACCAGCTGACCGAGGGAAAAACATGAGCAAAGAACGTATTTTTGAACCGTACCAGAAAGCCGAGCGCAGCATCATTAAGAAGTACCGCAAACAGCTGTGGAGCCCGTTCATTTATGCCATCAAGCACTACGACCTGATTCAGGAGGGCGACCGCATCGCCGTGTGCATCTCCGGCGGCAAGGACTCCATGCTCATGGCCAAACTCATGCAGGAGCTGCAGCGGCACAGCGACTTTCCCTTTGAACTGGAATTTTTGGTGATGGACCCCGGCTACAACGAGATCAACCGCCAGAAGATCGAGAGCAACGCCCGGCTGCTGCACATTCCCATCACCATTTTTGAGACGAACGTGTTTGAGGTCGCCAACGGCAGCGAAAAGAACCCCTGTTATCTGTGCGCCCGGATGCGGCGCGGCCATTTGTACAGCAAGGCAAAGGCCCTGGGCTGCAACAAAATTGCGCTGGGGCACCACTTCAACGACGTGATCGAAACCACGGTGATGAGCATGTTCTTCGGCAGCCAGCTTCAGGCCATGCCGCCGAAGCTGCACAGCACCAACTTTGAGGGCATGGAACTGATCCGCCCCATGTACTGCATCCACGAAGAGGACATTCTGGCCTGGAAACGCTACAACGACCTGGAATTCATCCAGTGTGCCTGCCGCTTTACCGAAAACTGCACCATGTGCGACAATGGCGGCGGCGGTTCGAAGCGCCAGGAGGTCAAGACCCTGCTCCGCCGCCTGAAGCGGGACAACCCGGACATTGAGAAGAGTATCTTCAACAGCATCCATTCGGTCTGTCTCGACACGTTCGCCGGCTACAAAACCGGCGGCACGGCCCACTCGTTCCTGGAAAACTACGACCGCCGCGGCCAGACCCCCGCCGGGCTGGAATAACCGTTCCGGTCCACGCCCCGGCACGCAATCCCCCATCCTGCCCCATACAGAACAAAAGCACGGCACCGCGCCCCTTCAAGGGGACACGATGCCGTGCTTTTGTCTTTTCCGCGACTATTTTATATGCTTACGGATTGACATTTGCAGCCGCCGCGGCCACTTTCTTCTTTTTGCGGTGCTTCCGTCCGCCGAGAATCAGCGCCAGAACCAGCAGCAAAGCCGCCGCGCCGATGCCCGCAGGAATGCGCCAATCCAGCGTCTGCACTGCGCAGAACACCGTCTCGCTGGTGCTCATTTCAAACACCACGTAGCTGCCGTCCACGCGAGTGTCCGCTTTTCTCCAGGCCCCGTTGTCGTCCTTCACATAGATGGCCGTGCGCTTGGGGCTGACGGTGGGCAGGTACCGCATGGAATGCCGGTCCTGTCCGTCCGTGCCGTTCAGGGTCAGCTGCCAGCTTTCCAGCAGGGTGCCGGGCGCGGCCTCGCCGCTCTCGGAAACGGTCAGGCTGGCGGTATCCGGGAAGTTGCCCTCCACCATCAGAATGGCCTTGCCGCCCTCCCGGGTGCGGTCGGATTCCAGCAGCTGGTCGTAGGCGGTGTACACCGCGTCCACCGCTTCATCAAAGGTGATCACGCCACCCTCAAAGTCGCCCCAGGTGCCGTAATAGCCATCCTTGGCGGGCACTTCGGGCAGGCTTGCCTTCGGCAGCTCATCCCCGTAATTCAGCGAGAAGGTGCGCACAGTCTTTCCGTCCGCGCGGAAGATCACCGTCATGCTACGGAAAACGTCCGGCAGGTTTTCCAGCTGCACAAAGTCGCTGAAATTCATGGGTTCGGCCTGGCCTGCATAGCTCACGCCGTCCACACCGGCCAGGCTGTCGCTCACAAAATAGTTGCGCTCCAGGGTGCTGTCGTCCGCAACGGTGCCGGCGATTGCACCCCGAGCCTCGTCACAGGCATCCACGACCACCAGGCTGCGGCAGTCGATGATTTCCTTGCCGGTGCCCGCAATGCCGCCCACCTGGCTCTTGCCCGTCAGGCGGCACTTGGCGCTGCTCTGGCGGATGGGGGCACTGCTCTTACCGGCCACGCCGCCCACATTGGCGGCATCCTCAGCATCCAGCGTGCCCAGGTTCAGTACGCCCAGCACCGTACCCATTTCCATGTTGCCCACAATGCCGCCGGCGTTCTGCTTTTTCGCGCTTATCGTGCCATAATTCACACACTGGCGCAGAACCACGCGGGTTTTATAGGTGAAGTTCAGCGAATCGCTGCCCACCACCTGAATGTCATCCTCCGGGTCCAGGTCATTTTCCCGTGCCATGGCGCCGGTAATGCCGCCGGCGTTCAGGTCAGCCTGCACATCGCCGTAGTTCACGCAGTTGAGGACCTTGCCCTCGGTATCCTTAACGGTATCGTCATCGGAGATGTCCTGATAAATGTCATCGGTGGTCTTTTCGTCCATGGCCCCGGCAAGGGTGCGGCCGATCTGCTCCATCTGATCGGCCACGGCCCGCAGGTCATCAATCAGATTCTGCGCGTTGCTACCGGTGCTGTTGGTCAGGCTTCTCACCCGGTCCGAAATGTCGTTCAGGCTGCTGCTCAGGTCGTTGCGGGCCGCCGTCACCTGATTGCTGGCATCCAGCTTAATGTCCGGCACGGTCACCGTGAGCTGGCCGTTCAGGTCAGCCGAGCCTTCGCCGCTGACGCTGCCGGCCACACCGGCACCTGCCCCGGCCCCAACGCCGCCGGCCACACCGCCGGCCACGATGGTGGTGCTGCCCGGCTGAGCAGTCGTCTCAGGCTGAGCCTCTGTTTCCGGCTGCACCGCCGCATCGGCCGCGGGCTGTGCCGCGTCCGGCGTTTCTGTCAGGGCCGCAGTTTTCATGCTGCCCTGACCGGCCGTGCCCAAGAATGCAATCTGCGCGCCGCCGGTGCCTGCCGCCTGTGGCTGCGCCTCGGGGGCGGCCTGTGCATCCGGCTGGGCCTCCGGGGTGCTCTGCGTGTCAGGCTGGGCCGGTTCCGGCGTCACTTCCGGCTCCGGTACCGCTGTGGGTTCCGGCGTTGCCCCGGGGGCGGCCGTTGGTTCCGGGGTCGCCGCATCGCCGGGGGTGGTAATGCTACCGGCGCCGCCCGCAGCCGCACCCGCACCGGCCCCGGCACCCGCACCGGCACCAATGTTGCCGGAGATACTGCCGTTGATGCCGGTAATATCCCGGATTACAATATCGCCGCTCTTGATGCTCAGGCCGCTGCCCAGCTCATCCAGCAGCTTCTGGATGTTCTCACGGGTCTTGTCCACCTTGTTAATGAGGGTATCCACATCGTTGGTCAGGTCGCTGGCGGTGGCCGAGGCATCGTTGTAGGTTTTGTTCAGCAGGCCCTGCATCACATCCAGTTCCTTGTCCAGCTTCTGGAGGGTGTCCTCCGTATACTGCACCACGCTGTTGGGCTCCATCTGGCCCACAATGCCGCCGGCTTCCTTGCGGCCGAACACCAGCCCATAGTTGGTACAGCCTTCCACAAAGCCGGTCTGGCTGCCCACAATGCCGCCCACGTTGTAGCCGATGTGCTGATAGCCCACTATGCCGTTGTTCACGCAGTTGCGAATCACACCCGAGGAATTGCCGGCCACGCCGCCTACGTCTGTAATGTTGGTGCCAGACTCCGTAGTGGTGAAGTCCTGCAGGGTCAGATCCGACAGATCCACGTCGTTCTGCTCCACGGTGGTGTTCACGTTGCTGCCATTGAGGGTTCCGGTCACCGCACCGTGGTTGTCGCCCACAATGCCGCCCACAAAGTGCTGGCCGTAAGCAACGCCGGTGCTGGTGCAGCCGACGATCATGCCGGTGGATTCGTTCACACCGGCAATGCTGCCCACGTTGGACGCGCCGGACACCACACCGGTGAACCAGCAGCCCTGAATGGTGCCCTCGTTCTTGCCGGAAATGCCGCCCACTGTGCTGCGGCTTCCGCCGGGAACCACATTGCCGGAGACGGTCAGCTCATTGATGAGCGCGCCCTCCTGCACATAGCGGAAGAAACCCACGGCCGATCCGTCCTGCGTCAGCGAAACGCCGGTAATGCGGTGGCTGCCGCCCTGGAATTCGCCCCCGAAGGTGGGAATGCCCTCAAAATCCACGCCGGTCAGGTCAATGTCCTTGTCCAGGATCACCAACTTGTCCTTGCTCCAGCTGTCCAGTCGGCAGTTCTCCGCCAGGCTCACCAGGTCCTGTGCCGAAGCAATGTGGATGGTCTGCTTCTGCGGCTGATCTTCCGCCAAAGCTGCCCCCGGCAGCACGGCCAACAGCATGCACAGGCTGAGCAGCGCCGCCAGAACCCGCTGCGTTCCGTTTTTCAGTTTGCTCATTGCTGCTCGCCTCCTTTGTTGTTCTCATCTGATGCATCCGGATCGTCCTTTGTCGGCGGGTCATCCGCACTGGTCACATCGTCCAGATAATAATCCGCATTCGCCTGGGTCGGCTTCACGGTGGTTCCGGTGGAGATGGAGGCATTCATCTGGCCGTGCAGCACGCCGGAGAAGTCCGCATCCACCACACCGGAAATGTAGCCGCGCACGTGGCCGTCCACGCGCATGGTGCCGCTGGCCGTCCGGGTGGGCAGCTTCAGCGTCTTCATCTCGAAGCTGGTGCGCTCCATCAGGGTATCGCCCAGCAGCAGGATCTGCGGCAGCACGCCAAAAACCAGCACAATGGAAATGATGGTACCGCGGCCCAGACAGCTGCCAATGGAGGAAATAACCGGATTGGTGGTCATCACGCCGATCAGGCTGCCTGCCACCGCAAGAATGGTACCGGAGGTAAAGATGGTGGGGAACGCCTCGTTCAGCGCCCCGACAATGGCATCATGGGGTTTCATGTATTTTTTCAGGTCCAGATAATGGCTGGAGATCACGATGGCGTAGTCGATGTTGGCGCCCATCTGAATGGAGTTGACCACCAGATAGCCCAAAAAATACAGCGGGCTGTCCTGCAGATAAGGGAACGAGAAGTTCAGCCAAATACTGCCCTGAATCACCACAATCAACAGCACCGGCAGCGCCGCCGAGGTAAAGGTGAACAGCAGCACCAGAATCACGAACAGGGCCGACAGTATACTGATCAGCATATTGTCCTCGCCGAAGGTGGAGGACAGGTCCTTCGCGCTGGTGGAGTTGCCCACCACGTAGCAATCGCTGCTGTAATACTTTGCAATGATTGCGTGAGCCTCGTCCAGAAATTCAAACGTCTCATCGCCTTCTTCCGGCAGGTCCAGATAGGCCACCAGACGGCTGTACCGGTCGCTCTGCAGCTGAATCCGGGCCTTGTCCAGCTGGTCGAACAGATCATCCAGCTTCTCCTGCGTGTCGCCGCTGAAGGTCACATTGCCCTTGCGCATCTCGTCCTTTACAAACATGAACATATCGTACAGGGGCACCTTGTAGTTGCTCAGGCCGTTTACAAATTCGCCGTACTGGCTGTCGTTCACCGCATAGGCAGAATACAGCAGCGAGGCCACCTCATAGTCCATGTCGGCCAACTCGGAGAACTGGCGGGGCGTAAGCGCATCGGTCAGCATATAGCCGTCCATGGCTTCCTGGTTGGCCAGGCCCACAGCCTTGGTCACATTCGGCAGCTCTTCCAGTTCGCTCAGGATTTTTCCCTCGGCATCGTAATTGCCAGAAGGCACCACAATGGCCACCATGGTGCTGGAGCCAAACGTCCCCTTGATTTTCTGATGGGCAATCTGACTGGTGCTCTGCTTGGGCGTGGTCAAATCCGTATATGTATAGCAGTAGGGGCATTTGTTGGCAAACACAGCGGCCACCGCAGCCACCGCCACAAATACCGGCGGAATGATGTAGCGGGTTTTGACCGCCATCTTGCCCACCACCGTAATTTTCGGCATCAGATTCTTATGCTTGGTCTTGTCAATCCAACGGCTGAACAGCATCAGCAGGCCGGGCATCAGGGTAAACACCGACAGCAGGCTGAAAATAATGGCCTTGATCAGAACCATGGCCATATCAATACCAATGCCGAAATGCATGAAGCCCAGCGCCGCCAGGCCCGAAATGGTGGTCAGCGAACTGGAGGAAATTTCCGGAATGGCCTTGCTCAGGGCCGCCACGCAGGCATCCCGCACATTCTTGGTCTCGTGCTCATCCGAAAAGCGATGGCACAGAATGATGGCGTAGTCAATGGCCAGCGCCAGCTGCAGAATCACCGTCACCGAATTGGAAATAAACGAAATTGTGCCGAAAACAAAGTTGGTGCCCTTGTTCAGCAGGGCCGCCGCACCGAAGGTGAGCACCAGCACCGGCACCTCCGCGTAGGAGCGGGAGGTCAGGGTCAGCACCAGCACGATGATGATGGCGGCGATGGCCAGAATCGACCCCATCTCCGCGGCCAGATCGGCGGAAGAATCCACGCCCACCGAAGTATCCACATACAAATCGTAGTCAGAAAGCATATCCTCGATTTGATGCAATGCGTGGATGCTGATGTCATCCATATCTTCGCCGTCAAAGGTCACGGTGTACAGAGCCGATGCATCCTTATAGTGATCGGTGGTGCCGTCAAACTCCACCGAATCCACGCCATCCACCGCCTCAATCTGATCCACCAATGCTTCGGCCTTGGCGTAGGTGATGTTTGAAATCATGATCCGGGCCGTGCCGAAGGTGGTGAAGTTGTCGTTCATCACCGTCAGGCCCTGCCGGGTCTCGGTGTCCTCCCCCAGATAGGTGGTGATGTCGTTCTCCACGTTCACCCAGTCCATGGCTACGATGGAGAAGATCAGCGCAAACACATACAACAGGAAAATCAGGTTCCGCTTGTCCACAATGAACGCGGCCAGCTTTTCCATTCCATTTTCTTTGGGCTTTTTCTCGTCCAACTCCGTCACTCCTTCTTCTCGCCTTGGAAGTTTCCGCACTGTCCAAACAGGCCGGCAGTGTGCCTCAAATCGTCAGCGCTGCAGGTTGTTTCGCGACGGCGGGCCGTTTGCTTTCACTTCCGTAGCATATGCTCCCGGCTTTTATTTCCATTGATGAATATCTACGACTTATTTATTATATTGACTCATCGTCCAATGTCCATGAAAAAATCTTGAACTTTACTCACGATTCTGACACATTTCAAAAAATGGTAAAACCCTGTTTTCTTTTGTCGTTTTTATGCAGTTTACCTGCACAGTTTTCCCTTTGCTTTCTTGCCTTTTTTGTACCTCTGCTCTTCGTGCCCTTGCGAGCAAAAAAACACATCCCGCCCGGGCTTGCATTCCGGTCGAGATGTGCGTATCGAGGATTCCATTGCTGCCGTGGCGTCTGCGTTCCTCGGCTTAGGGGAAGCCGTGAAACCTCACTTCGGTTCATTTTACATTGTATGTGCTCTACCGTTCGTATGTGCCCGGCTGCGCCTGCACATTCCGTTTAATCTGCGGCTCTCACTCCAGCACCGTGTGAACCATGGCCGCCAGAATGCCGATGGTGGCAAAGGTCATGCCGATGTCGGTGCCTTCCGCCCAGCCCAGGGTATCCAGCGTGCTGCCCACGGCTGCCGCCGTGCCGTGGCCGCCGATGAAGCCGGAGGCAAGCAGCACGCCGAAGCCGTCACTGATCGAGGGCATCAGCGCCTTCACCACCGTCAGCGCCACCCGGTCTCAAAACATTTGTGCATTTAAGACAATTTTCTGCCCGATGTTAAGCCACCGACCACGATTGCCGTTTCAAGAACAAAGCAACTACACTCTATCCTATATAATTAAGGAGAAACGATCATGACCGACCACACCCTGTTTCAGTTTTTCAAGTACAATTTGCTTCTGGAATCTCTTCTGGCGGAAGCCGCCGAGCGGGAAGGTCAGCTGCGCCGGCAGCTTTCGGCGGCGGATGACCGGGAATTTGCGTGGGAACTGGAAAAAGAGCAGCTGGAAAACCAGTTGGATGAGCTGAGTCGCCAGCTGCGCGCCCAGCAGGCGCAGGCCGACCTGCTGCGCGAAGAAGCCCGCCTTTCCGGCGAACGTAAGCGGGCGCTGGACGCCGTGCGCGGCATGGAGGAATATCCGGACACCCCTGAGAAAATTGCTGCCTATTTCGAGTGCCGCTTTGCCGACCGGCTGGCCTTTACCGAGCGGGGCCGCGCCTCCCTGGCTGACTGCAAAACCGACCCCCGCATTCTATGGGACGCTCTGTATCAAATGGCCACCACCCTGTATGAGCTGCACACCGACGCCTCCGTAACCATGGTAGACCGTGCCTTCAACGCGCGTTCTGCCTTCCGTGTGGCCCGGGGCGAAGGCCCCATGACCCGCCGGGATGCAGACCTGATGCGGCAATTTCAGGACGTCTACCAGGGGCGGCCGATCTGCATTGAGTCGCACCTGAAATCGAACCAGAACCGGGAGAGCAGCCCCCAGTTCCTGCGCATTTACTATTGTTATGACGAAGTGACGCACAAACTGCTCATCGGCTCCTGCGGTCGTCACCTGAACAATTACACCACGCAGAAGGTGCATTGACCCCGTCTTTCGCCGTGCGCCAATCTGGTCCACCGTTTTTTCTCACACAGGCAGCGGGGGCACACCCAAACCGGATGTGCCCCCGCTGCTTTTCGCTGCTTCGTTTCAATTGGCTGGCTGAATTAGTCGGCTCCGTCCATCGGCAGCGGAATCGTCACCGGTTGCTGCGCCGCCACCGTGCGGGTGACCAGCGGCTGAAGCCACACCGTGCCGGTCAGGTCGCCGTCCAGATACACCCATTGCTGGGCGGCACGGTCCGCCTGTGTTTCCGGGTCTGCGCTCATGCCCCAGCTGCGGATGGAATGCTCTTCCCCGTTTTCATCCCAATAGGTGCTGGAGAACAGCTGACGTTTTGCAGTCTCGCCTGCAAAGCACAGCCCCCATTGTCCATCCTCACCGGCCCGCTCTGCGCGCACCAGTCGGGCATCCCATGCCGCAGGCAGGCCCTCCGCCCACGGCTCGCTCTCGCTCAGCGTGACCTTCACCCGGCTGTCCGCATCCTGCACACTGGCCCCAGTGATGCAGAGGGTCAGCTGCCCTGCCCGGCTGAACCAGGGGCTTTCCAGCCGCTGGGTTGTCATCAGCGGGCTGCCGGTGCTGCCGCTGGCCGTCACGCCGTCTGCAACGCTTTCATAGCGGTTGCCCTGTTCATCCTGCACATAAAAATTCAAACTCTGCACCCAGGCCGCCGCCGTTTCAGGCTGGCTCAGATTCAGCCGCAGGTGAGTGGGGTAAATCTCCACGGTCTCCAGCGTCAGCTCCACATCCTCCAACCGGATGGTCTGCCCCAGCGCCACCGTGCGGCCCTGGGCGGTGTACTTTGGGTCAAACCGCAAGGTCACGGTCAGGGTCGCCTGGGCGTCCGGCTGCCGCTCTGCTTCTGCGCCCACCGATGGATCGGCCGGTGCCACCCGTTCCGTGGCCGATTGATCCGCCGGGGCGTCCCGCCAGGCTTTGGCCTGCACCGTAAAGCGCAGAACACCGGGCACATCCGCCTCGGTAAAATCCACCGTACTCCGGCGCAGTGCGGCCGGATCCTCTTCCCATCCGCCGCCGCTGAGAATGTACGGCGGAAGCACTTCCCCGTCGGCTCCGCTCACAGAAGTATCGCCCTGAACCGTCCCATAGCCCTCGCCGCTCAGCGTATAAAAGAGATTCACCTGCTTCTGATCCACGATCAGGTACTCCACCCGAAGGGTCAGGCCGTTCGCCTGCGCGGTCTGTTCCACCGGCTGCACGTATTCGTTCTCCACGGCCGCGGCCAGGCTGGGAGAAAGGCACACGGCCTTAGCCAGCTCCTTCAAAAAAGGCAGCCGCCCGCAGGCGTGAGCAAAGGGCATACTCACATTCACCAGAATCACAAAGGCGGCACAGAAGCTCATCGCCCCGGCCAGCCAGCGGCCCGCAAGCCGAAGCGGCCGTGCCTTTGCCCGGCGCTGTGCCCGCTGCACCGTATACTCCAGCGCGGCGGGCGGCGTTTCCAGCTGCTGCATCCACTGCTCGTATTCCCGCTTCCGGTCGTATCGCTCCATCCTTCAGCCCTCCTCTCCGCTTGAATCGTCCAGTTCCAGCCGAAGCAGCTCCAGCGCCCGCCGCTGCCGGGTGGCTACGGTGCCCCGGGGCAGCCCCAGGCATCGGGCGGTTTCTTCCAGCGTGTACCCCGCAAAAAAGCGCAGCACCACCACCGCCCGCAGTTTTGGGTTCAAAGCGGCCACAGCCTGCCGCAGGGGCAGATTGTCCAGTTCCTGCTGGGCGGCGGCATGGTGGGCCAGCAGCTCCAGCGGATGCAGCCTGGCCCGGCGGCGCTGCTCCGCCTTGCATTCGTTGATGAGAATGCGGGTCAGCCAGGTGTTGAAATATTCCGGCTGCCGCAGGTTGTGTACCGCCAGCAGCCCCTTGTACACGGCGCTGTCCACGGCTTCCAGCGCCGCCTGCTCGTCGCTCAGATAGCACAGGGCGGTGCGCCAGAGCCGCTGCTTCAGCGCGTCTGCCCGCCGGGCGTATTCCTGCCGGTCCATGCCATCGCCTCCTTTGTTTGGCGTTTCATCCATTAGAGTCACAAGCGGCCCGTTTTGATTTCTCGCCGCTTAAAAATTTTCTGGGCCGCGCCACAAATCCCCAAAACTGCCGGATTTTCCGCTTTTTTTATCCTCTTCCGTGCAAGCGGGCCCTCGCCGCCCGTTTTTGTGCGCACTCTCGCTGGATTCTTAGGCGGCGTGAGTCAAATTCAATTTCTTCGCTTTCTGTACCTTTTCAAAGTTTATCCGAAGAGCGATTTTTCCGAACCTTCCGTCAGAAATTGCGTTCGATTGTGAAAAAGGCAGTGATTTTCCAGGTTGAATCCAATGTTTTTGTATGCTATACTGAAATTGATTCCACAATAAGGAAGTCATTCCATTGATTGCCCTGCGGAATGATGTTTGCATGGTTTTCTTATTTTACCAAAAAAGGAGCGCTCTTTCTTTATGATTCAAAGCATCTCCCGTGCGCTGGACCTGCTGGAGCTACTCAAGCGGCCGCAGCGTACCTTTTCCATTGCACAGCTCTCGTCGGACATCGGCCTGCCGCCCAGCACCGTACACCGGCTTTTGCAGACCCTGTGTGAGAAAGGCTTTGTCTATCGGGACGAACAAACCCATCTGTACCAGCTTGGCCCTGCGTTGATCAGCCTGGGCACCGCTGCCGCCCAGGGGCAGGATCTGCGCCAGCTGGCCACCCCTGTATTGCAGCGGTTGGCGCAGCAGGCCCTGGAAGATGCCTTTCTCATCATTCCTTCCGGCTATCGCGGGTTGGTTCTCTGCCAGGTGGACGGCCCCAACAATCTGCGCGTGACTGAGAAGTTCGGTTATGAAATTGACCTTCACTGCGGCGCCATCCGCAAGGCGCTGCTGGCCGGGCAGCCCCAGTCTTACTGGGCCGAGTACATCGCCCACCAGGCGGTGAGCACCACCTGCCCTCATCCGCTGGAAAACCCCAGCCAGCTGCTGGAGGAACTGAAGGAGATCCGCCGGGAGGGGGTCGCCATCACCGTGGGCGATTACACCGATGGGGCCGTCGGCATCGGCGCACCGGTATTCGGGCCGGACGGGCCGGCTGTGGCCTCGCTGGGCATTGTGTGCCCGGCCGCCCGTGTGGAAAACCCCGAGCGGCTGAAAGATCTGGTGCGCCAGGCCGCCGCCGAACTGAGCACCAGCCTGGGCGGCAGTCCCCGTTGGCTGTAACGCCCGTCAATTATCACAATAATCCACAATAAAATTTTATGTCCGCGCTAAAAGTGCAAATTTAAGGCTTGTAAGACAAAATACCCCACCCCCTGCCTGCATTATAATGAAAGCAGACAGGGGGCTTTTTGTGTGTCCGTCGGCCCGCGTTCTGCGTGCCGCATTGAGCGCCCCCGCATTTTCGCCATGGAAAGGACGACAAATCATGAAGTTTCTGAATGTGGAAATCCCGGTCAAAAATCTTCCGGTGCTGGACCCCGGCTTTGTGCCTCTGGGGCTGTTTTTCCAGGCTTACGAAAAGGGCGCCACCCAGCCGCTGTGCATTGCAGTGGAGCGCGGCGGCGGCCAAATCGGCACCTGGGAGTGCAAGGTGTACGGCACGCCCGAGATGAAGTCCGCGGATGAGTATTATGTGGACCGTCTGGTGAAGTTTTTGCTGTGGAGCTGGGGCGGCTTCAAGGTGTCCATCTGCGGCAGCGATGCATTGGCCGCCTATGTGGCCGACGCCTATCGTCAGGGCGGCAGCCGCGCCTTTGACTGCGACTTCATGGCCAACGTCTACGAGCGCCCCTTTGAAGTGGAGGCTCTGCCTTACAGCCAGAAGCCCACGGCCTTCCAGAAATCCGAGAGCGTGGGCCGCCATCTGGACGGCGCCCGCATCGGCTTTGACGCCGGCGGCTCGGACCGGAAGGTAAGCGCCGTGATTGACGGCGAGACCATTTACAGCGAAGAGGTGGTGTGGTACCCCAAAACCATCTCGGACCCCAACTACCACTACCAGGGCATTCTGGCCGCGCTGCACACCGCCGCCGCCAAAATTCTGGAAAAGGGCCGCAAAGTGGACGGCATCGGCGTTTCCTCGGCCGGTGACTTCATCGACAACCGCTGCATGGTGGCCAGCCTGTTCCTGAAAGTGAGCAAAGAGGACTTTGACGCCCAGGTGAAAAACATCTACACCCGCGCTGCGGAAGAACTGGGCCGCACCCTGGGCTATGAGATTCCCGTGGTGGTGGCCAACGACGGCGATGTGAGTGCCCTGGCCGGAGCCATGGGCCTGAAAGAGAACGGCATTATGGGCATTGCCATGGGCACCAGCGAAGCCGTCGGCTTTGTGGACCGCAGCGGCAACATCTGCGGCTGGCTGAATGAGCTGGCCTTCGCCCCCGTAGACGGCCAGCCCGATGCCATGCGGGACGAGTGGAGCGGCGACATCGGCTGCGGCGTGAAGTACTTCAGCCAGGACGCCGTCATCAAACTGGCCCCCCGCGCCGGAATTGAACTGAAGGGCAGCGCCCCCGCCGAAAAGCTGAAGGAAGTACAGGCTCTGATGGCCGAAGGCGACGAGCGTGCCCGCCAGGTGTACGAGAGCATCGGCGTGTATTTGGGCCATGCCCTGGGCCAGTACGCCATGTTCTATGACATCAACCGCACCCAGATGATGGGCCGGGTGATGAGCGGCCGCGGCGGCGACATCATTCTGGAGGTGGCTGCCAAGGTGATGGACGAGGAGTACCCCAACGTCCGCTTCCGGCCGGAAGCCCCCGATGAGATGACCCGCCGTGTGGGCCAGTCGGCCGCTGCCGCCAGCCTGCCCAAGCGCCTGTAAGCTTCTGCCTTTTTGCAGAGCGCACCGTTTTTGGCGATGCGTCTTTGCGTTTTCCTCCTATTCTTTGCAAAACGCCGTCCCGGTGCGGCACCGCAGTTTGCGGTGTGCCTGCGCCGGGGCGGCGTTTTGTTTTGTCTCAGTCTTTTCTGCGCGGCATATCTTTATGCCTGAGAAGATTTCGAAGCCGAGGTCGGCTCAAAACCCAGATAGCGGGTGCCCTGCACCGTCAAAATGCCCTCTTCGCCCTCATTCAGCCGGCCGTACTGCTGCTCGGTCAGCTCCAGCTCCAGCGGGTCGCCGTTTTCCACTTCAAAGGTGGCGTAGTACCAGCAGGCATAGCCCGGGGCGATGACCTGGCCCTCATCGCGGCCGCCCACCGACGTGCGCTTTTCCGCCACGCGGGCCTTCAGCTCCTGCTGGGGAGCCGTGTTGTTTTTATGCCAGCGGCGCAGATTGACAACCACGGTTCCGGCAATCAGGCCCACGATCACCACGATGGGCACCACCATCATCAGAATCTGCACCGGCCCCATTCCCGCAGTTGTAAAAAAGGTATCCATTTTATCGGTTCTCCTCCCAATTCCATGCATAGGTGCGGCAGGGCTGCATCTGCACCTGCATTCCCTGCAAAACCAGCTTTGCCTGAAGCGGCGTCTGCACACGCAGTCGGGCCGGGCACCACTGCCAGGGCTGGCCATGGGGGCCAAGACCCTGCTTCGTTTCTCCTTTTCGGGTGACAAACATCGCGGTAGGCCCATCGGCCCCGCCAATCGCCCCAATTATGGAAGCATTCTGCGTCATCGGCCGGAACGGCTCTGCGTTTTCAGCATTCCCGGCGCTCTCTTGGGCGGCCCGCTCCTCGCGCCTCTGCATCCACAAGTCCGCCTCTGCCTGAGCCAGGCCGGCGTCAAAGTTCAGCCTGCTGCCCTGCGGCAGAGGCGGCACCACTTCGCCCCAAAAGCCGGGCGCCCAAAGCGTCGGCTCCCCTGCAATTTTGTCTGTATGGCCGGGCTGTAAATACAGCGTATGACGGCAGCCAGTGGCCGGGTCGGCAAAGGTAAGGCTCGGTGGCGTGCGGCCGTCCAACGGCAGGTTCCAGCTTTTGTTCATGGGCAGGTTCTCGCACTCCGGCCCCAGGCGCATGGTCATGCTTCGGGTAACGGGAGCAAAGCTGCCATCGCACCGGGCGGTGCAGCGCACTACGCCAAAATGCCGCGCCAGCAGCAGCTGGCGGGGATACAGCTTTCGCCAGGCGGCCGCATCCGGCTCGTCCGGGCAGCCGCAGAAGTTCCACCCATCGCTGCTCAGGCAAGCCCGGCGGCCGTCCACGGTCAGCGCCGAAATGTTCACGCTGCCCAGAGGCCGGCGGCGAAGCAGGGCAGCCAGCTCCCGGGCAGGCAGGGCATCCTCGTCCAGATCCCGCACCTGATGATAAAACGCCTGGGCCTTGGGCTGGTCCGGCAGAATCAGCAGGTCAAATACGACCCACCCGGCCTGATGCCACAGCGTGGGCACCACCAGCCGCGCCCCGCCGTAGTTCATCGTCCAGTTGATGGTCTGCGGGCGGCCGGCCGGGGCCTTAATCTCCTCCCGCTGCGCGGCCGCGATATTTTTCTTCTGCGTGCCGCGCCGGGCCAGTGCCCCCAATCCGGCAACGCCGGCCAGCGCCACACAGCATCCAAACAATGTTCGTTTCATGCTCTCCCCCCCTCTCCGCACCGCGGCAGGCTGCCGGGTGCGCTTCGTGGTTGCTGCTGCTTTTTATTCACCGCCGCCTTTTTTAAGCGGTATGGGCCTATCATACCACAGCGCCGCTGCCCCCGCAAGCCGGGAACAGCGGCGTCGTTTCGTTTCTTATTTCAGTTCCTGGCAGGGCAGGCAGGTACGCACCATGAACCAGCCGTTTTCCTCCCGGGTTTCAAAGCTGCCGCCGTGCAGGGCAAGAATACGCTTGCAAGTTTTCAGGCCCAGCCCCGTGCTCTGCACCTTGGGCGCGGGGTGCACCCGGTTGCTCAGTTCCAGCTCAAACCGACCGTCCCGCTGCCGCCAGCGCAGCTTCAGCGGGGCCGAAGGGTCGGCATACTTGCGCAGGTTTGAAACCATGTTGTCCAGCGCGCGGCGCAGCAGGCCCACGTCCACCCGCAGCAGGCACTTGGGGTCCGGGGTGTCCCGCTCCACCGAAAAGCCCTGATCTTCCAGGAGAAACAGCCCTTCTTCCAGCGTCTGCATCAAAAACGCAGCGCAGTCCACCGTTTCCAGCTTGGGGGCATCCTCCCGGCCATACACCAAAAAGAATTCAAACAGCTTATCGCTCAGGTCTTTCAGCTCGTAGGCCTTTTTGCGGCTGTTTTCCAGGCAGGCGCGGGCCTGCTCCTGGTTTTGGTAGCGCCGGGTGGTCAAAATGTCCAGGTAACCGATCAGTGAGGTCAGCGGGGTGCGCAGGTCGTGGCTCATCGCGGTGATCAGCTCCTGGTTGGCCTGCCGGGCCGCTTCTTCCCCCGCCTGGCGCTGGATGATGCTTTTGCGCATGGCGTCAATGCTGGCGGCCAGCTCACCCAGCTCGTCCCTGCCTTTTATCGTGATCGGGTGCTCCAGGTCACCGCCCTCCAGCAGGGCCAGCTCTTCTTTCAGCTGGTAGATGTACCGGGTCTTGCTGCGGATGGCCAGCAAAAACAGCACTAGAACTATACCGCCTGCAAGCGCCAGTGCCCCTCGGTACGCGGCCGTGTAATACTCCTGGGCTCCAAAATCAACCATCCAGACCATAGCCGCCCCATCCGCCAATTGCAGGACATAACTGGGCTGCCAGGTCTCGGTGGCGGCGCTGCCCTCGACCCGGTTTCCGTACTCATCGTAGACCTCCGGTATTTCTCCGGGCTGATACAAACCGCTGGAATCATACAGCACTGTATCCTCCCGGAACACCGTAAACATCCGGGCCTTCTGCCGGCCGCTCCATTGTTCAAATGCATCCGCATCGCTGCCGCTCACGCCATTCTCGGTTACATACTGCTGCAATTCGTTTTTGGCCTGAGTATTGCGCACTCCCTGGGCACCTGCATCATAGATCACCCGGTCGATCTCCGCATAGGCCACAGACAGTATACACCGGTACACCACCACGGCCACAGCCAGCGCCACTGCCAATGCGGCCAGCAATTCCGCACCCAGTGAGCGAAGGAAGCGCACCCGTTTCAACTTACTCAACCCGGTATCCCTTTCCCCACACGTTGCGGATGATCTGCGGGTTTTGCGGGTCATCCTCCAGCTTCCGGCGCAGATTTCGGATGTGTACCATAATGGTATTTCCCGAGGAATACAAGTACGGCTCTCCCCACACCTGCTCGTAGATGTCCTGTGCGGAGAAAATGCGCTGCCGTTCACTGGCCAGCAGCAGGAGAATGCGGTATTCCAAATCGGTCAAGGCCACCGGGCGGCCGTGTTTCTCCACGGTACTGTGCTCGGTGTCAATGCGCAGCGGCCCCACGGTAAGAATTGCGTTGCCTTGGGCAGAGGGCTTGCCGCCGTACACACAGTAGCGACGCAGCAAAGCGTGCACCCGGCCCAGAAGCTCTCTGTATGAGAAGGGCTTTGCCAGATAATCATCGCCGCCCGCCTGCAGGCCGGCCAGCTTATCCGCCTCCGTCCCCTTGGCCGTCAGGAACAGAATCGGGGCCGCACTGCGCTCCCGAATGCGGGCGCAGGCTGTCAGCCCATCACAGCCAGGCATCATCACGTCCAGAAGGATCAAATCAGCCTGTCCTGCCTGGGCAACCGCCTCTTCCCCGTCCGCCGCTTCCAACACACGGTATCCTTCGCCCTCCAAAAAGATGCGCAGCACCTGACGGATCTCCGGCTCATCGTCCGCGATCAGAACGGTATGGTTCTTTTCATCCATGCTTTTTTCTCCTTTGTACAGCCCGGCCGCCAGCCTGCCTGTTTTGGCCCGGAATGGGCCGTACGCTCTTTTTTCTATCATAGCATACTTCCGGCCGTTTCCGCAGCGCCGCGCGCGGAAATTAAGAGTTCTTCACAGCCGTAAAGAGCGAAGCGCCATCGCCTGCCTGCGGCCGCGATGCTGAGCCGGGGCGTTTTCGCTGAAGACGCTGGGGCGAATAAACAAAAAAGCCGCAGAACTTACGTTCTGCAGCTTTTGGTGCGGATGAAGGGACTTGAACCCATATGACATTGCTGTCACTAGAACCTGAATCTAGCGCGTCTGCCAATTCCGCCACATCCG
>QWCN01001059.1_pt1 | contig 45495 bp, 34 predicted proteins | sample 1972711 | NCBI WGS metagenome assembly QWCN01 (sample SAMN09866707, study PRJNA288562) | Human gut metagenome isolate term1_stool, whole genome shotgun sequencing... | isolation source: gut | host: Homo sapiens | place: USA: California
GGCGCTCTGTTGGGCGCCGCCTTTCTCGTCGAAAGAATAGGGATTCAATTCGTTTCCCGTGTAACCGCCCCAGGCGATCTGTCCCACCTGCCAATCCTTTCCGTACTCCGCCACTCTGCCCGCCAGCGCATAGCAATCGTTATAGACGCCTTCAATTTCCTGCCCCAATCCCTTCCATCCGCCGTCGAAAATGTTGTATTCGAAACCGAGTTTTGCCGCCGTTTCGGTATATTTCATCATCATTTCGTAAGTGGGGGCGCTGCCGTGCCAGCCCGTGCTGCTCTTTTCCGCATACCAATGCCACGTGGAACGCCCCGGCGTCACCCAGGAGAAATCCCCTTCGGGCGCGGGCGAAACGGCGTTGACAATGTCGTTATTATATAATTTGTCCAGCGTATCCCCGAAGCTCATGATGCGATAGGGCGTCGTCACAGACTCGCCCGCGATGGTGAACGCGCGGAATTGCCCCTCTTTCGCGTCGGAAGTCTTCGCCGTGGTGTTGATGCCGAATTTGTATCCGCCGAAAGGACGCAGATTGATGCCTACGTAGTCTTGAATATCCGATTCGAGAATCGCGCCGAAGCTGCCGTCTTCGAATGCGATCGCCATGGGCGTGAGGACGTAATTATAGTATTCGTCCTTGCCGATTCTGTCCCACTTTTTGACGTCGTTCGTCGCCTGGAATTTCTCCGCGGGATCGTATTCCGCGTAATTACATTCGTAGCAGACTGATTCATATCCCATGAAAGCGTTATTGCAGGCGGGATTACGGCAGCCGAAAGTGGCGTATACTTTGCTGTTTTCCTCCAAGAGAAATTCCGTATTTTCCTCCTGTACGTACTGTCCCGCCTCTTTGCCGAACAGATACCGGAAAGCCACGCCGTCGTTATAAACCCTTATTTCCACGTCGAAAGGAATATTGCTCCTCTCCACGTGCACAGTGGCGATGACGACGTCCTCGATATGCGCGTATTGCCTGCCGTAAACATAAAATTCCCTGCCTCGCACGACCTTTCCGTCTATCCCCTTGACCGTACAAAGTTTTGTATACTCCTTGTCGTTGATCTTCATACCCAACTGCGCTTCGCGGAACTTGATCTCGTCGTAACGCATCACTTCGTAAGTCAGTTTCCTGTCGGCCGTATGCAAAATAAAAGTAGTGTTTCCGTCCAGGGAAGCGATCTCATAGCCGTCCTGGGTTTTAGTAATATATTCCATTGCGTCCTCCTCAGGACTCGATTGTGATTGGGAACTGCCGGAAGAAGTATTCGAATCCGACGAATTCCGGGAATCCGAAGCGGATGAATCGGAAGGGGAAACAGAGGATTTTCCTTCGTTTCCCCCGCAGCCGGCAAAAGCAAAAATCAGCAGAGCGGACATCAACACCGAAATGAGTTTTTTCATTCTCGTTCCTCCTTTAATCGCGTTTTTTTCCGCGCAGTATCATGGCGAGGCCCATCGTCGCCGCCGCAAGCCCCGAAAATCCCGCGGCGCTCTTGCAGCCGCCGCAGCCGCCTCCGCCGTCCGAAGAGCTTTTTTCCGTACTGCTGTGAGAACCGCTGCCCGAATCCGAAGAATCGTCGGGTTCGTTGATGCCCGTACCCACGATATAAGTGAGTTCCACTTCATAATCGGAGCCGTCGTAATCCTTGACGATCCCCTTCAAGACGAAAGTGCCGTTCTTATCGGTATTCCACTCTCCCCATTTGACGCTGAGCGTCGCTTTATAGCCGCTCGTATAAGTGACGCGGACGGTGTCGTAAATAAATTTCGTCAAATCGTCGCCGACGGAAACCGTCACGTTCTTGGGCTTTGTATAGCTCTCGATGACGCTGGGACGCAGATATTTTCTCGCGTCTTCCAGTTTTTCCACCAATTCCTCAAATTCCGTTGCGTTCATCGCAGCCATGCCCTCCACGGAAGTGTCGAGCGCGGAGATTTTTTTGACGAAGGTATCGATGGAATTTTTACTGTATGCCTTGGGATCGTACGATTTGAGTTCCACGACTTTGGAGATAGAAAAATTCTTATAATTTTCCGCCGCGAATTTTACGTCCGAAGAACCGAATGAAAAGCATACGTCGTTTAAAGAGGTGGATTTTAAATCCGCGGACTTAAACAGCATTTTTCCCGAAGCGTCGGCGATCATCAGATTATACACCGCCTTATCTCCCGTCTGCCGCGCCAGCGTCACCGCATACCTGCCTGCCTTAAAAGTAATTTCCGTATCCTCTTCCGCGGCCTCGTCCGCGCCGAAGGGAAGGGAGGAGAATTTTCCCGTTTTCAAGTCTATCGCAAAGGTGTCCTTGACAAGCCCCGTGGCGTCCGTGGCATATACGTACAGCGCGCCCTTCTCCCCGATCTCTTCCAAATGGAAATCCACGCCCGCAATAAAGTCCTGCGAAGATTCTCCGCTCGTCAAAAAGCTTTCGCCGGCCGCGACGCTCACTTTCTCCTCCGTCACCTGCGCGTTGCCGTACACATCCTCAAACGTTTGTGTCCCCCGTTCCCTGGGCGTGCCTTTGACGACGAGATTTTCGATATTACAACCGGAATAGTAACCGCCCCAAACGACCTGCACACCGCCCTTATATCCGTCCAGATCGATGACGTAAACGACAGGCTCGAAAGTGCTTTGGGAAAGTGTGACTTCGATATACGATCTGTCCCCGTCGATCATCCTCCGGGCGACGATATGCACCGCTTCGTCGCGGGTGAGAAGTATGTACGACTCTTGTCTGCCCAGCTGTTTGACCATTTCGTCCAATTCTCTGTATTGCCGCGTGAGTTCCGCGATCTCCGCTTCCAAAATTTTCATTTCGGCCTGTACCTTTTCTTTTTCCGCGCCCGTAAGCGCGCTTAAAGATTGGTCTTTGGCTCTCAAATCGATGGTTTTGAGCGAGTTTTGGAGATTTATTTCCTCCATCTGCTTTTGGTAGGGCATGAGGATATAATCGCTGTAATCGATTCTCAAAAGGGAGGTGGGCTTGACGTCAGCGCTGTACCATTCCCCGAAATAGCGGATACTGCCGATATTCAGATGCTGCGCGTTAAAGCTAAGCGCCGAATAGGACAGCTGATTTTCCACAAAATCGGGATACAGCGCGTCGAATTCCACCGTAAATTCCCCCGTCAGATAATTGGTGGCGAGAAGGTTGACGTTATCGCTGCCCGTCTGCGGGATTTGCAGCTTGTATCCGCCCTTATCCGTTACCACGTCGCCCACCAGTCCCAGATACTTCCTCAACACGTTAAGTTTTCCGTACTTCTGTGCCAGCACCTCTATTTTTTCTGCGATCTCTTCCGCCGAGTCCGCCTCGGAAAGGAGATCCTGCACCTCCTTATACGCGTCCGCGTACTCCGCCACCGCCTCCTCGTCGCAATATTCGTCGAAACCGTCCGCGACGAATTCTTCGAGCGCCGTCTTGATTTCGGCAGAGGAAAGAAGTTGGTCCGCTACGGAAAGATAGTCGTCTGCGAGCGCGACGTATATCCTTTTATATTCCGCGCCTGCCGCGCCGCCCGCATACGCCTTCGCGGCGGCCAGGGACTTCTTCACCGCCGCACCGAACGCCGTTTGGGTGGAGGCGACGTATTCCTGCGACGAAAGGATCTTTTCCGTTTCGGCAATCAGCTCCGTAAGGTCGCTTTCACCGATCTTTCCCGTGACGGTCAATTTTAAGGACGCTTTTCGCCCCGAGCTGTCCGTCGCCGTGCCCGTATAGAGAACCGCGGTTTCGGAATAGGCGTACTTTTTATCCCAAGAGAGCGCCAGCGTTTCCTTGGAGCCGTCGCTGTATGCAAATTCGTAAAGATCGGGCAGGGCATTGCGGGTGAGATAGTCCGCCGTAACGCTCTTTTCCGCGTTCACGGGGTCGCGGACCACCACGCGGACGGGATACATGGCGCGGGTATAGGGATGCTGCACATAGGAAACGCCCGAACGGGAAATATCTATTCCCGAAAAATCGGGAGTGAAGGAAGTGCCGTACTTATTGAAGTTTACCGCGTAGTTATCCCCCACGGAGGACGCGCCCGAGGGCAGGTCCACCACGACCTCCTCCACATTATGAGTAAACGCCGCGATTTGACCGGCGTCCGCCACATAGTCATAAAAGAGAATATTGTCGATACTCCCTTTAAAGAAATCCCTGTCGAAAAACGCGTCCTGCACCGTTTGACCGGGGTCCTTCGAGGCGGCGTCGTAAGAAGTGCCGCCGATGAAGTTATAGACGTACGCTTGCAGATCCACGCTGTTCGAAGAGGAAACGATAAAGAGTCCGTCCATATAGACGCTCATCGTGCCGCCCTTGAAAGTGCACGTGTACGTATGCCAGGCGGTGTCCGACCAAATGGGCATTTTCGTATATTGACAGCCCGTCGACTGCTCCGCGTCGCGGTTGGCGTATAAATCGTGGCAGAGGCTCGCCGTAGCGCCCGACGGAACAAACACGCCGTTAAACGCCTGCAAACGGCTTTCATAATAGGTGGAGCCGCCGTCCGCTTTCAGCGTATGCGGACCCTCGTATCGGGACATATAGATCATGCAGTCGTTTCTCGAAGGCACCTCGCGTTGAAAATCGAAGGAGAGCGTAAATTCCGAAACGTTTTTAAACATATTTTCGGGCAGTTTGACATATCCCTGCTTTCCGCTGAGATGCACTTTTCCGTCCGCGATATAGCTTCCCAAATCGAGTCCGCCCACCTGCACCTCGCTCCCCGCCGTCGTGCGCGTACCCTGATTGGCAAACGAAACCACGTTGCCGCCCGCGGAATCCCTGTCCGCGTCCTCGTCGAAGGTGTAGTGCAGGAGCGGCGCGGCGCCCGCGGGGAGAGAAGAATCCCCCTTCATTCCCTGGATGACAGCTTGAATGTCGGCGCTGTGGCTGCCCACGCTCATCAAACGGAGCATATCTCCCTTGACATAGACGGGCTGAGAAGAAAAGGTCACTTCGTCCAGACAGAGGGTGTCCAACTCCTGCTGCGACGATCCGATATATACCGTACCCTTGCGCAGCTCCGCCATCATGCCCTTAAAAAATTTCACGTTAGCGAGTCTGGAAGCGCTGTGGATATAACAAAGCTCCGTATCCTGATAAAATCTCAATTCGCTGTCGGTGATGACGGCGGTTATGTAATGCCAGTCGGAGGAAACGAGCTTCTCGGCGGTGTCCGTGCCGTACACATAGGCGCCGTCCGATTGTGTGCCGTCCGCCGCCACCCCGTCGTCCCCTTCCAGTTTAAAACCGCCGGCCGTCACCGAATAAGTGCCGTTTTCCGTGTCCACGCTGAACAGGCGGTTGTCTTTGCTGCCGATCTTCGCCCACGCGGAAAAAGTATATCCCTCCTCCGCGTAAGGCAGAGCGTTGACTTCTACCCTGCCTGCGCCCTCCATAGAGATCATCCTGCCTTTCGTCCCTACGCCGCCCGCGACGGGAGCCAGTCCGTCATACACCGCGTTCGAGGGCAAATCCCCGTCGAAATCGAGTCGAAGGCTCTGTGCGGGATAGTTCGCCGCGCTCGCCTTCAAAATACCCGCGCCGCCCGTAAACGCACAGGCAAGGGCAAGTGCCGCGATTAGTTTCGTCTTTATTTTCATCGTTATTTCCTCCCGGTTTTTTTATAGCGTCCGCCGCCTAAAAGCTCATTTTTGGAAAGGAGGCCAGGCATAATCGAGCCCCAAGGCGTCCTTCTTCGAATGGAATCTTTCGTCCATAAAGGTCTTGCATTTTTGATATTTCATATTCACCATCGTTTCCCAGGTAGAGTCGAACATTTTTTTCGCTTCCGCTTCGCTGCCCGCGTTTACCATCTTGGTCCAGTTAAACTGCCCCCATATCTGATTGTTGAGCACCGCGAGATCTCCCGAGTCGGGATTGAGATTGTTGAACAGCCTGTCGTCGTACGCCCACTGAGAAAAATAATGGAGAAAGTTATATACGGCTTGCGCGGCGGGATCGTCGGGCTCCGCCTGCACGGAGTAGAGAAAATCCGTCCTTTCGAGCAGCACCGAGAGCCAGCCCAGCCCCACTTCCCGCATCATTTCTTCTTCGGTGTGGTCGTAATAATATTTAAGATAATAATACTGACCGTTTTCATCCACGTCGTACGTCTTGCCCTTGATGCCGAACTTGCTGAGCACCTGTCCCTCGTCGCTGTAAAGAAAGGAAAGCAGTTTTATCGCCTTTTCGGGATTCCTGCAATTTTTGGAAACGAACGTTTCCAGATATCCGTTCATCGTCCAGGGCGTCAGCATCGGCTCGTCGTTTTCGTCGTTGCGGATAGGTCCCACTTCCACCCATTCGGTGCCGCCCCGAATAGACTCCTGCAAACGCACATAACAGTTGGGCCAATTGATATTGGCGATGAATGCGCCGCTCGTCGCCAGCATCGTATGCTCGTCGAGCCGCCCTGAAAGCACGTTCTCCGTCAGATAGCCCTTTGTCTTGAAGCGGTTGAGCCGCGCGATGATCTCCCGCGTTTCGTCCGTGGCGTTCCATTCGCGGAAATCGCCCGCTTTCGGGGACTCGACGCCGCGGTCGCCCGCGTTTAAATTGCTCTCGTCATATTCCCTGTCCACCGCCATATATTCCCGCCAGCTCTCCCCCTTCGTGCTGTCGAAATACGCCACCACGTCGTTTGATTTTAAATCGCTCGCCATATATTTCGCGCACGCGTCTTCCAAAGCGCCGAGGGAAGTGATCTCCGCGGGGTCGATATTCAGCGCGTCGAGAATATCCTTCCTTGCGATCATGATATTGGAGGACAAAAGTTGTTCCTTGGGCGTATTTGTATTCCAGAAATGACTGACGACGCCGTACATCTTTCCGTCGAAGCCCCGAAGCGTACGCATATCCTCGGGAATGAAATTTTCCACCCCGTACTGCTCGCACAACTCGTCTAAGGAATATACCTGACCGCTTTCCACCATAGTCTGAATAAGCTCTGTTTTTCCCACCTCCACCGTCACGATGTCGGGCAGATTTCTGTCCATAATCATGCCTAAGAGATCGTCGCCGCTGGAACCGTCGCGGAAATCGATGACCATGCCCTCGAATTTTTCGTCCAGCACCTGATCCACCAGCGTATTTTCGTAGTCCTTAAACGCCGAGATATTGACATACCAATCGAAATGCGTCTTTCCGTCCTTTTCCGTACTCGGACCGCCGCAGGCTGCGGACAGCATGGATACCGTCAATACGGCGCTCGCCGCGCAAAAAAGCAGTTTGTTTCGTTTCATAAATGTACTGATTTCCTCCTTGAAATTCTCTTTTTATTCTCCTCAGCCTTTTACGGAGCCGATGAGCACGCCCTTGATGAAATATTTTTGCATGAAGGGATACACGGCGACGATGGGCAGAATTGACACGATGATGGACGCGAATTGAATGGAATCGGACGTGACGTTGTTGCTGACGATGCCGAGATTGACGCCCGAAGACGCCATATTTTTCGCCGCGTCCTTTTCCGTCACGAGTTTCATGACGATGTGCTGCAACGTATATAGCTCTTTGCGGCTGCTCATGAAGATCATGGAGTCGAAATAGCTGTTCCAATGCCCTACGCTCGTAAAAATGACGAGCGCCGCCACCACGGGCAGGGAAATGGGAAACACGATCTGCCACAGTATCCGATACTCCCCCGCGCCCTCTATCCTCGCCGATTCCACCAACGCTTCGGGGATCCCCGTGAAAAAGGTTCTGACGATGAGCACGTTCCAATAGCTGAATAGTCCCGGCAGGATATACACCCAAAAGGTATTGTTGAGGTGCAGCTTGACGATCACCTGATAATAGGGTACCGTTCCGCCCGCTACGAACATGGGGATCAGGCAGAGTATCGCGTAGAAGTTCTTTCCCGTGAGTTTGCAGAAATAGAATCCGTAAGCGAACGTAAGCACCACGACGATATGCCCCACCGTCCCGATCACCGTCCTGAGCGCCGTGACGCCGAACGCACGGTAAATGGATTCCTCGCGCAGCACCGCCTTATAATTTTCCAGAGTAAACGCGCGCGGAAAGAAATAGACTCCGCCCTTCATAAAGTCCAGCCCCTTGTTGAAGGAGCCAACCACGACGTACCATAACGGATAGAGCGTCAAAAGGAGAATGACGATCATAAAGATCACATTGGCGGCGTCGAAAATTTTTGACGCCCGACTCTGTTTTCCGACAATCATATTTTTCGCCTCCTCAATAAATTCCGCTGCCCGTCAGCTTTCTCGAAACGCGATCCGAAAGCAGCAGCAGCGCCAGCGCGATGAGCGAACGCAGCAGCCCCGCCGCCGTCGCCATCGACTGCCCTGCGAAGGTGCGGGTATTGCCGAGCGCGATGTCGTAAATATACGTATCGAGCACTTCCGCATTCGTGCTGTCCACAATATTGGATTTCAAGACCAGCATCTGATCGAAATTGCTGCCCAAAAGTCCGCTGATCGTAAACACGAGAAAGAGCACGATGGTGGGCGTAATGCAGGGAAGGTTGATGTGAACGATCCGCTGAAAACGATTTGCCCCGTCGAGCGCCGCCGCTTCGGTAAGGCTCGAATCGACATTGGAAAGAGCGGCGACATAGACGATGGAGCCCCAGCCGATATTTTTCAAAATCCCCGAAACGATAGCGATTCCCCACGTATAACGGGGATTGTCCAAAATATTAGAGCCGGGAAAAAGTCCGCGCACGGGATCGAGGATCTTGATGACGATGCCGCAGTAAACGATCCAGCTCAAAAAATAGGGAAGATAAGAAATACACTGCACAAATTTTTTATAGGACTGACTTTTGAGTTCGTTCAAGAGCAGTGCGAAGATAATATTCAAGGGAAAACTGACGACGAGGCAGATCAGGTTGATTCCTACCGTATTCCACAGAATCCGCCAAATTTTAGGATCGCGGAAAAGGGCGCGGAAATGTTTGAACAGATCCAGCTGCCCCGCTTCGTTTCTAGCCCAAGGCGCGTCGAAAAAGGTGAACGCCTTATAGGACATATCCTTGAATCCACCGACGATGCCGTAAATGGGTATGTATGAAAAAATAATCAACAAAATAATGCCCGGCAGTACCATCGAATGCCCGGCACGTTCCTTCCAAAGTCTTTGAAAGATATTTTTCTTTCCGGGCGTTTCCGCCGCCCCCTTCCGACTCGCTTCCCCTACGTTTTTCTCGGCTTCTGCTGTCGTTTCCTTTTTCATGCGGATTTCTCCTCCCTCGCGGCGCCGATCGGGCGGCACCCTGTTTTTTGTCGTCTGTCTTTTTCTGACGGAAAAGCCTTCCTGCTCCGTCGCCGGAAATTCTTTTTGACGCTTTTTAAAAACGGCTCTTTTCGGCTTGCGTTTTCGTGCGTTTTATTATAAAATAAAAGCGATAAATTCTTCGGCGTATCGGCAGAGAACATATAGTTTCCGCACGCGGAAGCAAGTTATTTGTAAAATATTCCCTCTTCTTCCGTTATAAAACATCTTATCTTTTACATAATCTTTTCACCCTTTCTTTGCATTTCTATTATAATTTCTAATCGGCGCCCATTTCAATATTATTTGTTTACAAAAACATAGAATTTGTCTGTTTGGAGTTTTCCATGAAACATATCGACCGACACGAAAAAAACATCTCTATCTGGAACGATTTTGTCAATTGCGTGGACGTTCAGATCGTCGGGGCGGGCCTGCAAAACGAAACCCGGCACCGCTACAACGCCGACGGTTTCAACCCGACGAACACCATTCAATATGTGGCAAAAGGCAGGGGCTTTATCGAAATTGCGGGGAAAAAGCACCCCGTTTATCCGGGCTGTATTTTTCTTGTGCCCGCCATGACGCCGTGCCTTTACTGCTCGGACGACACCGATCCCTATCGCTATTATTGGCTTACGTTTCAAGGAGAATATGCCAATTTACTGTTAAAGCGGACAGGGCTTACCCCCGAATCTCCCGTTCTCGAAACAAAGAGCAGGCACCTCATCCGCTATTTTGCCAGGGTCTTTGAAACGATGCAAAAATGCGAAGCGTATGCGCCCCTTCAAATGCTCTCCGATTTTTATAATATCTTCGCCATTCTCTTCCGCGAACAATCGGAAAATAGCACGCCGCCTAAAAAAAGTGCCCTGATCGCCAAAGCGCTGGACTATATGCAGAAAAATTATCAGTACGACGTCACCTGTCAGGATATCTGCTCCCATCTTTTTGTAAATCGTACCTATTTCATCAAGCTGTTTAAACAGGAAACGGGTTACACGCCCGGGCAGTATCTATGCAGTATCCGCATTTCCGCCGCGGTAGTTCTGCTCCTGGACAGCGAACTCAACCTCAGCCAGATCGCCGCAGCCGTCGGATTTACGCCTTTAAATTTTACCCAGGCATTCAAGACCCATATGGGAATGACGCCTTCGGAATACCGAAAGAAAAACTCCCATAAAGGAACGAGCGTCGCCACAAACGATTGAATTGTTTTTATCTACATAAAACGCTGTAACGCCATTCGGTGTTACGGCGTTCTTTTTATCCTCCCGCCGGCCATTCTTTTCCAATCGTCACGACGTTCGGCAAAGTATTTCTCCGTGCGGGGTAAACGGTTGTTTTTGATCGTCAAGTATGCTCTGCGAACAAAAACATTCCGCAAAATAGAAACATGGGCACGACTCCCCGCGGCGCTTATTTCAAAACCGTCGCTTCCCTATTTTTTAACTTTTTCGAAGAGGCAATCTTCAAGCGACGCGGATTTTGCGATTTTCCACAAAGGACTCTTGGCGGCAACTCTGTCGTCGCTTACTCTTTTTACCCTTTCCGCCGTCCCGCCCCCTGCGCTTTTCCCTGCCTTGTTTTTTCCTTATTCCTTTCTTCTCCTCTTCCTCGTTACTTCCCTGCCCCTCCTTATCCCTTCTTTTCTCCCCTTCGCTCTCTTGTGTAAAGCCTCTTTTTTTCCTCTCTTTTCCTAATTTTTGTTCCTGAAAAAAACGCCTTGCTTCCGACACGGGAGGAGGCTATTTTTTTCAGGCCACAACTTTGAAAAAACGATTTTTCCCCTTTTTCGGATAGATTGTAAATTTATTTTAAAATAATAAAATATTTCTTCTAAAAATTCAATCTATTGAAATGATTACCGTTTGGAAAGCGGTAAAATAGAGATATCGTTAATACTAGGAGGATTTTCATTTATGGAACTCAACGAAGCTGTTGCCGGCCGCATAAAGGGATATTTGAAAGAGCGCGAAATAACGCAGTTTAATCTATTCGGTTCCAGCGGCACCGCCTGCTCCACGATCTCGATGATCTGCCGACAGAAAGTAAAAGACGTCAAACTGAGCACCATTCTCAATCTCTGCCGAGGCCTGAACATCGAATTGAAGGAATTTTTCGACGACGAAACGTTCACTCTGGAAAACCTTTCCGACAACGAAGACTAATTATTTATCATTTATTTTTAACGCTCATGAATTCAAATTACAAAAACTGTTTCTCGGACGATTTGGATTACATAAAACGCCGAGAGGAACTTTTACAAAAAAAATAAAGAAGTTTTCAAACAAACTCTGAACTGCCTTTTGGATACGGCGACGATGATTCCCGTCTGCGAAGAGGAATACCGTAAAGACGCTCCTTCTTTTCGCAAATACGAGAACGTATACGAAATGCTGCGGGAAACGATGAACAGCATGAACGCTTACGGCATCACCCTAAAATTGCCGGAGCTGATTGAGGACAAGCTCTCCAAATCCCGTTAGGCAAGTTTTAAAAACAACATTTTTCCTCCCATCTCAAAAGACGACGCATGAGGGGCTTTTTTTGTTTGCTCTTTTTGAAAATCCTTTCCCTTCTTTCTCCTGTGCGAGAAGAATTCGGAAGGGCTTTTCTCCTGCGCCCGTCCGCATATTTTTTTGAAGCTCATTTTTAAACGGGCTTTTTTTGTCGAGCCTTTTATTCCTTCCATCGACAATAAAAGAAGGAGCTTGCGATAATTGCAAGCCCCTTCTTTTCTCTGTCCTCTATTTACTCTCGTCCATAAAATATTTGCGGTAAATATAGGCGGGAACGGCCGCCCAGGCATGACAAAGACTGCCCGCCCCGTTAAAATCCGCTTCTCCCTTTTCCGTTTCGAAAAAAGAAGTGGCGCCTTTTTCCAACATTCCGCCGAAGATCCTCTCCATGTCTTTTCGGACCCAATTTTTTAATTTTATATCCCGTTCCAACACAGCATCGTATTCTATACTCAAAAATCCGACCGTCACGCGAGGGAATCTATCCGTCAGGATATTGCGCAGCAATTCTTCCCGATGCGTTTCACCCGCCGCCAGCATCAACATTTGAGAAAGTCCGTGTTTTCCCCATTTCTTTCCCGCATAGGAAAACGAATAAAAAGCCTGCTCCGCTTCGTCATAAAAATTCTTTAAAAGAGCGGTATAGAGGGTATCGCTCCGCCTTTGAAACTCATTTTTCCAGCCGAGTTTTTCATACGCCCGCGCGGCTTTTTTCAAAACGATGACGAGCACGGCGTTCAAAGGCAGGTCGAGAACGGGGTCCTGTTCTTTCGAGCGGAAAATTTCGCCGCCGTCCAAACCTTCCGTCCACTCGTAGAAATTCCAATACCTTGTGTCCTTGAATCTCGGCACGAGTCCGCTTTCCTTTTCCTCCAAAAAGGCGGAAAAGCACCTTTCTATCCTCCCGCGGTGTTTTTCGAGAAACGCACTGTCGCCCGTAAATTCGTAATACTCGCAAGCCGCGAGGAGCAGAAAAAGAGAGAATACGGGGATCGTAACGGAGATCTCCGACGGAGCGCACAAATCGAACAGACCATCCTCCCGTTGCGTACTCAGAAACAACTCGAAATTGGCGCGAGAAAACTCCGTTTCGCCGAAAATATAATAGTTATACAGCGCTTGATTGCGCGCGTCCATGGCATAGAGCGCTTGTTCCCGCCAGGGACAATCTTCGAAATGGTCGTGCATACAGAGCCGCGAGGTGCGCACCGCCGTTTCGTAAATCGCCCGCGTCCGCGCGTCGGAAATCTCCGTTTTCTTCTCCTTCACGGGATATTCGGAATGAACAAAAGAGAACTTGTTTACCCTGATTTTACCGAGCGAGAGGCAGACGATATATCGGCATCCGAGCCGCCAAAAGGGCTGCGTAAATACGTTCCCTCCCCTTTTCAAACGACAGGAAAAGGCAAAGTTGCGAGTGTCGATGCGACAGCGGGGCCGTCCGTCCGCGAGGTGTTCGCCGTAGCCGACCAAAATTTCCGTTTCTTCCTCCGCAAAAATATCGAACGTGAGATACCCCGCGCTTTCCCGACCCAAATCAGCGATAAAAAACCGATTCGGCAAAAGTTCCAAAGGAAATTTTCCCGTCTGCGCCGATTCTTCCAAGCGCGTGTTTTCAATTTTTTCGGCGGGCGTATTGCCTTTCGTTAAAGTAAAACTCCCCTGCGTTGTGATTTTCGGACTCTCTTCCCGAAAAACGCAGCGGGGAAAAGGTCGGAAAAGGATCTCGTCCTTCCTATCCGCGGGTACAGCGGGGACGGTATTTTCCAGCGCCGTGAAGTCGTAAGACACGGCGCGCCCCAGCTGCGGCGTTATCGCCCATTCCTCCGTGACGATACCCTTGCAGACAATGAGCGGCTCCCCTGCCTGCGAAAAGAAAAGAATTTTCCCCTCTCGCTCTATCTCATAGAGAAGCCCCGCTTTTCCCGCCCGATAGACGGAAGACGACACGCCCACGTACCTAGCGACGAGCTTTAAAGTCGTTTCCTCTTTTTCCAAATCGAAGAAAAATTCGTCCGCCCCCGCATTGCCGTAAGGCGCGTCGTATCCCCCCGAAAAAATCATTTTTCCCCCGACGTATACGGCAAAACCGCTTTCACACGCGGCGCGCAGGCGATAGCTTCCTTTGGGAAGTTTTTTTTCGATGCGGATATATTCTCCCGCCCGCGGATTTTCTTTCCATATCCAGGAGGCTTTTTTAAATGTCGGCATTTCCCCTCTCCTTTTGCGGCTTTTCTTTTATTATATCATAGAATGAGCAAACTTTCACTTTCTTTTATCCTAAATTCTTTCACCAATGTATCGGAAAATTCCTTTTTTTAAAGATACTAAAAAACACAGCGTGAAACTGAAATTCCGCCGTGTCTTTTTTAATTTTTATTTATCCGCCTTTAACACTTTTATCCCATAAGGAAACAGGGATATCGAGGATACTGTTTCCGCCGTTTCCATATCCGTATACTTCCTTCCGAGCGATATATTTTCGACCTCCTCTCCCGAATAGTTTTCCACAAACAGGAACTCGTCCTCTCCGTTCGTGCGCCTATGCGCCGTGACGCCCTGCGGCAGATTTCCGTCCGCGGTCGGGACCGCCCCTTTTATCTTTAAATCGTCGAGAATATTTTTGAGCGCCCACCCCTTAAATTCGCCCGTATCGCGGAACGCCTGATAATAAGCGCGTCCCTTGCCGTAATCGTTGACCGTATACGCGGGCGCGCCCCGATAAAAATCCGCCGCATATTCCGCCAAAGCCTTAGCGCCCCGCAAATGAATCACCTCGCAAAAATCCTGCGCTTCATACTCTTTTTTATCGTTCGACGCAATCCTGCCCCGTTCCTCTGCACACAGCGTATCGATCTCTTCATTCCAGATTCCGAATACCTCCTTTAATTTTCCGCCCGGAAATCCTCCGAGATAGCAAAGGTCCGTTCCGTCCACCATTCCGAGCAGATAAGTTGCATACAGGGTCCCTCCGTCCCGCACATATTTTTCCAAGCGGGAAACGGTGTCTTCGTCCGTCATATACAGCATGGGAGCTATGACGAGATCGTACCCCGAAAAATCGCCGTGCGCGCTGACGATATCGACAGAAACCGCACGCCGCCAAAGCGTTTCGTAATAGTCCACACAAGTATCCGCATATCGCTTTTCATAACGTTTAAAGCCCTGACTGTCGTCCAGCGCCCACCTGTTTTCCCAGTCGAATATAATCGCGACTTTCGACTCCACCGCGCTTCCCGCGACCTCGTCTATCTTTTGCAGCAGTTCGCCCGTTTCTTTCACCGCTTTAAAAACGCGCGTTTCGTCCGTGCCGACGTGGTCTACCACCGCGCCGTGGAATTTTTCTACGCTGCCGCGGCTCTTGCGCCATTGAAAATATTGTACGGTGTCGCTGCCGTGCGCGATCGCCTGCAAAGCGGAAAGTTTGTCCATACCCGGGCGTTTAAGTTTGTTGATTTCCTTCCAGTTAACCAAGCCAGGCGCGCTCTCCATCAGCATAAAGGGCCGTTTTTTGAGGGAACGGAAAAAATCGTGCCAAAACGCCGTCTGCGCCGCCGTCCGAAAGTGCCCGTGCAAATGCCAGTCGGGATAACTGTCCCAAGCAGCGACGTCCAAAGAATCCGCAAACTCCCAGTAATTGAGATCGTAAAAAGCGGGCATCATATTCGTCGTAACGGGGACGTCGGGAGAGAATTTTTTTATCGGCTTAATTTCCGCCCTCATAAAATCCAGCGTCTGATGGGAAACGAAGCGCCTCCAATCCAGGTTTAAGCCGTGAATACAGGTTTCTCCGATTTCCGACGGCGCTTCGATTTGTTCGAAGCCGGTATAAGTATGGCTCCAAAACGTCGACCAATAAGCGCGATTGAGCTTCTCAATGCTTCCCTGATACCTCTCTTTCAGATAATTGCGAAATGCCTCCTGACAGAGAGGGCAATAACACATACCGCCGTATTCGTTGGAAATATGCCAGGCGACGACAGCCGGATGCTTTCCGTAGCGCTGCGCGAGCAGCGTGTTTATTTCCCGCACTTTTTCCCGATAGACGGGAGAGGTATAGCAGTGATTGTGACGCGCGCCGAAGTGCTGCCGTTCTCCATGAGAATTTACGCGCAGGACCTCGGGATATTTATCCGCCATCCAATGAGGGCGGGCGCCGCTGGGGGTAGCCAGCACGACTCTGCCGCCGTTCTGATAGATCTTTTCTATAATTTCATCTAAAAAGGAAAAGTCGTATTTCCCTTCTTCCGGTTCCAGCGTCGCCCAGGAAAAAATTCCGACAGTCATCTCGTTGCAGGCGGCTTTTTTCATGAGCTTCATATCTTCATCCCATACCTGCTTGTCTTCTATCCACTGCTCCGGGTTATAGTCCCCGCCGTACATAAGGTGTGAAAACTTTTCATTGATAAACTTTTTTTCTTTCATTTTGTCCCCTTCGCCGCGTTTATGCGGACGTTATTCCTTACTTTTATCAGTATAACATAATCCCAAGTCTTTCGTCCATCGCTTTTGTCTTTCTTTTCATCGTTTTTCCTGCGTTTTTGAAGTCTTGGCGCATCATCCTTCCAGCCTGTCTTGCGCGTAAAAATCCCCTCGCTTTAAAAATTCGCACAAAGGGCCTTCACGTAAAATTTAAGTTTTCCTTTATTGCCTATCGCATATAAATCTTACTACATTTTTTCCAAAACTTATCCGTTTTTAGTTTTTCAAACGAAACAGCGCCCATTCTGCCGCTCATAGAAAGATGCGTATCTTTTCAAAATCAATCTGATTTGTTTTTATAGTCGGGAGGCAGCGCTCGCATGATGCGAAATCGAACTTTTTATTTCCATTCATCGCTTCTCTTTCCAAGCCGCGCGATAATCGCGCGGCTTTCTTTGTGAGGTCGTTTGCGGCTATCCCCATTTATAAAATCAAAGCCCCTGAAAAAATCAGGGGCTTTGGACAAAACATTTTATTTATCATGGTGGTCTCGAAAGGGCTCGAACCTTCGACCTCATGCATGTGAAGCATGCGCTCTAACCAACTGAGCTACGAGACCATTTTATACAACTATCCGAATAGAACGTTGTCAGTATATCACTTTTTTTCTTTCTTGTCAATCTTTTTACGGAAAAAATTTTCTTCTTTTTCAAAAATTCCCGTACAACTGCCCGAGCATCCTTTTTTTCAAAGAAAATTTCTTGTGAAAGCACATAAAATCACTTGTTTTATTCAACAAAATGTACTATATTATTAGAGAGTAAATCATCCCACTGAGGAATTTTAATATGGATACTACCAATGAAGCGGAATCTACCCATCTTCCGTCCGAAGAGAACGAAAAAAAGCGTCCCGACCTGCCTGCCCCGGAGAAAGACGACCTTCGCCCCGGCACTCTTGTTTTCGACGTTTTTATTTGCTTTATTTCGGCGCTGCTCGTTTCCGCTTCTCTCTATTATTTTTCCAATTACAACCGTTTCGCTCCCGGCGGCATTACCGGCATCGCCTCTATTCTCGGCTCTCTGACCGCCGATTATTTCGGCGAAGTGACGCTGAACATGAGCATTTTTATGCTCCTTCTCAACGTTCCGATTTTTATTCTCGCCGTCATTTTCGTGAGCCGCAAAACGGGCATCATGCTGATCGTCTATCTGGTATTTCAGTCCCTGCTTTTAATGCTCTTCAAATCCCTCCATACCCGTTACGGACTTCCCTATTATGGGGCAATCCGCGGAGGCGGCTGTTTTCAGGAGGGGAACAATCTCGTCTTTGCCTCTATCGGAGTCGGGGTCATTTCGGGCTTCGGCTTTTCTCTAATGATCCGCCGTTTCGGCGCTTCCGGCGGCACTTACGCGATTTCCGCCCTCATCAAGCGTTTTCATCCCGAAAAGAATATCGCCTGGCTTGCCTTCGCCATGGATGCGTCCGTCGTCGTTCTGGCATTTTTTGTCTATCGTTCGGGGACCAATTCCGTGATTTCCACCCTTTCCAATATCTTCATTTCCGACATCGTGGTGGATTTCATGCTGCAAGGCTTGAAGAGCGGCTATAAGTTTGAAATTATTACGGATAAAGCGGAGGAACTTTCCGCCGAACTCATGGAAAAGCTGGGCAGGGGCGTGACGACCCTGAATGCGGAAGGAATGTATACGCACAGCAATAAAGCGCTGCTCATCTGTATTGTCCGCAAACGTCAAGTGGGAGAATTTTTAAAAATCCTCAAAAAATACAGCACGTCTTTCTCTTATTCCTGCCGCGTCAATGAAGTTTACGGAAAATTCGACAATCATCCGAGAAAAAATCCTTTTGAAATTCTTTCGGATAAAACGAATAAAAAATAATATCTTCTCATTCATCCCATCCCTGCCCCTTTCAATTTAGGGAAAAGGAATAAACTCGGAACGCCGTTTTTTTCTCTTCCTCTTTTGGCTCTTAAAAAAATTTTCAACCACTATCAATAAATCTTCGACTATTTATAAAATCGTTTGCGGTTCCGAAGGATTTTTTATATGAAAAGTCCTTTCGGAACCATTTTTTTCTTTCGCAAGTCCTCTGTTCTTCTCATCTTTTCCCTTCTGCCCTTATTGCGCTTATTTTCCGTAAAACGATAATATTTTCCGCTTGGGCTTGCATTTTGCAAAAATATGTAGTATAATGAATGCAGACTAATTTTTTCGAAGTACGAAATCATTTGCCGAGATAAATTATTTGAGGAACATTTATGAATAAATTAAAAAAACTTCTTACCTCAGCCCTCGTTCTTACGCTGCTCTGCTCGTTTTTCGGGGCTGCCGCCTGCGGAAACAATGACGAAGGCTCAAACAGTTCTTCCGATGCCGCCGCCGGCCTCGAAGCATATGAAAAGCTCCTTCAAGGCCACAAGGAAAAAATCAACCTTTCCGTGTGGACCTATTACAATAACGAGCAATCCATCGCTTTCGGCAAAACGATAAACGAATTCAACAAGACCCGCGGCAAATCAAAAAATATTTATGTCGAGCATACCAGCTACGACAGCGTTACCAAGCTGACGGAAGCGCTTGAAGCCTCTTCCAAAAAGACGCCCGGAAAGCCCGATATGCCTCAGATCTTCCAAGTCTACTCCGACGACCTGAAATCCCTGGATGACACCTATCATAATATCGCTTCCCTCGACAACTATTTCACAAAGAGCGAAACGGAAAATTACGTGGAAAACTTTTTCGAAGAAGGCTACATAAACGACGGTTTGAAGCTTATTCCCACGGCAAAGTCTACGGAAGTATTCATGCTGAATAAAACAGATTGGGATAATTTCGAAACGGCTTATAACGCGAAGGCCGCGGAAAAGGACAAAGTGAGCCTCGACGATTTAAAAACGATCGAGGGCGTCACAGACACCGCGGAGAAATATTATCAATGGTCGGAGGGAAAAGCCTTTTTCGGACGCGACGCCTTGGCGAATTATATCCTTACCTCCGCGCATTCCCTCGGCAAAACGGTCATTCAGCCGAGCGAAGATTCCGTACAAGTAATTCTCGACAAAGAAACGTTCCGCCGTATTTACGATAATTTTTATGTCCCTTATGTAAAAGGATATTTTTACAGCAAGGAACGTTATCGTTCAGGAGATGTGCAGACGGGGAACATCCTCTCCTACGTAGGCTCCACGTCCAGCGCCACCTATTTTCCCAAGGCGGTGCAGATAGACGACGATCATTCTTACGACATCGAAACGTACGTGGCGCCCATCCCCGTATTCAAAGACGCTAAGGCCGTCGCCATCCAGCAGGGCGCGGGACTTGCCGTGAGCAAATCGGATACGGTGACGGAATACGCCTCCGCCGTATTCATCAAATATCTTTCGGAAAACGAGGACTTTGCCGCTTCCATGAACTATGTTCCCGTCCTTCAATCCGCTTACGCGAGCGACGGACTCGATAAAATCCAGACCGCCGTCATAAACAACGAATGGAGAAATTATCTGGAAAAGGAAGAAAAGGGAGAAAGCGATTTCACGGCGCAAGAGATCGCGCAGATCAAATCCGATTTGAAAGCATCCAACAAAATTTTACTCGATACCTATAAAGCCACCTACGAAACCATGACGAGTTACGAGGTCTGGGCCTCCTTCCCCTATGAAAACAGCGCGAAAATCCGCAAGATTTTCGAATACGCCCTGACGGGCACAAAACCCTCCGGACTCGGCATGGAAAATTTAAAAAACGCCTCGGATCTTTTGGCGCTCGTCGAACAGCGCGTGAAAAATGGCGAAACCCGTTCACAAGCGGCCGAGGCGGAGCTTGCCGCCTATCCTTTCGAAAACTGGTTCAACGAACTTTCCGGAATCGTCGCCGCGCTTGGATGACCCGCGTCAGACTTTATAATTCTTAACCCGCGTTTTCCGTTTTTTATTCATTCTTCGATAAAGGTCACTCTATGGCAAAGAAAGGCAGCCGTCCGAAAAAGAATCGTTCGATAATGACGAAAATACTCATTCCCATGACCCTCGTGTTCATGATGCAAACCGCGATATTTCTTTCCGCGGTGTTTTTGAGCGGCACTTTCGACAAAATGCGATATAACAAACGGACTGCTTTTTACAACCAAACCAATTTGAGAATTTCCAGTATCGAAAGTACCGCCGCCAATCGATGGATGAACGTCGAATATACCTATGACAAAATCATAACCGCCGCGGAAACGCTCTTTGCGGAACAAAATTTGACGGCAAAAGAATTTATGGAATTAGAAGACGACGCGCTTAAAGAGCTAAGCACGCGCCTCATCAACGACGTGGCCGTAACCGTCGCGGACTCTATGCGCATTTCCTATTCGACGGGGTCTTTCGTGGTTTTCGGAGAGAATGCTCTCGCAAATCGTTACGGATTGTATTTGCGGGACAACGATCCCGATACAAACACGGCGGACAATTCCGACCTCACGATCGAAGTGGCGCCTATGGAATTTGAATCTGGTCCGATGATCAGCAGCAGCTACCGAAAATTCAAATTTTCCTTTCAATCGGAAAACGAAACGTGGTCGGAATTTTTTACGCGGCCGCTTTTCACTTATACCGAACTATCTAAGGATCAATCGGATATTTCCTATGCGCAGTGCGGCTGGTGGTCGCCTCTAAGGACCTTTATCAATCAATCCGTCAAGGTGTCCTCTTACAGCGTTCCCCTGATCGCCAAAGACGGGACGGTGTTCGGCGTGTACGGCATAGACATCGCGGAAACGCTGTTCAAAAAGCTGCTGCCGTTCTACGAATTGAACGACCAGAACGAAGGCACTTATCTTCTGTCGCTGGCGAACACAACGGGATATTTTTCCGAACCCAACGCCATCATCGCGGGCTTCGGCGGCGATGAATTTTTCACCCAAGCCAAGCGCTCGGACATGACCTATTCCGCCACAGACGCCGAAAACGTCTATACGATACAGACCGGGCAAGAAAAATATTGTTTGGCAGTCAAACAAATCCGTCTTTACGAAAACGGCCTGCCCTTTTCCGACGAACAATGGGTGCTCTTTGCGGTGATCGACGAGGATATTCTCTTTGAAGAAATCGGTTCGATTTTTTCCACCATCATCCGTTTTCTCGTTCTCGCCTTTTTGGTCGCCATCCTGATCGCGGCGCTCGTTTCCTATCTCATTTCCCGCCCCATTACGGCGCTCACCAAAAAGATCAAAGACACCGCCGCCGTGCCCGTATTGAAATTCACGCCTACCGCCATCAAGGAAATAGACAACCTGACAGGCGCTATCGAGCAGCTCAGCAGCCGTGTTTTCGAAGCGAATATGAAGCTCGAAAAAACGATTGCCCTTACGGGGATGCCCGTGGCGTCTTTCGAATACGACGTCGAGAGCGGCTACCTTTTTATGACGGAAAATTTCGGAGATGTGTTCGGGATTGCCCAGCACCCTCCCTTCAAAGAGTTTTCCCTCGCGGATTTTTCCGATTTTCTCGACAAAATGGAACCCCGCGTCATTCAAACTCAGGAACTGCCCGACGACGAACAATCCCTGATCGTCTATAAATTCGAGGACGATGACGGCAATACCCGCTGGGTGGAAATGCGCCGAGTGAAACAGGACGACGGAAGGCGGGTGCTCGGCATCGTCAACAACGTCACTTCCTCCTATCGGGAAAAGGAAACGCTCATTTTCGAACGCAACTTCGACGTTTTGTGCGGCATTTACAATCGAAGAGCTTTTTCCGAAAACATCGAAAAACTGTTTGAAAGAGGCAATCTGGGCATCGGCGCCTTTATGATGTTCGACATCGACAATCTCAAATACATCAACGACAATTACGGCCACGACTTCGGAGATCGGTATATCCAAAGCGCCGCGCAGTGCCTCGTGGCGGAATGTAAAAAACTGCCGCGCAAAATTTACGGCAGACGTTCGGGCGACGAATTTTATGCGTTTATTTACGGCTACGACAGCGTGGAAGCCGTAAAAAAAGACGTGAAACAAATTTATCTCGCCTTTAAAAACGGGTTTGTCACGGTGCCGGGCGGCGATAATATCCGCGTCCGCATCTCGGGCGGGGTCAGTTTGTTTCCTCAGGACAGCCAGAGCCACGAACAGCTGATGCGCTTTGCGGATTTCGCCATGTACGAGATCAAGACCACCGCCAAGGGAGAGCTGGCTTATTACGACAGCAATACTTACCTTAAAAACTCCTTCCTGCTCGGCAGCAAAGAAGACCTGTTCAATTTGCTCGAAAACGAGCTGGTGGAGTTTCACTATCAGCCGATCGTCAGTCTGCAAACGGGGGAAATTTACGGCTATGAAACGCTGATGCGTTCTCTTTTGCCCATCTTCAAATCCCCGCAGGATATTTTCAACGTAGCGCAGTTCCACTACCGTTTGGGACAGCTGGAAAAACTGACCTTCTTTAAGGGGATCCGGGACTTTGAAGCGCTCCGTATGCCCCCTTCCGTCCGTTTGTTTATCAATTCCGTTCCCAGTCAGGATTTAAAGGACGAAGAATGGCGGGAACTCAAAGACAAATACAGCCGCGATTTCCAGCATATCGTCGTCGAATTTACGGAATATGAGCGGGCCTCCTATAATGCCATGCAGCATAAGCTCAACCATATCCGCGACTGCGGCGCCCGCATCGCCTTGGACGATTACGGTACGGGATACAACGGCGAGGCGGTACTGCTGGAATTTTTCCCCGATTTTATAAAGATCGATATGCTTTTGGTGAGAAACGTCAACAAGGACAACGAGCGCCAGAAAATCATTTCCAATCTCGTGAGCTTCGCCAAAGAGCGCAAGATGCTGTGTATCGCGGAAGGCGTGGAAACGCAGGAGGAGCTGGAAACGGTTATTCGTCTGGGGTGCGATTTCGTGCAGGGATATTATATCGCCAAGCCCGCGAAAAATCCCCCTCTCGTGCCCGACGCCGCGCGGCGGAAAATCGTGGAATTTTATCAAAAATATTTCGGAACTCCCCCGCGCGATAAACGCGTATAAGGCGGACCATACCCAAACGACGACTTTGCTACATAAAACGGGATACAATCTTAGACAAAAGCCCCTCGAAACGAAACTACGTTTGGAGGGGCTTGTTCTTTATTTTATATTGCTTTTCTCAGGCTGCGCTTTTTTCGTCCTTTGTTCAAACGGTCAATCCGGCATAAGTTCCTCCGACCGCGTCGAGAAGAGAATCGGGAGAAATTTCGATATTGCAGCCGAGTCGTCCCCCCGCTGCAAAAGATCGTATCGAACAACTGCGCCGTTTCTTCGATAAAAGTTCTGAACTGCTTTTTCATACCGACGGGCGAACAGCCGCCGTGGACATATCCCGTCAGCGGAAAAAGCCGCTTTGCGGGAAGCATGGCAATGCTCTTGACTCCCGCCGCCCGCGCCGCTTTTTTAAGATCCAAAGTTTCCGAAACGGGAATGACGAATACGTAATAATTTTTATCGCTCCCCGCCGTCACCAGCGTTTTAAAAACCCTCTCCTTTTCCTCTTTCAGCGCCGCCGCCACTTCTTCGCCGTCGGTGAGTTCCGCGGAATATTCCCGCGCCGTATACCCGATCTTTTTGGCGTCCAAAAGGCGCATTGCATTCGTTTTTTCCATATCTTTTCTCTTGCTTTTCCCAAGGAAGAAGTTTCTTTCCCTTTCCGCGTTTAAGCCGCGTACTGCGCGTGTGTGCGATATTTCCCGCCCGAGGAAATGGTGACGACGATATTTCCCTGACGATCCGTGCGGTAAATCTCCGCGCCCACGGATTCCAAAGCGCCGCACGCCTCGGCGGAAGGATGCCCGTAAGGATTGTTTTTTCCGCAGGAGATGGCCGCGGTTTCCACGCCGAGAAATTCCATGAACTCCCGACTCGTGCCCGAAGCGCTGCCGTGATGAGAAACTTTGAGAATTTCCGTGTTGTCTAATTCCACTCCGTATCCTTTAAAAAAATCTCCTTCGTAATCCTGCATCAGTATTTTTTCCACCCTGGAAGTGGCGTCCCCGCAAAACAGTGCGCTCGTCCCGAAATAATCCAGCCAGACCACGGCGGAACAATCGTTGAGATCGTCCTCCGTATACTCGCCGCCGTTTACCTTATCGTACGGACTTCCGGGATTTCCTGCGCGATATGGCCAAAGGAAAGTAAGGGTGTACGGATAGGCGGCCGAATTCGACACTATCTGCAAGTACCGCCGAGAATCGACAGAATGATACTTCTCCGTCAAAATCACTTCTCGAAACGCGGCGTATTCGTCGTTGATATAATAATTGTTTATCGCGGGAAGGTAAATCGTGCCCGCACCCTTCATCTTTAAAATTTTGGCCAAACCGCCGCAATGATCGGAATCGGAATGCGTAAGCAACAGAAAATCCGGCCGTTTTATCTTCAAAGCGTTGAGATAGCGCAAAACGGCGGCGGTGTTTCGCTCTTGCCCGTCGCCGCCGTCTATCAGCATCGTCTGACCGTCGGGAAATTCCAACAGCGTGCAGTCGCCCTGTCCCACGTCGAGAAAATGGATCCGAAGTTCCCCTTCTCTCCGTTTTGAAACATCGGGAAGACTTACGTAATATTTCCACGAAGACGGAGGAACGAACCAGGAAAATATACACACTCCCGCGACGGCAATCATAAGAATCGTAACGACGGCATACTTGATTTTCCGATGTTTTCGCCGGATTTTTTCTTTTTCTTTCGCGTAACTCATTTTTTAGTTTTCCGTTTTACACGGGCATTCGCGGATGCTGTGGCATATTTTCTGCATCCTTTCCTCCACCGCGTATAGATCGTCCGCGCAGGCTTTTAATTCTTTCTTGTAGGAGTCCACCAGGTCAGAGTTGACTTTATAGGAAACCTCGTGTTCAAGACTTGCCCACATATTCATGGAAATCGTCCTCAGCTGTATCTCGACGGGTACGCCCATCTGAATCGTCGAAAGCGAAACGGGAATTTCCACGATCAGATGCAGACTTCTGTAACCGTTTGACTTTGGAGTTTTAATATAATCCTTTTCCTTTAAAAGGCGAACGCCCGTCTGATTGAGGAAAACGCGGGCGATCTTATAAATATCTTCGATGTAGCCGCAAACGACGCGCACGCCCGCGATATCCGTCAATTTGGAAAGATTCTGCGGAGTCTGTTCATAGCCCCGCCTTCTCAGCTTTTCATAAGCGCTCTCCGCAGTCTTTAAGCGGCTTTCGATGTTATGTATAGGATCGTGCCCCTGGATCATGCTGAACTCGTCGTCGAGTATTTCAAACTTGGCGCACGCCGTTTTCAGCGCCCCCGAATATAGGGGCTTTAAACGCATATATTCCTTGATAAAAGGCGCGTCGGGCCCCTTCCCCGCCTCAAATGTGACGTTCCCGTAAAAGTCCTTTTTCAGCATCCTTTCCTCCCCAACTTTTTCCTACCATATATATTATACCCGATAGGAACGGAAAATCAACAGAGATCGGATTTTTTCACACTTTATTCACGAACGAGATGTTCACCAAACGGCTTCCCGCTTTTATATTCTTTTAGGCTTCGCAGATTCGAGAAAGCAGTATTTTTTCAAACTTTTTTATACCCTCCGTATCCTCGCGGGAAAGACAGCTTTCCGCCTGTGCTTTGAGAGCCTTCATCTCCTCCGTTTTGCCCAGCATCGCGCAGTACGCCGCGAGGATCCGTTTCGCCTGCGCCGTATCTTTTCCGAGATACTCTTTGCACAGCTTTCCGCTCTCTTCCGCGCGTTCCGTATCTTTGTTCAGGCTGTGCATATAGACGAGCTCCGCAGCCACTTCGTCAAACTGCGCCTGCGGAAGATATTGCGCGGACGCCGCCAGGCGGTTAAGACAGTCCGCGGCGTTCTTCATATCCCCTTTTTCTACGTAATACCGATAGCGCAGGTCCAAGGTCATCGCATACATGGGTTCGTCCTCGGGCAGCTGAGGCAGATCGAAATAGTATTTTTCGTCTATTTCGGAAAAACTTTTGCCTTCGGACAATTCCCCGTAAATTTCCATCGCGTATACCATCGCTTTTTCGGCGCCCGCCTCTTTTACGATTCCTTTCAGGACAGCCGCGTCCGTCTTGCCCTCGCCGTAGACGAAAGGCAGGGCGTTGAGCAGGAGCAGGTATGCCGCATAGGGTACGCCGCCCCAAAAAAGAAAGGAAGCGTTTTTAGAAAACAGCCCCGTAAGAAGCGCCGCAAGCAATACGATAAGCAAGTAGACGCCGCCTCCTATCAGTCCGCCCGCCGTATAGAGGATCGCCCGCTTTTTCATGCCGCCGCCCATTAAAGGGACGCATTGGGTTTCCTCCGCGGCAAACGGCGAGGCGAAAGAAAAACGCAGTTTTCCGGCACTCTCCGACAAACGGAAAAAAGAAAATTTGCTCATTTTCAGGCGCATCCCCTGCTTTTTTGCGGCGACGATATGCCCGAGTTCGTGAATTGTCGGCGCGAGTACGCAGGAAAGAAGCCACCCCGCAAGCCCCAGAGAAACGGCGGCAACGCGGTTCGTCCCCTTAAACCATGCGAAATAAAAAATCACGAAGCTTTCGCCTGCCGCCATCAGAATCAGCAGCAGCGCCGCATATACTTTTCCGAAAACGCGCCTCATCGCTTTCTCCTTGTTAAAAAACTCACATGAGTCCGTGCTTTTTCGCATAGCCTTCCAGATTGTCGCTGTCGCTGACTATGATTCGAGAAAGTCCGAGCGTGTCCATCAACACGGAGTAAAGCACCGCGCCTCCGCCCAAAACGTCTGCCCGCTTTGCGGGAACACCCGGAAGGGCAGCGATTTCCTCTGCGCTCATCGCGGTCAGCTTCTCCGACAGAAAATGCATCTTCTCCGCAGTGATGACAGTACCCGTAATGCGCGAAGGATCGTACTCTTTCATTTCGAGGAGCACCGCCGCCAAAGTGGTTGCCGTGCCGCCGATTGCGTACATGGGTACGTCGCAGGGAAGCTTTCCATAGCTTTTCGCCGCGCTTTTTGCCGATTCTTCCAGCATTTTTTTATCTGTGCCGCACATATCTTTGAGGCGCACGACTCCTATATTCACGCTTTTTTTATAGAGAACGGTCCCCCCCTTTCTGACGATGACCTCCGTGCTGGTGCCGCCCGCGTCGATGATTCCCCCGTCGTCGTTTCCCAGAGCGCCCAAAATGCCGATCTCAGCCTCTTCTCCGCCGGAAATGACATCCACCGTCAAGCCGCAAGACTCCTTGACGAGGCTTACAAATTCCGCGCCGTTTTCGGCGGTGCGCACCGCCGCCGTAGCGAAAGCATATACCAAAGAGGCGCCCTCGGATTTTGCCCTATGAAAAAATTCCGTAACGGCAGCCGCAGTGCGTGCGACGGCTTCGCTCTTTAAACGGGAAGAGGAGGCGAGCCCTTCTCCGAGACGGGTGGTATTGAGCGTCTTATATAAAACTTTTCCGTCCGCCACGAGCATGAGGCGAACGGAATTGGATCCGATGTCTATTACGGCAAACTTATTCATGGATTGCCCCCTACAATATCTTCGGGTTTGATAAAGTGATGTTCACGCGCGGCTTGCTCCAAATACAAGTCGCTGAGATAATAATTCAAATCGTTCTCGCCTTTACTGATTTGCTCCTCGTAATAGGAGGTTTCGGCTTCCACCTTTTTTATTCTGTTATCTAACACGATCATATGAACGATTTGGTACACAATAACGGCAAGCAGGCAGACGACAATCAACGTCCCCGCTACCGCAGCCGCGGTAACTACCCGTTTTAATTTTTCCTGCGTCATATGGAATGCACCTCTTTTTTCTTTGTGTTTTTCGTGCTTTTTCGCCTTTTTATTACTTTTATAGCTTTATTATAGCATAGTTTCCACAAAAAAGCAACTATTCTATGAATACTTTTTAAATATAATACCAATCCAAAAAGATTTCCGAGGTACATATATACCCGAAAATCGGGAAAGGAAAACAAGACCGCCGTAAAAATGCATATCGCCGCGAACAGCAAAAAATACAGCGCGTCGAAAATGATCGCGGCGATCAATCTGTCTCCCGCGATTTTACGGAACACGAAGCAAAGTTCGTATAAAGGTCCGCTCGCTACGCCGACGAGAACGCAGACGAGGAAAATAAAAATCTGATCCGCCGCATCCATCGTCCGCCCTGCCCTATTTAAACAGTTTGGATCTGATGCTCTTTCCGCCGTAACGCACTCCGTTGACGCTCCCCGTCGCCGTGAAAGTGCCGCTCGTTTTGGAAAAGCCCGTAATTTTCAGTCCGGTACCCGTGATATAGAGCTTGGTATTGCTGCCGCACAGGGAAAGCACGATTTGGCTTTCGGAAAAGGAAGCCACGCTTTCTATCCCCGTGACGGTGACGCTTTTCTGTTGTTCGATATCCAAAGAATGTAAAATTTCCTGCATACCGTATGATATGCAGGAACGCTTATTTTTTATGACTGTTTTCTATTTTTTCTTTTGCGGAAGCCGGCAAACCCTTTCAAATTCCTCATTTTATAGACACTTGGAAAAACGGCGAAAAGAAGCCATCTTTTCCGCTTTTATTTCATGTTCTTTTCGCGAAATCTCGCCTTGGCGCGAAGTTCGCTGTCGAGAATGCGCTTACGAATGCGCAGCGACTTGGGCGTGACTTCCAAAAGCTCGTCGTCGGCAATAAATTCGAGGCATTCTTCGAGGCTCATTCTGCTGACGGGAATCAGCGTCAGAGCGTCGTCGCTGCTCGAAGAGCGGGTATTGGTGAGATGCTTGGTCTTGCAGACGTTGACGTTGATATCGTCGGAAAGATTGGTGTATCCGATCACCATCCCCTCGTAAACGGGCGTTCCCGGCGTAACGAACAGCGTGCCGCGCCCCTGCGCGTTGAAGAGTCCGTAAGCGACGGCGTCGCCCGTTTCGAACGCCACGAGCGAACCCGTGCTGCGCCGTTGCATATCTCCCTTATACGGCTCGTACTCAAAGAAAATCGAGTTCATGATTCCCAGGCCTTTGGTGTCCGTCAAAAATTCGCTCTTGTAGCCGAACAATCCGCGGGCGGGGACGGTAAATTCGAGGCGCATACGAGAGCCGATGGCGCTCATGTGCGCAAGGGTGCCCTTGCGGTTGCCCATGGCGGAGAAAATGGGACCCGTCATTTCCTCGGGGACGTCCACGACGAGCCGTTCGATAGGCTCGTAAAGTTCCCCGTCGATTTCCTTATACAAAACTTTGGGCGTGGAAACCTGAAATTCGTATCCCTCCCTTCTCATCGTTTCGATGAGGATGGAAAGGTGCATTTCTCCTCTGCCGCAGACGCGGAAAGAATCGGAACTGTCCGTGTCGCTGACGCGCAAAGACACATCCCGCAAAAGCTCCTTGTACAGCCTCTCGCGCAGCTGCCTCGTCGTGACGAATTTTCCCTCTTTCCCCGCGAACGGGCTATCGTTGACCGAAAAGGTCATCTCCACCGTGGGTTCCTCTATCTTGACGAATTGGACGGGTTCCACCTTGGTCGGCTCGCACACGGTGTCCCCGATATTCAATCCGTCGATCCCCGAAAACACGACGATGTCGCCCGCCTGCGCGGTGGGAACGGACACCCTTTCCAGACCTTCGATCTGATAGAGATTGGCTATCTTGCAGTTAGTGCGCACCTTATTGTCCGTATAATTGCAGATGGATACAGGCTCGTTGGCGCGAATGACGCCCCGTTCGATGCGACCTATCCCGATGCGCCCGACAAACTCGTTATAATCGATACAGGAAACGAGGAGCTGTCCCGCTCCCTCCACGTCCATATCCATGGGCGGAATATGCGTTAAAATGGTATCGAAGAGCGCGTTTAAATTGGGCTCCTGCGCGTCGGGCGTAAGCGAAGAGGTGCCGGAACGTCCGCAGCAGTAAACGATAGGGCTTTCCAGCTGTTCGTCCGTGGCGTCGAGATCCATCATCAGTTCCAAAACCTCGTCCACTACCTCGGAAATGCGGGCGTCTGGTCTGTCCACCTTGTTGATGACGAGGATGAGTTTGAGTTTTAATTCCAGCGCCTTTTGCATGACGAAACGAGTCTGCGGGAGAGGACCTTCCGCCGCGTCCACGAGAATGAGGGCGCCGTTCACCATTTTCAAAACTCTTTCCACTTCGCCCGAGAAATCGGCGTGTCCCGGCGTATCGACGATATTGATTTTTACGCCCTTATAATGTGCGGAAGTATTTTTAGCGAGGATCGTGATCCCGCGCTCTCTTTCGAGGTCATTGGAATCCATCACCCTGTCCTGGACCTGTTGATTGTCGCGGAACATACCGCCCTGCACCAGCATCTGATTGACCAGCGTGGTCTTGCCGTGGTCGACGTGGGCTATGATTGCGACGTTTCTCAAATCGTTTCTAATCAAAACAATTTCTCCTTCATAAATTCATAAAAACTTTTTAACTTTACTATTTTAATACTTTTTTACGATTATGACAACAAATTCGCATGGGTTTGCGGAATTTTTCTTGCAAAATCATCAAAAAATTTCCGCGAAACCCCTTTTTCCGGTTCCGCGGAAAGCCCTTTGCCTGAAATGTCTTTCACAGGCGTTCGGCCTTTTTATTCCTGTATCGCATAAAACGGATCTCAAAGCCGTTATCCGCTATCTCTTCGCTCTCTTCCGCGCGCTCGAAATTTTCGTCCGCGTCGAGATCGGGGAAAAAGGTATCCGCGCCGCCGTCGGCATTCACTTTCGTGACGAGCACTTCTTCGCAGTAGGGCAAAAGCGCCCGATAGACGCTCTCTCCGCCGATGACGTAAATATCCTCGCTTCCGCGCTTTTTCATCTCCTCTTTCAGAGCGTCAAAATCCCTTACGATGATACAGTCGTCCCTTACCTGTCCCCTGGAAAGTACGATATTGACGCGATTTTTAAGCGGCTTGCCGCCGGGAAAAGAGCGAAGGGTATTTCCTCCCATCACCACCGTCTTCCCGCTCGTCGTTTCACGAAAAAACTTCATATCCCGGGGGATAGAGAACATGAGAGAATTATTTTTACCGATTCCCCAATGTTTGTCGGCGTGCAGGATCGCGCGGATCATATCGCCACCGGGATCTTGCTATCCAGCTTCTCGTATTCGTAATTTTCAAGACGGAAGCTGTCCACCGTGAAGTCGTAAAAATTTTTAACGTCCGGGTCGACGACGAGCTTGGGCGCGGGATGTTGAGGCTTGTCCAAAATCTCTTTGACGATGGGGATATGTCGGTCGTAAATATGCGCGTCGGCAATGACGTGGACAAGTTCGCCCGCTTTTAAGCCCGACACCTGCGCGAGCATGATGAGCAGAACGGAATACTGTATTACGTTCCAGTTATTCGCCGTCAGCATATCGTTAGAGCGCTGATTGAGGATACCGTTGAGGGTATCCCCCGATACGTTGAACGTCATCGAATAGGCGCAGGGATACAGATTCATCTCGTGCAGATCGGCAAAGTTGTAAATATTCGTCATGATACGGCGGCTGGAAGGATTATTTTTAAGATCGAACAAAACCCTGTCCACCTGATCGAACTCCCCTTCTTTATATTTTGATTTCTGAGCCAGTTGATACCCGTAAGCCTTGCCGATGGAGCCGTTTTCGTCCGCCCAACTGTCCCAGATATGAGATTTTAAATCGCGGATGTTATTGCTCTTTTTCTGCCATATCCATAAGAGTTCGTCGATACAGGATTTGAATGCCGTGCGTCGGATGGTGAGAATGGGAAGTTCCTCTCTTAAATCGTAACGATTGACGACCCCGAATTTTTTTACCGTATGCGCGGGAGTCCCGTCCTCCCAGCGCGGACGCACGTTTAAATCGGTATCCCAAAAACCGTGTTCCATAATCTCCGTCATATTTTCCACAAAAATTTTATCCGCTCTGCTCATACCGCACTTCCTTTGTTTTATTTTTATCTTATCACAACAGCATAAGTGCTGTTACAACACTGATTGCCCTTTATATTCCTCGATTAATTTCCTTATCTATCATCAAAAGCCAAACTTCTTTACAGCACCGCGCGCCCCCGTTTACGAGCGATTTGCGCTTCTATTTTTATCAGAACGCAGCCGAAGTCCCGTTCGGAGCGGGGCGCGAAAGTGTCCGTAATTACTCCGCGATTTTCTCGTTTTGTTTCTATTATAACATAATTGCGTTATGTTTGAATAGGGAGTGAAAATGCTTGCAAATGCTTGGGGCTTACGCATTTTCACTTCTATTATAGCACACGCAAACGTTTTCGTCAAGGAAGGCGAACGCGTTTTTTAATCTCCGCCCCTCCGAATACGCCGAGTTTTTCCAAACGTCCTCTGCGCCCCTTTAATACGCCCGCCGTTTTTCTCGGCGCCTAAAAAAGCAGCTATGCGGAGAAAGGCAGAAATCTCTTTTCGCTTTATCATATTATCATTATAATTTTTGCCTCTTATTTAAATATCCGCAAGCCATTGACAGAGCGCGACATTCCTGCTATAATGTAGACGGAATCTATACCATAGCAAAGAAGGAGGAAGCGGATATGAAAATGAGTCTGACCGCGATCATGAAAAAAGTCAAGGAACTCGACGAACAAAAACGCGCGCTTATCGCGGAGGAAAACGAGAACTGCCGCGTTTCCTACGTTTCCGAAAAGGACAAAGTCAACACGGGTTACGACTATCGCGCCACGAGGGAGGCGCTCGACGCGCTCGACAAAGAAACCTTGCGTCTGAAATCCATCCTTGCAAAAGTAAACGCCAAGCTTGTCGTGTGCGATTATCCCTATACCGTCAGCGAAGCGCTGATCCGTCTGGCGCAATTGTCCGCAAAACGCGCTCAGCTGGAAGCGCTGCCTACCGTGCAATCCATGCGAAGAGTCACCTTCAACGGCGTCATCGAATATACGGACACCCTGTGCGACACAGCGGAGGTTAAAAAGGACATTTCCGCGCTTCGGGAAGAAATCTCCCGACTGCAAATGGCGATAGACAAGACGAATCTCATCTACGAAACGGAAGTTTAACCGCCTGTTTTTTATTTTTCACCCTGCCGCCCTTTCCGCTTCCGTCGTTTTGAACCCGAATCAATTGAAACGGAGTTTTGTTTATCGTTTATGTTTTCCGTTTTGCTTTATTCGTAAATGTTTTTGCTTTTGTTCCTGTTGATCTTCGGTGTCGCACCGCTTTTATGGGAAAAGTAATCGTCGCAAGTTCAAAACTCGAAAGAAAAACTTAAACGGGCGCCCGAAGTTCGGTTTCAATGCGCCTCTTTTTTGTTGCGCGTCATCGTTTACGCCCCGGTACAGTGGAAAATCAGCGTGCGAGCATACTCATATTGTGCCGTCGATTTCTATTTTCTAATAAAAAGGCCCCCGCCTTGCAAGCGGGAGCCTTTTTATCGTTCCGTTTCTAAAAAACCACATTTTCCCTTGTCGCAATATCCTCGTCCGATCACACGTAGGCGCAGGAAAACTCTTGTCCTATACCGTCAGATGCAGCGTCCCGAAAAAAAGCCGCATTTTTTCAACGCTTGACAGACTTTGATTTCTCCTTTGCCGTCTTCCGGTTTTATCGGTTGAGTTTCGAGCCGAGCCAGATGATCATTTCGATGGGAAGCCCTAAAATAAAGATAAGCCAAAGCTGATAATATAAAAATTGCAGATAAACGGCAGCCAAAAGCGACCAGCAAAGAACGGAAAGGACCACCGTCCTGTATACTTTTCCGCCCGGCGCCTCCTTTTCTTTCTCCGTTCTTCGATTCAAATAGAGCATAGCGACGCAGGAGGCGGGAACCGCCCACACAAAAGCCTGCCAGTAATCCATATTCGCTTTGAGTTTTAAATAGACGAATACGAGCGTAGCGATCAGGAATACGACGGAAACGGACAAACAGAGGATAATCAAACGGTTATGTCCCGCACGCAGTTTTTTTTCCTCCGCTTTGCCCGCAATTTTCTCCGCAGCCTTTTCGTGAACGAGATCGTCGAGCGTAATTCCATAAACCTCCGCCAACGCCGCCAACACGGAAATATCCGGCAGCGAATCCCCGTTTTCCCATTTGGAAATCGTCTTGTCCGAATAGTTGAGCATTTCTGCCAGCTCGCTTTGCGTGAGATTGCGGCTCTTTCTCAGTTCGATTAAATTTTTTGCCACAATATTTTTAATCGTATTGTCCATATCGTTACTATATCATATTTTCAACAAAAAATCAACTCCACAAGCCGCCTTTTTATAAAATTCTACTGTGAGTAGAGTCAAAAAATGAGGTCGATTAAAGCGAGAGCGCCTATCTCTCATAATTATATAGCGGTAGAAAAACATTATCCGAACTCGCCGTTGCCTTTTAAAGAGGCGGCGGGTATAATAGAAATAGATGACAGAATGTTGTTTTTTCGCTTTTTGTCATGACAAATTGTTACATCTTCTCTTTTTAAAGGGAATACGGGGAATTGCAATCCACGAAAGAAACGGAGAACTGCTATGAATGTCACCATAATCTGCGACGTGCTCGGCGAACCGAACAACGGAACGACGATAGCCACGCTTAATCTTATCCATTACCTGACGGATAAGGGACATCGCGTAAAAATCGTATCCGCCGACGCCGATACGACAGGCAAAGAAAATTATTATACGGTTCCCGCGCTCAATCTCGGTCCCTTTAACGCCGCGCTCAAAAGGAACGGCGTGCGCCTGGCAAAGTCGGACAAAAAAATTTTGACGCAAGCGATCGAGGACGCGGACGTCGTCCATATCCAATTTCCCTTTTCTTTGGGCGCTGCGGGCGCAAAGTTAGCCAAACGCATGAACAAACCCGTGACGGCGAGCTTCCATTGCCAGGCGGAAAACGTAACTTCCCATATCGGAATGATGAACGTCCCCTTTGCCAATCGCCTTACTTATAAAGTCTTTTATCGAAACGTTTTCCGCTACTGCGACAAAATCCACTATCCCACCGCCTTTATCAAGGATGTATTCGAACGGGAAACCGCCCCCACGGCCGGCGAAGTGATTTCCAACGGCGTCAACGACGCATTTTTCGAAACGCGCCCTCATAAGAGAGTTTCCGAAAAATTCACCATTCTTTGCACGGGGCGTTACAGCAGGGAGAAAGCGCAGCACATACTCATCAAAGCGGCGGCGAAATCCGTTCATAAAGAGGACATAAAGCTCATCTTCGCGGGGGACGGTCCCTATAAAAAGCGGTTGAAAAAGAGCGCACAGAAGGCGGGCGTGGACTGTGAATTCAAACTCTTTTCGAGAAAAGAGCTTTTGGAAGTGCTGCACGGCGCGGACCTTTACGTGCATACGGCGTTGGTGGAGATAGAGGCGATAGCCTGTATGGAAGCGATTGCGGGAGGTCTGGTGCCCGTCATCTGCAACTCCGAGCGCAGCGCGACGAGATACTTTGCCTTGGACGAGCGCAATCTCTTTAAAAAGAACGACGCGCAAGATCTCGCCGCGAAAATCGATTTTTGGTACGATAACGAATCTTTGAGAAACGAGTATACGCAAAAATATCGAGCCTTACGCGATTCCTTTTCGCAAAAGGCGTGCATGGAACAAATGGAACAGATGCTTTTAAACGCAATCGAGGAGCATAAGAAAGTATCATGAAAAAGACATATTATTACAGCGACGAAATCAACGACGACTTTGCGGGCACGAATATCAAGCGCAAGGAACTGCCTGCGGACTATCCCTATTTTTCGAGCAATCCCGTGAGGAAATTTTTTGAATTTATCCTCTATCGGCTGATCGTCACGCCCCTTATTTTCCTCTTTCAAAAGATTGTCTTCCGCGAGAAATTCAAAAATAAAAAGGTGTTAAAAAAATACCGTAAAAACGGCTATTTTATCTACGCCAATCACACGTCCGCCGTCAGCGACGCTTTTACGCCGACCTTGGTCACCTTCCCCAAAAAGGCATATATTCTCATCAATCCGGACGGCGTTTCCATTCCCGTGGTAGGCAAAGCGGTGGAGATGCTGGGCGGCGTTCCGCTCCCCACGCACCGCCGCGGCATGAAAAATTTTCACGACGCCGTGCTCAGTCATGCGCAAAAAAGACACTGTATCGTCATTTATCCCGAAGCGCATATCTGGCCTTACTATACGAAGATACGCCCCTTTAAAGACGTTTCCTTCCGCTATCCCGCGGAAGCGGATAAACCCGTCTTTTGTTTCACCACCACCTTCCAAAAGAGAAAGTTTTTCAAACATCCCAAAGAAACGATTTATGTGGACGGTCCTTTCTTCCCCGATAAGAATCTCACCCCGAAAGAAAATCAAAAGCGCCTGAGAGAGCTTGTCTATAACGCCATGGTGGAGAGGAGCAAGGCTTCGACTTACGAATATACGGAATACATCAAGACGGCAAATCTCACCGAAGTAAAGGTGCAGAGAGCGCCCGTATCGGCCGCCCCCGTTCGCGGCGCGTCCGCGCCCGCAACAGAGCAAGCGGCAGCCGCCTATTCATCCGCTTCCGTCTTCCGCATGGCTTCGGCCGCGGACGAGAGCGACAATCAATTTACAGAAACCGCGGCGGATAGCGAAGACCTCGCAGAAGCCGCCGTATAAATCCTCCTTACTTCAAAGAAACGGGAGCGGAATGAAATTTCCGCTCCCGTTTTATTTTGCCGCGCCGTAAACGGCTGCCGCTCTCTTTTTCAGCCGGGACAAGCGTTTTACGCTTTTTCGATCGCCGTATATACTTCCTTCAACGACTGCGTATCGTAGTCCTCGATCCGCCCCGCGTCGGCAAGTTTGGCGATCTCCGCATCCAGCGGCATTTTCGAAATCGCGGGAATCCCATACTCCTTTGCGAGAGCGGCGGCTTTGCTCTGACCGAATATCTCTATTTTTCTGCCGCAGTCCGGACAGGTCAAATAACTCATATTTTCCACCAGACCGAGAACGGGGACCTTCATCATTCGCGCCATGGTCACGGCCTTTTCCACCACCATTTTGACCAGATCCTGCGGCGTGGTGACAATGACGACGCCCGCCAAAGGAATGCTTTGAAACACCGTTAAAGGCACATCGCCCGTTCCGGGAGGCATATCGATGAATAAAAGGTCCAAATCCTTCCAGACGACGTCCGTCCAGAATTGTAAAACCGTCCCCGAAATGACGGGACCGCGCCAGACGACGGGAGTCGTTTCGCTGTCCAAAAGAAGATTCATGGACATCATCTGTATCCCCGACGGCGCGAGTACGGTGTCTATGCCTTCCTCGCTGCCCGTGGCGCGTTCGGAAACGCCGAACATTTTGGGAATGGAGGGACCGGTGATGTCGGCGTCCATAATGCCCACCGATTTGCCCTGTTTATGCGCATAGGAAGCCAGCAGGGAAGTGGTGAGCGATTTTCCCACCCCGCCTTTGCCGCTGACGACCGCGATTACTTTTTTAATGGACGAGCGTGCGTGCGGCGCTTTCAAAAAGCTCTCCGTTTTCCTCGAAGCGCAGTCGGAGGAACAGCTCGAACAGTCATGCGTACAATTTTCCGACATAATTTTCTCCTTTTTTAAAATATTATCATTATACACCTTTGTCAAGGATTTGTCAACCCAAACGCCTTTCCTCAAACCTTAAAAATCCCCTCGGATTTTCAAAACAAGGCGCTTTACGCGCCTGCGTTGAGTTTATAATAGAGCCCTTTCTGCGCCATCAGTTCCTGATGATTGCCGCTTTCCGCGATGCCCTTATTGGCGATATACAGAATCCTGTCCGCCTTGCGAATGGTGGACAGGCGGTGCGCTACGACAAAGGAAGTCTTTTCTTTCAACAGGATATCCAGCGCGCCTTGAATCAACTCCTCCGTTTCCGAATCGACGGAAGAAGTCGCTTCGTCCAAGATCACCACAGCGGGATTTTTCAACACCATGCGGGCAAAGGAAATCATTTGTTTTTCGCCCGCGGAAAGACCTTCTCCGCCCTCCTCCGTCTTGGCGTAAAAACCGTCCGGATAGCGTGCCGCCACGCGGTCGGCATAGATGCGCTTTGCCGCTTCGATACATTCCTCGTCCGTCGCGTCGGGTCTGCCGTAACGGATATTTTCGATGATCGTTCCCTTGAAGATAAAGGGATCCTGCATCAGTACGCCGATTTGACTTCGCAAAGAGTGCAGACTGACCTCCCGCACGTCCTTTCCGTCTATTTTCACCGCTCCCCCGACAGGGTCGTAAAAACGGGTAATGAGATTGATGACGGTTGTTTTTCCCGCGCCCGTGGGTCCCACCAAAGCGATCGTTTCTCCCGGTGAAACGTGCAGAGAAAAGTTTTCCAAAATATTGACGCCTTCTTCATAGGAAAATGTGACGTTTTCAAATTCCACTTCCCCTTTGACGGAGCCAAGCTCCTGCGCGCCCTCTTCTTCCCGAATGGGATTGGGTTCGTCGATGGTTTCGAATACCCGTTCGAGATTGGCGGAAACCTGCGAAAGATTTTGTAAGACAGAAGAAAGCTGCATAAACGGCGTGGCGCAAAGGCTCATATAATTGAGAAACGCCACGACCGTACCCGTCTGAATACTCCATTTTCCCGTCGTCATCGCCCAGATGGATACCCCGTAAATGAGCAGCGTGCCCATATTCCAAAACAGATCGACCACGGGAGAGTTGAGTTCGTTGACGGCGACGATCTTCCTCCATTGATTGAGGCTGGTCGTTTGCAGTTCGTGATAGACGCCCGCGTTATAATTCCCTCTGTTAAAACTCTTGATGACCTTTTCTCCGTTGATGGATTCGACGATATAGGCGGTGCGATTGGAATCCTTCGCCTTCTGCGTGCGGAAGAGTTTGCGGATAACGCCCTTTAAAAGAAACACGCACACCGCCAGGGGAATGACCATCGCATAGACGACGAGCGCCAGGAGCGGACTTAAAAACAACATGAACACCGTCACCACGACGATATTCAAAATATCGATGATGAACAGCATCAGCTGCGAAGCGAAAAAGTCCCCCAGTTCGTCTATATAATCGGTGACGCGAACGGAGATTTTTCCCGCGGGGCGGTTGTCGAAGTATTCAAAGGGAAGCTTTTGCAGTTTTTCGAAGATCTCCGTGCGGATGTCCGCTACGATGCCGTCCCCCATTTTCCACATGATTCTTTCGTAAAAGTAAGGCAGAATCGCGCGCAGCGCCGAAACGAATACAAAGCCCGCCAATACGCTCACGAGCAGAGAATAATTCCTGTCGGGAATGACTTTGTCCACGATCGCCTTGATGAAAAGAGGCGGTACGAGAGCCGTCAAAGTGCTCAGCGCAAGCAGGATCACCGTGATCTTGAACGCCTGCTTTTTGGGGGCGATATATTTAAGAAAGCGTTTGAGCAGCTTGACGTCTACCTTTTCCTTCTCCACTTTCTCGTCTATATAATAGGTATTTCGTTTCATTTCAGTCCGCCTCCTTGCCGTAAGAGGAATCGTCAAGGCTGCCGTCGGCGCTCTGCCTGCGATACACCGCCGCAAAGCGTCCGTTTTCCGCCGCCAACTCCTCAACGCTTCCCCGCTCGATAATCTCTCCGTCTTGGAGGTAGACGATCTCGTCGCAGTCTGCGACGGAAGAAACGCGGTGCGCGGCGATGAGAAGCGTCCTTTCGGGCGTCTTTTCTTTTACCGCAGCCAGCAATTTTTTCTCCGTGACCATATCCAGGGCGCTGGAAGCGTCGTCGAGAATGAGCACGGGCGCGTTCTTCATCAACGCTCTCGCCACGGAAAGCCGCTGTTTCTGCCCGCCCGAAAGCCCTAAGCCGCGCTCTCCCACGATCGTGTCGTAGCCGTCGGGCAGCTTTTCTATAAATCGGGCGGCCTGTGCCGTTTCCGCCGCCTCTTTCACGTCCTCCACAGGGGCTTCGGGGTCATAGAAGGCGATATTGGAATCCACCGTATGGGAGAAGAGAAAAACGTCCTGAAAAACGTAAGCGTATTCGTCGCGCAGCGCGCTCAGGGAATAGTCGCGTATGTCCTTGCCGTCAATGGTAATCTTACCCGCCGTCACGTCGTAGACGCGGGAAAGGCATTTTAAAAGCGCGGACTTTCCGCTGCCCGTGCCGCCCATGATCCCCACCCGCTTGCCGTAGGGAATATCGAGAGAAATATTTTTCAGCACCTGTTTGTCGCCCAGCGTCAACGAAACGTTTTCAAAGCGGATATGCGGGCGCACGGATACGCGGAGCGCTTCGGGATATTCTTTTATTCCGCTCTCCGTTTCGAGAAAATGTCGGAGTCTGCCCAAAGAAACCAGCTGTCGCTGCATATTGCTGATATTTTGGCTGATCTGGGTGATATGATTCATGATCTTCATGACGTACGCGCCCGCGGCCGTCAGCGCGCCGATCAGGAGCGAGCCGTCGAGCACGAGAAAGACGCAGACGATGATCGTCGCCGCGTAAGCGAGCTGCATATAGGAATTGAAAAACAGGTTATACTTCGCCGCCGTATCGTCGAGGCGGAACATGAGGTCGCGCACGGCGTAATTGTCGCGTTCAAATTTTTTCTCTTCGTATTTTTCGTTGGCGAAAGCGCGGACCAACCGAACGCCGCGGATATTCTCCTGTACGGTAAGGTTGATGTCGCTGTACGCGCGGCGCATATCCGTGAATATCCCCCGCATCACTTTTACGTAGCGAACGAGCGTGACGATTAAGGGCGACGCTATCGCCAAAGGAATGAGCAGCAACCAGGGGCTGATCGAGCTTAAAAACAGGCTCGTCACGATCATCACCGTGACGCTGTCGAAGAAGGAGATGAAACTGCGCGAATACATTTCTTTCGACTGTACGATATCTCGGTTCATCACCGTCATCAATTCACCCGTATTAAATTGAGAAAGGGCGCTGCCGTCGAGATCCAAAAGTTTTTTATACGTTTCGTCGCGCCAACGGCTCTCCATACAAAAACCGACGTTTTGAAAACTGACGTTTTTGACGTAAATAAAAATCAGACGAACGAGAAGAATGACGGCAAATACCCCCGCGCAGGAAAAAAACAGCTCCAACGTGCCGAAATCGCCGTATTTTCCCGTAAAGAGAAAGGCGAAAAGGCCGCTCGGCGCTTTGAAATGAGCGGGATCGTAACACACCGCATAATCGAGCATGGCCGCCGTCAGAAGCGGCAGGCACAGATCGCTGACGATAGCGATAAGGCTGCTTACGTAGGAGAGCAAAGTGAGCGGCCAATATTTTCTCCAATATCTGGCGCCAAAAGATAGGTTGGTCATAAAAAATCCTTATTCGAATCGGATTTGCGGGAAAACTTTGCAATCGACAAAACGAATGAAACTATGTTATCAAGAGTATAAAGCTTTTCGCCAGGTTTGTCAATTTCCTGACGCGGGAATCTTTAAAAAAGTGACAAAAAAATCCATTCGAAAACGGTTGCATTCAAAGCGAAAATAGTGTATAATAAATAAGCTGTGCTAGGTGGGGAGTTAGCGGCACCCTGTATCTGCAATCCGCTATAGCAGAACCGAACGCCTTTCCCGGCGGCATTTATGGAAGGCAGCGCACCGTAAGGAACGTTGATAGCAAGGTCTTATGCAACGCAATGCCGTGAACCGTGTCAGGGCAGGAATGCAGCAGCACTAAGCGGATTTTTGCGTGTGCCATAAGGGAGCTTTGAAGGAGTCACCTGCGGTGTTTCCGCTTCGGTAAATTCCGACAAAAAAGGTCGCACAGTTTTTATTTATCAAAGAAGCCCGTCTGAAAAAGACGGGCTTCTTTATTGTCTTTCCATGCTTTTTTGATGGCCTCGACTCTTATAGGCAAGCGTTTTCTCCTATTCGTGAAGCTCTAACGGCAACCCGTCGGGGTCGAAAAAGAAAGTCATTCTTTTCCGCGTAAACGGGTCGATGCGGACAGGCTCACATTCGATACCGAGCTTTCTCAGCCAAGCGACCGTTTCCTCCGCGCTCTCGACGCGGAAAGCGAGATGGCGAAGCCCGCACGCTTCGGGATAAGAGGGCCTTGGCGGATTGCCGACGGCGGAGAATATTTCGAGTTCGCAGCCGTCCAGCTTCAAATCGAGCTTATAATCCCCTCTTTCCGCGCGATAATTTTCACGGATAATTTCAAAGCCGAGTTTTTCCACATAAAATTTTTTAGATCTTTCATAGTCGCTGACGATGATGGCGACATGATGGATACTTCCGAGTTTCATTTCTCCCTTCCCTCCTACCCAAATCCCTTTTTACTTGTGATTTTTAAATCGGAAAAATCTACAAATTATTTTGTTTCCCTTTCCTACCATTCTTTTCTCTCATTCCGTATCAGAAATAGGAGGCAGATATTTTGAAAACACTTCCACATAACGGGATCCAAACGTGACGCTTGTAATCTGTGAATAATGAATTTCCCATAGATTTTCATCCCAAACGCCCATGGCGTCGAAATAGCGCATATACACTTTTTTATTGTCTACCTTTTCAATCCGACCGATGCAAAATAGTTGTTCGTCCTCTTGAAGGCATTTCTTTTCCACAATAATATTATGTCCGATTTTTTGAAGAGATAAAAACACCGCTTTCCAATCGTCCACGTCTACGTCGGGAAGGACGATCTTTTCCGGATTTCCTTCCAGACGATTGATTTCAAGGCACTTATCTTCCTTTTTCTGCACCTTTTTTATATCCCGGAAGCGGCGGACGGAATACCCGTCGATGATAAAATCGTCCTCTTCCGCACCGAGAAAAAGTTTTTCCCCTGTTTTGAGAGGAAAATAGTAACGGTAAGCTTCCTCATATTTAAAAAACACACGGCAAAGCTGTTGAAAATTCACTCCCTCTTCTATTATTTTTCTTATTTTTTCTTTTTTCAAGCCCTGTTTTCCTTCCTTTTCTATTTCCGTCCGCTCTTTTTGAAACCTTATATTGAACTGTTTGACATCGATACAAAAAAACGCCTGAAACGAACAGGAAGCTCGATTCGGGCGTTTTGATTGACCGGCAATTATTCTTTATCCTTATATTTATAGAAACCTTCTCCCGAAGACATACCCAGCTTGCCCTCGTCTATAAATTTTTTGAGCATCTTTGCCATTCCTTTAAAATTGTAGGGAGCGAGGAAAGAAGGAATCTTCACATACATCATGACGATATTATAGGCTGTGGTAAGTCCGACGGTATCGAGAATCTGGAAGGGCCCCTTGGGCGCGCCTGTTCCCAAAGTCCAGGCTTTATCGATGCTCTCCGGATCGGAGATGCCGTTGACGTAAAGATCCATACCCGAAAAGAGCAACGGAACGAGCATAGAATTGAGCAGGTATCCCGATTTTTCCTTTAAAACGGGAAGCGGGATCATCCTGATCTCTTCTGAAAATTTCATAATTTGCTCGAAATATTCTTTCTCCGTTTTAGACTGCGCCATAATTTCGGCAGTGTTGTTTTTCCAAATGGAATTAGCAAAGTGCAGAGATAAAAACTTTTCCGGTCTTCCCGTAAACTTTGCGAACTTCGAAGGAAGCAGTGTGGAAGAATTGGTGACGATTACGGTTTTTTCCGGCAGTAACGGCGCCAAATTTTTATAAAAAGCTATTTTTTCCTCCGCGTTTTCCGCCATCGATTCGATGACGAGATCGGCGTCTTCCACCGCCTTTTTCATGTCGAGTTCGAGTTTTAAGCCCGAATACGCTTTATCGACTTTTTCCAAACATTCCTCTTTGTCAAAAGTTTCATAATCGGCGATTCCTCTCGCCCAAATATTGGGCGTTTGTCCCTCCGGGGTAGCCATTTTATTGATCGTGTCAATATAAACTTGTTTGAGAGAATCCAGTTTTGGCTGTGTACGGCCGATACTTCCTTCGCTTCTGAGCCAAATTGTGACGTGAAAGCCGCAATACGCTGCTTGAAAAGCTATCTGACTCCCTAAAACGCCCCCGCCTGCGACTACAACATTTTTGATTTTCATAAATCATTCTCCAAGTATTAATTGTATCTTTATTATATCATTAAGGATTGCCCAAAGTCAAGCCTTTTGTCAGTTAAACTCTTTAAAGCATAGCCTCTACAAAATGATTTTGACGAGATGCTTCAAGTTTTCTGTTAGAGCGCAGCGGAATATTAAATTCTCGGAATTTACAATACAGATCGTCCCCCTTAAATCTTTGTGATTTCGCTTGCTGTGATCCGTCAATGGAACGGGAGTCCCGGATGACAAGCCCTCCTTCATACTAAATGAGTCCTTATTCAAAAGCCGTACGATTAAAAAAAGGGAAAATTCTCTCTTTCGTTTTTCGATTTGCCTTGCAGCGGTAACTTTTATGTAACGATCACACTTTTCGTTAAAGAATGCGAGTCATCAAATGAACTCTTTTATGGAGCACGAAAAAGAGATTGCGTCCTTGCTTTCGGTTTCGGAAAGTCGCGGCGGCGCCCACCGTTCGCTTTATCTTTCATCAGCTCTGCGGCTTGTTTGTGCGAAGCACCGCGGCTCTCCTCATACAAAAAAAGCACCCGTAAGGGGTGCCTTTTTCGTCATAAAGGGTGGTGGAGAATATGCAACGTAAATCGAACTGTAAATCAGCTATCTCTACCGACTAAAACATCAAGCGTAATATCGAGATAATCGGCAAGCTCAATCAGAGAAAAGATATGTGGGTCAGCACCATTTTTCCAGTCAACAAAATGGGAGGACTTAATACGAGTTTCCTGATTGATTTTATTCCGTGAAATACCTTTTTCCTCTAATAAACTTCTAAAATGCTCATAAAACGGAGGACATTTTTTCGGTTGAAAATCTATGTCCTTTTCGGAACGTCCTACCAAAAAGTCAAGAGAACAATTGAAATAATCTGCAATTTTTAATATTTGTGAAAGACGCATATATTTTGCGTTACGTTTCCATCTTCCAACGGTACTTACGTTTACTCCTATCGCTTGGGCAAAAGTTTTATTGGAAATATTTCTTTCGACCAATAATTCCGATATTCTTGCGCCCGTTTTCAATTCGGTTTCCATGATAATCTCCTTAAAAATATTATAGTAGGAATGTGCCTTAAAATGCTTGACATTTGCACATTCCTACGTATATAATATAATAAATGCACGTTCCTACGTGCCAAAAATTATTTTGGAGGTTATAGGCAAATGGAAGAGAACGAACAAAAAGGCAAGAAATGTTGTTACTGCGGCAATTTTGAGGGGTACTATACCAAAGGCTTACGGCGTTACGATAAAACGAAACAGGGATTTTGCTCGGAACACCATAAAATCGTAGAAAATCAGGATTGTTGCGAATGTTGGAGAACAAACAGCAGAAGACATTTAGTAAGAAACCGAGTTGCTTCAAGGGCGTTATACGAAATCTTAATGGACATTTCCGCTATCCGACAAATC